>Ga0233438_10000045_pt1 | contig 165609 bp, 122 predicted proteins | sample SI_123_September_FD_182720 | JGI IMG/M metagenome (GOLD analysis project Ga0233438, IMG submission 182720) | Seawater microbial communities from Saanich Inlet, British Columbia, Canada - SI_123_September2016_10_MG | ecosystem: Environmental > Aquatic > Marine > Inlet | place: Canada: British... | reverse complement strand
TCGATCAGAACAAACCACCAAGAAGAACCGATGTGCCGAAAGCGCTGCAAAACACCTTAAAACCTGAAGACTACTTTATTATTGATCATTGGCGTAAGTGACCATTGGCAAAAAAGCAATTAACAACACTTTCATTTAATACTAAAACTAATTATTTATCTTGTTCCAGTTCGATTTTTCGAATATTCGCTTCAATGAAGTAAAAATCGCCATAAATAATAGGTGTATCAATTTCTCCTCCATTACCGAAATCACCCGTTGCCTCAGCTAATACAAAACCATAATCAACGCTATTTGGACGACCATTTTGGGTGCGGTCCGTACGGTAATGTTCACTTAACTCATGCATTATGCTATCGGCAAAACTGACGTAGCGCAATTTCTCATTCCGGTCTTTGGTGATTCCAGCTAAACGATATAATGCTGCGGCATAAATTGCAGCTGCTGATGTGTCTCGCGGTATTTTCGTATGCGAACTTGGGTAAGCTTCAGTGCCACAGGGATAAAATTTATCACCTTGGATAATATCACTGCCATACCAATTTTTGACACCCTGCAATTGTGCAATAGATTCTTCAGATAAAATAGACGAATTTAATGTCATTGGTCTATGTCCCTCGTAGGGCTTAATCGTTTCTTCAACTCGTTTACTGCATAAATTTAAAATGCCATGAAACACAGTTGTGTTTGACGAGACATTCTCTGCATATTCATAGGCATTAGGTCTGTTAGCGAAATAATCCCAGTAAGGGACTAAAGATGGTTCTAGCAGGTGTTGAACTGTTCCAACTAACGCTTTTAAATGTGACTCAAAATCTGGATAGTTGGTTAGGTCAATGTTTGTTTTTTCCATTGCTTCTACAATAGTCACAAAGCCATACAAGGACCAAGCTTGTCCACGAGCCCAGGCTGAAACGTTACCCACACCTTGCCAGTTTCCTGGTTTCATTGAACCGTAGTCAAATACATGATAAGCAATAGGAAATTGCTGCTGAGTGTCAGACTCATCAAAAAAGTAATGATTTAGTTTAGTTTGTTTAGCATGGTTAAAGGCTATCTCATGATAACGCTCAATATCACTGTCTAATAAAAACTCTAAATTCATCATATTATCGACGATCACTGGATAAGTCCAAGGGTTGTCGATAGCGAATTCTTTGATGACTTGTGACCCATTTTCAACGATGCCTAATTTCATCTCGGGTGTCCAGTCCCAAGATTTAATCAGCCCAATATCATTCTGATAGCGAGTGGCAAGTGTTGCTCTACCTGTCGCTAATGCAGTTAAGTACTCTTGTCTAGTTTCGTCACTGAGTGCTTCGTAAGATAACGCCTCACCAAAAGAATCATACAAGATAAACCCTAAGTCGTGAGTAGCGCCTCTTTTCGTTTCAGGATATAAAATTTCTTGATAAAAGGTTGCGGTATCAAATAGGGTTTGTTCTTCGTTTGGATGCCAGCTTTCAATATAATGTTTGGCAGAAAGTAACTTCCATAAAAGACCTGGAAAAAAACCATTGGTCCATTGGGTCGCCCTTGCCATATATATGCCATCATGCTCTTCAGCCCGTGGTACACAGATCATTTCAGGAGTTTGTTTACATGCTGTTTGAAAGGTTAAATATCGCTTGTTATTAACATGGTCAATTAACTTTAAATATTGGTTTTTCGCAAAGGATAGGTTGTCCATGGCGGCTGCCACTGTAAAAGTATCATCAGCCGCAATCGGCTTGGGTTTTTCAATTTTGTCTGTACAGGCTGAGAGTAGCAAGCTTGCCCCTACTGCAACAAACAGATAGATATGTTTATTCATTTAATTACTGCCCAAAGTTAAATCATTTACAATAAATAATGTTAAGGCTATTTACTACCTATTAGCCTCAGATATGCTTTAGAATCAATCATATTTCGTATTCAAATGATTGCCGGCCATGAATAATATTGACTTATATTGACCGAGTTGTTTGTTTATGATTGATATATAGCATATTATTAGATCAAATCAAATCATGCAATGATCGGCATTAAAGTCATCTTGCTTTACACAGTTGGGTCGCTACAAATGAAATCCATTTTGCAGGTTATACAAAAAAACTCTTCTAAGTTTATCCAATCGAAACGTTGGTCAGTTAGCTTATCGATTCTTATTTTTAGTATAGTGCCAGGTGCAACTCTCTGTGCACAAACTATAGAACCAGAAAGTATTGTCCGGCCTTCTATTTGGGTTAAGCCTGCAGATCGTATTGATATTATTAGAAAAGTTAATACTCAAGAATGGGCCAAATCATTGTATTTCCAATTAGGTCGACAAGCGGTATCTGTTGCGAGCGATGACGTTGCAATAAGGCGCAAAAACTTAGAGACGCTCCCGTTCATCTGGGTTAACGGAAAATCCAAAACACCGATTTTACCTTTTTTTAGAATTGAGGGCGGCGGGTCGAGGGAGCAACAAAATGCGATAATAAAATCGCTTCATGATGGCGTAGATTGCGGTGTAATGTATTTTTTAACTCAAGAAGAAAAATACGCCAAATGTGGTGCAGATATACTTTACACTTTGATCAATTCACTGAAAGGAATGCCTATCAGTGAGATCAAAAATCATAATGCTGGTTGGATGTACCCCAATGATCATTTGTACGAATCACGTGTGATTGGAGCACAATTACCTATTATTTATGATTTTGTGCATCAATATCTAAAAAAAGGTGGCAAAGTCTATGATGTAGCGTCTAGATCACTGGTCGTCTTTAATTTTGACGATGCTCAAGACGTCTTTAAAACATATATCGATTTAGCACTTAACAGAGGCCTGTATGATTCTAACTGGCCGGTTCTTGAATCATCAAGTTTAGTGCATAATATTCTCGCTCTCGATGATGCTACAGAAATCAAAAAATATTTAGCCTATTACACACATTTAGACACTAAAAATCAGGCTTCATTAAAAAAAGTGTCTGAAAAATTTGTCAACGAAGGAGATATTTGGCCTGAATCGTTTGGTTATTCGAGACACGTTGCTTCATTTTCGGTTTACTTGATGACCTTATTAGACCGTTATGATCCTAATTTGAAATTAGGTAGCAAATATCCAAACATTCCTTTAGCCTTTAAATCTTTCTACGATTTGCAGTTCCCTAATGAGGATTATCCTTTCATGGGGGATGGTCATCGTTCTTATGATGTGATGTATACAGCAATAGAAAAAGCTTACTCCCTTGCAAAACTAAATAGTAACAATGAACAATTAGAATTTTTTGGTGATTTCCTTAATGCGAGTATAAAAAGTGGAGATTACAACCGAGGTAAACTTAAAGCACGGAGCTTTTATCCATCTCCGTATTATACTCCAACTCAGCTACTGTGGTTTGAAAATGAATTAGCCAGCACGGGTTCGGTTGATATTGCAAGACCTAGACCTAGAACTAAAAGGCTTGATTTTGCAGGTATTAATATCCAACGCAACATCAGCGAGTCAAATCCAGTCAAAGATAGTTTGATGGGTTTCATTGGCGGTGGTTCATATATACATGGGCATGCATCAGGGATCGATATGGAGCTATATGGACAAGGATATGTGCTAGGAGTAACCGCAGGTAAGAGTATATATAAAACAGATATACATGAAAATTATTATAGAATTTTTGCTTCTCATAATACGGTTATCAGTAATGGCGCCTCTGCTTCAAAAGGGGGTTGGATCCAACTTGGGATAGAGCCAGTAATTCAAGCAATAAGTGAACCAGCGGTTGGCGAAATGGGTGTTTCAAGTAATTACTCAGTAACTCGCTCAACATTTTTCGATAAGCATAATCTGGTAACACCTGCAAAACATCAACGTACCCTTGCATTAATTCGTTTATCAGATACTTCAGGTTATTACCTCGACATATTCAAAGCTAAAAATGACTCATCTAATGATCCTGATAAAAACGCCTCATCACAAGAGTTTCATGACTACATTTACCGTAACATTGGCGAGTCAGTCAACATATTAAATAATGGTAAGAAAGTCCGTTTAAAGAATGATAAACAACGTTATCAAGCATCAACTAGCCTGCCTTGGAAGGTCCAAAGAAAATACCGTCACCCTGGTTGGCATTTTTTTGAAAGTGTAAAATCAAATAACGTCTCGTTAAGTTCATTTGAAGCTTTATTTGAAGCTCGCAATCTCGGTAAAGACGACATTGTAATGAAAGCATCTATTCCTGGCGGTTTTAAAACACAGATAACCACTGTAATGTCACCAAAAGCCCACGGAGTACCAAAAGCTTACAAAGAAAAGTCATTACCCGCTATGGTGTTACGACGCACTGGAGATGCTTGGAATAGCCCGTTTGTAGTTGCGTATGAGTCTCAATCCAAGGGTAATAGATATGCGATTCAAAGTATTGACAATTTAATTGATAATGGCGTGTTTAAAGGCGCAAAAGTGAATGTTGAAGTCGATGGTAAAGCACTTACGCAATACATCATTAGTCAGGATCATTTAGATGACACGTATGAGAATAAAGAATTAAACATCACTTTTACAGGACAATTTGCTGTAATAACAGTCAATAACCAAAACACATTGGTTGATATGTATATTGGCAGTGGTAAATCACTTTCATTCGGCGATGATACCTTACAAGCAAAAGAAAATAGTGATAGTGCCTATAAGCAGTTTTAAAAAGCTCATTGAGCACATAAAGATACCTAATTGTATGAAGTGATTAAGTAGCGCCTTACATTTAGCTTTCATTGAAAATTAGGTATACTACCGCCCATTATTACTTGAACCAAAAAGAAGTCACAATGGGCGTAATCATTTCTTTAATTCGTAACGGTATTGGCGGCGTATTAGTGTTTTTTGACATTATTACTCGTGGTACTAGATTAAAACGTAGTCCTCAAGCACAACAGCAAATAGCGAGTGAGCTGAAAGGGTTAAGCTTATATCAGTTTTTCGCATGTCCATTTTGCATTAAAACGCGGCGTAGAATGTATAAATTAAACCTACCAATTACCAAATTAAGTGCAGCAAAAGGTTCACCTCATAGAGAAGCACTCCTTAATGGTGGTGGGAAAATACAAACCCCTTGTTTACGTATAGAACAAGATGGCCAAGTTCAATGGCTATATGAGTCATCCGCTATTATCAGCTATCTTGAGCAACGATTTGCATAATAGATGACAACGTAAAATCAGTATTAGCTAAATGTCGCGTTATTATGGGTTGCGCAATAGTGCTAATTCACTTTGCCAATCTGCTATTTGCCATTTTAAATCCTGTGCAAGTGAAATTGCTTCAATTAAGACAGTCATTGCACTTGCGTTGTCATTCTTTTTCAAATGAAATTTGGATAATGCATAATACCAATTAGGATTGGCTTCTTGAGGTTTTTTCGTTTTATTCAGTAATTCGTATGCCTGCTCTAAATCCTCGGGAGCCGAAGTGGTTTGTTCAAGCAATGTTCTAGCTAACCAAAATTCTGCATTTTTATCGCCAGCCTTTGCTGCTTGTTTTAACCAAAATAAAGCTTTTTCAGTATCTTTTTGAATGATATTACCACTCAAAAATTCACGGGCAAGTCTATATTGTCCTCTGCTATCTGCTCCTTGAGCCGCATTAACTAAAAACGTTACACCCTTGGCAAAATCTTGTTTTACTCCTTTACCTTTAAATAAGTAATAAGCATATTCTGCAGCTGCTTTTGAGTGGCCAGACTTTGCTGCTTTTTTGATGTAATCAACTGCAACAGACTGGTTGGTGCTTAGTGCAGGAAAGGCTATAATATACATAGCAAGCTCATACTGAGCATTTGCATTGCCTTCTTGTGCCAGTCTTTCTAATTGAATAATACGCTTGTAAAAGTCTCTAGATAACTCTTTTATTGCTTCTTTGTTCAGTGTTCTTTGCGCCCAAATACTGCGTTGGTCTTGTATATTATTATCTTGATAACGCAGGGTGTTTTTGGTGGCAAATTTTAAACGGTATGTACTGCGAACCATATCTTGTAGTAATTTACTGTTAGCAAAATAGCTATAAGCAACAGCAACATCTCGCACTGAACCATCCGGCGCAATGTCATATTCTAAGATCGAAGAGGACAAATCTATTTTTTTAACCGTAAATTCCGAACCGGAAACAACCTTACTGCTTGCAATTTTCTTTGCAGGGGAAAGCACAAAGGGTTTACTTGCAATAATGGGTAAAATATCTTTCGCTAAGGCTGATTTGCCAATACTTTTTTGGTATTCGATTAATTTTGTTTCGGCTAATTTTTTATCGGCATCATTTAAACGTGATAATGCTGCTATGGCGGCTTGTTGTGACTTTTTTGTTTGTAACTGTTCATTGGCCAGTGCAAAGTAGACATAAGCAATAACAGGATCCTTATCGACGCCGGCCCCATGCGAAAGTAATTGAGCTAGGATGTTTTGTGCTTTTGCATGACCTAAATTTGCGGATAATTGGAAGTGTTCACTGGCCGTTGCATAGTCTTTATTTTGGGCCGCTTGGTAAGCAGTCATAATGTCAGCATGTGAGTAAAATGAAACGATGCTAAAAATACAAATCAAACCCATTTTTTTTAGTAACATTAAACATCCTGTTTTAGAAGATTGTGTATTTAGATGCCATAGTTTAATAATAAAATACTTATTAATCAAATTAAATCATCTTTGCTCATCTTGATGCTTTTCATGTTTAAAATCATATATAGATATCAATGAGAAATGATTTTATCGTTGTACGTTTATGCGCTATGTAGTATAAATCTTGTACGTTATTACATTGCAGTTTTATTGAACTTATAAAAGGACTAACATGTTAAATAAACGCTCTTCTTACGATAAGCAAATAGTCATTCTATGTACATTTTTAGCTGTATTCGTATTGTCTGCATGCTCGCAAAACACAGCATCGCCAGAACAGATATTAACTGCTGAATTAGACAAAAAGTTAGACAAAAAGCTAGACAAAAAGCTAGAAACAAAAACTAACGCGCATAAGGAGGTTCTAAACACACCTTATGTTGAAATACTTCATCAGCATGCTACAGATATTATCGCGCAAAACACTCAATTCAATATCTTAGGGACCGGATACTCTTGGTCGGAAGGTCCTGTGTGGTTACCCAAAGAAAATAAATTGCTTTTTTCAGACGTTCCTCAAAATACCCTATATCAATACAAAGAAGGTGAGGGAGTATCGGTTTATCTAAAGCCTTCAGGCGCAACGGGCATATCGGCTCATGATTCAAGTCAAGGTGGAAATGGTTTATTATTAAACGAAAATAATCAATTGGTTATTATGCAACATGGCGATAGACGCATAGCTTTAATGGATGCGCCATTAGACGATCCTTCTGCAAAATATATTAGTTTAGCAACTATGTACAACGGAGAACGGTTTAATAGTCCCAATGATGGTGTATTTCACTCAAATGGTGATTTGTACTTTACTGATCCTCCCTATGGATTGAAGGATGGTCGGAAAGATATTCATAAGGGACTAGCTTTTGACGGTATTTTTAGGTTAACTCAAACTGGACAAGTTATTCTTGAAGACGATTCTGTGTTGTATCCTAACGGAATTGTATTAACCAATGATGAATTACGAGCAATCGTTGCAGCATCTGATCGCAATAGTGCAAAATGGTATGAATATGATGTCCTTAATGATGGAAGTTTAGAGAATAAACGTGTGTTTTATGACGCCAGTGATTTGGTTGGCAAAAATACTGAAAAAGGCTTACCAGATGGCATGGTTGTGCATTCAAAAGGATATGTGTTTGCTACTGGACCGGGTGGGGTGTTTGTTTTCACCGAAAGTGGCCAATTACTAGCTAAAATTAGAACTGGAAAAGCAACCGCCAACGTAACATTATCTGCAGATGAAAAAACGTTATTTATGACGGCTCATGATACCCTGATGGCTGTATCGCTTAAATAAACAAGCAGATGTTAACTATTTAACGGCTGCGCAGTGCTTAGCGATATATTCAGATTGCATTGGCATCGTATCAACTGATGCTTTGATGACTTTTTCGATATGCTTGAGTCTATAGTCGAGTTCGCTTTCCATTAGAAGCATACAAAGAGAGTTTTTCATTGAGTCCATCTGGTACTGACATGTTTTTTACATAACGCCAAAATTCGGTATCTTCACGATTAGTCAATTTGTAGTGTAAAATAATAAAATCGCGAATCTGCTCTATTTCGAGTTTAGTTTGCTGGTTAAACGCATCGATATCAATTTGGTTGAAACCTTTATTTGGAAAAAATGCCATTAATCGAGAAATCGCGGTTTGGATCAAATGTAATCCAGTTGATTCCAGCGGTTCTATAAAGCCCCCCGATAAACCAATTGCAATGACGTTCTTATTCCAAGCAAGCGGTTAAATACAGAGATTTGCGGGATAGTTGCCTCTCCAACGGACACAGTGCCGACGGCTTCTGATTCTATCAGTGTAATATCTAAGTTTTGTTCGTAAAAAATTTTCCCTAATGCCGAAGCGGTCATCCAACCTGCGGAGCCACCGCCTAGAATAACTATTTTTTGGATTTTTTCATATAGAAATAGAAACCTGCAAAAGCAACAATTAACACCAATGGAAATAACATTAGGTTTTGCAATACTGCCGGTCCAGCTACCGTAGCAACGATATCTGGCGATGCACCTTGGGCAACAGCTTTAGCCTCAGCAGCATCCACCCAACCACCGATAACGGGATTCCAAATACCGACCGCAAACATGCCAGCTCCACCGATTAGTGACATACCCAGTGCGCCGGTTTTTGGTAGATATTCAGCAACACACCCAATCATTGTGGGCCAGAAGTAAGTCACTCCAAGTGCAAAAATGATTGTTGCTAAATAAATCATCGAACCGCTGACTTGTGAAAGTAAAAATAAACCGGCGGTAGAAATAATAGCTGAACATAAAAGTACGCCACTTGGATTGAATCGGTGTACCAAAGGACCTGCAAAATACCGACCTACTGCCATTATTCCAAAAATAAGTGCCATTATAATCATGGGATGAATCTCATTGGCTCCCATGATTTTTTGGATCCATTGTGTTGTTCCTAATTCTGTGGTCGCGGTAATAGTCATACAAAAAACCAAGAAAAAATAAACAGGTGTTAAAAGATGCTTAACATTACTAGAGGTTGATAAAATTGCTTCGTCTGGTTTTGGAAAAACAGCGCCGATAAGCATTGCACCATAAATAAAGGTAGGGACAAGCATCACCGCAATTTGCCATTGCCAGCCAATTCCAGCATTAGTCATAAACCACGAAATGAGTGCGCCGATAACAATTCCACCTGGAAACCAAACATGAAATTTGTTCAACATGGTTGTTTTATTCTTTTTATATAAATCAGTGATTATAGGGTTACATCCCGCTTCAACAGAACCATTTGCAAAACCGATAAATAAAGAAGACAACATCAATCCCCAAAAACTTTGGGCATAAATAGTCAGTACCAATCCTATAATATGACAGACACAGGCTATCCAAATAAGGGTTCTAGCACCTAATGCGTTGTACAACACTCCACCAAACATAGTCGCCAGTGGAAAACCCCAAAAAGCCATTAAGTTAATATAACCAAGTTGTTCATTGGTCAGTCCAAACTCAAGACCTAATTGGCCCAAAATACCGGCTCTGATACCGAATGTCATTGCCGTCACTGTTAATGCAATGCAACTTAATAAAAATAATTTAGACGTTTGTGCAGGAGTCATTGTGTTATTCATTTTTTTATATTCCTATTTCAAACCCAGTATTTTTCGGTTTAAAGATTGGTCGGATTTACTGTCAGCAAAATCATCAAACGCCTTATCTGTCGGGTTGATAATATGTTCATCAATAAAAATTGCGCCTTCGCGAGCCCCATCTTCAGGGTGTTTAATGCAACATTCCCATTCCATGACTGCCCAACCGTCAAAGCCGTTAGCTGTTAATTTTGAGAAGATACCTTTAAAGTCAATCTGTCCATCACCCAAAGAGCGAAAACGTCCTGGACGATTTATCCATGGTTGATAGCCACCATAAACTCCCATTTTCCCAGAAGGCCTAAATTCGGCATCTTTCACATGAAATGCTTTTATGCGATCACTATAGATATCGATGAAGGCAAGGTAGTCGAGTTGTTGCAGAATAAAATGACTGGGATCATAAAGAATGTTGGCGCGAGGATGGTTATTCACTTCTTTTAAAAACATTTCAAAAGTTATACCGTCGTGTAAATCTTCACCTGGATGTAATTCATAACAAACATCACACCCCACCTTATCGAAAGCATCTAAAATAGGGATCCAGCGTTTAGCCAGTTCTTTAAATCCTTCTTCCACTAAGCCTTGCGGACGTTGTGGCCATGGATAGAAAGTTTGCCAAAGAAGTGCTCCTGAAAAAGTCGCATGTGTTTTTAGACCTAATTTGCCACTTGCTTTAGCTGCAAGATGTAATTGATTGATTGCCCATTGCGAACGTGCTTCCGGATTATTACGTACAGATTCGTCGGCAAAGCCATCAAACATAATGTCGTGCGCTGAATGCGAAGCAACAAGTTGGCCCTGTAAGTGGGTGGATAATTCGGTTAGCGTTAATCCATATTTGGCCAGTGTTGTCATGACTTCTTGACAATATTCATCACTTTTTGCCGCTAGCTCAAGGTTGAATAAACGCTTATCCCATGTGGGAATTTGAACACCTTTAAAACCGAGACTGGCAACCCATTGGCAAATATTGTCTAGGTTGTTAAATGGTGCTTCGTCAGCCGCAAACTGCGCAAGGAAAATTCCGGGTCCCTTGATAGATTTCATCGAATTTCCTTAAATTAGTAAACTGAGAATTGATATAAACTTCTATATATCAATAAATTTTGTCGACACGATGTAAATTAATTGTTATTGATATTAACAATAAAGCATTTTAGCTGTTAATATAAATTCGGTTGTGGATGCAACATAATCGGCGTTGCACCAGTTTGAACATAATTATTTAGCGAGAAAAAATAGTATGAATACATCGCGAGAAACAATCGATATCGATTTCCTAGAAGGAATTGGTATGCGACAAATCATTCACATGTTGGATTTATTACCAGATACTTTATTTTGGATAAAAAATGATAATAGTGAAATTATCTATACTAATCAGGCGCTTATAAACAAGTTGGGGTTTAAGTCTTTATCCGAAATAGTAGGGAGATCAGACGAATATTTCTCACCTCCTCATTTAGCGAAACAATTTATGACGGATGATAAAAAGGTCATGGCGGGTGAATTAGTCACCAATCGCATTGAATTGAACCTTTCTGATAATGGTGAATTTGCGTGGTTTTCTACGACTAAACGTCCATTGTTTAATAACAATAATATTATTGTTGGTTCTTATGGCTTCACTTACCGTTTGGAAAGATCATCGCCTGAATTATCGACAATTAGCGCCATAAAAACACCGGTTGATTTTATTCGAAAAAATTATCATCAAGATATCAGTATTGATGAATTAGCTAAATTATCTTTTTTATCTGTTAGTGCTTTAGAACGTAGATTTAAAAAGCATCTATCTAAAACACCAAAGCAAATTTTAAATGAAATTCGTCTTGAAAATGCTCGGCGAATGTTAATTGAAACATCACAACCCATTATGGAAATTGCATATCAATGTGGGTTTTCTGAACACAGTTATTTTAGTAAGAAATTCAAGTCTTTGTTTGGTATGTTACCGTCTCAGCTGCGTACTAATATTATAGACTCAAAGGAAAATAAGCAGGCTTAAAATTTATTTTAAATGATTTTGGTAATTGTTATTTAGATTAAGTTAATTTGGTTGTAAAAAAGTTGGAGTGGTATATGTCGAGTTCTTTTAAATATTATTTTTTTGCTTTAAGTAAAATATTATGTATTACCGCATCGTTATTTATTTTTGCATGTTCAACTGTAGATGATCTATTCGTAAAGTCACAAAGTGATTACGTACCAGAATTACATAACAATACTGATATTCCTAAAGGAGGAATGTCCATTATTACCCACTCACCTGAGATGAATTTTAATCTCCAACGAGGAGAAAATAAGGGTCCTGTTGGCAATGCAAGGTCAGTTAATGTAAGCCATCCTCTTTTTGATAAAGCAATAGAGATCAATGTTAATCAGCCTAACGGTTTATTTTGGAATGGTCAGATTAATTTTCCTATCAACCAACCTGTTGCTAAAGGAGATAAGGTTTTATTGCATGTTTATTTTAAAATGATTGAATCTGCAGATGAGACGGGTTCCGGGTTTATTAATGTTTTTGTCGAATCACCAGCACCGGATCATACAAAATATCTCATGTATCAATTAGTCAGTACAGGTGAATGGCAAGAATATTATTTGCCCATGACGATTGGAGAAAACTTTAAACGTAATGAAATTTTCTTAAAGTTCGGTTTTGGGAATGGGTCGAAATCACAGACGATACAACTAGCTAATATTACCTTATTAAATTATGCAAACCGAATAGCACTTAAAGATTTACCTGCAACGCAAGCGACGTATCTTGGGCGTGGAGCCGATGAGGCATGGCGAGAAGAAGCTGCGGATAGAATTGAAAAACATCGCAAAGGTGACTTTTCGATATTTGTTGAAGACGATAATGCCGACCCTTTATCGAATGCGACAATACAGGTAAAAATGCTTAAACATGCCTATCATTTTGGAACGGTAGCCGCATCACGGCATTTAGTTTCTAATAAAGCCGATAGCTTGATTTACAAGAAAAAATTACTAGAAAATTTTAATCAAAGTGGCTTGGAAAACAGTTTGAAATGGGGAGCTTGGTCAGGAGAATGGGGTGACAACTATAATCAAAACGACACGATAGAAGCATTGAATTGGTTACAAGACAATGATTTGTATACTCGTGGACATGTCATGGTGTGGCCTTCAAAACGTAATATGCCTAAGTATGTTCAACATTGGTTACCTGAAAATTTACCACAACAGGCTGATCGTGAAGTATTGAATCAAGTGTCGCAGCATATTTTTGATATCAGTACTAAAACTCAGGGTTTGATCAATGAGTGGGATGTCCTTAATGAACCTTTTGACAATCATTACCTCATGGATGCCTTTGGCAATCAAATTTTACTTGATTGGTTCAACCAAGCAAAGAATGAAAATCCTAATGCGCAATTGTATATCAATGACTATTCAATTATTTCAGGGGGAGGGATAAATACGAGTCATCAAGAACATTATTTTAAAACAATCGACTATTTAGTATCTAATAATGCCCCTATTCACGGGATTGGTTTTCAAGGACACTTTAGTACGACACCAACACCCATTTCTAAAGTTTTTGACATTATCAATCGATATCATCAAGCTTTCCCAATGTTGGCTATTCGGACAACAGAATTTGATATAGATACTATTGATGAACAACTGCAAGCGGATTATACACGTGATTTCTTGACTATTTTCTTTAGTCATCCCGCCACTGTGGGTATTCAAAAGTGGGGATTCTGGGAAGGAGCTCATTGGCGTCCTAATGCAGCAATGTATCGACAAGATTGGGCTGCTAAACCGAATCAAAAAGCATGGTCTGAGACTGTTTATCAGACTTTTTGGAATGATTTTTCGGGTTTAACCGATAATGAAGGTGAATTCGAAGAGAGGGGGTTTTATGGCGATTATGCTGTTATTGTTGACGTTGATGGTAGCGAACAATCTTTCTTAATGCGTTTGCGACACAATGGGCCTACGACCTTTACAATTAGCGTAAAATAATGTTGGGTATTACTTTCGACGTATAAGAAATTGCCGCTAGAATGAGATATTATTATAAATCAACATTCTAGCGGTATTGTGTTAGGGGCGCTGGTAGTAAAAGTAACGCCGATAATTAAAGTTAATTATTGATAATTATCCAAAGCTGCTAATACATAAACCATTGGTGCATTCCAGTTTATGGTGACTTCGTTAGTGGAATAACTACACCAATCATCTAAATAGGTCGTGGCAGGTAAGCTCGAAGGGTAATTGCAACCATCTTGACGGCCTGGCTGGGGCCCTCCGGCTACAAAACCAGGAACAGGGTTAACTTGCTCATCAGAATAAGACTGTCTATGGTGAATATCCATAGGAGTTTTCACCCCAAAACCTGTTACAAAAGAATAATCAGTTGGGTTCTTTCCTAACACATAATCGAGTAATCCTGTTGCAGCTTCTAAATAATCAGAGTTATTGGAAGTGCTATGTGCTTGTAAGAGCATCATCGCTTTGTTTAATGCACTCGAATTACTGCCCCAAACAAAATCGTTGTTTAGCATTGCGACTCGATATGCCGAGTTGGTATGACTCGACACAATACTGTCTGCTAACGTCAATATTGCATTTCGTACATCGGCATAATCATCCGGAGGCATAATACCTTGACCTTCAGATAGCAGTGACATGTACGCTAAAGCCATCGTATCAGGCCAACTAGGTGTGTTGGGTGTGCTTGAATATTGCTTGAACAAGTTAAGATACATTTCGTCTTGTGTTAACAAGTATAGTTCGGCAGATGCCCAAGCGAATTCACCGGCTAGATCATTATCTCCGTATTCGCCGGTACTCACATCACTAGGTTGCTCATAATATCGCGTTGGGTTAGCTTGAGCATACTGAAATGCTCGTATCGCAGCGTCTTTATATTCGTTAATTTTAGTTGAAAAACTTGGAAATGCGGCATAAACACGACTGGCTTTGGCCATAACACCGGCAAAGTTGAGCGCTGCACCTGAGTTTTTATGCACAACATAGCGCTGACTTGTTGCATTGTGAGGCATCACTGCAGCTTCAAAGTTAAGTGCAGTTAATTTATGATACACTCCACCGTCTTGCGGGTCTTGCATTGTCTGCATCCAATCTAAATTCCATATTACTTCATCTAAGATATCGGGTATTGCATCTCCAGATTCAGGAATATTAAGCTCTCGGTTTTCATAAATATCAGGGAAATCTGAATAAGCAGCTAACAACGTGTAAGTCGAAATTCCACTGTTCACTATATATTTATTGTAATCACCCGCATCGTACCATCCTTTTGCTGATTCAATAACTGTCCCTGTTGGGCGAGAAGCACTTTGCGCCGATTCATGAACGAGTATGTTGGTATCAGGATGACCAAGAGGGCGAGACCAATCAGACGCATATGTAGGGTTTAAGGCTTGACTAGCTCGGTTAAAGTAGTATGCCTTTAATACCCCGTCATGTAGCTCATCAAAACTGCTCGTGTTGATTGTTACTACTTCAGAAAGATTAAAGCCTTCTACTTGTATTCGATATTCTCCAGGAGTATTAAATACAGAAAAGTCTGCTCTTTTGACATTTTCGCTTGCTGGCGCCCAAAATCCTTGCTCAGATAAATTACCAGTAAAAACGGTTACACCTGTGCTCGCGTCGAGTAATTCAAAAGTGCTAGCTTGTGTTTGCGGTACAATAGCCACTTTGCCCATTGAAGGCAGATAACCAACTTGGTTTATTTTAATGAGTTCGTCAGAAACAGTCACTTCTGGCGTGACTACTGGGTTAGATTGTATTGGATTGTTAATTGAAGAAGAACTACCGCTTCCACCACAAGCGCTCAGCCCAGCTAGCATGACTAATAATCCAGTGCTGTATAATGCGGATTTACGTTGAACTGTTGATTTTGTTGCTAGATTATCTTTATTATTGATCATTCTTTATTCCTTATTATTTATCTTTTCAACAACTTAACAGTTGTAATAATTAGTTAATGAAAGGGAGGCTTTTGATCTCATTTTCGGCACCTATCTTGAAAACAAATACTGGACCAAAGGCGATAGATTGTGTGTCCGAGGCTATTTGAAATGATACCTGTAATTGACCGTCTGAGTAGTCTCTATCAGCTCTACCCGCATACGAAAAAGACCCTAAATTAGAAGTAATTTCTGCGCTATTCATAAATATATGGTCATAAGGGGCTTTATTCAGTTGGATCCCAATGCCTGGCAATCTTATACTCTGTTTGCCTTTAGGTAATTTAAGTGCTTTGGCGAAAAACGTTAAATGAAAAATTTCACCCTTTTTGACCGCAGGATTAACTGCTAACGTGACGCCAGCATCGTAAGGGTTTTTACTTTTCTTTACGTCGACTTCGTAAGATTTACCACCAAGCATTGTACTTTGTTCATTTACCATACCATTTGCCTTTTGACCATACGCATTTAACGCGTCAGCATAAGGAACAGCAACCAGAGTGCTATCTTCGGGTAAAGCTTGTAAAAGTTTTGAGTAAATAACGTCGACTTCTTTGTCTTTATCCTCCGCTTGGACACGTGCTGATACTGCTATTGATATACAAAAAACTAGACCCAATACGGCTAACATTGTTGTTTTATTGGTACATTGAGATATATTTCTCATTATTGTCTCCATTATTAATGTTCAGGTGTTTAAATTGAGTTTTTGCAACGTATAACGTTTTTAATTGACTCAAACCAAAATAGAATCATGCACAACAACCTTTTTCCAAAGTTTGGCATGTTTTTCTACAAAGGCTTTATGAATAGGGTGTGCTTGATATTCGTTTTGACCTGCTACATCGTCAAAATACATTATTTCAGATACACTAAAACTGTTGTCAACCACGTCGCGGTTTTCTGTATTGGCAGGCAGACCAATGTGCAATGATTTTACGCTTGGGATACGTTTTAAGGTTTTTAAACCATTGATTAATGCTTGACGATCTTCGTCTGAGTGTGGGTTATTAAGCCAAAAATACACATTATGTACGAGTCGATTTTGTTGTGTTTTCATCTCACCGCTTAACACACTGGCACTAGCCAATGAGGCAATACTTGCTGCTATAAATTTTCTTCTGGGCAAATGCATATTGTTCATCTCTTTTACAACATAATTTACACCATTTTAAACAGAGATTAGTCCGATAAATATGAGTTTATCGGACTTTTTTGCTTCTTTTTCAGCGTTTTTTCATTTAATTAATATTGAATTAACCTTGCATATCCTCAAGTTCTATACCTTTGGTTTCTTTAACGAATTTAGCTACAAAAATGATAGAGACAACGGCACCTGCGAAATAAAATGAATACGCTCCAGCTAAACCAATACCAGCAAGCATGAAAGGAAACATCATTGTTACCATAAAATTACTAGTCCATTGGGCAAACCCAGCCACCGCTAGACCTGAGCCTCGAATTTGATTTGGGTACATCTCGCCGAGCATGACCCACATTACCGGTCCCCATGACATATTGAAAAAGAACACAAAGGTATTTGCAAAAATTAATGCGACTAAACCCATGCTGCCGAGGTCTAAATTACCATTGATACTCGTTTCAGCAGTTGAAAAGACAGCTACCATAATGCCAAGTGAAATAGACATACCGATTGAGCCAATCATCAATAAGGGTTTACGTCCTATTTTTTCAATTAAAGATATTGTTAAGATACATGCGACGATGCTCACTGCGCCTGTAATCACATTTGTTAATAGTGCATCACTTTCAGAAAACCCTACGGCTTGCCATAAAACAGAACCGTAGTAAAAAACAACATTGATACCGACTAACTGTTGGAACGTTGCTAATCCAATCCCGACCCAAACAATTGGGCGTATCTTTTGGGTTGCTGCGTCTTTTAAATCGCTCAATTTGGGTGTTTCTGTGTTGGCAATAGATGCCTCAATTTCTGTGAATTTTTTCTCTGCGAAGTGAGGGCCATAAAGTTTAGTGAGCACCGTTTTTGCTGCAGCAAATTTTTTGCTTAAGACTAAATAGCGAGGGCTTTCGGGGATAAAAAATAAAAGTATAAAGAAGAGTATCGCAGGGATTAATTCCATCCAAAACATCCAACGCCAAGCTTCGAAATTTAACCAATATTCAGTCGTTGACCCACCGGCGATTTTAGCTAAAAAATAATTGCTTAAAAATGCGGTAAATAAACCACATATAATAGCGATTTGTTGAATACTAGTGAGTATGCCTCTATATCTGGCCGGGGCTATTTCGCTGATATATGCCGGTGCCATAACCGAAGCCGCACCCACTGCAAGGCCTCCCAGTATTCGATAAAATATAAATTCTAACGAGCTTGTCGAAATACCAGAGCCCCATGCGCTGATTAAAAACAAAATAGCGGCAGTGATGAGCAATGTTCGTCTTCCGTAAATATCTGCAAGTCGTCCCGCTACAAATGCTCCAATAGCACAACCTAAAAGCATACTTGCAACATTAAAACCCGTGCCAATGCTATCTGAGTTAAAAGCGAGTTGCAGCCCATCAAGGGTTCCATTAATGACTCCGCTATCAAAACCAAATAAAAAACCACCAATAGTTGCAACGACAGTGACCAAAACAATATATCCAGTGTTTTCCTTGTGTTGTGTGCTCATTTACTTTCCTGTTTTATTTTTATATGAATGATTAAAATGTAATGTGTATTTGATACGGTTTTTTTAATGAATATTTAAGGACTGCAAATACTTAATACTTTTAGGGAGCTGCAGTTCAACTCGAGATGATTCATCTTCAATAAAATAATACTTTATGCCTTGTTTTTTTGCTTCTGCCACGACGGCTGCAATACCAACATCTCCCTTACCTAAAACAACATTTGTTTCCACATCTTGTTTACCTGTTAGGGTATTTTCAGTTCCTGGTAATCGATCTTTTAAATGGAGAGTTTGGAAACGTCCAGGATATTTTTGTAGGTATTCTACAGGATCACCACCCGCATTTTTAATCCAGAAAACATCCATTTGGAATTCAGCTTCTGTGACATTTTGTATCATGTAATCCAGAATTGTCCCGTCTTGGTATGCATAAAATTCATAACCATGAGGATGATATTGGAGTGTAATACCGTTTTGTTTTAGGATTTTTCCTGACTTATTCATCATTTCTACTGCGGACTTTGCATCGTCAATACTGAATTTACCATCATGAGGGATCCAATAGAATGTAGCAAATTTAGCCCCAAAAAAAGCAGCTTTGTATACTGCAGCCATCGGATTATCTTTGAGTTCTTCGTAATTTGAATCAACACTAACGATTTGTAGATTGTGTTTGTTTAACTCATGTTTGTACTCGTAAATTGATAAATCGTAAAGATTACCAGCTGCTTCAAGTAACTTGATATCCCAATTATTAATAGTTGAAAATGTATTAGAAACACCATTTTGTTCAAATTGATTGCGTAAACTGTAGACCTGTAAACCCATTTCATGTGCGAAAGACGTAGCGCTAACATTTATTAAAATAATCGTTGCTAGTAATTTTTTCAAAGTATGATTCATTTTTTTCTTCCCAAAAAACAAGTTTTATACATTATTGACATGTTAAAAATGGTCAACGAAATTGTTAATAGCATATTAACCTTTAGCGGCAGATTTTGTCTATGTCCTTTTTATTAAATTTTTTATTATAAATTTCATGAGGTTAACGATGGAGAGTTACTAAGCATGCAAAAACAATACTTACATCTTTTGTAAAACTACCTTATGATATTCTGTAACTAAATCTCTAAGGGATATCTAATGAAGTTCAAATTATGTCTATTTATTGTGATTGCATCATCTTTATTTTTGTCTAATGTGTCTGCGGTTAATGCAAAGCAGTTTAATGTTTTGTTATTCACCAAGACAGCAGGTTGGCATCATAGTGCGATTCATGATGGTGTGACCGCCATGAGGGAATTATCGTCACGTCATGATTTTGGTTTGGAATGGCATGAATATGCAGATTTAGTAATAAACGATGATTATTTAAGTAAATTTGACGTTGTTGTGTTAATGAATACGACAAGTGATATTTTCAATGCCGAACAAGAACAAGCTTTTAAGCGGTTTATACAATCCGGTAAGGGGTTTGTCGGTATTCATGCCGCTTCTGATACAGAGTATGATTGGGAATGGTATGGCAAACTGGTTGGTCATTATTTTGAAATACATCCAGAAAATCAAACTGCTGTGTTAGTTAAACAAAATAACCGTTTTCCAGGTATGCAAGGTTTCAATGACAGGCATCTATGGACAGATGAGTTTTATAATTTTTTACCAGCTAACACAGAAGGTTTAAATTATTTACTGACGATAGATGAATCTACCTATAACCCAAAAGCCGATTGGGGCGATAAAAAAACAGATGGTATGGGAGAGTTTCATCCTCTTGCTTGGTATCATGAATTTGATGGTGGACGTTCTTTTTATACTGCTCTAGGTCATATCCCTGGTGTATATAGAGATGAAGTCTTTTTATCACATATTTATGGTGGTATTTATTGGGCAGCCACTGGGAAAGGGATTAAGGAATAGGTTTTACATCTTTCATAAAGTTAATCCATAGAGTTTTTCAATATAAATAAAAAGATCAAAATAATGGCAGCTAGAGAACGCGCTCCTAAGCCCTGTGCAGTTTGTTCAACTCCAGCAAGGGCGTTGTTTCGTGTTAAAACATCCGTGTCGGCACCTTGGCAATTATTATGTAAATCGTGTCAATCAAACGCCAAAGCCAATACCGGATATCAATACGGTGGCACATGGAAAAGCGCTAAACGGCATTAAAATACGCTCCTTTTGCCAAATACGCTTGTTTGATATGCTCCACTAACGCTAACACTTTGCGCGGCGTCTTTTTGATAAATGGGTGCAGTGCATAAACGCCAATGGTCTTATCTATTTCGTCATCAAATAAGGTAACCAGATCCCCGGATAACACATCTTCATGCACCAAACATTTAGGAACATGCATAATCCCTTGTCCAGATAGTGCGGCTTTTCGTAATGCACTGGCATTATCTGAGGCAAAAGCACCATTCACTGTGACAGTAAACTGCTGACCATCATTTTTAAATATCCAATTATAAGCACCTGCTGTTTGATACAGATAGATTAAACAATGATGTTCTGAGAGCTTAGCAGGAGTAGCGGGTCGACCGTATTGTGTTAAATAGTCAGGTGAACAGCAAATTACCCATGAAGAATTAATAATATGCCGAGCAATTAAACTCGAATCTTCTAATAAACCTGTGCGAATAATTAAATCGTATCCTTCTTCTAACGGATTAACAAAGCGGTTGTCTAGCGACATGTTAACACTTAGGTTGGGATGTAAATGACAAAACTCAGCGACGGCTTCACCTAACAATAAGTCCCCTGAAATAGTGGGCACTGACATTTTAATGTGGCCACTTAAGGTTTCATTATCATCTGTAATATCGTCTATCGCTTCTTGCGTAATATGTTTAATCATATCAGCACTAGATGCTAATTTTTTGCCAGCTTCAGTTAACGCTAAACTACGTGTTGTTCGGTAAAGCAGTTGTGCATTAAGTGCTTGTTCTAATTGCGTTATCCGTTTACTCACCACTGAATTAGTAATGTTATTTAACTCTGCTGCTTTTTTAAAACTGCCAAGTTCAACCACTTGAGAAAATAAGATAAGATCATTTGCATGCATAATATTAGTGTGTTTTTGGAAACTATAAGTTCGATTATTTCTATTTATCGATTAAAAGTAAAGAGATATACTCAATTCATTAACAATTGACACGTTACGTAGTCTACTCATTAGATGCGATTTATTTTCACAACAGGCATGTGCTAAACAACAAGGGCTAATATTATGATTATTTCTGCAACCACAGATTTTCGAGCTGCAGCTAAAGCGAAACTTCCACCGTTTTTATTCCATTATATTGATGGGGGTTCATATACTGAAAGCACGTTAAGACGCAATGAAACTGACCTACAAGATATTGCCTTAAAACAAAAAGTGTTAAAAGACATGTCTCATCTTAGTTTAGAGCATGAAGTGTTTGGTGAAAAATTAGCCATGCCTATTGCACTATCTCCGGTTGGTTTAACGGGGATGTATGCTCGTCGAGGCGAAGTGCAAGCTGCCAAAGCGGCTGAAAACAAAGGGATCCCGTTCACTATGTCGACGGTATCAGTGTGTCCTATCGAGGAAGTCACTCCACAAATTCAGCGTCCGATGTGGTTTCAATTATACGTGTTAAAAGATCGTGAGTTTATGAAAAATGTGTTGGAACGAGCTAAATTAGCCGGTGTAACAACATTAGTCTTTACCGTTGATATGCCAACTCCAGGCGCACGTTATAGAGATATGCATTCAGGTATGAGTGGGCCTCGTTCAGAAGTACGCCGAGTGCTTCAAGCGATGTTACGTCCGTCATGGGCGTTAGATGTTGGCTTAATGGGGAAACCTCATGATTTAGGAAATATCTCTGCATATCGTAAAAAAACGACCAAGTTAGGTGATTATATCGGCTGGTTAGGTGATAACTTCGACACGTCGATTTCGTGGAAAGATTTAGAGTGGATCCGCGAATACTGGACTGGTCCTTTGATTATCAAAGGGATCTTGGATGTGGATGATGCCAAAGATGCGGTACGTTTTGGTGCTGACGGTATTGTAGTTTCTAATCATGGTGGACGACAACTTGATGGCGTCATGTCTTCAGCACAAGCACTGCCGACGATTGCTGATGCGGTTAAAGGCGATCTTAAAATATTTGTGGATTCAGGCATTCGCAACGGCTTAGATGTCGTGCGGATGTTGGCGCTAGGTGCCGATTGCACGATGCTAGGTCGCTCCTATATTTATGCATTAGCCGCTCAAGGTCAACAGGGGGTAGAGCACTTGTTGGATTTGTACGAAAAAGAAATGCGCGTAGCGATGACATTAACTGGAGCTAAAACTATCAGTGAAATTGGTAATCATTCGATAGCTCGGATAAAGTAACGATTATTATTAAAATGTAATCGGCATTTTTACCGTGAGGCTGTTATGACTGCAATCAAACGAATAGGAATTTTAACGAGTGGTGGCGATGCGCCGGGCATGAACGCGGCTATTCGTTCTGTGGTGATTGCTGCGCATCATTATCATTTTGCAGTGGTTGGTTTGTATCATGGGTTTAATGGACTGCTACATGATGAGCATATCAAGCAAGCTCAACAACTTAGCCTAGAAGACATACATAATATTATCCAACGTGGCGGGACTATTCTAAAAAGTGCCCGTTGCCCTGAAATGCTGTCAGAAAAAGGCTTGATAAAAGCAGCGACGACATTAACGAATGAAAAAATTGACGCATTGATTGTGATTGGTGGTGATGGTTCATTCAAAGGTTTACTCGATTTACAGGCTCACTGGCCTGGTCAAATCATTGGCATTCCTGGCACAATTGATAATGATTTAGATAGCACTGATTTTACCATTGGCTTTGCTACAGCCGTAAATACTGCCATTGAAGCGATTGATAAAATACGTGACACTGCTGATGCGTTCGAGCGTATTTTTATCGTTGAAGTTATGGGACGTCATAGTGGTCATATCACATTCAATGTCGGAATAGCGTGTGGTGCAGAACAAGTTTTATCGTTTGAAAATTTTTCGATTGATGACAAACAGGCGACACTACAAAAACTAGCGGATGAAATCAACACCGCGCAACACCATCATCAAGGCAGTTATATTATTGTACTGGCGGAAAATGTATGGCCTGGTGGGGCGGTTGCGTTAGCGGGTGAATTAAAGCATAAGGCGAATGTAGATTGTACTGCGTGTGTCTTAGGGCATATTCAGCGGGGGGGCTCACCCGTACCCAAGGACCGATTACTTGCGACAAAAATGGGCGTTGCTGCAGTCCAAGCCCTGATTGAGGGTAAACACAATATCATGATCGCAGAGCAAAATAACGGGATTTGCCATGTTGCTCTAGTAGATGCAGTCAAACATCAAAAAACGGTTAACCAGCAATTAGTCGATGCGCAACAGAATATTCTAGCCTTGACCGCTCAAAATCAATACTAGTGTTGCAAAGGTATTGTAATCTTAATTTGAGTGCCATTTCTCGAATCAAGGATGAAACTTCCGTTGAGTGCTTTTACGCGATTTTCCATACCCGCTAAGCCAAATCCTTGCTCTGTGGTATCTATATCAAAGCCCACACCATTATCCTCGATGGTAAATTCTATCTGGTCGGTTAATAGCGTCAGCCTAATACGAAGCTCATCAGCCATGGAATGTTTGATCGTATTATTTATCGCTTCTTGGGAGATCCTAAATAGTACTAGTTCGATATTTTCGGGGATATTAATCATATCCCCCTGACTTGAAAAATCGAATGCGATGTTATTGAGTGATAGTTTATCTGCAAAATACTGACTTTTTAACGTTTCAATTAAGCCTAACCGCTCTAATATTTCAGGTTTTAGCCAGTTGATAAGCTCAAATACAGACATGTAAATATAATGAGTAAAGCTTTTTATTTTAGTAAATGGATTGTGCCCGTTACCGGTCAGACTTGCTTGTAACTCGAGTAAGTTAATTGCCTGCTGTAACTCATGAATGTTTTTCTCCATTTGGTTTTTTAATTCAATGGAAAGTTTTCTACGTTGCAATTCTTGAGCGTTGATTAGATGTTTATTGAGTTGCTTGATCTGCTGGTTAAGTTCGTGCTGTTCGTCATTGCGTTTAATCATCAGTGCTTGGCTATGCTCAATGGATGACTGTGTGGTATCTAACTCATGGATCATCGCATTAATGTATAAAATAATTAAATTAAGTCCGAACAAAAACCAAGCCATATCATTTAATGAGAATCCGAGCTGACTGATCAATGTAAGATCACTAGTTGTCTGTAAATTGATAATGGCAAACATGACATAAATTACGGTGACGGCATTAAAGACAAGCGCAAAGCTAGCGAGTCCCCACCAGCGATAACGATAACAAAACCACAGAGCCGGAATGACAATAAAGACACTGAGGTTGCTAATTAAATTACCACCAAAATACAGAATGCATAAAATCCCTATGGACGAAATAAGTAACAGCTTGAGATAATTTTTCGTTAATTTCGTTAATTTCGGTATGTTGATCATGCTTTGATGTTTAAGCATTAAAATCATTAGTAGTGTATTGATTGCAATAACAATACCTGTAATTTGACCAATGATATTATCTGATAAATATTGCCAATGACTTAAATTTAGAGCATCAATTCTATAGGTTGCCACTGCGGTCATATATTGATACAGCAAGGTAAATGCGACCGTACAACTGAATAACACATGGATAAAGCGCAGCGTGAAAATTTCAATGTTGCACAGAAAATTCTGTGTGATGAGCGCGCTAATTATTACTGTAACTGTGCTCACGCAGATTTGTCCTAGCAATGCCCAAGTCATACTAGTTAATGGGAGTTGACTAAATAATTGCATTGGCGCAAATAGCATAATGAGTATAATTAGCGCAGACCAACGTTGGGTGGGATTAAAAACTAAGATCATATAACTTACTACCGCTTGCAAAGAAAGCAGTGGTAATGCAGTTTGAAGGGGGAGTATACGGTCAACAATACTGGCGACGAACAATACGATAAAATGCCATAACAGTAGTTTATAGATAAAATTTGAGTCTTGACTAGTAGGCACATCACCAGCTAAAACATGCGCAGACTGATGATTATCTTGGAAGCTGAACATGGATTTGCGCTCCGTTATTATTGGTCAACTGCATACTGCCACCTAACGCCACCATGTAATTTTGAATATTAAATAACCCACCGGTAAAAGGATGATTGAATACTTTTTCAGGGAATCCATTACCCGCATCTGTAAATTTTACATGGGTGCTGTGGTCACTAAACGATATTGTCAGATGACATGTATTCCCAGCGCTATGTTGAATAACATTTTTCACACATTCTTGAACGATCCTAAATAATGCTACTTTCAAGCCATCATCTAGGGCATTGACGCCTTCATCAATATCTGCATGATACTCAATATTATGCTCCTCTAATCGACTCGCAAAGAATAGCCCGGTTAATGTCTCTTTTAAGCCTAAATCATCGATTGATCGAGGTCGTAACCAATACATTAATTCATACGCGTTTGAGTAGATCTGATCTGATATCACGCGTATTTTATTAATCACATTCTGTTCAGGTCTTGCAAATAAATGTTGTTTTTTGAGCAATGAAATAGAGATGTTTAATGCGGTAATATTCTGGCCAACATCATCATGTAGTTCCTGTGATAACTGTTTTTTTTCAAGTTCTTGTAAGTTATTAATCTGCACTGCAATGGCCTGTAATTCTTGTTGAGATTTAATCAGGTGCGCGTATTTGGCTTTTAATACTAGTTTATTTTTGGATAAGGCTTGGCGTGAGCGTTGATGCTCTAATTGCAAGCCAGAAGTCACTAGACCAATTAAAAAATAACACACAATAAATGGTTGAAACGAAACCAGTAACTCATTTCCCGCACCGTATAATACGATCAATAACACGCTGTTTATCCACAGGGCGCAGCACAGACTGCCGAGCCATGTAAATCGATAACCGCACCATATAATAGGTAAGAACAACAATATTTTAAGTATGTTTTGAGACAAATCAGAAAGATAAAATAGCACTAGTATGGCAAGCGTTAGCGTCATTGCTATTTTACTGATTAATGTCCAAGAGAGGTTTCGCAGGTGATGACGCTTTTGACGAACACCTTCATAGACTAGGTAAACTGAAATGGCAAACAATATGCCAGGATATGCAGCGATATTATGTTGTATAAATACAGATAAGCGCTCGTCAGTGAGGACTTTGTCATACACCGACGTGTCCGATAAAAAATGAAATCCTATATTGCCTAACCGCGTTAAAAATCCAAATAGCACTAGAATCACAATCGCTTTAAGTGTAAATAAATTGTCTTGTTTACGCTTCATTCGGGCTACATAAATAATGGGTAAGGTATGAATAGCAATAGTCAGGGAAATCATAAAATGTTTTATCATATCATAATGTATTGATCCCTGATATTGCATGGTAAATCCGCCTCCAAAGGCGATGGCAAAGATGGCTGTTAACCAAAAACGCAAGGGCAATATCAGAAATAAAATGAAATGAAAGCCCAGCGGGAAATACCAAATAGTAAGTCCAGGAATGACCGAATATCCGAACGACAGGGTAAAAAAGATAAATTGACAAATACAGGTTATGACAAATAAGTAAAAATGAGCCAATAACTCTTGGCTCAATGTGTTGTCATCAAAATTTTGAAAAATATGTGTTTTGATAATGTTGTGTCTCTGCACCACTTTATTTGAATTATGACACAAGTGTTTGAAAATTAATCTAAGATATAGTCTTAGTCATATTGGCTAGATGTATTAAGGCTCAATTTGAAAAGAATGGCTCGATGCCTGTTGCAACCATGTGTCCCACATTCCTTCGGGACACTGTCTTATTAACTCTTTGTGTTCAAGCACAAAGTCACTTAGTGAATTTGCATCCAGTAACCCGTTAGGCATTCTTACTTTAATCATGCTTTGGGTGAGCTTTGTCATATCATCAAGTCCCATACTTCCAACTAAATCATAACAACTCTTTAATGTGAGTTTTTGAAAAGAAGCGACGCGTTGACTTTTTAATTCAACATTAATGGCTTTAGAGCGATTTTTATCTTGGGTCGCAATGCCGGTCGGGCATTTATTACTATCGCAATGACGTGACTGTATGCAGCCTAGCGCCAGCATAAAAGTACGAGCCGCATTAACAACATCTGCGCCATACGCCAATTTGTTAAGTATATCAAAACCGGTGGCGGTTTTACCTGCTGCGATGACTGTTATTTTGTCTCGAATACCTAATCCTAGTAGTGCATTATGTACTAGGTATGTCCCTTCTATACACATCATACCCAAACGATTACTAAATTCGACTGGAGCTGCTCCCGTTCCGCCTTCAGCTCAATCAACAGTAATAAAATCGACAAAAATGTTACTTTCGATCATCGCCTTACCCAAACATAAAAACTCAGCAGGATTACCGATGCACAGTTTGATACCGATAGGTTTGCCATTGGCGAGTGTCCGTAATTGTTGCACAAATTCAAGTAGCGCTAATGGAGTGTCACATTCTGGGTTAACAGCCGGTGATACACAATCTTCACCTTTTTTAATGCCTCGAATGAGCGCTATTTCGTCGATTATTGAAGCTACATTAAGTCGTATTCGTCCAGTGATGTTGGCAGCAATCACGACTATATTAGGAATGGCTCCTTTATTATTTGATCTATTCTTCGCTGATATGGCGGTGACGATTATGGGGGCTTAGCGTTTGCTACGGTACTAACATTAATAGCCGTGCCAGTATTGTATAATATGTTGTTTAAGGTCAGTTTTAATAAGTAAAAAACTGATCTTTGTACGGTGTTCTCACGTTAACTCGGTATCTAGTTCGAAATTTAATGATAACAGAGCACCGTATCATGACTGATTATACCCTTAAGCCTCAACAGCAACTGTTACCTCTCGCTTATGCTGATGCGGAAATGCCAATCTCTGGCGCGCCATCCATCCCCATTAACCCTTCTCAGCAGTGTATTCCACAACATTATTTACAATATCAACATACCCATAAAAGTGTGAGTGATATTGTCAACGATATTCAGTTTGACGTGCGTTATCCGGTATTTGTGAGTATTGACGAAGGCGCATTAGTGATACAGGTTGGTATTTTAGGCCAAGATAATTACAAAGCGAATAATGCACTTAACCCCATGCATATCGTCTATGGCCGTAAATGGCGGGTCGAAAAAAATCTACCCAGTACTGAAATTATTCAAACGGTTTATCTAGCTTTGCAAAAAGCCAAAGAACATGAAATTCGTGAAGTGTTTACTTTACTTGATACCCATTCGCAGAAACATAGCACACCATTTAGTGGTCATCATGATACGCCGTTACTGGCGTCTACGTTGTGCAGTGCTCAAGCAACTCAAACATTCCAAAACGATCATGAATCAAAGGATATTCATACCCGGTGGCAAGAAACGCAGCTGCAACATGCCTTAGACTCGGTTAAATTTGACGGACAACGCATGCATTTAGTTAATTATGTTGAGTTAGATGCACAACGCGTATTTGTTGATATTGAATTGCGTCAACAAGGTAAGTTGGATGCAATGAATGATGCCGTCGACGATTCGATGGAGCATTCTGTCACCGGTAACTTTTTTGCCGAATTTGCAGGGGTGAGATTGAGCTTAATCTTAACTGGAAACAAGGCCAACACGTTGTATCATCAACTTATGCAACAGTTTATTTCACTTAGTCACGAGCATGTGGCGGAGCAATTTACGTATCGTGGTTTTAAGCGTTTTAGTCGTTCAGTGGATGTTGCTGAAATTGGTTCGGTTTCGATCGCTATACGGGATAGAGAATGGCGTAAAGAAGCCACATTCATGGCAAATATGAAAGCATTTAATCAGCAAGTCGATGCGACTCGCGTACCGGTATTGCAAGCTGATCACCAAGCAGCCAATATTGTGCAGCAGTATGAGCATATTGCAGGTCACAAGCCGATATTGAAAAAAGTACTTTTTACTGATCTACAATAAGGTATTTTAATCTTAGCAATAACGCAATAACGCAATAACGCAATAACAGGGATATACCATCAATGGACGATAATATTGATAAAACCGTTTTGATAATTCATTCAATTAAAAAATGGATGTCTTTCATTGTACTGATCTTGATGATGATAATAGTCATTATTGCTATCGTAGAATTGGGTATCATTCTTATTGGTTTAGCGTTAATTATTATCGCTCTTGGTGGATGCTACTATCTCATAAAGAGTAGTTACAGGCTTAATAAAAAAGGTTAGATAGGCACAGATATTTTACCATTTAGCCAAACATACCATTAGTATATAACGGAGAAAAAGACTCAATTAGAGTTTCTATTGAATCCCAACCCGCTCTATATTGATTACTCCAAATGCTGATTAATAAACTCACTTGGACTGACACCAAATACCCGTTTAAAACACGTGCTGAAATAGTTGGGTGACTTAAACCCAAAAGAATACGCAACTTGCGTAATTTGCTGTTCTTCCAAGAGCATTTTTTTGGGCCGTAAAGACCCGATAATGACGTAAATATTCTGCCGATGCGATTGCACAAAGGGGAGAGGATATTGCTATGAGCAATAAAACAAAAAAACCATGATGCATGGTACGACTCAATTATTATCGGCTTGTTTTAAGCTTCTCTTAATATTATAGTGCTAACCTAACAAAGATTAATAATATAAAGTTGTCATATCGTGAAGTTATCGCGCCAAATTCAGCAGTTTTTTCAACCATTCCTCCTTTTTTACGCCCTAGGATTCACTATTCTCGGGGTTGCCAGAATGATATTTATTACTTGGCAATCTGAACGGATTGGTAATGTTGGCGATATGCTACAAATCGTATTCAATGGTTTGCGTATTGATTTGAGTTTGCTTAGTTACCTCGCCATTATTCCTGCATTAGTGTGGATTTTGGTGCTGCCATTTACGTTTAGGCATCATTTGCATCGCATCTTATTGGTATGGCTGTGGCTGAGTTTACTGTGTGTCATCTTCTTTGAAGTGGCGACTCCTACATTTATTTTAGAATACGATTTACGCCCCAATCGATTATTTATCGAATACTTAATGTATCCCAAAGAAGTCGCAACGATGCTGATCAATGGTCATCTATTGAGTATTGTGTTGGCATCACTCGCATTTGCTGTATTGGGCTACGGAGTTTTACGTTTTCTTAAATCACAATTTCACAGAGCGGTTCCCAAAATGGGCTTTGCCCAGGGTAATTGGTTCACGTGGGCGAGCTGTAGTGTTCTGCTATTAGTGATTGTTGTTGCCGGTGCTCGCGGCACATTGGGGCATCGTCCATTAAACCCTTCGTTAGTGTATTTTTCACAAGATCCGTTAGTCAATACACTTAACCTTAATTCAATGTACAGTGTGATGTTTGCTATCAAACAACTAGGTAAAGAAGCACAAGCGGCAAAAATGTATGGGGATATGTCATCTGAGAAAATCTTGGATATCGTAAAAACACAGACGCAAATGCCCGCCAGTGCGTTTATTGATCCGGCCATTCCGACACTCGCTTTTCGTCAAGCGGCACATCAAGGACGCCCTAAAAATCTAGTGATTATTTTACAAGAAAGTCTAGGGGCACAGTTTGTGAAAACACTAGGGGGGCGTGAGTTAACCCCTAATATTGATAATTTGTATCAACAAGGATGGGGCTTTCATCAATTATACGCCACAGGTACTCGTTCTGTGCGTGGTATTGAAGCCGTTATTACCGGGTTTACACCGACCCCAGCGCGCTCAGTCGTGAAGTTAGATAAGTCGCAACATGGCTTTTTTAGTATTGCGCAAATATTACAACAACATGATTATCACACGCAGTTTGTTTACGGCGGAGAGAGTCATTTCGATAACATGAAAGGGTTTTTCTTAGGCAATGGTTTTAGCGATATTGTGGATATTGATGATTTTGCTAAAACTGATTTTATTGCCACTTGGGGCGCAAGTGATGGGGATTTATTTGATCAGGCGCATCTTGAGTTATTGGATTTACAAAAAACAAATAAACCGTTTTTCAGTTTAGTGTTTACTTCAAGTAATCATGATCCTTTTGAAATTCCACCCAATACGATTAGCCATATTGATGATGAAGCACCGTTAGGTAGTGCGATCCGTTATGCCGATCATGCCTTGGGTCAATTTATGGAACAAGCAAAACAGAGTCCTTATTGGGAAGATACGCTGTTTTTAATTATTGCGGATCATGATACTCGTACATATGGGTCTGAATTGGTGCCCATTAAATCATTTCATATTCCGAGTGTAATCATCGGTAAAGACATTGCTCCGCGACAAGATCAGCGTTTGGTCAGTCAAATTGATATGTTGCCGACCTTATTATCATTAATGGGGATCAGTGATGCGACCCCAGCGCTGGGGCGGGATTTATTAAGTAATGACATTGCAGAGCGTGCTATGATGCAATTTGCTAATAACTTTGCGTATATGACGCGAGAAGAAGTCGTCGTATTACAACCACAAAAGCCATCCAGTGCCTTTGTGTACGATTTTAGTGCGAAACGTTTGCAAGCTAAACCAGGCACTGAAAAAATGGCAGAAGTGGCTTTAGCTCATGTCTTGTTTGGTAGTTATGCCTACAATAAACAACTGTATCGTTTACCGACTCAGCCAAGCTCTCAACCTAGCACTCAGCCTAGCACTCAGCGCTAACAGGATAATGATGTCACATTCACCACATACACCCATAAACAAACCTAATGGGGCCGGTTTATCGCGTATCTTTAAAGCAACGCGTTGCTCATTTCAGGGATTTCGAGCAACGTGGCAACACGAAGCAGCCTTCAGACAAGAATTAATGTTGGTTGTGATTATGTTTCCATTTTCATTTTGGATTGCGCAAACGACAACACAATGGTTGTTAATGATCATGAGTTTATTGTTTGTGATTTTTGCAGAATTGATTAATTCAGCGTTAGAAGCATTAGCGGATCGTATTACACTCGAACATGATGAATTAATCGGTCGAGCTAAAGATATAGGGTCTGCAGGGGTGTTTATAGCATTAACTCAGGTCACTGTGATTTGGGGAACGGTGTTGTATTTAAAGTTCTTTTAGTATAAAAGGTCTTACTAATCTCGATTATTACTCAAGGTCTTTTATGAACGTCGCCCAAGCTATGCAATCGCGTTACGCTACCAAAGTGTTTGATGCCGATAAAAAAATTGTTCAAGATAATATAGCACAACTCTTATCGGTACTGCGCAATGCGCCTTCAAGTGTCAATACTCAGCCTTGGCACTTCATCATTGCGAGCACTGAAGCGGGTAAAGCTCGAATCAATTCTGGCGCAACGGGTCCGTATGCCTACAACGCACCGAAAGTGACTAGCGCCTCGCATGTCATTGTGCTGTGTAGCAAAATCCACATGGATGATGCGTATTTAACTCAGCTACTTGAACAAGAAGAGACTGATGGTCGTTTTGCGAAAGATCCCAGCTTTAAAGCTACCTATCATAAAGTACGCAGTACGTTTGTCGATTTACATCGTTATGAGTTAAAAGACACCCAACATTGGATGGAAAAACAAGTTTACCTTAATCTTGGCGCGTTACTCACGAGTGCTGCAATCATGGGAGTTGATGCATTACCAATGGAAGGCTTTGATTTCCCTGCACTTGATGCTGAATTTGATCTACGAGGACAAAATTTAGCGCCTGTTGCGGTTGTTGCGCTAGGCTATCGTGCAGAGACTGATTTTAATGCGACGTTACCTAAATCACGTTTTGCTGCTGAACAGATTTTCACTCAGATATAACGATTAAATGACTGTAGAAGCGGATATTTTGATAAAACGATTCTTGCAACATATTGGCACCTTGATTGTACTCATTGGCGCCTATGAACTAGGAGATGTGGCTAGCGCAGTTATTCCTTTACCAGCAACGATCAATGGCTTATTTATATTGCTATTGGTGTTTGCGGTTTATGGCAAGGTACCCGCATTTTTAAGTGCTGTTATCCCACTTTATCTGGGTCATATGTCGATGTTTTTTGTGCCGGCGATAATGGCTGCCTGGTTGTTTCGGCAAGCCGTGTATGATCATTGGCTCGCCTTAGTGTTGGCATTGGTATTAACGACGATTGCCAGCATGGCGCTGGTCATGTGGGTCAGTAGTAAATTACTGAAACCGTCGCCAAAAACCAACAGTGATCCTACGGATCAATCCCCACAATGAATCTATTCGCATTCGACTTATCTTTTAGTGACATATCTTACTCTGCAATGTGGATTGTGATGTTGGTATTGTGTTACGGCTTCGCTATTAGATTTGCAAAATGGACCAATCAGCACATTTTGGCCCATCCCATCTTGATTACGACGACGCTACTGCTAACCTTAACCCAGCTTATTGAACCGGATGTTGGACAGGTAATGACTCACCTGCATCCGATTAAATATTTACTGGGTCCATTAACAGTCGGATTAGCATTGCCGGTATACAATCAATTTCCGGTTCTGCGTGAGCTAGGAATAAAAGTGATTATTCCGATTGCAGTAGGTGGGCTGTTTGCGCCGTTAAGTGCGTTTAGTGTATTGTATTTATTAGATGCCGAGCCGGCATGGCAACTCACCATATTGACCAAATCAATCACGACACCTTTTGCTATGGATACCGCAACAATGCTTGGTGGAATTGCAGGGCTCGCTGCTGTATTCAATATTATTACGGGCATGATTGGAGTCATGGCACTGCCTAGTGTGAATAAATTGATGCAAATCAATGATGACAAAGCTAATGGCATAGTACTGGGCACTATTGCCCATGGTATAGGTACGTCTAAAGCGGTATTGTTGAGTGAGCAATCGGGCGCATTTGCGTCGTTAGCGTTATGCGTTAATGGGGTAGGAACCGCTATTGTGTTGAGCGTATTACTCGGTTAATTTGTTTTTTAACAAAGTCTTTTGGTTCGTATCCTTCGTTAGCGACAGCTTCTTTTTGGTCTGATTTTACCGCTTGTGCAGCATCAATACTAGCATCAATATCTTGTTTACAGCGCTCAATACTGTCACCTACTTTGTCATTTTCACAATCAAATTTTTGCTTAGAGATCACGGATTGATATAAAATTTGACCTGCATCATTCCATGCACAACCCGACATCAGCATGACACACATGCCCATGAGTAAAGCTCGATTGATAAGTGCTTGTTGAGTTGGTTGACGCATAACAATTCTCTGATGATAAAGACTTTATAAATTAATCTTAGAGACAAAATTGGGTTTATGCAAATTAAAATTAGTTTGTAATTGTGCTATATTTATACACTTTGTAGATATTAATTGTAATTAGTCTGTATTGGATTAAAATACAATTTAACATCATTTATATTCAAATAAGAATTTTATGCCCATTAATATTGTTTTAGTCGATGACCATGAATTAGTCTTAAATGGATTTATTCAATTAATACAATCAGATGATGCGTTTGTTGTTGTTGATTCATTTGGTAATGCAGAAGATGCCTTAGCAAGTGATGTAATAACGGAGGATTGTATTTTAGTGACCGATATTTCATTACCTAATAAAAATGGTTTGGAATTAGTCAAAAAAATCAAAAAACGTGTTCCATTAATTAAAACCGTCGTCTTGAGCATGTATGAAAACGCACACTATATAGTGACGGCTCAGTCTTTGCGAGTAAATGCGTATATCTCTAAACGCGATGCTGGTGATGTCTTGCTAGATGCATTACATAAAGTTGCAGTCGGCTACACGGTACATAGTCCTGCGGTTCTAGAAAGTGCGACTCAGCAATCTGAAGAATTTGAATTATATCAAGCGTTAACCCAACGTGAAAAAGAAATATTTGTGTTGTTAGCGATGGGGCATGAGGTGAAACATGTCGCGCATCAATTAGATATTGCAGTCAAAACGGCGCATGTGCACCGTCGAAATATTTTAAATAAATTTAATTGCACAACGGGGTTTCAGTTAACCCGCTTTGCCATTAAATATGGGCTGGTTGATCCTGCTCAATTGTAGGTGGAATTTCCTAAAATATGGTTTTAAAATTACGGTTAACCTAGCCCCATAAACGTGAAGAGTGCGTCGAGATATAACCGTTATCAATCGTATACCCATCATCAATATCTTGAGCAACTAATACCGGCCCGTCCAAATCAAGTACATCGGCATAGCCAGCTAGCACTCGATTTGGTGCCATTGCCAATGATGAACCGACCATACACCCGAGCATAATCTGCATCTTCGCTGCCTGAGCAAGTTGGATTAAACGTAATGCCTCTGTGAAGCCGCCAGTCTTATCTAACTTGATATTAATGGCTTGGTATTTGCCAACCAATTGGGCAAACGTGTGGCTTGTATGACATGATTCATCGGCGCAGATTGGGATCTTGCCGCGATAAAAAAGCATGTCATCATCTCTATCGGCAGGCAAGGGTTGCTCAATCAAGCGCACTTTTATCCCATCTAAACCAATCACAATCTCATTGAGTAATGCAATTGACCAGGCTTCATTGGCGTCTAAAATAAACTCGCTGTTGCGGCAGATCTCGGCGATTTTTTGCATTTTAAGCACCACGTCAGTCGCATCAAACTTGATTTTTATTAACGGCACATCGCGCATCAGATATGCTTGATCGAGCATGTCATCTAATGAACCTAGACTTAATGTCTGAGCCGTTATCGTCGGTTTATTTTCAGGTAATTCTAATAATGTATAAATGGACTCATTAAAATGCTTACAAATCCAATCCCAAATAGCACAATTAAGCGCATTAGCCGCAGCACCTTTGAGCTGTTTAGTTTCAATAAAATCCGTCAATAGCCTCGTGTCACTTAATAGAACGAGGTCTGTCAATAAGCGTGATAATTGAGACTGCCATTGCGTCAAAAAATCATCAATATCAGCACTCACCGAGGTGATAGTTTCGCCATAGCGAGCGTAGGGTACACATTCACTGCGTCCGCTAAAGCCAGCAGCTTCAATACGTAAACGCACGACGTCGGCATGAGTTTTTGCCCCCCTTGAGATCTGAAACTCTCGTGCCAATGGTAAAGAATGCTGAGTGATAATATATTTCATATTACAGTAACTGACTCATTAATCTATCGACACCATGTCGAATAGGATCTTGGCATGGTAAACCTGTTTCTTGGGATATTTGCAAGCATGTTTCACGCGCGGTTTGCTCGTCAACTGCACTGGTATTGAGACTGATACCGATGACTTTACAGTTAGGGTTAGTCAGGCGTGCATGTAACAGGTTGAGCTCCACTGCTTGTTGGACTGTTGGTAATCGATAACCTGGCATGCCGCGCATAAATTCACGACGCAACGTGTGACATATTACTAATGCATCAGGTTGAGCACCATGGATCAAGCCCAGTGTTACTCCTGCAAATGCAGGATGAAATAGCGAACCTTGACCTTCAATGACATCCCAATGGTCAGCTGCATTATCCGGAGTGAGCGCTTCGACAGCACCAGAAATAAAGTCTGAGACAACACAATCAACGGCGACGCCTTCTCCTGCTACTAAAATTCCACATTGACCGGTAGCGCGAAATGTCGCATGCATGCCACTTGATTGCATGGCTTCATGCAAGGCAAGGGTGGTGTACATTTTACCAACAGAACAATCCGTACCAACAGTTAACAAGCGTTTACCTGTGCGTTTTTGTCCATTAGCAGTCTTAAAACGAGTAGTAGGGTGACGGATATCAATCAAATCAACCTGATACTGCTGTGCTAATACAACTAGCTCTGGAATGTCGGATAACTTATCATGCAAGCCATTGATGATATGCATACCATGTTCAATGGCGAGTTTAATATGGGGTAAATATTTGATATCAATATGTCCACCGGCATTATTAAAGCCTAAGACAAATGATTTAGCCCCGTGCTCAGAAGCATCTTTGATGGATAACAAAGGTAAGCCGGTTGTGACAGAGCACTCAGGAAGTGCTATTTCACCGACACATTGCGATGGTCGCCAAGTTGCGATGCTATTGGCCATTTTTAAACCTAGGCTATCAGATGCATCACCTAAGAAGAGCGCATAAGGAGGGGTTAATTTCATACTAAAAGTTCTCATATTGTGTGCATTTTGGTAATATCAAAATAATTATACACATCATTGATAAATTTGTTACAAATCTTAAGCTGAAAAGGCTCATCATTCACTGTCCTAAAACTCGTATTACTTAAAATATTTGTGTTACAACGGTAATAACTTTCGCACAACATTGCTGAGCTCGTCGGGTTGAACGGGTTTGACGAGCCAACCTGTGGCACCAGCTTGTTTGGCTTTATCCCTTTTATCTTGTTGTGATTCGATAGTCAACATCATTATGGGTTTAAAGCGCATGACTGGAGTCTGTTTTGTACTCCATATTGGCGTGGTTATCATGATCACACTCACATAAATCATCCCCATAGCCAAACGTTAAATTTACCAACGCATCAGGTAAGGATAAAAAACTTTGTTTTGCTAGATTGAGTGAATTTGTCGTCTCATCTTGTAAATCAAAGAATCCGTAATTAAATGCTGAAAGTAAGGCTTTAATGATTCGAATATTGGGTTTTTGTTCATGACTGAGTAATACCAACCAATCGCAAATTGTTTCTTGGTATGGTGCGTTGGCTTTGATATTTGCCATGGTGATAACTTGTCTGGCAAATTTATCCCATTCTAAATTCATCGCAGAGAAGTTGACATCATTAATAAATAATTGATATGCCTGAGTCGGTTTAAACATGCCTTCAGGGAATGCTAAAAATTGACGATCCATTTGTAATATTGCTATTTGATTGTCAACGTATCTAAAATGTTGATTGATTTGAGCTAGATCTGCCGTCGTTAGTATGTGTATGATGAGATTACAATTAAACGGATCGATCAGTGCTTTATCATGCGGCCATGTATCACGGGATTGAATACGCAAGGCGATTAAACCTGGGCATTGCTGGACGACACGAATAGGATCTTCACCATTTAAAAAACATTGTGGATCAGGCGTATAGGTAATGATATTGCTTTGTCGGTCGCTGATTAATAATTCTTTGTATAGTGTTTTACGTGCTACATGATGTAGTTGGGATACCCAGTTTGGTGTGCCTGTAATGGCGCGTAATTCAACACATAATCTGTTCGATAATTCATCAACACTTTGGTCAAGGGTTTGCGTGGATTCTAATTCGTCTAGCCACCTACTTACTTGATCCATACTATCAAGTAAAGTGTAGATATGGTCTGAAGTTAAGGCCAAATCAGCATAACGCATGCGATCAAGGACGCTTTCAGCTTCATGCATGACGTTGGTAAAGGGAATAATATCGAATAATCCAGAAGACCCTTTCATGGTATGCACGCCTTTGCTAGACGTGCATATCCATTGATTTTATATCGGCACCACCGCTTATAATTTAACTATTCCTTGTTTTTTTTCATTAACAAGCGATACCAATCCAATCAATGACCTAATGTCATGAGATGACGCCACTTGACTACTCATTGGTCACGACTGGCGTATTAGATTCAATGTTTGTGCGTGTTGTTAATTTATTTTTTACCCAGTTAACGGGACGAGTTAAGTCGAGTAAAATGATATATAAACACGGTACTAAAACTAATGTCACTAATGTAGCGTATAAGACCGCAAATCCTAGCGCGACTGCCATTGGGATCACAAATGAAGCTTGTAGACTTGTTTCAAACATAATCGGGAGCACGCCAGCAAAGGTCGTAATGGAAGTTAATGTAATCGCTCTGAAACGCACACAACCAGCTTCTAAAACAGCCGTTTTCACATCGTAACCTTGTTTACGGCGTTGGTTGATATAATCTGTCATCACTAATGAATCATTGATCACTACGCCTGCCGCTGCGATTAAACCAAACGTCGACATCATCGACAAATCAATACCGAGTAAAAAGTGTCCCCAAATCGCCCCTGTTAAACTAAAAGGGATGACCGACATGATGATCAAGGGTTGGCCGTAACTTTTAAGCGGAACGGCTAATAAGATAAATACCATGATCATCCCAGCCCAAAAGAACATGAGTTGTTCATCTTGTTGAGCTTGTTGCTCTTCAATGGTGCCACCTAACTGAGTTTTAACTGCTGGGAAAGCTTCTTTCATTTTAGGCAATAGATTATCTTTGATTTGGTCAATTACCGCACTCGGTTCGACGGCCTCTTCATCAATGGCACCCCAAACATAAACGGTGCGATAACCTTCTTCGCGACGAATATACGAAATACCCGGTTCTTCAGTCAGATCAACCACATCACCGAGCATCACTTCTTGACCGGTTGGCGTTTTAATCATGGTATATTTTAACTCAGCAAAACGTTCACGGGTGAGTTGTGGGTAACGCACCATGACTTTGACTTCTTCACCATTACGAATGACGCGCTGGGCTTCACCACCATAAAAACTCAATCCAACCTGACGCGCAATATTCGAGATATCAAGTCCTAAGTCATCGGCAACCGGCAACAATGACATGCGGATCTCTTTACTCGCAGGATCGATGGTTGAGCTAATATCAAACAACCCATTTTCTTGTTGCAGTAAAGAAATCAGATAACGGCCTGCGGCATTAAGCGTTGTAATATCACTGCCATAAATAAGATAACCAAACTCACCATCATCATTACCGCCGTTAACATCATCTTGGATTGAAAATGACTTCATGCCTGCAATTTCGGGTATGCGTTCACGCCAACGTCGTGCTAACTCGAACGTATCATAAAGACGTAATTCTTCATCGACGAGTGGTACCACTATCCGAGCTTCTGTACGCCCTCGGTTAAAGGCTAAGATATCACGGATCATACCAGAGCCTTCGGCATCAATGGTTTCTTGATCAACATCCAAAATGATTTTCTCAATCGTCTTAAGGGCATCGATGGTGGTTTGATCCGATACTGTTTCACTCATCTCTATGCTTATAGATGGAAAATCGTGAGGGACTTTCGGGTTTGGCACCATACGGACATAATTGGCTTGGATTAAACCAAAACTGATTAAAAGCATGGCAATAAAGAACGCAAACACCGCCCAGCGATACTCGACACATCGTTCGACAAAACGACGGTATTTACCATTTACAAAACCAAAGAAGGCTTTATTAAAGCGATCTCTAAAGCCATTTTCTTTGATTGGTGTAAAGTTAATTTGCGCGATATGCGCAGGTAAAATGAGTTTGGATTCGATGAGTGAAAAGATCAAACATAAGATCACGACCATGGAGATATTATAGAAGAATGCCCCTTCAAAACTGCTAGATTGGGTAAAGGGAGCAAATACCGCGATAGTTGTTAACACGCCAAATGTCGCAGGGGTCGCGACGCGTTTTGCGCCTCGTACGACGTTATTGACGCCGCCACCATATTGTTCTACTTCGCTATACGCAGATTCACCAATCACAATGGCATCATCCACCACAATCCCGAGTACCATAATAAAGGCAAACAAAGACAAAATATTAATTGTGACGCCAAAAATCGGCATCATCATCATGGCGCCTAAAAAGCACACAGGTAAACCAACCATAACCCAAAAAGCGAGTTTAAAACGTAAAAATAACGTTAGCATCAACGCCACTAAGATAGAACCTTGGAGTAAATTACCAAGCATCATATCTAAACGAGCGTTAAGGTAGTAGGTCATATCCACTAGAACTTTGAGCTCTAACCCTTGGGGTAAGGTTTTATTTTTTTCTTCAATATAGGCCTTGACAGACTCTGCGACAGGAATGGTATCTTGTGACTTCGTCGCTTTGACATCAATAAAGATCGCATTTTGACCTGAGTATTTAAAGTAACGTTCACCTTCGGTAAAGCCATCTTTAATCAGTGCCACATCTTGTAATAAGACGCGACCACCGTTTGCGCCAATTTTAACTGGTATGTTGCGAAATTCTTCACCGTTGTAGTATTGGTTCTCTACGCGAACGGCAATGATCCCTGCATCAGTACGTAATTGACCGGCTGAAAAATTAGCCGAGTAACGGCGAATTGCAGCAGTAATATCATTGATGGTTAGATCGTATTGTTTGAGTGTTTCTGGCTGTACTTCTATCGCAATCTCGTCATCAGGGGCGGATGCATTCGCTAGCGAAACATTGCTTAGTTGTAGAAGTTCATTTTCAATTTGATTCGCAATGGGCTTGAGCTGTTCTAATGGCACATCACCCACAAGTGACATCTCAATCACATCTTGCTGAAATTCTGCCTGAGTGACCTGGATCGGTTCCATATCAGCAGGGAAGGTACCGATACTATCTACGCGTTGTTTTACTTTATCGAGTACTGACGCTAAATCTTCACCTTGACGAATACGCAGGCTGATGCGACCACCATTACGGAAGGCACGAGAGACGCTTTCTTTGATTTCAGTAATATCTTTCAAGGATTCTTCAATCTTAATTAAGATACTTTCTTCAATTTCTCGAGGGGCTGCGCCTGGGTAGGAAGCTTGGACATTAATAAAGTTGATTTCCACATTGGGAAACATTTGACGTTGAATCGAATTGTAGCTGATTAACCCCATAATGATGATAAAGCCCATCATCAAGTTAGCTGCGACTGAATTGTTGGCAAAATACGCGATTAAGCCGGTTTCTTCTTTACTAACATCCACGACGTCTTCGGTGATATGTTCACTCATGAGAATCGTTCCTTATTCTTGTGAATCAGACTGAACGTCCGATCCATCAGATTCACTCGAATCACCCAGTAGCGAGCTATCAGCAACTAAAGGGCTCTGTTCGCCAATGATTTTTACTTCCATGCCGTTTTGTGGATATTCTGGTAATGTCATGACCAGACGATCTTGTTCCGCTAATCCTTCATTGATATAGAAGAAAGCGCCTTCTTCACGTACCACATTTACAGGCTTAGAGACCATTTTATTGTTGTCATCTAACAGCCAAATCGACCGTTTATTAACAAGCGACTGGGCTACTTTAAACACATTTTTAATCGTTTTACCATTAAAGTTCACCTCAACATAGGTGCCAAATTTAATGCGAGGTACATTCGTTTTTAAGCTGTAAGGGTCATCAATTTGAACCACTAAATGGGTCATTCTAGTCGCTTGATCTACTCGACCTAAATCGCGAACAATTATGCCTTGGCGTAAGGTTTTTTCTGCACCGCGTGACACGATTGTTGCAGGAGTATTGGCAATCCTACTGGGCAAAAATGTCGCATCAAAACCGGCAATAGGAAAAACGACTTCAGCACGTTCAATGTTGTTTAATCGTGCTACTTGCACGCCTTTATTAACATATTGACCTACACCAACATCGCGCGACACAATTAATGCATCATACGGTGCTGTGATAATGGTGTTGTTGAGATCTTTGTTTGCAATTTTAAGACGCGACTGAGCGGATTTTAATGCAGCTTGTGCGCTCAATAGTTGAGGTTTACGCAAATACAGATCGGTGACTTTAGAGGCGGGTAAATTTTTGGCTTCGCGTTTTGCGACATCCGCACGCGCTTGTTCTTCGATTAAGGTTGCCTGTGCGCGTGATACTTCTGATTCAGCTTGTAACACGGCCGCGTCATAGAGATCCGCTTCAATGGTAAACAGCACATCACCACGTTTGACTAATCCACCTTCAACAAAATTTGGATGCCATGAAATGACTTCACCAGAAACTTGAGCAGACATAGCGGTGCTTTCGAACGGACGTACTTCACCGTTAGATTTGATCACAACATCATAATTGATTGATTCGGCGTTTTGCACACTGACTGATGGACGGGTATCAACTTTTACTTTTTCTTTTTTCTCTTCCGCCGTTGCTTTTATTCCGAGCATACCGCCAATACCTACGGCGATAATAATAACGGCTAATCCGGTTTTTTTGAGTGTGCTGTTCATGTGTGCTGCCTTAATGTCCATTTTGATGTGTAAATAATAACTGACCTAAATGTACAGTTCTGTTGTCAAATGTAACGAGTTGTAATCATGGGCGAGTACTCGTTAGTTTCGTCGCTTCAAGCGCGTGTTGACATATTAATCAGCAAGACTTGTTCCACAATTAAAGTCTATAAATTTCAGTGGTTTGGGAGGGATACATCAAGAGGGCATGTCTGTTTGACGCAATTAGTGTGAGATAACCTAAATTGTGGTGTAATTGACTTAATCTTTCAGGGGGGGAAGACATCAATTAATTATGCATAATGTGGCTTGATTGTTTGTATTTATTTGTTGTAATGACTAATATAAGATCATAATCAATCAAAGTGATTGTATTTGAATAACAATATTAATTTATGATTTTTTTAACATAAAATGGAGGTATATCCCTTGAAAACAAAAGTGATAACAGCACATGTACCTGTATCTTTAGCTGATAAAGTGAATGATTTATCTCAGCGCCTTGAAAGATCAAAAGCGTGGATTGTAAAACAAGCATTAGGTGATTGGGTTGCCCAAGAAGAAGAGCGACATCGTTTAACGTTAGAGGCAATTCAAGATATTGATGATGATAATGTTACAGATCATCAAACTGTACAAACTTGGGCGAACAGTCTAGATACTGATAAACCAATGTTGATACCTCGGTAATGGAAATAAAATGGACTCGCAGCGCCTTATCGGATTTGCAACGCTTATATGAATTTTTAGCGCCTATAAATCATATTGCTGCCGCGAGAATTATACAAACATTAACTCAAGCGCCCGATAAGATTATCCATCAACCTAGAATAGGTGAAAGGCTTGACGAATTTGAATGTAAAGAAATTCGCAGATTACTAGTAGGTCATTATGAAATGCGATATGAAATTAGGAATAAATGTTTTTATGTTCTACGGATATGGCATACAAAAGAGGAACGGTAATTTAACCATCATGCAAAAAAAAAGTAACCCACCACTACAGTTGATTACTTTTTCAAATATTTGTCGTTAATGCTTTTTAATCAGGCATGCTTTTTTAGTAAGGTGCACTGCCTGGTGTACGTGGGAAAGGAATGACGTCACGGACATTTTGCACACCTGTAACATAAGCGACGAGGCGCTCAAAACCTAAACCAAATCCAGCATGTGGCACAGTACCATAACGACGTAAATCGCGATACCAGCTATAATCTGCTTGGTCTAAGCCCATTTCTGCTAAACGTGCATCAAAGACATCAAGACGCTCTTCTCGCTGAGAGCCTCCGATGATTTCACCAATACCCGGTGCTAAGATATCCATTGCGGCAACGGTTTTACCGTCATCATTAATGCGCATATAGAATGCTTTGATATCTTTGGGGTAGTTTTGCATGATGATCGGCGCACCGACATGCTCTTCTGCTAAATAACGTTCGTGCTCAGAAGATAAATCAACCCCCCACGATACAGGGAATTCAAATTTCTTGCCGCAATTTTGCAGTATCTCAATTGCGTCGGTGTAATCCATACGGACAAATTCAGAGTTAACGACTTGTTCTAAGCGCGTAATCGCGTCTTTATTGACTCGCTGTGCAAAAAACGCCATATCATCAGCATTTTCTGCAAGCACCGCTTTGAATACATATTTAAGTAAGTCTTCTGCTAGTTGTGCAACAGTGGCCAAGTCTGCAAAGGCGACTTCTGGCTCAATCATCCAAAACTCAGCTAAGTGACGTGTGGTGTTTGAGTTTTCTGCCCGGAACGTAGGCCCAAAGGTATACACCTTGGACATGGCCGTTGCGTAGGTTTCAACATTTAATTGACCGGATACGGTTAAGAAGGTTTCTTTACCAAAAAAATCTTCAGAATAATCAACTTGACCGTCATCATTCATTGGTAAGTTCATCATATCTAAGGTCGATACGCGGAACATTTCACCAGCACCTTCGGTGTCGGAACCAGTAATAATCGGCGTAGAAATCCAAAAATACCCTTGCTCATGGAAAAAACGATGTACTGCTTGGGAGAGTGTATTACGCACTCGGGTAACTGCACCCATGATATTAGTGCGTGGACGTAAGTGTGCATGTTCACGTAAATACTCGATGCTATGACGCTTAGCTGCCATTGGATAGGTATCTGGGTTTTCGACCATGCCAACGATCTCTACACTAGTCGCTTCAATTTCGACTGTTTGACCTTGGCCTTGTGACGCTTTAACCACACCGGTTACAGACAATGAACAACCAGTAGTCAATGTCGTGATCTGCGCGTAATTTTCTAATGTATTTAACGCAATGACCTGCACGGGATCAAAACAGCTACCATCGTGAAGCGCAATAAAAGATAAACCGGCTTTTGAATCACGACGGGTACGAACCCATCCTTTGATAGTCACGGTTTGCGCGATCTCGTAAGACCCTTTTAGCACGTCGACAACTGAGGCATACGCCATAGTGAACTCCATTAAATTATTGATAAGCGGATAAAAAAGCGAATTATACCCAAATTTGTGACTTTCTCCACATTAAATGCAGGCTAATCACTCATCAAGGGCAGAATAAATTGCTTCGCAAAGTTGTTTGATATGTGCCTCGCTGCAAATGAACGGAGGCATGATGTAAACCAATTTACCAAAAGGACGGATCCATACGCCACTTTCGACAAATTTAGCTTGAATTGCCGCGACGTCCACAGGGACTTTGGTTTCAACCACACCGATGGCCCCTAAGATACGAATATCAGCGACTGCGGCAAGGTCTGCGCAAGGTGTGAGATATGTATGGATCCATGTTTCAATCGTCTCGACCTGCTGTTGCCATTCACCAGTAGCAATAATATCTAAACTCGCTGAGGCGACTGCGCAGGCGAGGGGATTAGCCATGTAAGTCGGGCCATGCATAAATACGCCAGGAGCACTTTGACAAATACCCATGGCCACGTCTTCGGTGCAAATTGTCGCAGCCATGGTCATATAACCACCAGTTAAGGCTTTTCCTAAACAAATGATGTCAGGAGAAATGCCAGCATGCTCGCAGGCAAATAATTTACCGGTACGACCAAAACCCGTGGCGATTTCATCAACAATCAATAAGATATTATATTCATCGCACAACTGGCGGGCACGTTTGAGGTACATCGGATGATACATGCGCATTCCCCCTGCACCTTGCACGATGGGTTCTAAAATCAATGCAGCCAGTTCGTTGTGATGCGCAGCAATAAGATCCGCTAATGGCGTAATATCGTCTTCGTTCCACGTTTGCTCAAAACGGGTTTGCGGGGCAGGAGCAAAAATTTGTTCTGCAAGGACATTTTTGAATAACGAATGCATGCCGTTAATGGGATCACACACCGACATGGCTGCAAACGTATCACCGTGATAACCATTGCGCGGCGTAATGATTTTGTGCTTATTAGGCTGACCTTGGCAAGCAAAATACTGTAATGCCATTTTGATCGCGACTTCCACTGATACCGAGCCAGAGTCAGCTAAAAATACACGATTCAAACCATCCGGTACCATGGACAATAATTGTTTGGTCAAGCGGATTGCCGGTTCGTGGGTGATCCCACCAAACATCACGTGTGAAAACGCATCAATTTGTGTTTTAGCTGCTTGATTAAGATGCGGGTGATTATAACCGTGAATAGCCGCCCACCAAGACGACATTCCATCAATTAAGACTTGAGAGTCAGCCAAGGTCAGTTCAACACCGTTTGCCCCTATTACTTCATAACAAGGTAACGGTTGCGTCGCTGACGTATAAGGATGCCATAAATGGCGCTTGTCATATTCAATATTGTTCAATTTATAATCACTTGTAAACTTGCTAAATGGCTTTTGGTTGACAAAGCCTGAATACCGCATAGACTACCGCTCTATACCAGTTAAGTAAAGAGCAAGGCACGCATGCAAACCGACACTATGACCGCAACATCAGCGCAAACTCACGTTCAATCTCCAGCTGAGCACATCTCATCCAATCCAATTAGTTTACCGAAACCGCTAACCGCGCAGATGCAGCAAGATGTGCGTCATAATTGGACATTGGCTGAAGTCAACGCTTTGTATGACATGCCATTTAATGACTTAATGTTCAAAGCTCAAACGGTTCACCGTACGCACTTTGACCCGAATTATGTGCAAGTGAGTACATTACTATCGATTAAAACGGGTGCGTGTCCTGAAGATTGTGCATATTGTCCACAATCAGCTCGCTATGATACGGGACTGGAAAAAGAACGGTTATTAGAAATTTCCAAAGTCATTGAACGCGCCAAAGAAGCACGCGCAACAGGATCAACACGTTTTTGTATGGGGGCAGCGTGGCGTAATCCACGTGAACGCGACATGCCTTATGTGGTTGATATGGTCAAAGAAGTCAAATCTTTGGGCTTAGAAACTTGTATGACGTTGGGTATGTTAACCCGTGATCAGGCTATCGCCCTAAAGCAAGCGGGTCTGGATTATTACAACCACAATTTGGATACCTCACCGGAATATTATGGTGACATTATTACCACTCGTACTTATCAAGATCGTTTAGATACGTTACAAAATGTACGTGATTCTGGTATGCATGTCTGCTCAGGCGGGATTGTTGGTATGGGTGAAACGGGCGATGACCGTTCAGGCTTACTCATTGCGTTAGCCAATTTAGAACGCCACCCAGAAAGTGTCCCCATTAACATGTTGGTTAAAGTTAAAGGCACACCATTAGATAAAGTGGACGATTTAGATTATTTTGAATTTATTCGCACTATCGCGATTGCACGGATCATGATGCCGCAATCATTTGTACGTTTATCAGCAGGGCGCGAAGCGATGAACGAACAAATGCAAGCCATGTGCTTTATGGCTGGCGCAAACTCTATATTTTACGGTTGTAAGTTACTGACCACTTCTAATCCTGAAACACATGAAGATGTCATGTTGTTCAAAAAACTCGGCATTAATTCTCATCAAACTAAAGCGTATTCGGATGAAGCACACGAAGCAGCGTTGCATGATGAAATACAACTGCAGCAAGAGCAGCAAGCTGTTCCAAGTGATTTGTTTTACGATGCATCTGCAACCTAGTCATAACGAGTAAATGATGGCATTTTCCCATTTACCAACAGAGCTCACGACATTGGCACATGATTGTTTACTGCGAAAACGCGTCGTGGTCGAAGATGATTATGATGGTGTCATTAAAGTAGATGGGAAGCACTACCTGAATTTTTCCAGTAATGATTATCTCGGTCATCGCCAGAATCAGGATATTTTGCAATCTTATGTTGAAGGCTTGTCTCGATATGGCGCCGGTTCTGGTGCTTCACCGTTAGTGACGGGGCATACGCAATGTCACCAAGCGTTAGAAGACTACCTTGCAAATGCGTTAAATCGAGAGGCGGTGTTGTTGTTTTCTTCTGGTTTTGCTGCCAATCAAGCTGTATGCCAAGCCTTGTTATCTGAAGGTGATACGGTGATCACGGATAAGCTGATGCATGCCTCTTTTATTGATGCTGCGATCCACAGTCCTGCACAATTTTTACGTTTTAAGCACAATGATATGCAGCACGCCCAAACTCAATTTAGCAAAGCCTCAGCAAATGCTTCTGGCAACACCTTATGTGTGTCTGAAGGGGTATTTAGTATGGATGGCGATAGCGCTGATGTGAGTGCATTACAGCATTTATGTGAGCAACACGATGCATGGTTAATGCTCGATGATGCGCATGCGTTTGGTGTTATCGGTGAATCAGGCTTAGGGAGTGTCGAGGCGTTTAATCTAACGCAAGATCAATGCCCCATTGTGATGGGCACTTTTGGTAAAGCGATTGGCACGGGCGGAGCGTTTATTGCTGGCTCTCAAGTCTTAATTGACTATTTGGTTAATAAAGCGAAACATTATATTTATTCAACGGCGTTTAGTGCAGCTCAAGCCAAAGCGACGTTGACCAGCATTCAGCTAATGCAACAAGGTTCAGCCAGACGTCAGCTACACGATAATATTCAATATTTTAAAACACTTGCCGCAGCTCAAGGCTTACCTATTATTGCCTCTGATAGCGCCATTCAACCTTATTTGATTAATGATCCAGCCAAAGCACTCAACGCCAGCGATATGCTCAAAAGCTTAGGGTTATGGGTTAATGCTATTCGCACACCGACAGTGCCCAAAGGGCAAGACCGGTTGAGGGTGACCATTAGTGCTCTGCATCAACAACAAGATATAGAATCATTGGTTGATGGCTTAGTGATGATGCGAGCCAAACTTGGATAAATTACATATTGCCGAATGTTTTGGTGCAGCAGCCGCTCATTACGATGAACATGCGCATGTGCAACAACGGATCTTAGATTGGTCACTACGCCATATGAATAGTGCGAATGTGAGTGGCAACTTAAGCGCTAAGTTAGTTGATCTGGGCTCAGGAACGGGGAGTGCGCTACCGATGTTAGCGCCTCTTGCCGAAACCTTGGTTGCTGTCGATATCGCCCAGCCTATGTTGGATTATGCGCAAAATCGTAACAATGCTATTACTAATATTCAATACCAATGTGCTGATTTTGATGACTTAACGAAGATCTTCGCTCCAAACAGTGTGGATCGCATTTTTTCATCCATGGCGCTGCAATGGTCGAGTTCTCCTGAACAATTATTAAAGGATATTAGCCATATTTTAACCGTCGATGGACGCGCTGATCTGACTATTTTGATTGCACCTTCGTTTGCCCGTTTGCGTCAAGCATGGGCGAGTATTGGACGAGGGCATGCTGTGCATTCTTTTACTTCATTAGCTGAGTGGCAAGCTGCCGCAGCGAAAGCAGGGTTAACTTGTCATAGTATCAGCGACGTGTTTATCGATGCGTATCCGGATTTTTTGAGTATGCTGCATTCGATCAAAGATGTGGGTGCATCAACCGCGGTCGATGATCCAGATTCACCGAATACTGCAACATTGTTAACTAAGCGCCAATTGCGTGATGCACGAAGTGCTTTTTCGGCCCTCAACCAAGGGCAATTCAGCTTAGATTATCATGTTGTGCAGCTTCAACTATCTCGTTAAATTTCAATTATAGGTTTGTCCTTTCATCGATTCGTACTTTTTTTTTAGGTTTATATTATGCGCAAATATTTTATTACTGGTACCGATACTGACGTTGGTAAAACTGTCGCTTCTACCGCATTGGTTAACGCATTTGTGGCACAAGGCTTTCGTACGGTAGGACACAAACCTATTTCTGCCGGATGTGAACAAACTGATTTAGGCTTACGCAATGAAGACGCCCAGCTGTTAATGGCACAAAGTAATGTTGCATTAGCGTATGAGCTAATTAACCCTTATGCATTTCGCGAGCCGATAGCCCCGCACATTGCAGCAAAGCGCAGTGCTCAAACTATCACCGAACAAGGATTATTGGCTAATTATCAGGAGTTGATGGCGTTGGACATTGATGTATTAATCAGTGAGGGAGCAGGGGGCTGGTTATTACCAATTAACTCAGAACAGGTGTTACCTGATGTTGTGCAGCAATGCGCTATGCCGATTATTATGGTCGTCGGCATGCGCTTAGGGTGTTTAAATCATGCCTTACTGACGCAACAAGCGATACTGGCTAGCGGTTGTCACATCGCGGGATGGATTGCCAATGCCCCAGAGATCCAGCCGTTTTTTAATGAAAACTTAGCGACATTACAAGCCCGCATTGATGCCCCATTGTTAGGGGTGATACCCAAAGTAGCCTCGGCAACCGAAGCGGCTAGCTACCTTGATATCAGTCTGTTAGGCTAGGAAACGACTTAAATCAGTGCCCGCTGGAATAATTGATTTACCGTTTTCATAGGTAAACAAAATTCCGTCTGGACCCGGCACTAAGGTCAATGATGGCTTGCCATTCGACTCACTTAATAACAAGGCGCTCCCTTCACGAATACCAATGACAGGCGTAGATTGATTGAGAGTGACAAATTCGCTCAAACGTTGATCACGCGTTTCCCCATGGAAGCCCTCAGGGTGGGCATCAGTATAATGAGGATTTAATTGGCAAGGGACAAAATTCAATGCGCTAAATGATTCCGGCTCAATAATCGGCATATCATTGGTTGTTCTTATCGTCGCACCGCAAATATTAGAGCCAGCACTCCAGCCAATATAGGGGGCGTGATGCTTGATGACCGCTTGCTGAACAGCATCGATAAGCTTAAGTTGTTGCAATTGATGGAGGAGATGAAAAGTATTGCCACCTCCTACCAGAATGGCAGGCGCTTCAAGGATAGCGTTTACCGGATCAGCAAACGTATGTAAGCCAGTGATAGCGAGTTCAGGCAAGGCTGCTTGCACTTGCTTGGTATAGTCGTCGTAACTGACGGATATACCAGCATAAGGCACAAACACTGCCGAGGTTATGGCGCCAAGATGCGCAAGAATCGATGGTTTAGCATCTTGTAAGTATTCACAGTTGTTCACTCTGGATGAGCTGAGCATTAATATTTGCATAAAAAACAGTACACGTTGGTCTAAATTCTCGCTAGTATACACACACTAATCAAGTACTATCAAAGTTCAAGGAAGATTTTATGTTGCGAGTTGTATTTGTATGCCTCGGAAACATTTGCCGCTCTCCGACTGCCGAAGCTGTATTTAGGCATAAAGCGCAAGAGGCGATGTTAAAATTAGTCACTGATTCAGCAGGAACGGCAGGGTATCATATTGGCGCTCGTCCGGATAAACGTTCGATGGCGGTTGCGCAGGGGCGAGGTTACCACTTTGATGGGATCAGTTGTCGTAAAGTTGCAGATGATGATTTTATTCTCGCAGATTTAATCATTGCGATGGATAACGCCAATCTCCGTAGTTTGTTACAACGCTGTCCTGAAGAACATCAAAATAAAGTAAAATTGTTTATGGATTTTGCGGATTCTGATTTTAGCGAAGTCCCCGATCCATATTATGGCGGCATCAAAGGCTTTGAATTAGTCTTAGATTTAATCGAACAAGCCAGTGATGGGCTTGTTGAACATTGTCTTGTCCTTAGTAATAGTGAAGTTAGCTAAGGGCTGTTTAACGTTATTGGAAAATTATTGCCTGTTCCTTCTATTCAAACCGCTCCATTGTTTATTGCTATTGCCGTTATTGTCGGATTGCTAGGGATCAATGTAAGCTTGCACTCTCAATTGCTTAGCGATGCAGTTGAACAACATATCTTTATTAATCTATCGTTGCCTATGCTGATGACCGCCTTACTAGTGGGCAGTGCGCTCGCGATGAGTTCTGCGGCATTACAGGTGGTATTAAACAATCCTCTAGCCGATCCAGGTATTATCGGTATCAGCAGTGGTGCGAGTCTTTGTGCGGGTATTGTTATTATTGGTGGTGTCTTACCTTCAAGTTCATTGATATGGGGCTTACCTTTAGCCTGTTTTATTGGGGCTTTGCTCAGTAGTGGCTTGATTTACTTATTAGCAAAACGTCTCGCATTAACTCATTCAGCAGTTATTTTAGCCGGCATTGCAATTTCTACTGTGTGCGCTGCTGCGTTAGCTTGGTTATATATTTTTGGTGATGCTCAAGCGACACGTAATTTAACGTTTTGGTTGATGGGGAGTTTTCAACACGCAAGTTATCCTATTTTAGCGGTCGCTGGCGGCATAATCCTATTAGGTATTGGCGCATTAAGTTATCACCGTAGTGCTCTCAATAGCTTATATTTAGGGGAGATAAACGCCCAATTATTGGGTATTGATCCGCAGCGCTTAACCCGAGTCGTATTGGTCATCTGTGCCTTACTGGTCGGTGTGAGTGTGTCGATTGCTGGCTCTATTGCGTTTGTGGGGTTGTTAGTGCCACATATTCTTCGTCGTATTTTTGGCAGCGATAATCGCTTAATCATTCCGTTAAGTGGTTTAGTCGGGGCAGCCCTGATGCTAGTGATTGTAAACGTAAATCAATTGCTCAATGGGGTTGATTTACCCATATCATTATTAACAGCGAGTATTGGTGGGCCAATATTTGTGTGGGTCTTATTTCAAGGTCAGCAGCGATGAATATACACTTAAAAGACATATATATTGCTGAGCGTTTACATGTGTCTGAATTGTTCATTCCTGCGGGCACACTCACGCATGTTATCGGCCAAAATGGGGCTGGGAAATCGACCTTGTTGCATGTGATCGCAGGGCTATTATCCTCAGAGTCTCGCAATGCTGAGGTGACGATAACTGAGATACAACTGCGTCATATTGCAGCGCATCGATGTTGTTTAACGCAGCATAACGATAGTGTGTTTGGCTTGACGGTGGCGGAGTTATTTCGTTTTTATACCCCCTTTGCTGTCGCGCCAGCACAAATAGACGAGGTGTTGGCGGTTAATCAATATCAATACCGTTTGATCCATGAACTTTCCGGTGGACAGCAACAACGAGTACATATCGCACGCTGTATGATGCAAGTGTGGGAAGCGATACAACAAGGCCGTGGTGTATTGTTATTTGATGAGCCGTTTGATGCGTTAGATTTAGCATATCAAATTAAATGGCTGGCCTGCTTACACGACTTACAACAACAAGGTAATATCATCGTCATTGCGCATCATCAGTTAGCTTGGCTCAATGAGTGTCCCAATGATGACGTACTAATTATGCAAGATGGCCAAGTGCAAGCGCATGGCGAGATTGCAACTATCTGGCAACCTGCATGCTTGACGCAATATTTTCACATCCCTGAGCAACACATTCCCTTATATTTACATACACCATTTATGTCCTAATTATGCTAACATTTGCAACAGATTATTTGACACTTTTATTTTAAATATTTTTAGGAAATGACCCCCATGAGTAACTGGAGTATTGACAGCTGGCGCAACAAGCCGATTTTGCAGCAACCGACCTATGATAATGCCGCAGAAGTGGCAGATGTAGAGAGTAAACTAGCGAGCTATCCACCGTTAGTGTTTGCTGCTGAGACTCGTGATTTGTTATCACAACTGGCTGATGTTTCAAAAGGTGAAGGCTTTTTGTTACAAGGTGGAGATTGCGCGGAGTCGTTTTCTGAGTTTAATGCACCTAAGATCCGTGACACATTTAAAGTCATGTTACAAATGGCGATTGTATTGACCTTTGGTGGTCGCTGTCCCGTGACGAAGGTTGCACGTATGGCAGGGCAATATGCTAAGCCTCGTTCTGCAGATATGGAAACCATTAATGGAGTGTCATTACCAAGCTATCGCGGTGATATTATTAACTCATTTGAGTTTACTGAGAGTGCACGTCGACCTGATCCGCAACGCTTGTTGCAGGCTTATCATCACTCTGCGGCGACATTGAACTTACTGCGTGCTTTTTCACAAGGTGGGTTAGCGGATCTGCATCAAGTTAATCGTTGGAATATGGCATTTGTCGAAAACAATCCACTAAAAGATCGCTATCAAGATATGGCAACGCGGATTGAAGATACCCTTGCATTTATGGATGTGATTGGCATCAATAGCAAAACCAATAATACGTTACATGAAACCTCATTGTTTACGTCACATGAAGCGTTATTACTCAATTATGAACAAGCCTTAACGCGGATAGATACCTTAACGGGTCTGCCATACAACTGTTCAGCGCACATGCTATGGATTGGTGAGCGCACGCGTCAACTTGATCATGCACATGTTGAATTTTTCCGTGGGATAAATAACCCAATTGGCGTTAAGATTGGTCCATCAATGCAACCGGATGAATTGATTACGTTAATTGATGCATTGAACCCGAATAATATTCCAGGTCGTTTAACCTTAATTACGCGCATGGGTGCGGATAAATTAGCAGATAATTTACCGCGCTTATTAGCACGAGTAAAAGCCGAAGGTCGCCATGTCGTGTGGAGTTCTGACCCAATGCATGGCAATACGTTCTCTGCATCAAGCGGTTACAAAACGCGTGATTTTGATGCCATCTTACGTGAGATCCAACAGTTCTTTACTGCTCACAAGCAAGAAGGAACGCATGCCGGTGGTATTCACTTGGAAATGACTGGACAGCACGTAACCGAATGTACGGGTGGTGCGTATAAAATCAGTGATGACGACTTAGCTCAAGCTTACCAAACTCAATGTGATCCTCGTTTAAACGCGGACCAAGTATTGGAAATGGCATTCTTAGTGTCAGATTACCTAAAAGCGAAATAACGTTCGTTTCCCGCTCAGCACTGATCGTTTAAATCAGTGCTGTTGGGGGCGCTCAACCATTCATGGGGATTTAATGGGCTTTTAATGGGCCTTTTGCTGCGCTTGCCATAAGCCAGCATAAACACCATCTAATTCAAGTAGGGCAGTGTGTGTGCCTTGTTCTTGGATCTTCCCATCTTGCAATACCACAATCATATCAGCATCTTGGATCGTCGATAATCGATGTGCAATCACAATGGCAGTATGTTGCTGAGCCAATGCATTTAATGCACTTAATATCCCTTGTTCTGAATGACTGTCGAGTGATGACGTCGCTTCATCAAAAATGACAATCGGTGGATTTTTCAAGATAGTTCTGGCAATGGCGACGCGTTGTTTTTCTCCTCCAGATAACTTTAATCCACGTTCACCTACCTGACTATCCAACCCATCTGGTAAGCGTCCCACAAAATCACTTAACTGCGCCATCTCAATGGCTTGTTGTAATGCCGCTTCATCTGCATCGGTATCACCATATTGAATGTTTGCGCGCAAGGTATCATTAAACAGCACAGTGTCTTGAGGTACCATACCGATTTGACTGCGCAAAGATAACTGTTGGTACTGGGCTATATCTTGGCCATCTATTTTAATACACCCACTAGCGGGATCGTAAAATCGAAAGAGGAGCTTGGCTAGGGTGGATTTACCACTGCCACTTGGCCCAACAATCGCTACTTTAGCTCCCGCTGGGACCGTAAAGTTAATCTCACTGAGAATAGGACGTTTAGCATCGTAATGAAAATTTAGATGTGAAAATTCGATTTGCCCTTTGCTGACCTTAATGGGGGCTGCGTTGGGTTGATCTTCAACACCGACTTTGGTTTTTAGTAACGTGAATAAATTTTCAATATTAGCGAGGGCGCCACGGATCTCACGATAAACAAATCCTAAAAAATTCAACGGCATAAAGATCTGCATCGTAAACGCATTGATCAACACAAAATCACCAATCGTCATCGTACCGGCTTGTACCTCCCACGCAGCGAGCATCAACATGGATGTCATGGCACTGGCGATGATCAGCGCTTGTCCGCCGTTTAAGGCAAACAAGGATAAGCGGTTTTGGCGTCGAGCGCTTTCCCAACGTGCCAGATTAGTATCATATAAGTTAGCTTCATACGCTTCATTATTAAAGTATTTGACGGTTTCATAGTTCAATAAACTATCGACTGCTCGGGTATTGGTTTGGTTATCTGCTTGGTTTACTTCACGGACATAGCGAGTACGCCAATCGGTTGCTTTCATCGAAAAGAACACATACAAGATCACCGAACACAGGATGATTAAGGCAAACTTAGCGCCGTATTGGGTAAATAGAATGCCGACCACAAAGGCAATTTCTAATAGCGTAGGACCAATATTAAACACCATAAAGCGCATTAAAAAACTGATACCGTTAGTGCCTCTGTCTATATCCCTAGACAGACCTCCCGTTTGACGCGATAAATGAAAGCCGAGATCCAAACGATGTAAATGTTCAAACACCTCCAAGCCTAAACGGCGCATCGCGCGCTCGGTCACTCGTCCAAATAACGTATCACGCACTTCCCCCAAGATGACATTCAAGAAGCGAAACACGCCATACGCGGCGACCAGAGCAATAGGCGCTAATAATAATGGCGTGATAGTACTGGAATCGTTGAGACTATCAACCGCATATTTCAAGATAAACGGCAGGCCAACACTGGCCACTTTAGCTAAAATCAAACACAGCATCGCTAATGCAACACGTTGTTTAAATTCACCTAAATAGGGCAGTAATTTAGTAAATACTGCCCAAGAGACAGGTTGGTCATCTTTCATTTCAAATCGTGAAGAACGCATAGAAAAATATCTTATATTAGAAAATGTTATGTGGTAATTTGTGTATTATACGTTGGGAAGAGAACAATAAGCCAAATACTATGAAAAAAAATATCGCCATTGTGGCACATGACAAAATGAAACCTCAAGCAATCAGCTGGACTACAGAGCATGCAGCCAAATTACAGTCTCATGCTATCTTTGCGACAGGTACCACTGGTAAGCTAATTCAAGCTGCGAATCCGTCGCTGGCAATTACGGCATTAAAGTCAGGTCCTTTGGGTGGCGATCAGCAATTAGGTGCAATGATTGCAGAAGGCAAATTAGATATTTTGTTTTTCTTTACCGATCCAATGACGCCACAGCCTCATGATGTGGATATTAAAGCTTTGTTACGCTTATCAACCATGTATAACTGTGTGGTGGCGTGTAATATTGCGACAGCAGATTTTGTGATCCACAGTCCCTTGTTTGAACAGCCTCAAGTGCATCAAGTCGATTTTGCGGATTATGCGCTTCGTGAAGTACCGAATACTTAGCCTTTGTTTTAAAGCTCACTCTCAACGTAATGCGGTAATTCACTTAGTTGTGGTACTGCCATTGAGCGACCATCGGCATCTAAGGCAACAAATTTAAAGATAGCTTCGGTGACTTTTTCACGCTGACCAATGCGGCTGCGTCTAACCCAACATTCCACATTAACATCGATTGAACTGCGTCCAACTCTCACGATGTTGGTGTATACCCCTAAAATATCACCGACGTGAACCGGTTTGATAAAGCTCATACCATCTAGTGCAACGGTGACGACACGGCACTGCGCGCGCTGCCCAGCGCTTATTCCCGCAGCCATATCCATTTGTGATAAGACCCATCCACCAAAAATATCGCCAGCCGCATTGGTATCAGCATGCATGGCAATAGTCCGCGTGGTCAGTCTACCTGAGGGTTGTTTTTCAGTGATTGCAACCGACTCAAAATTTATCCCATCCCAGCCGTGAATCATAAAATTACGAATATTGGCATGATCAGTCCCTTCTGGATGAAGCAGGACATCGTTACGATAAAATTCACCAAATAGTGCAAGTGTGCTGTTTTGGTCTAATTTATTGAGCTGAGCAAAGGCGAAGATTTTACATGAACCTTCGTTAGTTTCAGCTGCATTGGTTACATCACCATTGGTAAAGGCACTCGGCGTGTAATCATAATAATTGGATATAACAGCCATCACGTCCTGAAACTTAATGGTTTCAGGGGCTGTGGCTGTGGTGGCGATTAATGTATGTGGAGTCATATTATGTTCTCTTTGGCGCGGTATTCACAAATTGAGCCTTGGTATGTTTTGTTGCTGCGCGCTGTCCTTTGTGGGCTTTTGCCGCTTTTTGATTGCGTTCTTGTGCGGTCTCTGGTGGCACTAAATGATCCGGACCACGACCAATTAAGTCTTCTCGACCCATTTTGACCAATGCTTTTCTGATTTGGGCAAAGTTTTTAGGATCATGATAGCGCAGCATGGCTTTGTGTAAACGACGATGGATCTCACCTTTGGCACTGATCACAGATTCAGAATCTTTGGTTACTTTGCGTAATGAGTTCACTTCGGTGTGATACATGGTCGTTGCAGTCGCCATCGGAGATGGGTAAAAATTTTGTACTTGGTCGAGTTTAAATTTGTTTTCTTTTAACCAAATTGCGAGTTCCAACATATCTTCATCACTCGTACCCGGGTGTGAAGCAATGAAATAAGGAATGAGGTATTGTTCTTTACCTGCTTCTTTGGAGAATTTATCAAATAACTCTTTAAACTGATAATAGCTGCCCATACCTGGTTTCATCATTTTGGTTAATGGACCATCTTCAGTATGCTCTGGGGCGATTTTCAAATAGCCACCAACATGGTATTTCGCTAATTCTTTGACGTATTCAGGATCTTCTACGGCCAAGTCATAACGCACACCAGAGGCAATTAAGATTTTTTTAATACCAGGTAAATCACGGGCTTTACGATACAAGTCAATGGTCGGTTTATGATCTGTGTCCATGTGCGCACAAATGCTTGGATAAACACATGATGGACGACGACAGGTCGCTTCTGCCTTAGGGCTTTTACAACGCAAGCGATACATATTTGCTGTTGGGCCGCCTAAATCAGAGATGACACCGGTAAAGCCTGGAACGGTATCTCGAATTTCTTCAATTTCGCGTAAAATGGATTTTTCTGAACGGCTTTGAATGATGCGTCCTTCATGTTCGGTAATACTACAGAAGGTACAGCCACCAAAACAGCCACGCATGATGTTGACACTGAATTTGATCATGTCATACGCTGGGATTTTATTTTCGCCATAAACAGGATGAGGGATACGTTGGTAAGGTAAACCAAATACCGCGTCCATCTCTTCTGTCTCTAACGGCATGGCAGGCGGGTTAAGCCAAATGTGGCGATCACCGTGACGTTGCATTAACGCTCGAGCACAACCTGGATTGGTTTCTTGATGAAAAATACGACTGGTGTGGGCATACAGCATCTTATTATCGCGGACTGTTTCGTATGCTGGTAATTTGATGTAGACCTTTTCCCAAGGCTTGCGCTTTTCAATGGTTTGCGGCTGAATGGTAATGACTTGTTCAGTCTGGGTAACGTCGTTTTTGGGATCAACTTTTTCAACATCGCTAGGACAATCCGGCTCCATAATATAAGGGGAGGGGATTGCGTCAATTTTACCGAGTTTTTCTAAGGATGTGGAATCTACACCTTGCCATTCTGGTAAGGCTTCTTTGACGATAATGCCAGTGCCGCGAACATCGGTGATATCTTTTATATCTTCACCGGCTGCTAAGCGATGGGTGACTTCAATAAGGGGACGTTCGGCATTACCAAACATCAACAAATCTGCTTTTGAATCAAATAAGACCGAGCGGCGGATTTTTTCTGACCAATAATCGTAATGACCAATGCGTCTCAGGCTGGCTTCAATCCCGCCGATGACAACAGGAATGTGTTTGTACGCTTCTTTACAACGTTGAGTATAAACGGTGACGGCGCGGTCGGGGCGTTTCCCGCCAATATTACCCGCGGTATAAGCATCATCATGACGCAGTTTTTTATCCGCGGTGTAGCGGTTGATCATGGAATCCATGTTGCCAGCAGTCACACCAAAATACAGATTTGGCTCGCCCAATTGCATGAAGTCTTCTTTGGAATGCCAATCAGGTTGAGAAATAATCCCTACGCGAAAACCGTGTGATTCTAATAAGCGCCCAATGACCGCCATACCAAAGCTAGGGTGATCGACGTACGCATCCCCGGTGACAAGAATAATATCGCAACTATCCCAACCTAATTCGTCCATTTCTGCACGAGACATGGGTAAAAAAGGCGCAGTGCCATAACAATGTGCCCAATATTTGGGATAAGAGAATAGACTACGGTCGGCTTTGATGGTTGCTTGCATGGGATATACGTACCTAGTTACTTGACGCGGTATTATAACAGGAAATACAGATTGAAAATATGTTAATCATAATAAGCCTCAGCAATTCGTGTTGATCAAGGGCTTATCGCATAAGCGTTGGTATTTGTCTTTCATTAAATGCCTTACAAGCTAGTGCGTTGTGCAGTTATTAATTGTTCCGTTTATTCACCCTTTTAAATCTGTTCTGCTAATTCAACCACAACAGTAACAAGCGGTCTACGGTCGCGGGACTTATCTTTAGAAGTTTTTCCCTGATATCGATACTGACTACAACTTTACAGGTCAGCAGTTGAATAGCATCTTTTCGGTCGTAACTTGTTGCGGCGACAAATCCATCCAAAATTTTAGTATTGTCTGGTTTGCTAGCATTATTTTAAGCGGCCTCAATACTCAGCAGCATCTCTCTTCGAGATGCAGGACTCATCATTTTATTCATTACCTCTTCCTTAAGTTATGTATGTTTTTGATAAGAAAATAAACATTTAAATTAACAGAAGACAAAAAGAAAAATCACGTTTAAAATCATTAAGTGTCAATTATGTTCAATTTGAATCTTTTGCGACGGCGAGTATATGAATCCAACACAAGAAGATGCAAGCTAAGGAATAACAATGCGATTAAAACTTTTCTTATTAACTTTGTGTTTTATGTATACTTCACCTGCCATGTCTGTCAGTTGGGATGCGCAATGGATATGGTCCAAAGAATATTCTGGGCAACCTAATAAATGGGCAGCCATGCGCAAAGAAGTAAACTTAACCAATATCAACGATACGGTAAACGCATTGATTAGCGCCGATACGAAGTATTGGCTGTGGATAAATGGCGAAATGGTCGTTTTTGAAGGGAGTTATACTGGCGGTCCTAGCCCGGTCAAACCGTCTCCTCGAGTTGACTTTTTTCCAATTGCCTCTAACAAATATTACGATACGGTTGATATTTCAAGTTATTTACGACCAGGTAAAAATACACTCGCAGCTTTGGTTTGGCACTATGGTGATAATGGTGACAAAGGAACTCATATTTCTGCTAAAGCGGGCTTTGTCATGCAAGCGGATACTGGCGAAACACTCATTAAGACAGACGCTTCATGGAAAGTAATGCCGCATCAAGCATATCAAAGCAATATTGAAAAACGACCGCCTTATCGTGTTGCAGCTTGGAATATTAAATATGATGCTCGACAAGATATGTCCGATTGGACGGAAAACGCTTGGTATAAACCCGGTTATGATGACAGCCAGTGGGAAAATGCTAAAGCAATCCGTACTCCACCAACGGCTCCGTTTTATAAGCTGTTTCCAAGCGAGATCCCGATATTACATGATTATGGTCTAGCAAATTGTACTAACTTACCAGCGTCATCATTTCCGTTTGTTAGTGATGGCAAAGTGATCAAGTGTCATCTTCCATTTAACAAAAATGTGACGCCATATTTTGATATTGAGTCCAATGAAGGTTTACAAATTCATATTGATTCGAATATGCGACTAAATACCATTGAAACTTTCTATACAACTAAACAAGGTCGCCAACAGTTCGAATCTTTTTCTTGGTTTAATGCACGTATAATCGAATATAGCATTCCTAAAGGAGTGACAGTGCATGATCTTAAATATAGATGGACGGGAGTAGGCAAAACACCGGGTCATTTTGAGTCAGATGATGAATGGTATACGCGGATCTGGGAAATGGCTGAAAATACACTTTATATTTGTGCCCGCGATAACTTTATGGATACACCCGATCGTGAACGGGGTTTATGGATTGGTGATGTTGCTGATCAAGCTAGTTATCTATTTTATTCAATGGATCAGCCTGGCCGCGATTTATTAAAAAAATCAATTAAAGTCACAATGGCATTCAGTGATTCCGAATCAGGTATTTTTGCAGGCTTGGGCCCAGGACGATTTAGAGAACTTCCTGCTCAAAGTCTACAATTTATTGATCAAGGCATTTGGCACTATTACTACAATACTGGTGATATCGACACACTTGCTTATGCCTATCCATACGCACATCGTTATCTCACTTTATGGGGCCTGAAACAAAATGGTCTTGCTACTTTTAGAAGTGGCGCATGGAAGTGGACCGATTGGGGACCGCAAGAAACCATTGATTATGATGTTATTCAAAACGCACTTTATTACGGTGCATTATCTGCAGCGAAAAAAATGGCGCAAGCGTTGAATGATGATACACATATGGACTTTTATAATGAGCGGCTCGCTTCAATTAAACAAGCGTATCAGCGCGAGTATTGGCAAGACGGGTTTTTTAGTAGCAATGTTGATAAATTTAAAGATGACAGAGCTAATGCAATTGCCATTCTTAACGGTCTAGCAATGCCTGAACAATATCAAGCCATTGTTGATAACGTGTTGGTATCAAATCAGTACGCGAGTCCTCATTTTGAGTGGATGGTGTATAAAGCGATGGCTATTGCTGAGAATTACGATGCGGCGCTGATTCGGATGAAGCAGCGATATGATAGACAAGTGAGTAATAAAAAATTATCCACTTTAGCTGAGTACTTACCGATTGGAGGCTCAGAAAATCACGCATGGAATGCACCTAGTACTGTTTTGAGTCAATATATTGCTGGCATTGCACCAACCTCTGTCGCGTGGAAGACCTTTGAAATATTACCTAACCTGGCACATATGAAACGTGTCAAACAACTTGTGCCAAGTGTACAGGGTGATATTAATGTTGAAATCAAGCGCACTGCTCATGATATTGCATTTGTAGTGACTGTGCCTGATGGAGCAAGCGCAGAATTAGGCATACCTAAACAGTATTTTAAAATTAATAAAATCAATAGTAATCAGCAGTTAATTTGGCAAGGTGATACATTCATCAATGCCGATAAGGGCATAAAGTGGCTAGGTAACGATGACAAATACATCAGGTTATCTGTATCAGCGGGTAATTACTCGATTAATGCGAGCAAATAGTAAGTTAATGGTCCTATTTATAAATGAAAAGAGAGTTATAAGATGAAATATTTATTGGTCTTAGTCGTTACCACTTTATTAAGTGTTAACGCTTTTAGTCGCGAAGCTGAATCTGAAAAAACGCTTGCTGTTAATCAATCTGTAGCGAATGAACCGATGAATATCCTATGGCTCGTGGTAGAAGATATGAGTCCGATTATTTCTGCTTACGGTGATGATACTGCGCATACTCCAAGTATAGATGCATTAGCCAAAGATGGGGTAGTCTTTGACAATGTATACTCAACATCCGGCGTGTGTTCACCTAGCCGTGCTGCGCTGGCATTAGGAATGTATCCTTCATCAATTGGCGCAAATCATATGCGGACAACTTCACATACCAATGTGACAGGGTTGCCTAAATATGAAGCCATCCCTCCGCATGACGCCAAAATGCTCAGTCAACTCATGCGTGAAGGAGGCTATTATACAACGAATAACTTAAAGACAGATTATCAATTTCAAGCGCCCAAAGCGGCTTGGAACGAAAGTGGTCCTTATGCACATTGGCGAAATAGAGCTGACGGGCAGCCTTTCTTTGCAGTCGTCAATTTTACGACTACTCATGAATCAGGTCTATTTGAACCATATGGAATTCGCAAAATTGAATCAAGACATTATTTTTCGGATGACAAGCAACGTATAAGTCAACTGCCTAACCATCATTCAATTAAAACCAGTGAAGCAGAGACTCCGGTTCATATCAGTCCCAATACTCGTTTTACAATCCCACCGTATTTACCTGATACCCCAGTTGTACAAAGGGATATGTGGAAAATGTACAATAATTTAATTGAAACGGACAAGCAAATTGGTGCAGTTTTACAACAATTAAAAGATGATGGATTATATGACAATACCATTATTGTTTTTTATTCGGATCACGGCGGTCCGTTACCGCGACAAAAACGTTTAATCTATGACAGTGGATTGAAAGTACCGATGATCATCCGCTTTCCTAACGGTGTACATGCTGGCGAAAAAGATGAGCAGTTAATCAGTTTTATTGATTTTGCCCCTACGACTTTGACACTGGCAGGTTTACCCGTACCACAAAACATGCATGGTCAAGATTTCATAATGAATCTGGCGACTAAAAATACCGATAATGAACGACAATTTATACATGCTGCAGCAGACCGTTTTGATGGATTTACCGACACGATCCGGGCAGTAAAGGATAAACGTTTTAAATATATTCGTAATTATCGTCCTGACCAGCCTTATTACTTACCTGTGGATTATCGTGAAAAGATCCCGACTATGCAGGAACTTATTCGTTTACATCAAAGCGATGATTTAAATGCAGCTCAAGCACAATGGTTTAGAAAATCAAAACCGGCCGAAGAGTTGTTTGATACGCACAACGATCCTTATGAATTAAACAATCTTGCTAACAATGAAAAGTACCGTGAGGTATTGATAAAATTACGTAATGAAAATGAACGTTGGTTAGCGAGTATTGGTGATAATCCTAACCTTAGTGAAGAAAAATTGGTTCAGCAGTTGTGGAATGATAACGCTCAACAACCGAACACAGCTAGTCCTACTGTTACTGTAGCAAACGCTCAAGTCAGTTTTAAAAGCGATACTACTGGAGCGACTATTTCTTATAAAACCATTATTGATGGCAAAGAATCAGACGTATGGCACTTGTATCAGGAGCCTATAGCACATTCAAACAATACTGGTTATCGAGTTGTAGCTCATCGTATTGGTTATAAAGCCAGTGAAAAGGTGTTTATATCGCAAAGTGCAGAGCTGCAAGCTGTAAATGTTGATTCGCAACAGCTTCCCAATATTTTGCTTATCTTATCTGATGATCATGCCTGGAATGATTATAGTTTTATGGGGCATGAGATTGTACAAACACCCGCAATCGACAAATTAGCAGCTCAAGGAGTTACCTTTACTCGAGCCTATGTTCCAACATCACTTTGCCGTCCATCATTAGCTACGATTGCAACCGGTTACTATGCACATCAACATGGTATTACGGGTAATGATCCTTCACGTAAATTGCCAGGAGGAAAAGGGGGCGAGGCCTATGAAAAGCAACGTGCTGAAATTATTGCTAAGATCGATCAGGTTAAGACGTTACCGCAGTTATTAAAAGCAAAAGGGTATCAATCACTCCAGACCGGTAAATGGTGGGAAGGGAATTTCAAGCGCGGTGGTTTTGATCAAGGTATGACACGAGGTTTCCCTCAAAAAGGTGGTCGACATGGCGATGACGGATTAAAAATCGGCCGCGAGGGCTTGAGTACTATCACCGACTTTATTGATGAAACTGATGAGCAAGGTAAGCCGTTCTTTGTATGGTATGCGCCTTACATGCCACATACGCCGCATAATCCGCCGATGCGTATTTTATCAAAATATAAAGACAGAGGGTTACCCATTTCAATTGCTAAGTATTACGCAATGATAGAGTGGTTTGATGAAACTAATGCGACATTGTTTGATTATCTTGAAGAAAAAGAATTAATGGATAATACATTAATTATTTATGTTTCTGATAATGGCTGGGTATCCAATCCAACCCAAACTAATCGCTTTTTACCTCGTTCGAAACAAAGTCCAGGCGAAAGTGGTGTAAGAACCCCCATTATGTTCTCATTACCTAGTCAACTTCCTGCTGAGATGCGCACAGATCTTGTGAGCAGCATTGATATTGTTCCTACTATTTTGGGTGCAGTGGGACTTGATATCCCAAGTGATTTACCGGGTAAAAATTTATTTAACGATATGCGTGAACAAACTGTAATTAACAGAGATGCAATTTTTGGTGAAGGTTTTGCTCATGATATGGATAATTTAGATGACCCAGAGACGACGTTAATGTATCGCTGGGTAATCAAGGGGGAGTGGAAACTGATATTAAGTTATGATGGTAAAAATATCAGTTATCAAAAATATCATAAAGATGTATTAAGTGGACCACGTTTATATAATCTCATTGACGATGAACACGAAACAACTAATCTGGCTGAACAACATCCAAAATTAGTCGACAGTTTATCGAATGAGTTAATACAATGGTATCCAGTGAAAAAGCGCAAAATATTGCGCTAAAACCGGCACTTTTATTGGTTGCTCCATTTAATTTCTGTTTTTTCAAATGAAAATAACGGTAACGTTGAATTAAGATTGATTAGTGAGCCTTCTTGATTGTTATCTAGAGCAACCGTTGTGCCACTTTCCCATCTAGTCCAGCTACTTGGGTTATTATGTAGGTAGGCTTGCCACTGAGCCTTTCCTGCTTCGTTTAAATCAATGTCTGGGTTACCGTATTTGGTAAAGTAGGCTTTATTTGTTCTCAACCAGCTTGTTGCGTTAGGCAGGGTCATGAATGTGTAAAAAGCATGATGTTCTGGAGCAGCAAGTTTCTTTCTATAATAATAAGTTGTTCCTGCTGGGAAACCGGTTTTAAAAGACTGAGTGATTTCTTGATTATTGGTCGCCTCTAGATCTCTAGGATCATAGTGATAAGTAATGCTAGTGATCTTGTTATCATTTGGGTCGGTGACAATAATAGAATCGACATTGTTGACCTGCTTACCGTTTTGTGTGGTGACATTGGCTAATACTCGAGGTTGATTTACCATGCTGGTAAATGCTTCCACAAACCAAGGCTTGTCGCCGCTGCGCAAGCCCCATTGGAAAATCTGTTGTATATTATTTTTGTAAAATTCACTTGTTAATGCCACATTAAATGTGTCCGCGTGTGGCGTTTGCGACGTGATATAGGCATAGATAGGAGCCACAAAACCCATTCGAGTGATCACCGAATATTCTTGAATATCGACAATCGCATCTGTTTGCCATTGTGGGTGTTCGACTAAATCTTTAAAGAAAGAATCATATTTAGTTCTTGGATCTCTAGTATCCGCATTATTAATGAACGGGTAATCACTAATACCCCAAAAATCATATTGGATATTGTTCTTATGGCTGTATTCAATTAATGCACTAGCAAAAGATTTAATCGGTTCGAATTTATAGTTAGTGACGGTACCATTTCTATAAATAAAATTGGGAGCGCGAGTATGAAGGCCAATAATAGCATTCGGTAGCACCGCTCTAATTGCATTCACTGAGTTGCCAAAATGTGCTAGAAAATCCGCCTCGGTGCCATACCAATGATCTGGTGTTTCAATTTCCGTTCCAATTCTAAAACGCCAAGACAACACTTGCTCAGTACCATATTCTACTAGCAAATGCTTCATCATTGCTTGTAAGAATTCATTATAGGCCACCATATCTTTGGGAGGTAAGGAGTTACCGTAATGAGAAACGCGTTGTTTTTCTAAAAAATTGATACCATCAAAGTCATCCCCTGGAATAAAGGTATGACCGGTTTGAAATGCCCATGGTGGCTGATCTAACACAATTTGAAATAACTTTCCGCCTTGCTTAATAATAGTATCAATACGGTCCGTTAACGGCGTGAAGTTATATTCATAGCTGTTGGTTTGTGGATTGTAGGTTGCAGTATCATATTCAAGATCTGGTACTTTATTACCTTCTGAATCTTTTTTCGTGATTCCGCCGAGCATTCGAACAGTGTTAATATGTAAACCGTCGATCGCAGAGACACCATTCTTTGGCGCAATGCGATTAATAGTATTCCACATATCATATAACTTAGGTTGAAAAGCAGAAGGGTCGGTGATGTCTGCTCGTATAACGACATCTGCGACTGGTTTGTCAATGGGTAACTGCATGTTAGAAGAAATGGTATTGGCAGGCGTTATAGCACACCCACTGAGTGCTAATATTGATGATAGTATGGCCACAAAGGCCGTTTTATGCAATTTCATAATTTATCTCGATTTTACAATTATGTTGCCGAAAGTGGTTAATATTACAGTTGGTTTAAGACTGAGTTAATTTGTCGGTTTTAACTCACCGTTATGCCACAGATATAGACGTTGAGAATTCCCTTTTTTGACGTTTACTATGACTGCAATGTTCTCACCAGCAGCATTTGTTACTATTTCTTGTTGCAATTTACCATTGACGACTTCAATAAATGTTTGTTGAACTTGCCATGTGTTAGACATTGAGTTTGCCTCATATGGTCTTGTAGCAGTAGCAAAAATAGTTTTACCAAAGGTATTTTTATAAATAACTGCTGCCGTTGCATTTTCGTTATCAATCGTTAAGACATCAAGTTTGTTAATTGCTTGTATTTGTTCACCGTTCATATCTATTAATAATCGGTTTTGGGTTCCAGGTATTGGCAGACCATGTGTCCACGAACCGTCATGATAGGATGCCATGCGCCATTCTCTGTAGTCTTTACCTCTAGCCTCATATGCCAGTGCGCTTAGACCATTATCGTGTATTAATGGTCGAGTACTAAAACTTGTTTCTTTATGTTTTTCAGAATTGTATGCCAAAGTATATTTATTAGCTGCAGCAAGGGTGAGGGGAAGCGATAACTTATCATTACTGACGTTATAAAACGTATCGTTTGTGGTATCCAGTTTCATGTAATAGGCGTTGAGACGATTGTAATGAGTTTTATCGTGTTCTTCTTTAAAATTACACGCATGCCATAACGAGGTTATTGCGATTTCCGTGTCTGATATTTTTAAAGGGTTAATATAAAAAGTATCGACTAAAATAGGGTTATTTATATCAACCGTAGGCAATGTGATGATGACCGGTGGTTCAAATGTTTTTGAGCCACTTAACATTTTATAATATACCCACGGCGATTTGTGTGTTCCTGTGCGTGTAAAGAAATAGATATCACCATTACCCATTTGATAACTTTTGGTATATGAAGCAAAAGGAGTGATGTCGTTTACAATAGTAAACTCACTAATATCATAAGGTTTGGTTGAAACGACATGTTTCATCCGGCCACCCGCATGTGCCGTATCAATGGATAAAGGGTTTAATCCATCTTCTCTATCACCACCATGCCCTCCAAAAATGATGTGTATATAACCGAGTGTATCGACCTCGATAATAGGGCGTCCATGACTATCAAGCTTTCGTTCACCTTTTGACAGCTCACTATGACCGGCTTTAAAAGGTCCAGTCCAACTATCGGTTGTCATGTTGTAACTTGCTACATATGGGTCAGTTAAATCACCTTGATACGTAATATATATTGTATCACCGTTGACTTGATGTGAACCGGTATGTGAGTTTCCGTGCATATTACCCGTGAAGAACCCAGCTGGTATTTTTGGTAAATGAGTGGGAACTTCAAATTTAGGACCAAGATCTTCTTTAGGTAAGTTATAAATCTGCCCAAAGGATTTGCCGGCGGTATATGCATCGTAAATTGCCTGATATTCAGGGTATTGTGCATACATGTATTGGTCTAAACGCCAACGCCAATATTCAGAAGTGAAAAGGGTGTTTTTTTGCATCATGGCAAAAGTGACATCGTGATGAGAATGCTTGATTATTAATGCATCACGTTGCTGATTGAATGTTGCAGTTTGCATTTGAGAGTATGCCGGTTGCATGGCTACACAAATAAATAGGGTGAGGGTGATAAAATATTTCATAAATATCTCTTATCAATATAATTGTTGATGAGTTTTAGGATAAAAAAAAAGCGCTTAACAAAGCGCTTTTTATTGTTACGAACTAACTAATGACTAAGGAACACTTAATGGGATCAAGGTAGTTTGTGAGTTACTCGTTGATCCATTACCTCCTGCGCGATACAGTGCTTCATGGATAAACACTTTACCTTCTAAGTAATCATTATCATCGGCACTTTCAAATGTTTCACTAAAGACTTCTGTTGTACCTGCAACATCAGAATATAATTTTAAATCATCAATAATAACCGGTGAACCACCTTTCGTTTGCACATCAAAGTACCCAGGCCCTTCGTTTTGTAGGCCTGCACCTACTGTCATCGATGTAAAAGTTCCATCTGCGTTAAAGGTCATAGCATCAGAAGTGATTAGCGTACCATCAATGGCAAGTGACATTTGAGCAGGCGTACCGGCAGAGCTATCCCATGTCAACTCAACTAAAAATGGTTGTCCTTTAATCACTTTGTTATCTAATGAATGGTATTTACCATTACCAGTTTCATTATTTAATCGAAGATCACCGTTAGCACGGACGGTTAAAGCAAGGTAAGTACGATGTAATTCTTTACCTTTCCAAGTTCGTCCACTTAGCACTAGCTTAGCATCTTTAGTTGAACCGTCAGGGTAAACAGCAATAAAAGAAGCTTTACCTTGAATACCAGTTAAAGCTTTGATGTCCACAGACCATTTAGCATCACTGCCATTCGTGCTACCAAAATGTGCAGCCAAATTACCACCTACTAACGGGTTAATCGTAATAGGTAACATAGCGGTAGTACCATCAACGGCACTAACAATCACTTCATCAACCAATGCATCCGGCAATGTCACACCATCACCTTGGTGGTCTCTGATAACTTGTAATTCGTCATTCAAAGTATAAACCCAGTCTCCTGATTCAGCGATTGAAAATGTACCGTAAGTAGAGGTAAGGTCAGTAATCACTTCAAATTTTTCTTGTTCAAAGTTTGGATCAGTAATTTCAAGTGTACCAGTTGCTTCAGCCGCATTGAAGTTCACAAATACATGTGGATTAACAACGGGATCTTGCCCTTCTTCTGGTTCTACATCGACACCACCAGGAACACCGTTAATATCGGCATTAATCAGTTCTGAGCCCTTGATTGTAACCGTAACGACTTGCTCAGTACCATCCAATGATAAAATGGTGAAAGTATCATCAAGAGTTGGCACTGTTTCTACTTCACCAACATAGTTAAGTGCAATAGCATCAGTATTGGTTTCATCTAGATCATACGCCCATGTGCCGGTTTCAGAATCAAATGTTACTGAACCATAAGAAGCGACAGGGGATTGCTCTGGTGCAAATGCTGCCTCTGCAGGATTAGCATCTTGTACCGTTACAACAGATGAAGCATTACCTTCATCGTAAAATACTGAAAATTGTAAGGCGCCACCGAAAACAGCTGGTACGTCGATACCAGGAATCGTAATTTCAACTTGTTGAGTTGTACCATCTGCTGTTGTAATAGTAAAAGGCGTTTCAACTAGACTTGGCATGTCTGAACTCACCAACGCAATCACGTCTTCGTTTGATTGGTCAAGATCGTATGTCCATTCACCTGCAGCGTTAATCGAAAAAGTACCGTATGTTCCAATTGTTGTTGCCGGATATACTAATGACTCTCCAGGGTTCACATCGTTTACAACAATCGTACCAGAACCATCAGCTATTTTTGATGCAACACCGATTACATCTCCAGAGATAGATGCAGGCGTATCAATATTTTGATTATTATCATTATCACTACCACAGGCTGTCAATGCAGCAACTATGGATAATGTTAGGAATTGTCTTTTCATTATAGGTTTCCTTAATACTTATTTATTTCATACCGAGTGAATTTCTCGGCATGAAATATTTTCATTTTTTATTACAGATCACGAACCACTAACACGTTATCAGTGGTGATATTTTGATAGCGAGGCTCACCTGATTGTTTTACAGAGTCACCAGCAGAGCTGTTGTTAAAACTTTCTGCAAATTCAGGAGTATCAAATCTCACATCAGCATCAATATTAGTGAAGAACTTAATGTCATCGATTAATAGTGCACCTGTTCCACCATCGTCTACGTTCTTTCTAACGTAGAAACGAGCTTCATCTAAACATTGGTAGAGGCGTGAACCTGCAACTGTTTGAGCAACTATGCGTTGTGTCGGATCATCAGGTATAGCGCCATGTGGAGATGACGCCACGGTATCATCAATGGATAAAGTGAGGTAGGTCAGGTTTGTTCCAGCACTGTAAGACCAAGTCATTTCCAAATCAACCCAATCACCAGGAATGAAGATTTGATCGAATACCACTTTTTTGGTTATATATTGGTTGTTTGCGTTTTTTGCGTAATCAGCTAAGCCGTTTGCATAACTGCCGCCAGCACTGATTTCTGCAGACCACATTTCAAGCGTGCCTTCAGGTTGCATGTAAAATTGTGCGACCCTACGATTATCACCACCGCCGTCATTGTTACCATTCCAAGAAGCACAAGTAAAACCGATATTTGCCTGAGTCATAAGATCATCAGTAACTTTTGCTCTAAAGGCAATTTTACCATCACTGACGTCTGCAGGTGCGATGCCACCATGTAGAAAGTCAATAGCAAATACGTTTGTTACGTCAGTTTCACTTGGAATTTGCGCCGCAAAATTTAACGGAGCACCAGTGATATTGACTGTAAACTCGATTTCTGTACCGTCGACAGAATAAATGGTAAATGTTTCTTGGGTTGCATCTTCAGGCGTTATTAAGGATTGAAGATCTGGATGTCTACGGTCTAGATCGTATTCCCAACGGCCATCCGGTTGAATCGTGAACACACCATAAGTTGCTGCAACTTCAAAACCCGCTTCATCAGCTAGTTTGAATGCCGATTGTTCAAAGTTTTGGTCATACACTTCTGCTCGTCCAAAGCCCAACGTGTTCGTTAATGATACATTGGCAACCGTTGCGCCTCTGAACTCTGCTGGACTTTCAGCCGGAGTACCACTGATGACGATGTTAAGTTCAGTCGTCGTCCCATCCAAGGAAGTGATGATTAACGTATCCGTTAATGTAGCTGACGCGTTACCTTGTAAGGCTAATACTTCTGAATGTGTTTCATCTAAATCATACGTCCACTCACCGTCATCACTTTCGTTCATCACGAATGTACCGTATGCGGCCTCAGGAATTAATGTGTAATCAGGATCTGCTTCGCCGTAGTTGACGTCAGTGACACCAATTGCACCGCTGGCTGAACCATGACCAAACGTCACGTCAACCTCAAAGCCTTCTCCTGAAGTGCCATCAAAGCCTACTTGTGTAGCAAATTCATTGTTGAAATTAGCAGGCACTTTTTTTGCTTCGCTATTGTCAATATTACAACCAGTAAGGGCAGCAACTACAGACAAAACTAGTATTTCTTTTTTCATTTCAATTGTCCTATAAAATTCTTATCGTCTAATGCTTACTTAGAAGCTATAACTAATGCTGGCAGTGTAAATACGACCGGCATAGCGAATACGGCTAATGGCTTGTTCATTACCGCCAATATATTCATACTCTTGGCGGTTGTTAAGGTTAAATGCCTTAACATTGATTTTTAAGCCTTTAGCAATACGATAAGATGTTGCTAAATCAAGACGCCCACCAGCAGTTTGCGTTCGTGCATCACTTCCTAAGAAGTTTGTAACGCCGCCTGCGCTAAGGAGTTTTTCATCTTGCCAGTTATAAGCTAAACGAATGCTAAATCCGTCGTTTTCATAGTAACCAATTAAGTTTCCAGAGTAAGGAGCAATCCGCGTCATCGGCGTACCTTCACCTTCATCTAAGTCAATCTTAGTAAAGTTAAATACACCACCAAAACCATTCCAAGGATAAGGTAAGAAATCTAATTTTTGTTGAATAGCTAATTCATAACCGGTAACTGTAATAGGAATGTTACTATTGAAAGTTTCTTTGATATTCACTCTGCGGTTACTTACGATGTCACCATCATCAGTTTCAAAATCACCTATTTCCTGACACAGACCTAACGCAGTTCCGTTATCAATCAGCTCTAGCTCACCCACTTCCCATTTTTCGTTGTCACCAACAGGACAGATGGTGTTGGTTTGGATTTTACCTTCGATATCTTTTACAAACATACCAATTGAGATTGCAGAACCTTCACGGTTATACCATGCCAAAGATAAATCATAGTTTTGAGACGTGTAAGGTAAAACTTCAGCTTTTGCATTTTCTAATCTTACTGTTGATCTACCATTATCATTAATCGGACTTGGTGTTTGTGATAACAGGTTAGGGCGAACAAGTGCTTTTGAATAAGCCGTTCTTAATACTATGTCATCGGTTAAATCAAACGCAATGTTAAATGATGGCAAGGTATTGTCATAATCTGTTTCTACTAAAACAGCAATGCCCTTACCTTCGTCATCAAAACCTTGACCGATAACGTCATTCGTTGTTTCGATATAACGAACACCAGCATTACCAGAGTAGAGGACATTACCAATTTCACCTTCAAATCTACCCATTAAATAGACAGCGTTAATTGCTTGGTCGGCAGAAAAATTATTGCGATAAAATTGGTTTAAACCATATGCTGGCGATGAGGTTGCATTTTCTAATTTAACAGGAAAGCCTGTTGGATCGGCAATGTCAAAGTTTTCTATAACTGCACCGGTTTGTGGGTCGTAAGCAACAACATCTTGCTGTACTAATTGAGCTAAATTTCTTGAATCTAATACAGCCCAGCCAGAGTTAGAGTCATAGTAACCCGCATAATCGCCGTTGAAGTATTCGGCTTGACTATCAGAAGAAAGTCCGTCTGCATATAAGACATCTTTGTTGATTTGGGATAAATTCATGCCACCACCACCAACGCGCAGATCTTCGACGGTGAGTGTTTCACGTGAGTGACGACCACCAAACTTTAAACTGGTCAATGAAAATTTATCATTACCAAACTCAACATAACGTTGAAAGTTTAATTCGGCAGATTCAAACTCTCGTATTGGTCGAGTAACTCGACCATTTACATAATAATCTAATGATTTACCGCCAAAACTTGCAATAGCATCTGCTCGTTCTTGGTCTTGAGCGGCACGTTCAGCAATTTCCTCAGGTGTTAGTGCTGCAAGTTGTTCATCTGTTAATGTTGCTGCACCAGCTGGGAAATAACCTGCAGGAAAGTCATTGATATCCATTGGATTGATTTTAGGATCAAGTCGACTACCAAAAGCAGTCAAAGGAACCGTTCCCCAACCATTAGCAAAGCGTTTCCAAGAATTGTCACCTAAGTCATATAATAATTCACCTGTCTCTGGATTTACTTGACTGAAAACACCATTAACATCCGAATACAAATAATCGTCATACCCAGAAAGACTTGCGTAGGCATTGTCTAAGTTGCCGTTACCCGTGTTTATTACACCATTTATTCCCGTCGGTGCAAATCTGAGTCTTTCACCTGAATCTAAATCGGTATAAGTTTGGTTACTTCTTTTTTCAGTATGACGTAAGTCTAATCCCGTTAAAATACCTTCACTATCAGCTTCAGATAAACTCACGGTACCGTCAATATGCCAATCATCCGTTGTATAATCACCGTAAAGGAAGATACCTTTTGCTTCTTCTTTGCTTGATGATAAACGGTTTGATGGTTGCCACGTAACATTGGTCATTTCCGCATGTGTAATGGCATATACTGGGATAGTTGCTAGATCAGGGTGATGAATACTTGGATTGTATTCTGGGTTAGCGTTGGCACTGAGTTGAATCGGTGCTCCTAGTGGAGTAACTCGCTGGGTATCTAGTCTACTATTACCGTCATCACGACCGATAGAAAACTGAACGTCTTCCATATTACTTGCCCCTAAATCACGCTTGGTGAAGAGGAAGTTTGCGCCTAATTTTAATTCATTGAACGGTTGATACTCGATGTTACCGGTTGCAGAGATTCTATCACCGCGAGAGTTTTCAGTGACCTGTCCGGCTTTACCGATTACCTTCATAATGGCTAGGGGATCAGTAATACCGTATTGCGCTTTATAAGCATTGAGATCTGCTGCACTGATAAAAGTTGTATCTTTAATTGCATTGTTTTTAATGGTATTTAGTGCTGTATATTGTGTAAAGTTTGCTGTATCACGGCGGAAATTTTGCTCTGATGCAGAAACTTTGAATGCGACAGCTAGCTTATCTTTTATTAAATGCTTAGACGCAGCTAATTTTATTGTATTGTCCCAATTTTCGGCAAGTTCTTCGTATCGGTTACCAATACTAATGGAATATTTTCCGTCTTTTTTGCCTAATGCGCGTTGTAATTTCTTATCGACAATACCACCAATACCACCTTCTTGCATGTCTGCCGTAGGGGCTTTGATAACCGTTACACCGTCAAAAACACCGGCTTCAAATGCGCCAAATGGATTAGAGTTACCAACTACACCAAAGCTTCGGCTTGGTGTGGAAAATGATTGACCTTCAGCCGTTACTTTTGCGTAACCGCCAGGTAGACCACGTAAGTTAATTTCAGAATTCCGTGAAGCACTCTCTGTGTTCAGCTGTATGCCAGGAATAGCTTGTAATGCTTCACCTAAATCAAGAGCAGGTAATCCATCAATATCTTCTGCAGAAATCGCATCGACAATTGATTCTGCTTCACGCTTCGTATTCAATGCACTTTCTAGTGAGTTACGAACACCGGAAACTTCAATAATTTCAACTGTGTCATCAGCAGCCTGTTTGTTATCTTCGATAGCAGCTTGCACTTGCTGAGCGATAATTGACGGGGCAAAAAGTGTTAATAACACACCCGTAGAATATCCAACAAATTTGGATGTGTTTTTGTAACTAGTTTTACTTTGGTTTTTCGTTCCCATTAGTGTCTCACTTGTAATATTAACTAATTTCATTTTCTTTTCGTTAACACTACGTTAAACTAATAATCAATTGATTGCAACACTGGTCATATGTAAGCACACCGTAAGTCTGCAAAGGCTTGATATATGAGGGTTTGATTGAAAATGATTGATTATGATACTTTAGTATAGGTCAAGATTTTTGGTTGTATATTAAGCAGCATTGTCATTTTGTTATTAATGAAATGGTAGTTTATTGTTAAAAGTGAGTTTTGAATGAACAAAAAAAATAATAGGTCTAGTATTAATATGCAGCGTTTTTGGGAGGTCGATATCAAATTGTCATGCAAAAGAATAGTACAATCTTGTACAGCAGCATTATTGTTAAGTTCATTAATTGTAAATGCTGACGTCACGTTGGAATCTGAAGTCCAGATTGCAGACAATGGTTTGTATTTTGATGGCGTTAATTTAAATTACGGTAATGTTGATCAAGCAAATACGGGTGTTCCGTATGACTTTTTCTTTGGACGCAGTATTTCAGCCCACGGCGATGCAGTAAAAACTTATAAACATTACGTTTTTATGACTTGGTACCGTGGCGGTAAAGATGACAGGCACGTTATGCTTTCGCGATTCAATACAATAACGAATGAAACGGTTGATATTGAATTCCCACACCGACACACTGGGTTTAGAGGTAATCCATTAATTGGCGAATCCCATAATACGATAGGTTTAGCGGTCAGTCCTGTTAACGGGACTATTCATATGGTGTATGACATGCATGCTTATAACGATAGTAATCACGATGGTGTCTTTAAAGATGATTTTTTCCGTTATTCGTACAGCGTAGCCGGTGCCGCAGAAGTACCAGATGAAGAATTTACTTTAGCAAAGTTTGTTAAAGATACGAGTTCAGTCAGCCAAGGTGATGATGATTATAAACATTTGGTTATGACAGGGAACCTCGCCGATAAAAGTAATTTTGCAAGTTTGACCTATCCTAAATTTTTCAAGACAACGGACGGGACCTTACTGCTATATATGCGGTTAGGTGGCAATAACAATGGTGCTTATGTGTTTAACCGTTATGATGCTGAAACGCAAACATGGTCGCGTTTTAATAAATTTAATTTAAACAATCAAGCCAGCCAAGGTAATGCTTATAATTGGGGCTTATATGGCAACATGAAATACCTCAATGGAAAGCTACGAGTTGGTTTTCAACAGCGCAGTAGCGATAATAACGATAAGTATAAATACCAAAATGGTGTTTACTACGCTTATTCCAATCATCCCGAAGGTGTTGGTGAATGGTTTAACCATAGTGATGAATCGATAACATGGCCGTTAGTTAATTCAGATGAAATTAAAGTCTATGAACCCGGTGATTATATTACGCATGAACAACCTAATTCTGTATATATTGTCGGAAGCTTTGATTGGACAGTTACTGCTAGAGGTGATATTCATACAATTAGTCGAGTAAGCACGAATAAATCTTCTTCTGAAGCTGCGCAATACGGTTTTGCCGATGTACCACGTGAAGACGTTTACATTCATGCTTACAAACCGGTGGGTGCAGATGAGTTTATTATCGATACAGATTTTGTTGGTGCTTCTGCTATTTACACGGCTGGTGATAATGTTTATATCATTGGACTGGCCAATAACAGACCCTATGTAGAAGTTGCAAGTGGGGGGACAAATACATTTGAGCGAGTTTACCAACAAACCAGTGGTTTATCATTTTCTCACGGCACAATCTACATTGAAAATGGTAAAGTATATTATTATTTGATGGAACAAGGGGCGGGGAGTGCTAGACCTCTGCACCTGCAAGTTATCGACTTAGACATTCCACAAGTCAATGTTACTTTTGAAGAATCTGAGTTAACTGTTGTAAACGGTTACACCACTTTATCGATTACCGCTACCGAATCAGTTTTAGATGCCGATCGTAGTATCGCAAGAGTAGGCCTGTATATCGATGATGAGCTTATTTCTGTTCGTGATGCTGCTCCATTTACCTGGACAGAAAGTGACACTCAATTACAAGGCTTAAACATAGGTAGTTATACCATTAAAGCCATTGTGAATGATGATTTAGGTGGGTCATCACAATCACGCATGACATTAAATGTTATTGATGGGACACCGACTGTTTCATTTGCAGAGGCTAACCTAAACTTATTGGTTGATTATGATTCTGTCAATATCGAAGCGATGACAACTACGCCAGATAGCACACGATCGATATCTGAAGTGAGATTGTATCTTAATGACACGCTTATTTCAGCAGATGACACCGCTCCATATCAATGGACTCAAGCGCAATCTCAGCTACTGAACTTGGCAGTCGGTGAATATAACTTGAAGCTTGAATTGGTCGAAAGCAACAATGCAACCGTTGAAGCAACCAGTACATTAACGGTTATTGATCCATTGCCGCAAGCAAGGTTCAATCAGGATAGTTACACCGTTACGACGGGATATGATCGTTTAGTGTTAAATGTTACTGCATCTACTCCTGTGTCGGATCGAACCATTGCTAACGTAGAACTTTACGTCAATGATAATCTTATTCGTACTGAATCTGTTGCACCATACGATTGGGGTCACAATGAAGCATTCAGCGCAGAATTACTGAACTTCCCAATTGGGGAACATGTAATGAAAGCGGTTGTGACTGATAGTGCCGGTCTATCTTCGGAAGTATTGGTTGATTTTATTGTTCAAGAAATAGTTGTTGCGCCTGTTGTTGCATTTAGTAATGGATCTTTATCTCTCGAAGAAGGTTACAGTGATTTAACTATTGATGTAGATGCTTCATCTCCTATGAGCTCTCGTACAATAGCTCATGTTGATTTATTAGTCAATGATGAGCTAGTCACTCAGCTGACTTCAGGTCCTTATCAATGGACATCGTCAATGAGTATGTTAGCGACGCTTTCAGCTGGCACTTATCAACTTAAGGCGATTGCTACTGATAGTGAAGATTTACAATCAGAAGCAACGATGCAGCTTGTTGTGTCTCCCATTGTTGTAGATTCAACTGCGCCGTTATTGACACTAATGGGGGCTCAGAGCATCTCTTTAAATGTTGGTGATACGTTTACCGATGCCAGTGCAACCGCAATGGATGATAGTGATGGTGACATTAGTTCTCAGATTGTCACTACCGGTACTGTCAATACTGCTGTTGCCGGCACATACACCCTGACGTATAATGTTAGTGATGCATCGGGTAATGCAGCGGTTGCGGTAACTCGAAATATTGTTGTCACTGCGCCTGCACCAGCGCCTGCGCCAACGCCTAATCCTGGACAAAGCAATTCAGATTCTGGTGGCGGTTCTGGTGGTTCTTCATCACCATTGATTTTATTAGGTTTAGTGTTGTTGTTAACGCATAGAAGAATGCGCCGCTAAGCTTATTTTGAAATGAAAAACACTGTGATTGAATCAGTCACAGTGTTTTTTTTGGTTTAATTATAGAAATGAAAATTTAGGATTTAATATGAAAATAGCGTTAATGATGGAAAATAGCCAAGCTGCAAAAAATGCAGTTGTATTGAAGGAACTCAACGGTGTTGCTCAAAAATTAGATCATGATGTTTATAATGTTGGTATGGATAGTGACACTGATCATCATTTGACATATATCCATTTGGGGATTATGGCTAGCTTATTGCTTAATGCTAAAGCCGTTGATTTTGTTGTGGCCGGATGTGGTACCGGACAAGGTGCAATGATGTCACTAAATGCCCATGCAGGTGTATTCTGTGGATACTGCTTAGAGCCGTCAGACGCGTTCTTATTCAATCAAATCAATAATGGTAATGCAATTGCATTAGCGTTTGCAAAAGGCTTTGGTTGGGGCGCAGAATTAAACCTACAATATATCTTTGAAAAAGCATTTACGGGCGAGCGTGGAGCGGGTTACCCAATTGAGCGAAAAGAGCCTCAAGTTAAAAATGCAGGTATATTATCTGAAGTAAAAACGGCGTTGCTCAATCCAGATTATTTATCAGGTTTAAAAAACCTTGATCAATCATTAGTAAAAACAGCCGTTTCAGGTCTACGTTTCCAAGAATGTTTCTTTGAAAACAGTCAAGATCAAGCCATCACTGATTACGTTAATTCGTTGTTGAAATAAAAAAATAGGGTAGTGTCATATCAACGACACTACCCTAATTATGATTTAAACGTAAAAGGCCATGTCGGCCAAAAATTATTTAAATAATACCTGATTTAAGCGGTTTTCAAGCATTTCTTGTTGGCCGCTTTTATGTGTTGGTGAGATGTTATCACTAATGGCTCGTTTGGATAGTTCTTCTAGCGAACTTGTTCCATCAAGGATCCCTCTACCAAATTGACTGTCCCAGGTCGCATAACGCTGCTTGATTTTGTTACCTATAAAATCATTTTCTAAGATGGCAACGGCTTTTTTAAGTGCGATAGCCATATGATCCATCCCGCCAATATGACCAATAAATAAATCCTGTAAATCAATACTCTGGCGTCTTAATTTACAATCGAAATTAAGTCCACCAGTAGTGAAACCGCCGGATTTTAAGACTTCATACATAACCAGTGTTAATTCTTCAACATTTGTTGGGAATTGGTCTGTATCCCAGCCATTTTGAGCATCTCCGCGGTTGGCATCAATACTTCCAAACATATCTAAACTACATGCCGTTGCGATTTCATGATGGAAAGAATGTCCCGCTAATGTTGCATGATTTGCTTCAATATTAACTTTAAATTCTTTCTCTAAGCCATATTGAGCAAGGAAGCCATAAACTGTAGCGGTATCGTAGTCATACTGATGTTTTGTTGGTTCTTGTGGTTTTGGTTCAATCAGTAATGTTCCTTTGAAACCGATTTTGTGTTTGTGCTCAACAACCATTTGCATAAAGCGACCGAGTTGTTCTCGCTCTTGACGTAGGTCAGTATTTAGCAGTGTTTCATAACCTTCACGTCCACCCCACAGTACATAATTTTCACCCCCTAAGCGCTGAGTAGCATTCATAGCATGAAATACTTGCGTTGCACCGTAATTGAATACGTCAGCGTCAGGGCTTGTTGCCGCACCGCCCGCATAGCGAGGATTACTGAATAAGTTAGCGGTTCCCCAAAGCAGTTTTAGACCCGTTTCTTCTTGTTTCGCTTCGAGTACATCAACCATAGCTGCAAAGTTGTTTACATATTCTGATATGGAGTTACCTTCTGGTGCGACATCAGTATCATGAAAACAATAATACGGAACAGTTAGTTTGCTAAAAAACTCAAATGCGGCATCAGCTTTATCTTTTGCTTGTTGCATTGGGTCGTTAGACTTTAACCATGCTCTGCCGAAAGTGCTTTGACCAAATACATCAGCGCCATCCCAACAAAAATTATGCCAGTAACACGCTGCAAAACGTAAATGTTCTGCCATTGTCTTACCTGCTATCATTTCATTAGCATTGTAATGTTTAAAGCTTAGTGGATCTTCGACATTTTCCGGAGCATAAGTTATTTTATTGATATCTTTAAAGTACATAATAAGTTTCCATCGGTGTTGTAAATAAGACGATTAAGGCTTGTCCAAATTGATAAATCTTAATCTTCTTGAATAAATAAAGGGCTAAGTTGTTGATATATATTTGCGAAACGTTGTTGACGTTTTGCAAGCATGACATGCCGTTCGTGATTAGGTTGATATGTCGCAATTACATCTGGTGTATGACATATTGAACCTATAGAAGTTTGTTTTTCTATAGCGACTTGTGCCAATTTTGCCGCACCTAAACCAGGACCAACTTCACCCCCTTCGCAAAATATTATCGGCAAATTAAGTGTGTCGGCAATCAGTTGACGCCACGCAACGTGATTGGCTCCGCCGCCAATAAGCATGATTTCAGTTGCTTGGGTACCTGAGGCATGTAGGGCTTCAACGCCTTGAGCAAGGGCAAATGTTACGCCCTCGATAACAGCATAAAACATTTTGGTTTTATCAGTGTCTTGATCCATACCAAAAAATACACCACGCGCATGTGGGTTGTTGTGCGGTGTGCGTTCACCTGTAAGATAAGGTAAAAAATACGGTGAGTCAGGTTGTATATCTAGGTCTAAGCCTACTTCAGATAATAAACTGTCTAAATCTTGTTTCGCGATACCTTCAGCAAACCAGCTAACACAAGAGGCTGCACTTAATACCACGGACATCAAATGCCAAGTATTAGGAATGGCATGACAAAAGCTATGGACGGCAGAATCAGGATTGCTTGTAAACTGATCTGATACAACAAAATAAACGCCAGAGGTACCCAGAGATAGCATAGCTTGACCTGGACGGGTCAAACCGACACCAATAGCTCCACATGCGTTATCTCCTCCACCTGCAATAATTGGAACAGGTTTTAATGACCAGTTATTTGCTAACGTTTCGCTCAAATAACCGGTGATCTCGCTACCTTCATATAAACTAGGCATGTGTGCTTCTGTTAAACCGCACGCTTCTAGAATTTCTTCATTCCATGTGCGTTTACCAACATCCATCCACATTGTGCCGGCTGAATCAGACATTTCGCTGGCATAGTCACCGGATAGAAGATAACGAATGTAATCTTTAGGTAGTAGTACTTTGTTTATTTGAGCAAAAACTTCTGGTTCATTATGTTTTACCCACAGTAGTTTAGGAGCAGTGAAACCTGGCATCATGATGTTACCCGTAATTTCTCTACTGTTAGGGACTTGCGTTTCGAGTATTTCGCACTCTTGATGTGACCTGCCATCATTCCAAAGTATTGCAGGACGTAGGACCTTACCCGTTTTATCTAGTAATACTGCACCATGCATTTGACCACTCAACCCTATGGCCGTTACTTTTTCTAAGTCATGTCTACTGGAAAGGCATAAGAAGCCTTGTGTCAGTGCATTAGCCCAATCTTCTGGGTTTTGTTCACTATGTAGTGGTTGTGGTCGTAAACATGTTAATTTTTCAGTATGAGTATCAACTATTTGTCCATCAGCGGCCATTAACACTAGTTTTAGCCCTGATGTCCCTAAGTCTATGCCTATATACATAACACCTCATTTATTCGTTGTTTGATTTTAATATATTAAATCTCAAACGATCACGGTAACACCCTGACCGTTTGAGAACGGTGTTAATGGTTGGTTGTAGGACTCGTACCTTGTTTTTTCATGAACAAGAAAAAACCTAGAAATGCAATGATTAAAACAACAGGGAATATTGTTAAATTTTCTAGTACAGCTGGACCAGCAACTGAGGCAATAACATCAGCACTTGCACCTTGAGCAATGGCCTCTGCTTCAGCAGCATCCACCCAACCCCCGATAATTGGATTCCAAATGCCTAGACCAACCATACCCGCACCGCCGACAAGAGACATCCCTAAAGCGCCTGTTTTTGGTAAGTATTCAGCGACACAACCGATCATCGTTGGCCAAAAATATGTTACGCCTAATGCGAAAACAATGGTGGCTAAGTAAATCATAGGGCCGGTTGATTGCGATAATAAAAACAAACCTATCGTGGTAACTATGGATGAATATAATAATACGCCTGGAGGATTGAATTTATGAACTAATGGGCCTGCAAAATAACGACCTACTGCCATGATGACAAAAATCATAGACATAATAATCATGGGATGAACATCTTGAGCACCCAGAATTTTTTGGATCCATTGTGTCGTGCCTAATTCGACGGTAGCTGTGACAGTCATAATCGCGGCTAAAAAGAAAAATAACGGGGTTGCTAAATGTTTTATATTCTTTCGTGTCGACACGATTTCCTTATCGGGTTCTGGAAATGTTGCTTTTAACGTTAATGCACCATAAATCAGAGTTGGGATAATCATTACTGCAATTTGATAAGTCCATTCAAACCCTGCTTGCGTCATAAAATACGAAATCATAGCACCAATAACGATACCGCCAGGGAACCAAACATGGAATTTATTTAGCATTGTGGTTTTGTTATCTGGATATAGGTCAGAGACAACAGGGTTACATCCTGCTTCAACCGAACCATTGGCAAAACCGACTAAGAAAGAAGAAATCATCAATCCCCAAAAATCTTGTGAATATATCGTCAGTATTAGTCCGAGTAAATGGCATACAAAAGCAAGCCATATTAGTTTTTTAGCGCCCAGGGCATTATATAAAACACCACCGAACATAGTGGCTAATGGAAATCCCCAAAATGCCATGGCAACAATATAGCCAAGTTCAACATTAGTTAAACCAAATTGAATGCCGAGTTCACCTAAAATACCTGCGCGGATCCCAAAAGTCATGGCCGTTACAGTAAGAGCAACACAACTCAATAAAAATACGCGTGACGCTTGTGCTGATGTAATTATTTGATTAGTCATAGTAAACCCTTATTACAAACCTAAAATTGAGCGGTTAAGTTCATCATCTGCGCCTGAACCAGCAAAGTCATCAAATGCTTTTTCTGTTGGGCGTATAATATGATCTTGGATAAATTTAGCTCCTTCTTTGGCACCATCTTCAGGGTGTTTAATACAACATTCCCACTCAAGCACTGCCCAGCCATCAAAATTGTTAGCTGTCATTTTAGAAAATATAGCAGGGAAATCAATTTGCCCATCACCTAATGAACGGAATCTACCTGGGCGGTTGACCCAAGATTGATAACCACCATAAACGCCCATTTTTCCTGATGGTCTGAATTCAGCATCTTTAACATGAAATGCTTTTATTCGTTCGTGGTAAATATCGATAAATGCCAGATAATCTAATTGCTGAAGCATAAAATGACTTGGATCATACAAAATATTTGCACGAGGATGGTTGTCAACTTCTTCAAGGAACATTTCAAATGTAATACCATCATGTAAATCTTCACCAGGGTGAAGCTCGTAACAGACGTCACAACCAACTTCGTCGAACGAATTTAGAATAGGTTTCCAACGTTTAGCTAACTCTTTAAAACCTGCTTCAACTAAGCCTGCTGGACGTTGTGGCCAAGGGTAAAATGTATGCCATAATAATGAACCTGAAAAACTCGCATGAGAACTTAAGCCTAGATTACCACTGGCTTTTGCAGCTAGATGCATTTGATTAATAGCCCATTCAGTTCTTGCTGTTGGATTGTTACGTACGGCTGGATCAGCAAAACCATCAAACATTTGATCATAAGCAGGGTGGGTGGCGACTAATTGACCTTGCAAATGTGTTGATAATTCCGTCAATTCTAAACCATGACTAGCAAGAGTACCTGTTACTTCTTGACAGTAATCCACGCTTTCGGCTGCCAGTTCAAGGTTAAACAGTCGTTTATCCCAAGAAGGCATTTGTATGCCTTTAAAACCAATAGATCCCGCCCATTCACAGATGGTATCTAAATCATTAAATGGGGCTTCATCAGAAGCAAATTGCGCTAGGAAAATTCCAGGGCCTTTAATTTCTTTCATTTTTATTCCTTCATCTTTTCAATCATTGTTGGTTTTTATTTAGTTTTTTTTGGATCTACAATCGATCAATGGTAATGTAAAAATATTGTTATAAATATAAAGGCTTTTTTCAAGTTTAGTTAATAGAATTTCGGTTTTACATGCAAGAAAATCGGCGTTAACAAATTGATGAAAAAAAGAAGGTTGTTATTCAATAATGAATGAAAATATGATGGATGCTAGTTTTTTAGAAGAAGTTGGAATGGTACAAATGATACAGATGTTCGATTTGTTACATGACACATTATTTTGGATAAAAAATGAAAAAAGCCAAATTTTATATGCCAATCAAGCCATGTTAGAAACGTACGGTATTCAATCATTAAACAAAATTATTGGCAAATCAGACGAAGCGTTGTCGCCACGCCATATTGCGAAGCAATTCATTATGGACGATAAAAAGGTTATGAAAGGAGAATTGATTACCAACAGATTGGAGTTAAATTTGAATTTTAACGGAGAATTTGCTTGGTTTTCGACCACTAAACGTCCACTATTAAACAAACAAAAAGAAATAATTGGATCTTATGGTTTTACCCATCACTTACAACGTACTTATAATCAGTTATCGCGAATCAGTGCAATTGAAGCGCCGATTGAATATATAAAAAACAATTATCATCGTAATGTAACCATAGAAGAGATTGCTAATTTAGCTTTTTTATCGGTAAGTGCGTTAGAACGTCGCTTTAAAAAATATTTAGCTAAAACGCCAAAACAATTCTTGAATGAAATTCGTTTAGAAAATGCTCGGCGTTTGCTACTGGAATCAAAATTACCGATCATGGAAATCTCTTACCAATGTGGTTTTTCTGAACCCAGTTATTTTAGTAAACAATTTAAAGTGTTGTTTGGTGTATTGCCTTCTCAATTTAGAAAAGAAATGATTGATTCAAACCATAGTATCAATCAACCGCGGTTACACCGTTAGCCACTTTTCCTCTGATTTTGCAGATATTACGCAATTTTCGATAAAAGCCATACCTCGAACGGCATCATCAATATCAGGTACGGTATTGACTAACTTGCTGGTATCGTCTGCATTATTGAAAGCTTTGATTTGGTTAGCAAAGTCGACATATAAATTAGCGAATGCTTCTAAATAACCTTCTGGATGTCCTGCTGGCGTTCGCATTGAACTAGCGGCTGAAGCCGAAAATTCGCCAACACCAGTGCGAATTAACTGGGCAGGTTTATCATTGTACTTGATTAATAATGTATTTGGATCTTGTTGATGCCATTCAAGTCCTGCTTTTGTGCCATAAATACGGATGTTTAGGTTGTTTTCTTCGCCAACACTAATTTGACTAGCCATTAATACCCCTTTAGCACCATTACTAAAACGTAATAATACAGAACCATCGTCGTCTAATTCCCTACCCTCAACGACAGGCTCTAAATCTGCACTGAGTTTAGTGATGAACAAGCCGCTAATGAATTCTGCTAAGCTAGCAGCATGCACACCAATATCGCCAATACAGCAACTTGCGCCTGCTTGCTTTGGATCTAAACGCCACAAAGCTTGTTTGTTGTCTGCCCCAGGGACTTCTGATAACCAACCTTGTGAGTATTCAACGACTACTTTGACTACTTCACCTAATTCACCTGCATTGACACGACTTCGTGCCTCTCTGACAAGCGGATATCCGGTGTAAGTGTTGGTAATGCCATACAGTACATCATGGCTGCTGAGTAATGTTTGCAACTGTTTTGCTTCATTTAAATCAAATGTTGCAGGTTTGTCGGAAAGGACATGAAAACCAGCTTCGATAGCGGCTTTAGCGACAGGGTAATGTAAATGATTAGGTGTCACAATTGAGACGAACTGCATACGTTCATCGGCAGGTAATGCCGCTTCTTTTTGAAACATTTCTTGATATGTTGCATAACACCGACTGGTGTCTAAATCTAAGTCAGAACCGGTTTGTAATGAATTTTCGTGAGTAGAACTAAACGCACCACAGACTAGTTGTATTTGACTATCAAGTGCTGCTGCTGACCTATGGACTGCGCCGATAAAAGCATTTTTACCACCACCGACCATTCCCATTCGTATTTTGTTCATATCATTAACCCTGTAATAAATTAATTCCTAGTATAAATCATGTATTTAGACAAAAAATATGAATAATTCGGATCTAACTAAAACTTATTCAGCGTTTACTCGAATTTAAAACGGATATTTTGATTGAATATGACCAATAATGCTTGACTATGTTTGATTGTGGGGTAGGATATACACATATTATTAACAAGTGAAAATTTCGCCAATTTTGGGAGAATGACAATCAATGTCAAATAAAAAAACAGACTTTAAACACGTAAATTATCTTTGGGATGATAAGGTCGCTGATAATTTGAGCGAACTAGAAAGTTTAGTTTATCGTTCAAATGTACTGGGTGCAGACCAAAGAATTACTAACACTGGGGGTGGAAACACTTCGGCCAAAATTAATGAAATAGATCCATTAACTGGCGAACAAGTGGAAGTGTTATGGGTTAAAGGTTCTGGTGGCGATTTGCGTACTGCTAAACTTGAAAATTTTTCTTCACTTTATCAAGGTAAACTTTCTGCTTTAGACAATACTTATCAAGCAAGAAGCGATAAAGGTTATAAGTCGGCAGGTGAAGATGCCATGATTGGTATGTATAAGCATTGTAATTTCTGTCTCAACCCGCGCGCTTCATCAATTGATACACCTTTGCATTCAATGATTGCAGATAAACACGTTGATCACTTACATCCAAACTCTGTTATTGCAATTGCATCTTGTAAAGATCAAGAAGCATTAACGGAAAAAGTCTGGGGCGGTAAAATGGCATATGTGCCATGGATGCGTCCAGGATGGGAAGCAGCATTAGTCTGTGAAGAAGCATACGCAGCTAAGCCGGATAGTATCGGTATTTTGTTAGGTCAACATGGTCATACTAACTGGGAATCAGAAAGTAAGAGCTGTTATGAAACTTCATTATGGGTAATCGAAACCGCCGCAAGTTTCATTGAAGAACATGATAAAGGTGCTAATACATTTGGCGGCGCAAAAGTTGAAAGCCTATCTGAAGAAGATAGAAATGCTTTGTTAAGCAAGTTTTTACCCGTTGCTAGAGGTATATTATCTAACAAAGTAAAATTCATCAGTACAGTACAATCAGATGCTGATGCACTTAGATTCGTTAACAGTGTAGATGCGCCACGTTTGGCTAAGTTAGGTACATCTTGTCCTGACCATTTCCTACGCACGAAGATCCAGCCATTGTATGTTGATTTTAATCCTCAAGTAGATGACTTTGAAACGTTAATTGATAAATTAAATGCTGGTATTGAGCAATATCGTATAGATTATGCTGCATACTACAATGCATGTAAGCGTGATGATTCACCTGCTATGCGCGATCCTAGTCCAACTGTTATTTTAATTCCAGGCGTTGGTATTATTGGCTGGGGAAAAAATAAATCTGAATCACGTGTTACGACTGAATTTTATAACTGTGCAATTGAAGTTATGCGTGGTGCAGAAGCAATCAGTGAATATACTGCGTTGCCACAACAAGAAGCCTTTGATATCGAATATTGGGCATTAGAAGAAGCCAAATTACAACGTATGCCAAAAGAAGCTCCATTGGCACGTGACGTTGTTGTGGTTATTGGTGCTGGTGATGGTATCGGGAAAGAAACAGCTTTCAGAGTCGCTAAAGAAGGCGCGCATGTTGTTTGTGCTGATTTGCGTTTCGAGGCCGCTGAAGTCACTGCAAATGAATTAGCTGAAATCTATGGTCAAGGTATCGGTGTTGCAGGTTCTGGTATTTCTGGTTGTGGTCCAGCCATTGCTCAAGCGGTAGATATTACTGACAGAGCATCAGTCCAAAAAATGTTTGAACAAGTCATATTAGCCTATGGCGGCATCGATAAAGTCATCGTGACTGCTGGTGTTTTCTTAGCGCCGGGTCAAGGTAGCATGTGTGAAGATAAGATGTTCGATATCAGCTTTGGTGTTAATGTTAAAGGTGGTTATATCGTTGGTACAGAAGCAAATAAAATCTGGTTAGCACAAAACCTACCGGGCGCGTTAGTACTAACAACAAGCGTAAATGCTGCAGTATCGAAAAAAGGTTCACTCGCTTATGATACTTCTAAAGCAGCAGCGAATCATCTGGTTAGAGAGTTAGCCGTTGAGCTTGCGCCACTAGTCAATGTTAATGGTCTTGCACCTGCAACGGTTGTTAAAGGCAGCACAATGTTCCCACGTGACCGTGTATTAGCATCATTGAAAAAATACGATGTTGCTTTTGCAGAATCGGATAGTGATGATGAGTTACGTGATAAATTAGCGATGTTTTATGCTCAGCGTACACTAACCAAGCAACCTATTACGCCAGCCGATCAAGCTGAAGCTGCATATTTAATGGTTTCAGGTCAGTTGAGTAAAACAACGGGTCAAATTATTAGTGTTGATGGTGGTTTGCACGAAGCATTTTTACGTTAATTATTAACTTACTAATTATTTAAAATATAAAGAAAAGATTAAAAGGTATAACAGGTATGAGTCAACAACGCATCGATAAAGCCATTATTGCTGAGCAAAACGCAAAGTTAGAAGCTAATTTACACGAAGATTATCAAGCATTGGGTAACAAATTAGCACGTGCTGATATCAATATTGATGAAATTACAGAAAAAGCACAGAGTTTTCAAATTGCTGTTCCTTCTTGGGGAACTGGAACTGGTGGAACGCGTTTTGCGCGTTTCCCAGGTGAAGGCGAACCACGTAACATTTTTGAAAAATTAGAAGACAGTGCTGTTATTAACGATTTGTCGCAAGCGACAGAACGAGTTTCTCCGCATTTCCCTTGGGATAAAGTAGATGACTTTTCTGAGCTTAAACAGGCGTCTGATGAGTTAGGTTTAAAATGGGATTCTATTAATTCTAATACGTTCCAAGATCAACCAGGTCAAGAACATAGCTTTAAATACGGTAGTTTAAGTAATACCAATAAAGCCAGTCGTGATCTTGCTATTGCGCATAACCTTGAATGTATTAAATGGGGTGAGGCGTTAGGTTCTAAGACTTTAACCGTTTGGGTTGGTGATGGTTCTAACCATCCTGGTCAACAACATTTCCAACATGCGTTCGAGCGTTATTTAGAAAGTATGAAAGAAATCTATGCGGGCCTACCAAGTGATTGGGAATTACATATTGAACATAAGATGTTCGAACCAGCATTCTATTCAACCATTATTCAAGATTGGGGAAGTAACATTCTTGCAGCAATGGAATTAGGTCCTCAAGCTAAATCATTAGTAGATTTAGGGCATCATGCTCCGAATGTTAATATCGAAATGATTGTTTCTCGTCTAATACAGTTTAAGAAACTAGGTGGTTTCCACTTTAATGATTCTAAATACGGTGATGATGATCTAGATAGCGGAAGTTTACATCCTTATCAGCAATTCTTGATCTTCAACGAATTAGTCGATGCTGAGTATCGTAATCAAGATCAATTTAATCCTAACTACATGTTAGATCAATCTCATAATGTGACCGATCCGATTGAAAGTTTGATGAATTCAGCAGCAAGTGTGCAGCGTTCATACGTAGCAGCGTTGTTAGTTAATCGTGAAACATTAACACAATATCAGACTGATAATGACGCGCTTATGGCCAGTAATACCTTGAAGCAAGCGTTTACAACTGACGTTTCACCAATTTTAGAAATGTCTCGTCTACGCAAGGGTGGGGCGATTGACCCAATAGCAACATACCGTGCTTCAGGCTATCGTCAAACCGTTGGTAAGATCCGCCCTAATTCAGGTGGAAATGGATCAGGTATTGTATAAATATTTGGATTCATTGTTTGATTGACTCAGTTATTGAATAAAACCTGAGTTTGTTTAAATAGAAACTCAGGTATTTTATGAATATCTGAGTTTCGTTTTTTAAAAGGCATCAACATAATAATAATAAGTAAATACTCAATGTTGTAGTATTTATCGAATAGGAGAAACTATGTCAACTGCAGAAGAATTTGAAACAACTCCCGTAACCCCAGATAAACTCCAAGGACCAAGACCCTTTGCGGCGAGTTATGCTGGCGAACATGTTGCCGGTACAGAATTTGTCATTGGTGCGTTATTTGTATCATGGGGTGTTGGAGCATCAGATATTTTAATTGGGTTATTATTTGGTAATCTGTTAGCGGTATTAACTTGGGGATTGATTACGGCTCCAATAGCAACAGATACGCGTTTGACTCTATATGCTTACTTAGAAAAAATTGCCGGTCCTGGCACTATTAAATTATATAGTGTGGTGAACGGGATTTTATTCTGTGTTTTAGCCGGAGCAATGATCACGGTATCAGCTTCAGCGGTAAGGATCCTATTTGGTATAGAAGATCAAGTGGGTTATTTACCAACAGATTTTCGATTTGTCTTGGTTGTTCTAGGTGTTGGCGCTGTTGTTGTATATATGGCGGTAAAGGGTTTTAAAAAGCTAGCTGCTTTTGCAGAAGTCTGTGCTCCTTGGATGATATTGATGTTCCTTATCGGTGCTTTGGTTATGTTACCTACTACAGTAGCTGCGACAGCGGGTGTGGATGGTATCAATAGTTTTTCTGATTTTATGACTGTTGCTAGTGACTCTATATGGAAAGACACCGAGGGTGACATCGGCATTTGGCATGTTGTTGCTTTTGCTTGGATTGCTAACTTAGCGATGCATGGCAGCCTAGGAGACATGACATTACTACGTTTTGCTAAAAGCCCTAAATATGGTTATTTTTCAGCTTTAGGTATGTTTATTGGTCATTATCTTGCTTGGGTTTGTGCTGGTATTATGGGCGCAGGTGCTGCAATTTTACTTAAAACAAGTATCACTGCGATTGATCCAGGTTCAGTGGCGTATGCAGCTTTAGGTGCATCAGGGATCCTTGCCGTAATTATTGCTGGTTGGACAACATCTAACCCAACGATATACCGTGCAGGTTTAGCATTTAGCTCTCTTAATCATACTTGGGGACGTACACGTGTCACAATTGTTGTAGGTATTATTACTACTATTATTGCTTGTTCTCCGTTTGTGTTTTCTGGTTTACTTGGTTTTGTTGGCTATATGGGTCTGTTATTAGCTCCTGTTGGCGCAATCATTGTTGCCGAGCATTGGTTATTTAATAAAATAGGCTTAACTCGTTACTGGTCTTTATATAAAGGCAATCAAACGAATATGGCTGCATTAATTACTTGGCTTGTTGCTATGGTTGTCGGTGTGGCAGTTGAGCAGTCTGGTTTGTTACATTTATTCTTTATCTTAATCCCACTTTGGATATTTTCTACCGTATTGTATATCGTATTGGCATCTGCAATGGGAGCCAAAGAAACTTATCCGCAAGCTGCCGATGAGATCAAATCTGAGAACGAAAGAAAAGCTGCAGAGAAAGTTTACTTATCTGAAAATGCGATTGTCGAGGCAAAGCAAGTTAGCAATACACCAGTACAAGTCGTTATCAGTAAATATCTTTCTTGGTTATCGTTATTAGCCTGTGTAGTTCTTGGTTTAATGTCTTATGTTAATCAAGATATTGCAGTGGTTACTACTTGGTTGTTAGTGCCTACATTAGTTTATTTTGTAACTGCAACATATGCTTACTTAGGTAAAAATAACGCGTAATGATGAACAATATAAATAACCCTCACACTATTATCATTGATATTGGCAAAACTCACGTTAAGCTTCATGTACTTGATAAGTTTAATTCGTCAGCTATTTCTAAACAAATGGGTAATAGTGTGGATAACTCTGGCCTCTATCCTTGTGCTGATGTAGGTAAAATTTGGGATTGGATTTGTGCTTCAATTAAAGAAACCTCGTCTGATTTCCATATTAATAAAATTACTATTACAACACATGGCGCAACAGCGGCATTAATTGACAGAGATAAACACGACGGTGATGGTCTAGTGTTACCTGTACTAGATTATGAATATGTTAATACGTTGACCGATATTCCCGAGTACGATGATATCAGACCTCGTTTTGCTGATACGTATTCACCAAGTTTACCTGCCGGACTTAATCTTGGCAGACAATTATTTTGGCTTAAACAAGCGTATCCAGCTCAGTTTGATTCTGCGACAGATATTCTTATGTATCCACAATATTGGGCTTGGCGTTTTACGGGTAAAAGAGTATCAGAAATCACATCATTAGGTTGTCATACTGACTTGTGGTCTATTCGTGAGAATAGATTCTCTGAGTTGGTCGATACATTAGATTGTGAAGCAAAATTTCCTGAACTACAACCAGCTTGGTTTAGCTTAGGTAATGTGTCAGCGGATATTTGTCAACAACTTGGACTACCACAAGATTGTGAATTCTTTAGCGGATTGCACGATAGTAATGCGAGCTTTTTACGTTATCGTTTAGCTCAAGATGATGCTCCTTTTACGGTTATCTCGACAGGTACTTGGACCATTTTAATGGCTTCGAGTGTGCCTCTGGGTAACCTTGAGCCAACTAAAGACATGCTTGCTAATATTGATGCTCTTGGTACACCTATAGCTTGCGCTAGGTTTATGGGTGGACGTGAGTTTGAGATCATTTGTGAACGTGCTGGTTCTTGGTTGGGTGAGCAGTTTGATGAATTAGATTTGCAGAACATTATTTCTAGAGAAATCTTTGCTTTACCTGATTTTAGTGAAGGTTCAGGTCCTTTTGGTGGCAATGAAGCCTCATTTATTGGTGCAGTTGATAAAGCTAGTGGGATTGCCTTAGCGACAATTTACTGCGCATTAATGATTGATTATCAACTTGATATGTTAGGCGCTAAAGGTGATGTCATTATTGAAGGTGCGTTTTTGAAAAACCCATTATTGTGTGCATTAGTCAACCAACTACGTGTTGACCAAAATGTCCTGTTATCTCAAGACAACACTGGAACTGTCTCTGGTGCGGCTTATTTAACAAAATGGGAGAGTAGGGACACATGTAAAGTTGAAATGCTTGATGTTGTTGTTACTCAAATTCGAGGGTTAAAGCAGTACCAACAAGAATGGCGAACACTGCTCAACGTTAATTAATACGAGCAAAGACCTTGTCAAAGCTGTTGATGTTATTCATCAACAGCTTCGACGACAATCACTTCAATTCCATTATCTTCGAAATACCGGATTTCCGACGGGTCAGCTTTTGAGTCAGTAATGATTATATCTACGTCACTGAGTGGACATAATGAGAAATTACTTTTTTTGCCTAATTTAGTACTGTCAGCAAGAATCACTAACTTTTCGGCTTGTTTTTTTAATTTTTGTTCTGAACGGATAAGTAATGGATCTGATTCCATTACACCAAATTTACCAATTCCAGGAGTCCCCATAAACATCATTGTGCCATGGTAGTATGACGTACAGTCGTTCTCGTAAGAGCTTAAAATAATGCCTTGCTCACGGTAAATTTCACCGCCAGGGAGACTGACTTGATTATCACTGTTTTCGGTAATGTAATTAGCTAAAACAAACGAGTTAGTGAGAATGTTAACTTGTATACTAGGTAAAAATTCACCCATCATGTACGTTGAACTACCACCATTAATGATGATCGAGTCACCATCAGAACAAAGTTCGACTGCTCGTTGTGCAATTAATTTTTTGGTTGCAGAACGTTTTGATTTATCGACCATAAAAGGAGAGCTGGCAATGTGCTTTTTCTTCGGGGCAACACTGATGGATTCAGCACCACCTCTAATTTTCGAAATCTCACCTCTTTTGGACATTTTTGTGATGTCACGTCGGATAGTTGCTTCTGAAGCATTAAGCTTTTCTGTTAACACACGAACACTAGCGAATTGCTGTTGATCGAGAATATCTTTAATTAGTTGCTGTCTGTGCTTTTCTAACATCACAAAACCTTATATTTATTGTTAATTTGGTTTAATTTCTGGTTATAAACTACCAAAGTATAATATTAAACCATTTTGATTGAAAAAGATAATATTTGGTTGTTATACCGTTTCATGATTATTTTTCAGTTATTGTATTGTTATTTAACGATATATGTTTACTTCACTCATTTTCGCTCTAAATTAGTCATTTACAATCAGGCTAGCTAAATATACAATGAAATATTATATTGATAATGTTTATTATATTGATTATTTAATTTTCGAATTCAATTCATGGGGGTTATATGCAAGATTATTTACAACAACAATTTGGTTTACAAGGAAAGGTAGCTATTGTAACTGGCGCTTCACGTGGTTTAGGCCAAGCTATGGCAATCGCTTTAGGTAAAGCGGGTGCAACAGTGGTAGCTGTAGGTTCAAGACCTGAAAGTGTTGCTGCAACAATGGAAATTTTAGAAAGTCAAAACATTCCTTGTCTAGCTTTAGGCTGCGAACAATCAGATGGTGTTCAGATCCAAGATGCGATTGACCAAGTTATGCAACAGTTTGGAAAAATTGACATATTAGTAAATAACGCGGGCACGATTAAGCGTTCCCCTGCACATGAGTTCTCAGATGATGACTGGAGTGAAGTGATTAATGTGAATCTTAATGGTGTATTTAAATTTTGTCGTGGTGTGGGTAAACATATGTTATCTCAGGGTTCGGGCAAAATTATTAATATCGCTTCTTTATTGAGTTTTTCTGGTGGTATTACTGTACCAGCATACGCTGCAAGTAAAGGCGCCGTAGCTCAGTTAACTAAAGCACTTGCTAATGAATGGGCAAGCTCTGGTTTGCAGGTTAATGCGATAGCGCCTGGTTATTTTGAAACAGATAACACTTACAACATCCGCCAAGACGCTGAACGTCATCAAAGTATTACCGCGAGAATACCAACAGGCGAATGGGGTCAACCCGATGACCTAGCCGGTGCCGTTGTTTTCTTGGCGAGTAATGCTTCAAATTACATGAATGGTCACATCATGCTAGTTGATGGTGGTTGGATGGCTCGATAGAGTCACCCTGATCTTTTAACTAAACCATACACACGTACATTAGGAATATATATGAACTTTATGTTTTCAGCTGATATTCGCAGCTATAAAACCATGCGTAATGACGAACTTCGTGAGGCGTTTGTTACTGCACCTTTGTTTACCCCAGGTGAGATTAATCTAACTTATACAGACGTTGATCGTGGTGTTGTTGGTGGAATAATGCCAAGCACTGCCCCGATTTCCCTTCCTACCCATAAAGAGCTTGCTGCTGACTATTTCTGTCAGCGTAGGGAAGCAGGTGTTATTAATATTGGTGGTAGTGGCCAGATCACTGTTGATGGCCAAGTGTTTGCAATGCAAAACAAAGACAGCTTGTATATTGCTAAAGAAAGCAAAGTCATCGAGTTTCAGTCCGATGATAGCTCTCAACCGGCAAAGTTCTATCTCGTTTCTTATCCTGCGCATCGCGTAACTAAGACGGTTCATGTTCCTAAAAGCCAAGCTCAAACTATCGATTTAGGCTCTCAAGCGACATCAAATGAGCGCACAATATTTCAATCTATCCGACCTGGAATTGTTGATAGTTGCCAATTAGTAATGGGTATTACTGAGTTAAAACCTGGTAGTGTTTGGAATACTAAACCTCCTCATACTCATTTCCGTCGTACTGAAATCTATATGTATTTTGATTTACCAACCGATGAGCGCGTGTTTCATTTGATGGGTGAACCTTCTGAAGTACGACCTTTATCTTTGCCTAAAGAAGTTGCTATAGCTTCTCCTATGTGGTCTATACACAGTGGTGTTGGCACCACAAATTATACGTTTATATGGGCTATGGGCGGTGAAAACCAAGAATTTGATGATATGGATCATATCCAAGTAAGTGACCTTAAGTAATAAGGTCTTATTTGTTAATTAAAATTAGGATTTATTATGCAAGTAGTTTCCTTTCCTTGTGAAACATTAGCCGTTGAGAAACGTTGTTCATTGTTACCTAGTAACGTAAAAGCGTATAATTTGCTTGGTGCTAAAGTGGTTATCCAAACCGGTTTAGGCAATCATATAAATATTGATGATAAAGCATATACTGATGCAGGTGCGACAGTTGTCGCATCTCGTTCTGAATGTTTAGAGCAAGCTGATATTGTTATTTCAATACACAAACTTCCGCAAGATGAACATGTTCAATTAAAAGATAAACTAATTGTTAGTTTTTTAGACCCATTTAAAGGGGCTGAATATGTGGATTCATTGCGCCAACACAATGTTACTAGCATTAGTATGGAAATGATCCCGCGTTCATCGCGTTGTCAGAAAATGGATGCATTGAGCTCACAAGCAAGCTTAGCCGGCTATTCAATGGTGATGCAAGCGATTAATCAACTACAATCCATACTACCTATGATGATGACTGCCGCTGGGACAATTAAACCCGCGAAGGTATTTGTAATTGGTGCAGGTGTTGCCGGACTACAAGCAATCGCTACCGCGAAGCGTTTAGGTGCGAATGTTACGGCTTATGATACCCGAGCTGTCGTTGCTGAACAGGTCCAATCATTAGGTGCGAAATTTTTAGACATTGATCTTGGCGAAACACAACAAACTGCTCAAGGCTATGCACAAGCACTGACTCCTGAACAAATTGCATTGCAACAAGCCGCTCAAGAAAAGTGTATTTGCGAATCTGATATTGTGATTACGACTGCACAATTGTTCGGTCGTAATCCACCCGTGCTTATTACTAAAGAGACGATTAACAAAATTAAACCTGGAACGGTAATTGTGGATATGGCTGCCGAAGATGGCGGGAATGTCGAAGGCTCTATTCCTGGTGAAGTGACCAATATTAACGGTGTGACTATCATAGGAACGGGTAACTGGGCCAATGAGGTTGCCTTTAATGCTTCTCAGATGTATGCCAATAATGTGATGGCTTTAATTAATGAGTTTTGGCACAAAGATGATAAGCAATTCGTAGTTGACTTGTCTGACGAGATCCAAGAAACCGCAGTCATTACACATATGGGTTCTATTATTAACGAAACTATTCGTGAAATGCATGCACCTGAACAACCTTCTTGGAAAAGCATGGAGCATGCTAACTCTAATCAACCAGTGGAGAACGTGTCGTGAGTTCTATTTATTTATTATTTATTTTAATTTTAGCCATTTTTGTTGGTTTCGAGTTAATTCGTAAAGTCCCTTCAACATTACATACACCTTTAATGTCTGGCTCCAACGCCATCTCTGGCATTACCATTTTGGGTGCGTTAAGTCTTGCTGGCGGCGAACATACTCAACTTGCAACTTGGTTAGGTGCATTAGCAGTAACACTGGCAACTATTAACGTTGTTGGTGGTTATATGGTAACTGATAGAATGCTTGCTATGTTTAAAAAGCGTTAGGGAATGATGATGAATGAATCTATGTTATTAATTAATTTTGTTTACGTCATTGCTGCCGTATTGTTTATTTTTGGTCTTAAATTATTGAGTCATCCTTCTACTGCACGTAAAGGTAATTTATTATCTGCGTTAGCAATGTTGGTTGCTGTTATCGTTACATTGCTAGACAACAACATTTTGTCTTTTGAACTCATTGCAATATGTGTTGTATTGGGCTCATTTATCGGTGTCTATGCCGCTAAGAAAGTCGAAATGACATCTATGCCTGAACTTGTTTCAATGTTTAATGGTATTGGTGGTTTAGCCAGTTTAGCGGTCGCTTACGCCATGATTGCTGGGGAACAATCTCTCTCTGTCTTTATACTGATGGTAAGCTTTTTCGCGTTGTTAATTGGTGCAATTACTTTTTCTGGAAGTATCATTGCTTGGGCTAAACTTAGTGAGCGTATGGTTGGCCGCCCGATTGTATTTAAAGGTCAGGTTATTGCTAATGTATTATTAATTGCTGCGATTATTGTTTCGGGTTATTTCATTGTGACTCAACCAGAAGTGATGACATGGCATGTGGTTGCAATTGTCCTAGCCTTGATTATGGGTGTGATGTTAGTTATCCCAATTGGTGGGGCTGACATGCCTGTTGTTATTTCATTATTAAATAGTTATTCAGGTTTAGCAGCTTGTGCCGCAGGTTTTGCACTGGGTAATAATCTGTTGATCGTTGCCGGCGCATTAGTTGGTGCAAGTGGGTTTATTTTAACTAGTATTATGTGCAAAGCGATGAACCGTTCGCTTGTTAATGTACTTACTTCTGGATTTCAACCGGTTGTCAGCAGTGATATCACCATTGAAGGTGAAATTAAACCATTAACGCCGGAAGATGCATTCTTTGTTCTTGAAGCCGCTCAATCAGTGTTAGTGATTCCGGGTTATGGTATGGCGGTCGCCCAAGCACAGCACGTGATGAAAGAACTACAAGAATTGTTAGAAAACAATGGTGCTGAAATGGCTTATGCTATTCATCCCGTTGCTGGTCGTATGCCAGGACACATGAATGTATTACTTGCTGAAGCCGATGTGTCTTATGAGCAACTTTTTGAAATGGACGAAATTAACGCCCGTATTGAGAATTTTGACGTTGCTATTGTTATTGGTGCAAATGATGTAGTTAATCCTGCGGCTCGCGAAATGAAAGGCAGTCCAATCTACGGTATGCCAGTGATTAATGCTGATCTAGCTAAAAACGTGTTTGTATTAAAACGTGGTATGGCAACGGGGTTTGCAGGTATTGATAACCCGTTATTCTTTAAAGAAAATACCAGAATGATTTTTGGCGATGCTAAAGAAACATTAAGTAATTTAGTTAGGCAGTTCTCCGTGTAACATTATGATGTAAAGGATCCACGTATGGATAGACGTAAATTTATTACAGGGTCAGCCGTTTCGACGGCTGCACTAGCAACAATGTCATGTTCTTCTGTCGCACCCATTGGTGGGAATTCAGAAGTCAGTTTATTGAATGACACCTCGTTAGATTTTCTGTCCTTAGATGAACGCAAGCGATGGCTTGCGTCTTATTCTTGCAACATAGAACAATGGTTTAGACCAATGCCTTTCCTTGACCGGATTGATGCAGCAAAAGCTCTTGGTTTTTCCGCTGTTGAACTATGGGATCCTTATAATGCAGCTTTGGGTAAATCACCCACAACAATAGCAAAACGTGCCAAAGAGCAGGGCATAAAAATCACTAGTTATTCGCCAAAAGCAATTCACATTGGCGACCCAGAAAATCACAAATATCTCAATCAATGGTTAGACCAAACCATTGCAGCTGGCCATGAGTTAGGCGTTAATAATTTCAACTTCACCGGTCATAAGCTAATTCCTCAGATGAGTGTTGAAGCGATGATTGAAAATTATACCAATGCATTGCAATCTATTGTTCCTCGCCTTGAAAGTGAGGGGATGGTAGCGACAATCGAACCTTATAATCCCTCAAGTCACAAAGGCCATTTCATTTATGGTAATGAACCAGCTTTGTCTATCTGCCGTGAAATAAATTCTCCTAGTATTAAGCTTAATTGGGACTTCTTTCACATGCAAAGAACCAATGGAAACCTCATTACTAATTTGGAGCAGGGTTTTGACCAAGTTGCCTACATTCAATTTGCTGATTCACCAGGCCGAAATCAACCTGGAACCGGAGAAGTGGCATATGGCAACGTGTTTTCTCGACTTAGAGAATTAGGTTATTCGGGTTACATTGGTGCTGAGTTTTTCCCGATGGATAAAGATCCATTACGCGCAGCAATGGCTATCGCGAACTTAGCAAAGCACATCAACCTTACAGAGCCATCTTCAACACTTTAATAAATTGAATACAGTGATGTCACTTAACTATAATTCTTACGGCGGGAGTGGTTATGCAGTCAATACAACATTTAAACAAAATTGTTATTTATATTTTCTGTTTGTTATTAGTTAGTGCTTGTTCAGCCAAACCAATTAAACCAATGAACGAACAGCCTTTCTTTGCCGATAATGGGTTTGGCGAGGGAGTTGCTGTTGTGCAACATCCGGCAGGTGAATATAAAAATGGTGTTACTTATGTGTCGTATCAAGGCCCCCTAGAGGATCCTTATGTTGCTGCATATAATCACAATACACAACAATGGTACGGACCATATAAAGCAGGCACTAGTGTATTAGGGAAAGATCCCACAAAAAAAATAGACAGTCATGGCAAGCCGACTTTATTAATTGATGATGCGGGTTATATTCATATCTTTTATGGCGGTCACGGTGGAATAAAGGAAAAGCATGGCACGAACCTATTAGGTGATTATCACTCTGGTGAAAATCGACATGCTGTTTCGACTAAGCCTTATGATATTTCAAATTGGCAAGATTTAAATAATGTGTCACCTTTTGGAAATTATAATCAAGCGATTAAGATGGATAACGGTGACATCTATGTGTTTTCACGTCATGGTGCACACAGAAGTGATTGGGTATATGAAAAATCAATTGATAATGGCCGCACATTTGAGGCACCGGTTGCATTTTTAAAACATCAACGTCGTGCCGATGGAATAGGCAGCGATAGTTGGTATCCTTATGTTTCAAAAGGACTGAATAATGACATTATAGTCGGGTTTGATTATCACTTTTGTTGGGATCGAAATGCACCTCGTAATAATCGGGGAGGGCATTCAACCGAACGTAAAAATTTATATTTTGCAAAGTTCGATACCGCAACTGATACATGGTCAAATGTGACAGGCGAAGCTTTAGCTATCCCGATCACCAAAGAACTTGCAGACGCAAAAGCCCTCGCTGTTAATACAGGAGATTTATGGACTTTTAATGGTTCTACCAAAGTCGATAAGATGGGTAACCCTCATATATCTGCCTACATAGGGAAAGATATTGGTTGGCAAATTGGGGGTCCTAAGCGAGCATCTTATTTTGCTTGGGATGGTAAAAAATGGTCTGGTAATTTTGATAATGGTTTACCTATTGCTCGCGGTGATTTTTTAACACCTAGTGATTCAAGCGATAACACAGTACGATTTTTACTTTCTGGAATTAATCCTGCTACGAACAAAACCAATGTGAGTTGGTGGAATAGTAGCAACTCAGGAATGACATTTGTCAAAGGACAAGAGCTATTAGAGTTTGGCGAGGGTTCGAATGATAATATTGTACAGGAAGCGATACTCAATGAGGGTAAACAACAATCTAGACCGAAGTCATTGAGCAATCTTGATAGCCCGGGGTCAGCAGCTAGTTCATTTATACATAATGCTCACCCTGACGCCCGTATTATTATAGCCGAAAAGCCAAATGGCTCAGATTATCGACGCATGTATTTGGTCGGGGATAACGGACCTATTATGAGAAAAAAAAGTATTAAGCCAAAGTTAAGTCTGCAATTACATTCGATCAAAAATGATGTTGCTAATAATTTCAAAGAGACACTGAAACAAGTTGCTGAAATGGGGTTCTCGGGTGTTGAATTTGCTGGTAGATACGGTCCCTTCAAGCAAGATCCGAAAGGGTTGCGTGACTATTTGAGTTCGCTTGGGCTAGTAACAAGCGGAGCTCATATATCATTAGCTCAGTTGCAAGGGCCTGTTGGTACTGAAAATCTGAAATTTTTTCAACAATTAGGGGTTAAATTAATCATCATACCGCATGATGCTAGAATAGATGAGCCTGCACAAATTGATCAACTAATGGTTGAGTTAAACGAGACTGCAACGCGCGTTAACCAGTATGGTATGAAATTAGGTTATCACAACCATGCTAAAGAGTTTAAAGCATTTGAAAATGGCACATTTTGGGATTATTTAGCGTTAAATACATCATCAGATTTTGTTCTTCAATTAGATGTTGGTTGGGCTAATTATGCCAATGTAAATCCAAAGACGTTTATTCAACGTTATCCAGAGCGAACCTTAACCAGTCATTTTAAAATTAGAACTTATCAAGGTAAACCTAGTTTCGTTGACCCAGAATCGAACGTTATTATTGGTCAAGATAGCTATGATTGGTCAAGTTTAGTTCAGGTTTTGTTGCAAGAGGGTGGTTTACAATGGATAGTCATTGAGCAAGAAGAATTTCCGGAGGGATTGACCGAGCTACAATCAGTTAAAGCTTCGTTAGATGGCTTATTATTATCAGTCCCTCAGTTATCTCAGTGATAGTCACTTAAGGTGCAAAGAGGGCCCCACTTTAACGCTCATAATCGCTCACAAGAAATCAAATTAAATCTTTTTATATTCTTTTGATTCATGTAAACTAAAGGTTAATTAAAATGTGGCCTATCTTATGGAGCGGCATATTTTTAACGTCTGGTTACATTATTGTAATGAGTTTACATAAAGGTAAAAGTGAATATGAGATTGAAAAGTATAAGTTTACTACCGGCACTACTGAGTGTTGTCCTACTGAGCGCCTTCTCTGCATCAGCAGCACAAGAAAAAAAACCTAACATTATATTTATTTTGTCAGATGATTTAGGATTTAATCAAATTGGGGCTTACGGTGATACTGTCATTAAAACGCCAAATTTAGATAAAATGGCCAATAATGGCATCCGATTTGACCAAGCTTATGCTGGTAACACAGTGTGTTCGCCATCACGTGTTTCGTTATTTACCGGTCGTGATGGCCGCTACATGACAAATAATTCAAATACCGTCCAACTTGAAGAAATCGATATCACAATGGCGCATGTACTAAAACATGCAGACTATGATACTGCGCTATTTGGAAAGTATTCAATCGGCTCTAAAATGGGAGTGACGGATCCTCTCGCGATGGGTTTTGACACCTGGTACGGCATGTACTCTATCCTAGAAGGTCATCGCCAATACCCTAAAATTTTATGGCGTGATGGTGTAAAAGAACGTATTACGGCTAACGAAGGTGGTAGAAAAGGGGCTTATGCGTCTGAATTATTCACCAATGAAGCGATTAATTACATCAATCAAGAAAGAGAGAATCCTTTCTTCATTATGTTAGCTTATCCTTCACCCCATGCCGACCTAGCAGTACCACAACAGTATAGTGACCAGTATGATTTACCAGAAACGCCTTATTTAGGTATGCAAAATGGCGTACCTACTGACAAGTATGCGTGGTATTACCCTGAACCTGTTGAAAAGCCGAACGCTGTCTTGGCCGGAATGGTAACAGCATTAGACGATTATGTTGGCAGAATTATGGCTGAGCTAGATGCGCGTGGTGAGTTAGACAACACCATTATTGTATTTACTTCTGATAATGGTCCACATGATGAAGGCGGTGCTGATCCTGAATTTTTCAATGCTGCCGGTCCTTACAAAGGCCAAAAGCGTGATTTGTACGATGGTGGTATTCATGTACCTATGTTGATTCAATGGCCTGATAAAGTTAAACAAGGTCGCATCGATAATACACCATGGTTGTTTGCTGATGTTTTACCAACATTTGCGGATATTGCAGATGTTAATTTAGATTTGGTACCTCGGGTTCGAACTAATGGTGTGTCAATTAAAGGGCTATTGTCTGATTCACCTGACAAAATGGCTGAACGTACACTTTATTGGGAGTTTTCTAAACAAGTTGGCGATCCTAATTCTGGTGTGATCGGTGATACCTATCAAGCTGCACGAAGAGGTAAATGGAAAGCTGTTCGATACGGTTTTGATGCTCCTTTGGAGTTATTCAATATTACTACCGATAAAGGTGAGCGTAATAACTTAGTTAACAGTCAACCTCAGATTGCGAAAGAGTTTTTAGAGCTGTTCGAAGAATACAAAATAAAATAAATAAAAAGTTGTTTCTTGGCGACAAATAGTAATTGTGTCCTACTATTTGTTCGCTAAGATTTTATATGGAAGAATTAATGAATAAATATACACATTTGGCAAAATCGTTTAGCCTTGCCGCCATTACCATTTTAGGCTTATCTGCTTGTGGTACTAATCAATCTGTTGGAGTTTATAACACTGATGAGATGTCCGTGGACTATTTTGCAGATAATGGAACCGGTAATTCCTTAGCTATCGTGCAACACCCAGCGGGTGAGTATCATAATGGAATTACGTATGTGTCTTATCAAGGACCTTTTGAAGATCCTTATGTTGCAGCTTACAACCATGAAACTGCGCAGTGGTTAGGTCCATTTAAAGCAGGTACTAGTGAATTAGGACGACGCGAAGGTCGCACTAAATTTGATAACCATGGTAAACCGACTTTATTGATTGATGATGCCGGTTATATACATATATTTTACGGTGGTCATGGTGGCGATAAGCATCATGGTTTTAATAAACTTGGTAATATTCATCATGGTGCCAATTTACATTCCGTCTCAAAACGCCCATTAGATATAACCGAGTGGGAAGAGATTAATAATATCCCAGCTTTTGGTACCTATAACCAAACAATAAAAATGGATAATGGCGATATTTATTTGTTTTACCGCCACGGTGCACATCGAAGTGATTGGGTTTTTCAAAAATCAACAGACAATGGCAGAACGTTTAGCGATCCCGTTTCATTCTTAAAGCATAAACGTCGTGATGATATTAAAGCTGTGGATAGCTGGTATGCTTGGGCAGGCAAAGGCCAAGGTGACGAGATTATCGTGTCTTTTGATTATCATGTATGTTGGGATGGTAAAGCCGGTATCAATGGCCGAGGTCATACAACTGAGCGTCATGATGCACATTACATGGTTTTTAATACAAAAACAGGTGTCTGGTCAAATGTAGAAGGCGAGTCGTTGTCAATGCCTTTGATCCGTGAAGATGCAGAACAGCAAACACTAGCACTCAGCACTGGCGATGAATGGACATTTAATGGTTCAGTGAAACTAGACAGTAATGGTTTCCCTCATATTGCAACAAATTACGGCGAGGATTTGGGTAATAAAACCGGTGGGCCGAAATTAACTCATCACATTCGTTGGGATGGTCAACAGTGGTCAGATGGTCACGCTGTAAACGGTCAAGAAGCCGGTTTAACTCGGGGTGATTTTAAGGTGACTTCACCGTTAGATGTTGAATATATTTTATCCGACACTGATGGTTCTGATGGAATTATTACGACTTGGATCAGCAGTGATGGAGGGGTCAACTTTACCCAAGAGAAAGAATTACTACGTCGTCCAAAATCAACGTTTGCGATGACGGCAATAATTAAAAATGCTCATCCTGATGCTCAAGTGATTGTTGCGGAGCGTTCGCGCAATACGCCACATCGCAAGATATATTTACTTGGTGAAAATGGCCCTGTTGGGCGTTCATTATCAGAAGCGACACTGACTAAAGATGCATCTGTATTTGCAAATTAAACCGTTTTAAACTTTATAAAAATGATATTGAAGGTGATTGTATGTCCAATAATAAAATAAAATTTACACTTTCTACGTTAGCTTTAAGCTTAATGTTAGGAGCTTGTAGTGCGGAGAAACAACCAGCACAGAACGTTACTAGTGCAGAGTCAACAGCTAATACTGTTGTGACTGAAGTGACAAGATTAACGTCAGCTGCCGATATTCGAAAATCAGCACATGATATCGCCAGCAGAAGTGGCCAATGGCAATTAGAACAACTTGGCAATCTTAGTTATATTCCTGAGTCGCATCGTGCGAAATCAGAAAATGCTAAATTTTGGATCCAAGCTGCATTTTATATTGGTTTGACAAAATGGACTGAGTTATCAAAAAATCCGGCATTCATGGCGCATCTAGAAAAGATGTCAAAAGAAGAAGAGTACGGTTTGTTAACCAATCGCCCTTATCACGCTGATGATCACACAATAGGTCAAACTTATTTGTGGCTCTATGAACAGACAGGTAATGAAGCGGCGTATGCGCCGACTCAAACACATTTTGATTGGATCCTAGATAATAAACCGAACGTCGGTTTAGAAATGCTTGATAGTACTGCCAGTGGTTCAGGTAAAGTTCATCAAGAAGGTAATTGTCAATTACGTTGGTGTTGGGCTGATGCCTTGTTCATGGCACCTCGTACATGGTTACAACTGTCTAATGCAACTGGTGATCCTAAGTATTTTGATTATGCGGATAAAGAATTTTGGGCTGCTGCTGATTATTTATTCTCTGATAAATACGGTTTGTTTTTCCGAGATAGTCGTTATTTTGATATGAAAAGTGATAACGGAGAGCCGGTTTTTTGGGGTCGTGGTAATGGTTGGGTATTTGCCGCTATTCCATTAATTATTGACGATTTACCAGAAGATCACCCGTCTAGACCTCGTTATATCGAGTTGTATAAAAAGAATGCTGCAGCTTTGCTTAAGTTACAAACTGCCAATGGATATTGGGCTGCATCGTTAATGGATCCTAACAAGGTTAAAACGCCAGAAGTCAGTGGTACTGGTTTTATCACGTATGGACTTGCTTGGGGTGTGAACAATGGCTTACTCAATGATCCTCAGTCTAAGGAAGTTGTAGAAAAAGGTTGGCATGCAATCAAACAAGCGATCAGTGAAGATGGCCGTGTTAATTGGGTACAACACGTTGGTAAATCACCAGACCCAGTTAAAAAGACGGATTCTCAGCTATATGGAACGGGCGCTGTTTTATTAGCGGCATCAGAAATGGCTAAGTGGCAATAATAGTCAAATATGTAGAGCGAATATCTCATTTTTGGGGTATTCGCTGATTTTCGCTAAGATTCACTAATATTCAACAAGTAGGTGAAAATATGAGACTATTCCTTCTGTTTGTATGTGTTTTTATCGCTTCATGCTCACATCTCAACAACTCTCCAATTAGTACCACCACATCAACTTCCGAAACGTTAAAGGTTTTACTCGTCGATGGTCAAAATAACCATACAGTATGGCCTAAAAGTACATTTATGCTGAAACAGTATTTAGAAGATTCGGGTTTATTTGAAGTGGATGTGTATCGAAGTAAATTAACATGGCGCGGTGAGAAGGAGATGGCGTTTTTAAATCTGTTTAGCACGCCTGAGCATCGAATTGTGCCCGAACCTGAAACAGATCCTACTTTTGCACCTGATTTTACCCAATATGATGTTGTTGTATCTAATTTTGGTTATAAAGCTGCTGATTGGCCTGTAGCAACACAGCGATCCTTTGAGCGTTATATGTCCAATGGTGGCGGGTTTGTCGCGATACATGCCGCGAATAATAGTTTTCCTACCTGGGATGCATACAACCTAATGAATGGTCTTGGCGGTTGGGGCGGCCGTGATGAATCAAATGGACCGTATGTGTTTTTTGATGAGCAAGGGAATCTGGTTAAAGATCTCAGTCCTGGTTTAGCGGGTGCGCACGGCACAAAACACGAATTCCAAATACAACTGCGTAATGAACATCCGATTGTCTCTGGTCTGCCTAAAGTCTGGATGCACACTAAAGATGAATGTTATGGAAAACTTCGTGGTCCTGCCAAAAATATGCTGATCCTTGCTTCTGCTTTATGTCCTAAAGAAGAAAAAGGAACAGGACAACATGAACCTATGCTAATGGTTATTGATTACGGTCAAGGCCGCATATTCAATACAACATTGGGGCATCAACAAGAATCTTACGAAAGTGTTGGTTTTATTACGACTTTCTTAAGAGGGACAGAGTGGGCAGCGAGTGGCCGAGTGACACAGGCAATTCCAGCTGATTTTCCAACGGCAGAGAAATCTTCTTCTCGCCAATTTGATTAGTTTACCAGTATTTTAAAGGAGTAAAATGAAATCAATAATATTTTTTGGTGAATGCATGATTGAGCTGCGTCAACCTAATGGCCAGAATCTCGAACAAGCATTCGCTGGGGATGTATACAATGCAGCGGTATACCTAAAAAGATTAAATCCAAATATTCAAACCAGTCTTTCTACTTGTGTAGGACAAGACCAATTAAGTGATGCGATGCTCAATGCATTTAAGCTTGAAGGGATTGCGACAGATTTGGTTCTTAAAGACGAAATTAAGGTGCCTGGGTTGTATTGGATCCACACCGATGAACAAGGCGAGCGGTCTTTTACTTATTGGCGAAGTGATTCTGCGGCGAAACAATCAGTTGCGCATTTCTCACCTGATTATATTGACCAATTGAAACAGGCTGATTACTTTTTCTTTTCCGGTATATCACTTGCTGTTATCGAAAATTCACTCAGACAGGCATTTTGGGAAGTAATAAATATACTCAAAGATGCCGGCGTAAAGATTGTCTTTGATCCAAATTATCGGCCCAAGATGTGGTCGAGTATCGAAGACACAATGTCTCAATATAATAAGGCATTTCAAGCTGCTGATATTGCATTACCGGGTATTGAAGATATGAGTATGCTTTACAATATACACGATATTCAAAGCACCATTGATTTTTATACCCCTTTTGCTATCGAAGAATTAGTTATAAAAGACGGTTCAAATACGGTTCATGTTCTGCATGATGATACGCATTATCAAATACCCATTACTCCGGTTGAGAATGTTGTTGATACAACTTCTGCTGGTGATTCATTTAATGGTGCTTACTTGGGTGCACGATTACAGGGTGCATCCATTACAGATGCCGTTCAGGCGGGGGCTTTGATGGCTGGCACAGTTATTCAATACCCAGGGGCTATCATACCTCTTATAGCACATCGCTAAAATACTACATAAATGGAGAAATACATGATGCGTGCAGGCGTGTTAAATGGCCCTGAGGCTATGCAGTTGTTTACACAAGCAAGGTTAGATAATTTTGCCCTTCCAGCGGTGAATGTTATAAATTCAAATTCAGTCAATGCAGTATTAGAAGCCGCTGCAAAGGTAAACTCACCAGTAATTATCCAGCTTTCATTTGGTGGCGCTGAGTTTTTTATGGGTAAAGGTGGGCCATCGAGTCAACAGCAAAATGCCATTAATGGTGCAATTGCTGCAGCACATTATATTCATATGGCGTCAGAAATGTATCAAGTACCAGTTATACTCCATACCGACCATGCCTCTAAAAAACTGCTAGGGTGGATCGATGGTTTAGTTGAAGCTGGACATGCGTATTACCAAACTCACTCACGCCCCTTATTTACCTCACATATGCTTGATTTATCTGAAGAATTATTGTCGGATAATATAACGATTAGTGCTAATTATTTAACTCAATTCGCCGCACTAGACATGGCAATTGAGATTGAATTGGGCTGCACGGGTGGTGAGGAAGATGGCGTTGATAATACAGAGATGGATCAGTCCGAACTTTACACCCAGCCGTCTGAAGTGCTTGCTGCTTTTGAAACATTAACGGCGATCAGTCCTAACTTAAGTATTGCTGCATCTTTCGGTAACGTTCATGGTGTTTATAAACCCGGTAATGTTGTTTTAACCCCGTCTATTTTAAAGGATTCTCAAACCTTAATCAGTGAGACATGTCAGTTACCAGCAAATTCGGTAAACTTTGTTTTTCATGGCGGTTCTGGATCTGAACAAGCTCAAATTGAAGAATCGATTGGCTATGGTGTGGTAAAAATGAATATTGATACTGATACGCAATGGGCGACATGGCATGGTGTATTATCGTATTACAACGATAAGCAGGGTTATTTGCAAGGACAAATTGGAAACCCCGATAGCGAAGATGGCCCGAACAAAAAGTATTATGACCCGCGTGTTTGGCTCAGAAAAGCTGAGCAAAGTATGATTGTTCGCTTAGAGCAGTGTTTTGCCGATCTTAACTGTCTCAATAGGAACATATAATGCACAGGCTGATATCAGTTTTAAAACAAGATAATGTCGACATAGATCTCATTTTGCTTATCCGTTCTCTACTTGCTTCGTGCAAAGAGATCACATTTAGAGTTAGTCAGGGTGAGCTGTCTGGAGTGTTGGGGTCAACACTGACTGAAAACGTACAAGGTGAAACTCAAAAAAAGTTAGATGTCATCACCAATCAAATGTTAAAGGATATTTTATTATCTGATGACAGTGTCAGAGCAATAGCATCTGAAGAAGAAGATGAAATTGTGATAGGTCATGAAAAAGGTTTATACAATGTTGCTTTTGACCCACTCGATGGTTCATCTAATATCGATGTAAATGGTCAAATAGGGACTATTTTTACGATTTATCCAACTCTCCCAGATCTACCCGCTAATAGTCCTGAGCAATTTTTACAAGGTGGTAGAGCTCAGTTGGTTGCTGGATATGTGTTATACGGCCCATCTACCATCTTGGTGATGACAACTGGGGGACCAACACGAGGATTTACCCTAGATCTGACCCATGGCGGGTTTCTTTTAACCACTCCCGAATTCAAGATCCCGACGACAACTAATGAATACGCCTTAAATATGGCTAACTATCCCTTCTGGACGTCACAGTATCAATCTCATTTTGGACCTTTGTTTGTGCATAATAAAACCTCGAGTGCACCAACATTAAGATGGAATGCGGCAATGGTGGGCGATGTTCATCGAGTTATCTCTAGAGGTGGTGTGTATTTTTATCCTGGTGATAAACGAGATAACATGGCACAGGGTAAGCTTCGATTATTATACGAGGCAAACCCTATGGCTTGGTTAACTGAGAATGCAGGTGGTACTGCTGTTGCAGAAGCACAGCCTATCTTAGATATTACCCCAAGTTCTTTACATCAAAGAACTCCAGTGTTACTTGGTTCATCACAAACGGTTTTGGACATCGTTAAAGCGTAAATTTTTTGTAAATTTTCTGGTGTATCTTGTCACATTAAGTATATTGATATTTATCCTGTTATTAAGGTAAGTATTAAGGCTTTTTATGAATATGAATTCTCCTATTGTGATGAGTTATGCCAGTATCGCTGCTAATCGTTTTGGTTATGGTGCACGTGGTGACGAGTTAATAGAAGCACAGAAAGACCCCAAAAAGTGGATCATTGAACAACTTCAACCAATACAATTTTCCCAACCCTATCCAAGCTCTGCAGACGTTTTTGCACAACATGTTAAATACGTGAATGCCAGAAATAAACGAAAAATGTCGATGGCAGGCGAAAACCAGCCTACCGAAAACATGAAAAGTATGGGACGTAAATACTTACGTTCGATGTCAGTCTCGTCAGTTACTGAAGCGGTATCATCACCTCATAGTGTCAGTTGGCGTTTATTAGATTTCTTTTCTAATCACTTTAGTGTGACATCAAATGGACAGTTGCTAACTGGATTATCGGCTACTTTAGAACGAGAGGCGATAGCACCCAATTTACTCGGTCACTTCTCTGATTTACTATTAGCATCAGTGCAGCATCCTGCAATGATTATTTATTTAAATAATGAAAAATCAATTGGGCCTAATTCGAAACAATCAAAGAAAAATAACAAAGGCTTAAATGAAAATTTAGCTCGCGAAATACTAGAATTACATACTTTAGGAGTCGATGGACCTTATACTCAGGAAGATGTATTGGCTTTAGCTAAAGGGATCACGGGCTGGAGTATCAGTAATCTACGTAAAGCTAAACAACTAGGCTTTACCTTTAGGGCAAATACACACGAGCCCGGACATCGGGTATTTATGGGGAAACGCTATCCCCAATCCGGCATTGCTCAAGGTGAAACAATGTTACAAGATTTGGCTGCGCATCCAGCTACAGCAAGACATGTTTGTTATAAATTAGCCTGTCATTTCGTTAATGAAACGCCTCCTTCATCATTAGTAGACAGCATGATAGCAACGTGGCACAAAACTCAAGGCAATATCAAGGCGGTGATGACTACTATGCTGCAAGCGGATGAAGCTTGGCTCAGCACTCCACAAAAATTTAAATCTCCTCGGGAATTGGTTATTTCTACCTTGCGTGCATTAGGCACAATGAAAATTAGAGATAATGTAATATTTAACAGCCTTACAGCACTTGGACAGGAGCCTTTTAATGCGGGTTCTCCAGCGGGTTATGGCGATACTCAACAAGATTGGTTGGGTGCGAATGCGTTGATGGCTCGAATTGATTGGGCGACTAAATTAGCCTCAATACGTTCCGATGCTAATGCTGAAAAAATTATGCATGCAGCTCTTAACTTGGCGCAGACTAGCCATACTTATTTATCGGTTGTTAGAGCAGAAAGTCGTCAACATGCGTTAGCCTTATTGTTACTTAGTCCTGAATTTCAGAGAAGATAATATGAAACATTCCTCCATGACTCCAGCGCAAGATGTGCAAACAGAACAACATAAGAATAATGAAAACATGTCGGAATTATCACGGCGTCATTTTATAAAAATGGCTAGTGCTAGTTTAGCTTTACTTTCATTTCCGAGTATTGGTCAAACACTCACTGGTGCAGCTAGCCATCCACCCAAGATTATCTGGGTGTTATTACGTGGCGCTTTAGATTCATTACATACGATTGTGCCCACCGCAGATCCTGAATATTCCGTTTTAAGACCCACTTTATCGAGCAGTTTTAAAACGCCATTATTGCCGTTAGAACAAGGTTTTGCTTTACATCCAGCCTTGGTTAATATGCATAATATGTATAAAGCAAATCAACTATTACCCATTGTTGCTGTCTCATCTGGGTATGACCGACGCTCACATTTTGATGGTCAAGATTACCTTGAAAGTGGTGTCGGTGAAATTGATACGGATACCGGTTGGTTAGCGCGGGCAATTGAAGTGAAAAATAAGCGTGCCTTGGCAGTGGCTCGCACAACACCTATTAGCTTACGTAACAGTGATCAGGTTAATACATGGTATCCAACCCAACTCGCTAACACTGAAGATGAAATATATCTATCCTTAGCTAAATTATATAAAGATGACAAAGGATTAAGTCAAAATTTAAGTAAAGGACTTGAGTTAAGAAACATTGTCGAGCAAAAATCATCCAAAAACCAAAAACGTCAAGGACAGTTCATCGAACTCACTAAGTCCTGTGCAAAGCTGATGAATTCGGACCAACAAATTGATTGTGCAATGTTAGAGCTAGGTGGTTGGGACACTCATAACAATCAAGCTGTTAGACTTGAGAAAAAGCTAACGGAACTGGATCTTGGCCTAGCTCAATTACAATCTGGATTAGGTGAGCAATGGGCTAACACGGTGGTGATTGTTGCGACTGAATTTGGTCGAACCGCAAAAGAAAATGGCACCAAAGGAACGGATCATGGTACGGGGAGTGCCATGTTTTTAGCTGGGGGGGCGATTGCTGGCGGTAAAGTGAAAGGTGATTGGCCAGGTTTAGCCAATAGTGCTTTATTACAACAGCGGGATGTCATGCCAACAACAAACTCATTTAGTTGGATTGCCACACTCTTAGCGCAACACTGGGGCTTTTCTAAAGCAGAACTCGCCACAGTTTTTCCTCATATTACTAATTATCAAGACACACTCCTTAAATTATGATTTAACAGACACTCCGTGATGTGCTAAATTAAGATTTAATCAAAATCGTTCAATTTCACTCAAATAGAGTGAGGGAGTGTGGTGTGTTATGAAAATTTATTACACATTTTTGTTATTTCTTAGTGCTTTAATTTTGTTCATGACTGGGTGCAGTGCGACTCAACATATGGGCAAATCTACGCAATCTTTGCTGGATAAAGATTTATCTCAGTTTAGCAACATTTATGATTACGGGAATGCTGAATATATTAATGGTGAATTAGTCCTTACATCAACGAAGAATTGGTTTTTCACTACTAAAAAGTCATATAAAAACTTTATCCTCAGCGCAGATGTCCTTTTGCCCAATGTGACAGAATATAGTAACTCAGGGATCTTGTTTCGAGGTCAAACAGGCATCGTCAAATCACGTTTAGTCGCACAAGGTTATCAAGCTGAAGTCGATCCAAGCAACAGACGATGGAGTGGAGGATTATTCGACCAAGCACGTCGAATGTGGCTCCATCCTTTTCATCCCAAGCGATCCTTTCCTGACGAAAAATTAGAAAAAAAGCTCACACCTACATGGGATGAACAACATGCCAATGCTTATAAACATTTGGAATGGAATCGATATCGCATTGAGTGTATTGATAGTGACATCAAAATTTATGTTAATGGTGTCTTAACAACGCATGTTGTCGATACGACTGACAAAGAAGGGGTGATAGGCTTTCAACATCATGGCAGTAAGGAGCTAATCGAAACTGGCACTACCAACAATATTGTTAAATTTAAAAATATTTATATTACCGAATTAAACTAACATTGTCCGATTATCGTCCAGTATGCGTGTCAGACTAATAATAAATATAATTTCAACGGAGCTTTTATGCTTTTAAAACTTAAAAATGCAGTTAAATTAGCTAGCATTGTTGTCACGGTGTCAGCATTAAGTGCTTGCATGAGTGATGTTTCATCTGAATTTATGGGGCGTAATGGACCATCTCCAATTGCGTTAAAAGTCGGGGAGGGGTTTGTCAATCCCACGGGTTATTATGAATCTCAACCTCGTTTTTCTTGGCAGTTATCGTCTGATGCTGTTTCTAGCAAACAAACCGCATACCAAGTTCAAGTCGCGTCAATGCCTGAGCTTTTAGATTCGTCTCCAGATTTATGGGAAAGCCAAAAAATAACCTCGCCTTCCACCACTTGGATAAAATATCAGGGTAAGACACTAGCGTCACGTCAGGCGTTGTATTGGCGAGTGCGCACTTGGGATGAACAAGACCATGTATCCAATTGGAGTGAGATACAGACGATTGAATATGGTTTGTTAACGAATAATGATTGGCAGGCACAATGGATTGGTCATCCTGATACGGCTATGCCTAGTGATGATACTATGGAAATTCCAAGTCAAGAGACGTTAGCAACACCTCAATATTTACGTAAAAGCTTTGAGGTGAAGGGGGCGATTAAAAAGGCACGCTTGTACATCACAGCCAAGGGCTTGTTTAAACCTTATATTAATGGTGATGAAGTGTCTAAAGTCGATGTGATGACTCCCGGTTGGACACCTTATGCAAAACGTATTGAGTCATTAAGTTATGATTTAACCGATCGTTTAGTACCAGGGGAAAATACTATTGCTGCATCTATTGCAGGTGGTTGGTATGCGGGACGTATGGCTAATTTTGTCGAAAAAGAACATCGTTTACCAGCACGTTTACTTGCCCAGTTAGAAATTACCTATGAAGATAATACGGTGCAGTATGTGGTATCGGATAATTCTTGGTTTAGTTCACAAGAAGGTCCGATTCGTTTTGCCAGTATTTTTGACGGTGAACGCTATGACCAACATAAAGAGCAGCCGGGTTGGAATGCGAATGATTTCTCGACTAAAGACTGGTTAAACACTATTACTGAACCACTTGAATCTGACGTGGCCATTGCGCCAAAACGTCATGCACCGATCCGCATTACTGAACAAATGCCAGTGTCAGAAATCGTAAGTGTCAAGGATGATGTCGTTGTGATGGATTTTGGACAAAACATGGTAGGCGTGCCTAAATTATCAATTCCGGGGATCGCAGGTCAGCAAATTAAAATTCGCTATGCAGAAGCATTACATAAAGGACAGTTTTATACGGATAATTATCGTAGTGCAAAATCGACTAATTATATCATGCCGAGTCAAACGGGCATGGTCGATTATCAACCTACATTTACTTATCACGGCTATCGATACATTGAAATCTCTGGTTTTGATACTCAACATACTCCACAGACAAGTTGGGCAACAGCACTGATACAACACTCTGATGTCGATATTAATGCTAATTTCACCAGTTCACATGCTAAGTTAAATAAACTTAGTGAGAATATTGTATGGGGTATGCGAAGTAATTTTTATGATATTCCTCTGGATTGTCCACAGCGAGATGAACGTTTAGGTTGGACTGGCGATGCACAAGTCTTTGTTACTCCTTCTATGTATATGGCTGATGTATATGGTTTTTGGTCAGCATGGCTGCAAAGTGTGCGAGAAGAGCAAGGTCCTGATGGTAAAATTCCATTATATATTCCATTTGTCGAATGGATAAATTTTGCTTCATCAGGATGGGGCGACGCAGTCACTATCATTCCTTGGGAACTATATACTGTTACTGGCGATGAGCAAATACTTGCTGACAATTACGAGATGATGAAAGGATGGGTTAACTACCATCAAAAAAAGAGTAAAAATAACATCTCTACGATGACGACATTTGGTGATTGGTTGCAACCATTTCCAATTGACGAAGAAAATCGTAAAGACAGTAATCGTGGCGATACGGATTTCAGTTTAATCGGAACGGCTTATTTTGCTCGCTCGATAGAACTGACCATTAATGCTGCAAACGTATTAGGTCAAGATGATGATGTAAAAACATTGTCTGCATTACGCGACCAAGTTATTAATGCGTTTAGAACTAGGTTTTTTGATGAAGAACTCAATCTACTCAATGCTAGGCCGACACAGACAACATATTTGTTAGGGCTGGCTTATGATTTGTTTCCAGAAAACAAGCGTGCAATAGCCATTGATAAATTAATCGCGTTGCTCGACCATGCGGATATGCATTTACGAACAGGTTTCTTGGGTACTCCATTGTTAACTCAAGTATTACAAGATGCTGGAAGAAGTGATGTTATTTATGAATTGCTCTTTAAAGAAACTTATCCGTCTTGGTTCCATTCAATCAATAACGGTGCGACGACCACATGGGAACGTTGGAACAGTTACTCGATTGAAGATGGCTTTAACCCTCAAGGAATGAATTCATTAAATCATTATGCTTATGGCACAATATCACGTTGGTTTTATGAAGGTATTTTGGGGATAACACCAGCAAAACCTGGGTTTAAATCTATTCGTATTGAACCCCAGTTTAGTAATCACCTTGAACAAGCTACTGGCAGTTATAAAACGCCTCATGGCGAAGTAAGTGTGAGTTGGAAGATTGATAACAATCGTGTGAGTATAGATGTGGTAGTGCCTAAAAACACTACTGCAAATATTGTTCTACCTATTGTCGATAAAGCTGAATTAGTCTTAAATGGGCAAGCTGTTGATAGTTTGGAATTAAATAATATTCAACCAGGCAGCTATCAAATAAAAGCGAATATAACGTTATAACAAAGGATGGCTGCGCTGACTTTCAACAGCGCAGCCGTTGCCTTTAGTTTTCATCAGTGACGTAAACATTACCAGTTGATATACGGCTGAGTAAATCATCCCATTCCGTTGTATCCCAATTCGCCATTTGAGCCTTCATTATTGCTCGTTTTAAATGCCTAACAGTCAAACTAATATCACGTTGTTGCCCCGTCCGATATGTTAACGCTTTTAAGTAATGAAACTCGGGATTATTATCTTGAGAATCTTCCATGTTGTTTAGATATGTAATGGCTAAATCCATATCTCGTAAGGACTCATCACTTGCTGTTAACAGTATTTCAGTTGCTCTGATTGCCGCGCTCATATCATTTTTTTGCATCGCCGATTGATACCAAAATAACGCCTTTTGTTCGTCTGGAACCACCCAAGGACTGTTTTGTAGTACTTTAGCAAGACGATATTCAGCCCTGACTAATCCATACTTACTCGCTTCAGCTATCCACTTAATCGCTTGTGGTATATCTCTTTGCTCTCTATATAATTTAAAACCATACTCAAACATTGCTGGAGAATGGCCTTGTTCTGCTAATTTCAACAGTCTTGACTCGGCTTCAAAATCTTCTTGTTCAATCCACGGGAAGTTAAGCATCAGCATCGCGAGATTGAATTCATCTTCAATGGAAGAGCTTTTCTTAAAACGTCTAACTAGTTTAAGAATTGTTCCATACATTGCTTCATTTTCTCTTAAGAGGGTGAATCTATTATAAGAGGCTGCACCTAAATAAGACCGACTCGCAAAGTGACTTGGCATTCCATTAAACTCCGGTTTTGCATTCCCAAACAGGGTAAATGAATTTAATAATTGTAGGTGTAAGCCAAATTTTTGCACTTCATTGGTATAGCGAACTGAACCATCAGAATGTATATCATGGTCAATGATTAAAAATGGAGCACGGGGAGATGAAATCAGTAATGTCAGTGAATCTTCTCCTGGGATCCCTTCTTCCTCTGCGTCATAAAAACCGCTAGCCCCTTCATCGCCATTATAATCATCCATATCAATGTCTTCAGGATAAAATACTGTTTGTAATTCTACTGAACCATCAAATGTAAATTTTGTAGCTAGGTTTTCGTAGTTAATAACGGGAAAATATTTTTTATTGATACTTTCTTGACCGTGCGAAGCTAAATGCTCGGTTAATAGGTTGGTAACCTCCTTCTTACTTTCAGGCGAAAGCGCATTGAGAAGCTTATCCATAACTTCTTGTGCATTATGGAAATCTTGTTCGCCAGCAAGTGAAAAGTTAATAAGAGCATTAACAATATCCTGCTCTGTTCCTAATCCTTGATAATACATATTACCGAGTTGATAGTACGCGTGAGGATTTCCAACTTTTGCCGCTAGTTTGTAACCTTGCATAGCTTGACCATAATTTTTTTCTGTAAATTGTCTATCGCTTACAAATATATTGGCAGATTTTACTGTCGTGGGTACTAAAATGACTAACGTCAAAAAAAGTAGTTTATACATTTTGTTTCCTCTGTTTACATCCACTTATGATAGCTCAAGCTCATTTTATTTAGCGATGTTTAAATCAATAATTTGTAAATACAGTGGTAGAGAATTCTTAATTTCTCCAGATAACTGTTCCATCAGGTAAAAATACACCTTTCCATCATTAATGTATAAGGTACCATGATCGAATTTTTTCCCGTTATTTGCATAATATACTCGTTCGAAATTATTCGTGCCGCCTTTAGCTGTTTCTACAAATGGATAACCCTTGTCCAAACCGATGATATAGATGTCATCTCCTGAGGTATAAATGGAACTAGCCCCAGCAAAATCAGTAGAAATGATAAATTCTTTTGCCCCAACCGGTTTGTAAGCATGAATATTGACTTCTTCATAATCAGGTCGCTTAGTATCTCTTGAACGTACTGATGATATAGTATGGATATCGCCCCTTGCTGTCAGTGTCCAATCAAATTTACCTACTATGTGGACGGAATTCGCTTCTTGATGGGAAATATAGTCACCTGGCTCATATACTTTAATCTCATCAGAATTAACTAAAGGAAACGTGATACGATTACCTTGGTGATTATACCAATCTTCAAAGCCATATGGGTGATTTGAATAGGCATAATACACACCATTTTGGTATACGTATTTATCAGAATTATCACCGCTGCGTTGTTGAAAACCAACTCGTAGTTTCTCATTAATATATTTCATCTTGCCATACAAGCCCCAATTATATGGGTTTCCTTCCATAGCTTGATTGTTAAGGTTGAATTTAGTAAATAAAGTCCATTTTTGTTGTTGCGCATCGTAACGATTAAATACATAAGCCCCGTTATTATTTCCACCTAAACGCATATATAACAGTAAAGTACCATCAGCAGTGGTAAAAAATTTAGGATAAGTTAAGCGAGCAAAATTATCTTGATCTGCTAAGTTACCTGTCATGGTTAAATGCTTATAGTCGTCAGGTCCTTGGTTGATTGAGCTAGTGTCTTTTACAAATTTATCTAAAGTAAATTCATTATCTGCTAAATCAGCTGTACCAACTTCACTAAATGAATATCGAAAATAATCATTTAAAAACTTCCCACCATGATTATTGTTATCATATGCATGTAAATCATAGACCATATGAATCGTCCCATTGATAGGGCTCACTGAAATACCAATCGTGTTATGTGATTCACCGATGTTGGGATCACCTCTAAAGCCGGTATGTTGATGTGGAAACTCAATCGTGCTGAGCGTTCCGGTATTTTTATTATATCGACTGAGCATGACATGACGATCTGTTTTGCCACCACGATACCATGTCATGAAGACATAATGTTTGTAAGTCGTAATCGCATCGCCGTGTGCAGAAATATTACGACCAAAAAAGAAGTCATAACTATCATTATCAGTGTTCGCTTTATCTAATGTGCGATGAGTGAGCTTTTTGCCATTAAAATGTAAGCCATTATCCGTAATTTTAATTTCATCAATTAATGAAACATGACTATTTATTTCAGAAGTAGATGCAGCACAGCCGCTAAGAGCTGCGGTAAATACTAAGGATATGGAAAGTTGCTGAATATTTTTTTTAGCTGTCGATGCAGCATTAACAAAGTGATTTTTCACTAGTCTTCCTTTTTGGTTCTATGGTCGTTAGCATTTGAATTCAATATCAAATGATTTATTTTGAGTGTATATGATTGCAAGTGGGTTGTCTTTACTTACTTGATGTTGCATTTTTGTGAGTTTAGTGCTCAAATTCAATCATATTAGGTGGTGAGCACATTCTCAAAGTGCTTTCTGGCTTATCAAATAATGAGAGAACAAATCTATGACACAGGTATATGATGTTATCGTCGTTGGTTCAGGTATTACTGGCGGTTGGGCTGCGAAAGAATTTTGCGAAAAAGGATTCAAAACATTAGTTGTCGAAAGAGGTCGCAATGTAGAGCATAGAGGTCCTGAGTATACCGATATGCAAGCGCCTTGGCAGATAGAAAATCGAAATTTACTGCCAGAGAGTTTTGCTGATGAAGGTCGCTATTCAACTATTAATGGTAAAGGTTTTTTTAAATCGGCAACGCAACAGTTTTTTGCAGATGATAAAGAACATCCAATTTCATACCCAGATGACAAACCAGTACGTTGGGTGAGAAGTTACCAGTTAGGTGGGCGCTCATTGACTTGGGGGCGCCAATCACTTCGCTGGGGACCTAAGGATTTTGAAGCAAATGGCAAAGATGGGCATGGTGTTGAATGGCCAATTTCCTATGCTGATCTAGCTCCATGGTACGACTATGTAGAGGAATTTGTCGGTATATCGGCTAATTTAGACGGTTTGGAAGACCTGCCTGATGGAGTATTTCAAAAACCATGGGAGATGAGTTGTGCAGAAACATTCATCTCTGATAATTTAAAAAAAGTATACAAAGATCGTCAACTTATCATTGGTCGAGCAGCGAATATTACCGAACCAACAAAAGAACAATCACAATTAGGTCGAAGTACTTGCCAAGCTCGAGCATATTGTAAACGAGGCTGTAGTTTCGGAGCGTATTTTAGTTCTTTGTCTGCGACGCTTCCAGCAGCAAAAAAGACAGGTAATTTGACCATAGTAACAGATGCAATTGTCACGACTATTGATTATGACGTAAAGACCGGCAAAGCATCGGGTGTGACTGTTATCAATACGCTGACTAAAGAAGTACAACAATATAAAGCACGGGTTGTATTTTTGTGTGCTTCAGCATTGGCTTCTGTGCAGATCATGTTAAATTCAAAATCAGACACTTTCCCTAACGGGTTAGCTAACTCAAGTGGGGCGCTTGGGCACTATATTATGGATCATTTTACCGGTGTCCGAACAACGGCTGTTGTCCCTGGGTTTACTGATAAAGTGGCGTTTGGACGACGTCCAATTGCCACTTATATTCCTAATTTTAGACATGAAAAAACCGATGGCGTTGATTTTGTTAGGGGCTATGGTTATCAAGCTACAGCGCAACAGAGACGACATACCGGCACTACAGCGACAACCCAAGGCATTGGGGTGGACACGAAAAATAACGCCTTAGAACCGACGGTTTGGCGCTTTATTACTTTAATGTATGGTGAAATGTTACCTTATTATGAGAATAGCGCATCGTTACATCCAACTAAGCGTGATCAGTGGGGCATTCCACTCCTACACGTAGATGCTGAGATTAAAGCTAATGAACGCTTAATGATTAAACAGGCTGCAATCGATATTGAAGAAATATTAAAAGTCGGCGGCTGTACTGATATCGAAATATCGCAAACGCCTGAAACCGAACATATTGAGATAGGCGATCGTATTCACGAGATGGGTGGAGCATGTATGGGTAAAGATCCTAAGACTTCGGTGTTAAATCAGTGGGCACAAAGCCACGATGTTGCAAATCTGTTTGTAACAGATGGTGCCTGTATGTCCTCCTGTGCGACACAAAACCCATCTTTAACGTATATGGCTATTACAGCCCGTGCTGCCAATCACGCTGCAACATTAATGAAAAACAATGAGTTGTAATACGATGACTTATACTTATCTATTAACAATGACTAAGGAAAGAGTATGTTAAACCCTCAAATTACCCGACGAGTATTTATTGGTGCATGCGCATTTGTAGTTACAGCTCCGGTCTTTGCTTTTAAGACCAACCAGCAAACCGGGGTCCGAGAGACAACTCAGCAGGGGCAATTTTTTAATGCTAAAGAAATGACGATGTTAAATGATGTTGCTGAAATCATGATCCCAAAAACAACGACACCCGGTGCGATTGATGCACATGTTATATCTGTTTTGGATGGTTTGATGTTGACTTGGGCCAATGATGCTACGAAATTACAATATAAAACCTTAGTGAACCAGCTAGATAAACTAGCCATAGATACATTTAAACAAGCCTATTTGTTATCAGATAAATCTGACCGTGTCGCATTAATAACAGAATTAGACAAACGAGCATTTGCTAATCAAACAACAGAGTTATCAAAGAATTATCGCAAGTTAAAAGAATTGGTCTTCCATATTTATTATACATCGGAAGAGGCGAATCCGGATTATGTATTGATCCCAGGAACGTATAAAGGTTGTGTTAGTTTGGCTGAACATGATGCCATGGTCAGCCAACGCTTAGGAAGAACAAGCTAAATTAATATAGGTTAGAGCCTATTGGCTTTTATTTGTTTGTCCGCGTAATCGACTGCACGGGCAGATAAGGCCATATATGTTAAGCTAGGATTTTGCGTTCCAGCGCTCGTCATACAGGCTCCATCTGTGACAAATACGTTAGGGACGTCATGCATTTGATTCCATTTATTTAATACACTTGTTTTTGGATCTGATCCCATTCTAGCAGTCCCCATTTCATGGATACAAGCGCCAACGGCAGTTTTATTATTTCTACCTCTAATATCAGTACAGCCGGCTGCTTCTAGCATTTCAATGGCGCATTTAACCCCGTGCTCACGCATTTTTAGTTCGTTTTCACGCAGTTTGGCGTCAAACGTAATAATGGGCATGCCATGCATATCTGTTTTATCAAAATTCAAATACATACGGTTTTCATGATAGGGAAGTATTTCACCAAAACATTCCATATTGATGCGCCACTTTCCTGGTTTAAAGATCACCTCTTTTAAGTCAGATCCAAGCACACCATCAGGTTGATTGCTTGTTCTGCTTGCACCGCCTTGATAACTAAAGTTACGAATGTAGTCTTTTTGCTTGGTTGTTTCATCAATATTTGTGAAAGGTGGAATAAAGAAGCCTTTGGGCTTTCTTCCCTTATAGTATTCCTCTTCATGGCCTTCTAACGTGCCTGACGCACCCATGCCATAATGGTGATCCATGATGTTGTGTCCTAATTCACCACTTGAATTACCAAGACCATTTGGAAAAGTTTCAGAACGACTATTAAGCAATATAGCAGCCGAACCGATTGTACTGGCATTACAAAAAATAACTCGAGCATTATAGACAGTGATTTCGCCTGTTAATGCATCTTTAACTTTCACTCCTGACGCTTTTTTTAATGTTTCATCATAAATAATTTCCATTACAATCGCGTCGGATTTTAGTGTTAAGTTTCCAGTTTCTCTTGCAACAGGCAGTGTCGCTGATTGAGTACTAAAGTATGCACCAAATGGGCAACCACGTTTGCATCGATTTCTAGCTAAACATTTACCACGTGTACCTTTATGCACTTCCGGGTTATATTCACTTAAATTAGCGGTTCTACAAGGTGTTACTACTCGATTGGGGTACTTTACTTTAACCGCTTCGCGCATTTTTTTCTCGACACAATTAAGTGGGAACGGCGCAATGAATTTTCCGTCAGGTGCTTGTTTTAAGCCTTCTGCTTGACCAGCAATACCCACAAACGTCTCAACATAATCGTACCAAGGTTCTATATCCTTGTAGCGAATAGGCCAATCAATGGCAATGTTGTCTTTTTTATTCGCATTAAAATCAATATCACTCCAGCGCGGACAATGTCTTCCCCACATGACTGAGCGACCGCCTACGTGATGACCCCGGATCCAAGCGAATGGTTCATCCTCATCATAGGGATATTCGTCATCTTTATTGATAAAATGCTTAACGTCTTCTTTTACCCACCAATGAAGCTTATCTTGTTTAAAGTAATGTTTTTGCTTCTCTTCTAGACTGACTTGACCTTGATTAGGTAAATCCCATTTATCTAAGTGTGCAGTGGGGTATTCACCGTGCTCCACCATTCGGCCTCTTTCGAGCATCAGGGTTTTATAACCTTTCTGGCACAGTTCCATGGCACTGTATCCACCTGATATTCCAGATCCTATTACGATTGCATCAAATGTTGTTGTCATTGTTATTCTGCCCATGCCTTGCCACCGACTTCCTCTAGCGATACACATGCTGTATATGCTCCAGGGATTGGTAGGTAGTTTAAGTGTTGTTCAGCAATTGTTTCGGTTGCTAAATAATATGAAATGGTTTGTTGTTTGATATCAGTAAATGCGCGATGGACATTGTCCCTTTGCTCTTTGGGCGCAGTTTCAAGCTCAAGTAATATTGCTAGTTGTGAGCTGCTTGATTCATTTGAAAAATGTTGCTTGGCCAAATGCGTTTGTAATAATTTTAAATTTTTAATAAAACGCATTTTGTATTTATCTTCAAATACGGTATTGAACATATTATCCATGATCCAGTTCGTTTTGACATCAGAAGCCGACGGTGAATCGGTCCGAGGTAAAATCACATCCATAATATGAGTAATTAACGTAAACTGTTCAGGCGTAAAAAATGCAAGTTGAGTTAACGAACCTTTGCCAGCCAGATTAGCAGAAGAATTCGCTGTTAAGTTAGTGAGTAGATTAACCGATAATGGAGCAATGATTGCCGAACCGGTCAATGATGCTGCAAATTTTAAAATTTCTCGTCTATTCATTTGATGCTCCAATATTGGTAGATAACAGATTAATTTCTAACATTAATAAATGATTCACGTTGCTTAACTTCAAGCGTTCTTTGTGCTTCATATTGTTGAATATATTGATCCACTTTATCACTTAATTCTTTGACTATAGCTTGATGTTCTAGTTCATCAATCAGATTGTATTTTTCTTCAGGATCATTGACCAAGTCATACAATTGTTCAAAATCATTTTTATAAAAATCAACGTATTTCCATTGTTCCGTTCTTATTCCTACTGTGGGCGGAATAAATACACGTTTGGGTTGATACATATGTTCAAAGAAGAATTCATCACGCCATGGAGTCGATTGTGATTGATCTAATAATGGCAGAAAACTTTCACCTTGGTAGGTTGATGGGATAGTTCCACCAGATAAGTCAATGATGGTTGATGGTATATCGATGTTTAGTACCATTTTATCAATTTCTTGTCCTTGGTCGACTGGGTTTCTTGGGTCGTAAACAATGAGAGGGACGCGTAGATCTTCCTCCCAACCAAACCATTTTCCAGCCAGTTGACGTTCATTTAAGTTATATCCATTGTCACCCATATAGACAATAACGGTATTATTTGCCATTCCCGTTTGTTGTAATTTTTCATAGATCATACCTACCGCTTTATCTACTCCACTGATTGCACGATAGTAGCGCTTGACCATGCGTTGATACATGTCAGGAGTAGAATATCGATACTGCCAACGGACTCTACCGATTGAGCGTTTTAAAAAATCAGGTAATGCATCGTATGTTTCATCATCTGAGAATTTTGCCTCTGGGATAGTGACATCGTCATACCAAGATTCAAATTCTTCGGGGTAGTGGTATTGATCTATTTGATCGATATCATGTGCATGAGGGTCCCAAAAATTTACCGCCATTACCCATGGAGCTGCTGATTGTTCTGGCTGTCCGATAAATTCTTTGGCTAATTCTGCAATATAGTAAGTTTGTGGCAGAGTTTTGCCATTATATTCTGCTGTTTTGGCTTGCAGTAACGGTTTGAAAAAATCAAAACGTTCGTCATTATCACCCGAAATTCCAATCTCATATTTACCAACGAAAGCGGTGTTATATCCTGCTTGCTTAAGAATGTTAGGGTACATATTAGCCGATTCTACGCTGCCCGTTTTGGGTCGGCTAAATGTAAAGTCATGAGTTCGTTCTGTTAATCCCGTTAGAATACTGACTCGACTTGACGCGCATATTGGTGTTGTTACAAAGGCGTTTTTAAACACCGTTCCTTGGTTTGCTAACTGATCTAAATTAGGCGTTTTGACGATCGAGTGGAACTTACCTAACATATCCCAACGATGGTCATCAGCTAAGATAAACAGTACATTAGGTCTAGTGCTGCTTTCGGCTTTTGATGCCGTTGTTGTGTTTTGTACGGGTTTTTGCGGTGCAATTCCTTGTGGTCGAAATGATTTATCTTGGGTTAATAAAAGTTGATCGAGCTCAAAGCCATCTTCACGCATTGAGATCATGATGTTATGTACACCTGCAGTAGGGATGGTGACACTAATGGTATTAGGTACACCGCAATGATTTGTTTTGACACGTTGGGCAGATGACCATGTCCACTTTTGCTTGCCTTTACAAAGCTGTAAACGTTGACTCGATTCAGGCCATTCATCGTTTAAGCCAATATGTACGCCGTTATCTTCACTACCAGTGCTAAACGCTCGCGCCCAGACATAATACTTACCAGGTGTAGAAAACTTAACTGGATAGGACAGAACGGCAATTTTGCCAGGCGTATTGGTGAAATTCTGACCTTTAATTAACTTATCATTATGGTTTGTTCTGGTATCAGGTAATATTTCTATATACTTACCTTCACTTGCATTTGCATAATGCATAGGGTCAATATCGGCTAGTTGATGAGAGGGTGAATCTTTAGAAAATATCATCCACTTACGCACATCATCTTGTACTTGCGATGAGAAATGCTCAGCTTCAATAACTACCATGCCCTTTTGTTCTTCGGCTTGATGTATATCGCTTGTGGAATAAGATGGATGTGTGCTGCATCCTGTTAATGTTGCTGTTACGGCCAGTAATAAACTGAAAGTAGTCAATTTATAATTCACAAACACTCCAATTTGAATGCATTTTAGAATGTACATGATTTGATAACACCTGCATGCTAGGTGACGTGACATCAAATTCGTTAACATTTTATTGCAATAAAGTTAAGAATCATATTTAATCATGACTGGTCAAAAAAAGTCAACGAACTTCGATTCCGTTTTATAATTATTAATGGACAGATGTCTTAATAATTTATTTTGAAATCAAACAATTCCATTCATGTTTATTTAGAGAAAAACGATTTATGAAAACCTATTTTCAATATTTATGTGTGATTTTTATTACAGCGACCATGACAACTGCATGTAACAAAGACACCTATGAATCTGACAAACAATTTCAAGCGAGTCATCTACTAGTTGAAGGTCTTGTTGAACCGTTAAATGTTCATTCACAGACTCCGCGATTATCATGGCATGCTAATGTGATTACACAATCGGCGTATCAAATACAAGTCGCTACAAAATCTGCTTACTTAGATAGTGATAATCCCGACTTATGGGACAGTGGTAAAGTTGCTGAGCGACGTTCCATTAATATTCCTTATAATGGTAAGACACTAACCGCTGGTGATGAGATTTTTTGGCGTGTTCGAGTGTGGCAATCCGAGCAAACAAATCCGAATCAATGGAGTGAGGTAGGTGAATGGGAGATGGGGTTAGTCACACCTGATGATTGGCAAGCCGATTGGATTCAAGTTGAACGTCCGGTTATCGCTGACACTTCATCAGCGTTAATGGATTGGGTTTTATTTGCTGCTAATGTTCATAAAGATAGTAACTTTTTTCTACGTCCGGCAAAAGTTGAGACCCAAAACAGAGTGGTTGAGCAATTAAAAGTACAACCTACTGCAAGTTTATTTCGTCATAGTTTTGCTATTCCGGCTGATAAAACAATTACCAAAGCGAGGTTACATAGTACTGCAGCAGGATATTATGAGATTTTTTTAAATGGTAAAAAAGTAGACGATAGATTAATGGATCCAGGTCAAACTGATTATGATCAACGGATCTTGTATAATACCGATCCGGTATCAAATCTTCTTTTACAAGGGAACAATACAATAGCCGTTCACTTAGGTAGCGGTTGGTATGATGAAGATATCGCATTTAGCAAATGGAATAATCCTGATAAACATCCAAGTACAAAGCCATCTAAATCCTTATCTTATGGTCAACCTAAATTCATTACACAGCTAGTTATTACGTATCAAGATGGGTCAGAACAATTAGTCAATTCAAATGCTGATTGGGTAAGTCATCCATCACCTGTTCTAAAAGAAGGGTTATTTTCTGGTGAGTTATTTGATGCTAGGAAAGAGGTGAGTGACTGGAATGTTAATCGAGTAATGAATAACGAAGATAATTGGCAACCAGTCCAAGCACTTGAACAATGGCCAACGAAACGCTTAGAGCCGCAGTTATTGCCGCCGATTACTAAAGTCAAAAAACTAACACCTGTAGCAATATTTGCACCGAAAAAAGACGTATGGGTATTGGATTTTGGACAAAACTTTACTGGAGTTCCGACACTGGATTTAAAGCAATTAGCCTTACAACCAGAACAATCCATTCATTTACGTTATGCTGAGTGGGTCGATAAAGCAGGCAATATTAGCCAAAAAAGTGGAGGAGGCGCTCCGTTACTTAAACAGGTCGATACGTATATTGCTGCTGGTAATGATGAGCGTTGGACACCTACATTTACTTGGCATGGTTTTCGTTATATTGAAGTTCGAGGATTACAACAAGCCCCTCCATTGAATGCGTTCACGGCTCATTTATTGCGCAGTAACGTAGAAACGGTAGGCCAATTTAAAAGTTCTGATGTGTTAGTTAACAAAATTCATCAGGTGGCGTTATGGGGGTACGAGAGTAATTTAATGGCGGTTCCAATGGATTGCCCGATTCGTGAGCGGGCTGGCTGGACAGGTGATGCACATGCTGCCATGATCACTGGTAATTACAATTTCAAAATGGATAATTTTTGGGATAAATATTTAGGAGATTTTGAAACTGCTCAGTTTGTTGCGCCAGCCGTTGTGCCCGGTAAGCGAACGCATGGCGGTAATTATGATTGGGCTGCTGCTGAAATCATGATTGCATGGGAAAATTATCGTCACCATGGTGATTTACAACTGCTAGCTAGACAGTATGACAGTATGGTGGAGTATATGGACTCCGGAGAAAGTAAGTTAGAAAATTCTTTACTTAGAATAGGTTATGGCGATTGGTGTGATCCGGTTGTTTCTCCTGGTGTGCCGAGAGTGAATGGGCGTTGTAGTCCACAACATACGACACCAACGGTTACCAGTTCAGCATTGTTTGCTCACTCTGCAAACTTAATGTCTAAAATCTCTCAAGAGTTAAATAAAGTTGATGAAGCGAGTTATTATCAACGTTTATTTAATCAAATCAGTCAGCAATTTAATCAAGAGTTATTGGATGCTGATACGGGAGATTATAAAAGCCAAACCGGAAATTCAATGGCTTTAATGTTTGAAATTGCGCCTGAACACTTACGTCCATCTATCGCTAAAGCGTTAAACCATGATGTTGTCAATAAATGGAACGGCCATGCTTCGGTCGGGGCGCTAGGGCAAACTTATCTTTATCGTGCATTAAGTGATCATGGATATGGCGATACTGCGTTTAATATATTTAAGGCGCAGGGGTATCCTGGATATGCCTATTTATTTGACGAACTGGATGCGACAACATTATGGGAGCGCAAAGGTTTTTATGATCCGAAACAAGATCCAGATGGCACTAAAGCTCCTGGATTTTCTTTAAATCATCCTTTTCATAGTGGTTATGATGGTTGGTTTTATGAAGGGTTAGCTGGCATCCGTCCGTTAGCCGATAGCGTTGGTTATCAAGATTTTGAACTTGCACCACAATTTGTAAATGGCCTTAATTCTGTTGACGTGTCTTATACAACCGGTTACGGCAGTATTAAGAGTCGTTGGCAACGAGAGGGAGGAAGCATTACGTGGGAGTTTGTTGTTCCAAATAATTCTACTGCGATGGTGCGTCTGCCTAATCAATCTGACAAATTGTATTTAGCAGGGAGTTATTCGTTAACGATAGCTCAGCCTAGTCATTAAGGTAGTGAGTGAGTTGCCCCTGAAGCATTAGATCTTTAGGGGCAAATGTTTATTTTAATTATTGTATATTAGATCGAAGCAGCAAAGTTTTGATATCTGCAGGTGTCGCAAAATTATTACCACCTTGATGCGCGCCTGTTATCCACCAATAAATCATACCAGCATCAGAAGCATCAAATTTATTGGTTTGAAAAGGGACCACGCCATCTTTTTCTGCATAAGCTAGCATTTCCCATATAAAGCGGAATCCAGCATGCTCATGCTGTTGCGCCCAATCCCACAAATAAATAGGCGTTTGCAGAGCAACATTCTGATCACCAATTTGATGTTCAGTAATCCCAAAATCTAATATCTGTTGCCATGTAAAATAATCACCACTGTCATCATTAGCAGGATGATGTGACACAACGTGAACATGTTTGATCGCATCTTGTTTAGCTTTTGCTAACGCATAACCAATTAGATCTGGTTCACCCGCTTCGATAATCCATAATGGATTAGTCTCAGATGAAGCATTAATTGCTTTGACTAAATCATCCCTAGCAGCGTCTTGACTCGTTCGACAATTATAATAATTATCAAGTTCAGTAAATGGTCCAAATAGCTCTATACTTTTGCCGCTTAGGTAATGCAGAATTTTTTGTCTTCTGGCTTCATTTTCAGCATCAATTTGGCGTCCTTTGTTACGAAAGGGGTCCAAATCACAAGAATGAGAAATATGAACTAGTCTGTCTGACAGTCCTGCTTGTTTTAATAATCCAAACATCACTGGGGTCGCGCCGATATCGTCAGGATCAGGAGAATTCCCATCAATCACAATGGCTAATCGACCTAACGGAGGTTGAATCATGTCAAGTGGTACATCCGTGACATAACGTTGCCAAAAAGCGTGAACTGAAACTGCGGGTTGCCCCAAGTTTAAAATCCACCAAGCGGCTACGGTATCTGAAAAATCAACACCGCCATTGGGGATAACGGAATACTTTGCTTTAAAGTTAAGCGGTTTAATAATATCAACAGCGGTTTGCCACAATTCGCGTGCGTGTTGTTTCGTATTGGTTGCTGATATGGCAGAAGCAATCCAACGAGTATTTGGGTCAACATACATTGGCGTCATTGGACCACGTCTGTTTTTACGATCAAATACACGTTTGGGTTTGTTGCCATCAGTAATGGCCTGATACGTTGTTTTTTGTTTAACAAAGGCCAATGCACTTGGTGTGGTGTGTTTTTCATTCCAAGCGCTGTGTTGCACGACGATGACATTATTTTTAATTATAGATTCGTGCACATTTGAAGCTAATAAACTCGCCACCCAGTCAGCCGTAAAATCAGATTGTCCCGCTTCTTGTACCCACACTCTGCCACCTTGAGCGAGTATCGCACGCACCCGGTCATGAACCAGTTGTAGAGCCGCAGTTCGGTTGTTGTGCGCGTCGATCCAGTTCAGGTTCTCTTTGCCAAATGCTAATGTCATTAGCTTGTTGGCTTTCACATAGTGACCGCCTTGATGACCAACAGTACCAGCAATCGCTAGTTTATTGATATTGGCAAATGTCTCATCTGCAAGCATTGAGCCGACTGCCGCAACCGTATGTACATCATCAACATCAGGCTTAAAATCAAATTGAGAAATTAATATATCTTTATGTTGTTGAAAATAATTACGTTTAGGTTGTTTTTTCTTGGCAATGTCAACGACCATACTTTGCCAACGTCCACGAGCCCAAGCTGTTCCACCATGCTCTGGTACCTCACCATTGGTATGTGCCGCAGACTCGACTGCAATTTTATCTCCGGCATTGATCGCGATATTTCTCCAAGTGTGACGGTTAGCCTGCAAATCCTTAGGAGATCCTTTGCCAATATATGAGGCGCGATATGTGCCAACGAGTTGGTCATTGACTAATAAGCGGTATAAAGGCTCACCATCTTCTTCGGTTAAATAATTAAATGTGACATCATACTTAGCACTAGGTCCAGTGAATGCGGTCGTTGCTCGAGCGAATAGATTTCTAAATTCGACTCTTCTTGCATCAATTGCCAATGCATCATTACGTTTATCAATATAATAGGGGATGACGCCTGCGTTTAAGACATTAAAGTCTTGCGTTGCATCAAGAGTGATTGGTTGTTTTGGAAAAACGGTTTGGGTCGCTTCAGCGGCCCAAACATGACTCACAAACACACACACAAATGGAATTAATAAATGTTTCATAATACTCAATTACTCCAAATGGAAGACTTGCTCTATTGAATTAACACATGGTGAGTTATCAGGATTGGTTTCCATAATGTCTGACATAAATGCCCACCATTTTTTTACAATGGGTTCGAGCGGTAGCTGGTCCATTTTGTGGTCTTCTGATCGTTTTAAAACGGCAAAAAGTTTATTGGACTGGTGTTCTAAAAATATTGAGTAATCCGAGACACCGGCATCTTTTAAGGCGATGACTAATTCGGGCCATATTTCGTCGTGACGCTTTTGATATTCATTGGCATGACCCGGTATAAGAGTCATGACAAAAGCAATTTTTTCCATAATTGATACACTTATTGTTTGTTGTTTAACGTGATTGGCTTATTTATTAAACTCATCTAAATAGGTTTGCCACTGCTGATTTGTGCGAATGTCTCCTGCTTTCTCCCATGCAAAACCCGCTTTGTAAGAAAGCTTCCCTTGAGTATCGGTAGAGGTAAACATCCAAATATGGCTTTCATCTTTTATAGGACTGGGTATATGTTCGATTTTACTGACTAAAGAAGGCATCAGGATAGCTCCTGTACCGACACCTTGGTTATCGATTGTTTCCCAAGCTGAAATACGACCAGTTGATTGATTGTAGGCAACTGTGGCTTTTTCATCGTGCGTTGCAACGCCAATAGCAATAGGTAAAACCGCAGGTTTGCCGTCTAACGTAAACACAGAGTCAACATTGAATAACTGCACTCCGAGCGGTAGTGAAATTGTTTTCATTTCTTTGACAATACCTAATGGGGTACGCCATTCATATTCCAGTGTGAATGAAACCTCTGAGCCACTGTTCTGGTTAATAGTATAACTTTTATAACTGTGAGCAGAGTATGGTTTGCCATCAATCCAAACGGCACTTGCTCCAACACCTCGACTTATTCCAGTGTGATATGGGTCATAACCTTCACCGTGATCAACATGATAAGATATGCCATTGACATGATTGGCATACCATTTATCGATTATTGAATAATCAACTCGTTTAAACCATGCGTCCACACCACTTGAATGACCTTTTAATGGGGCTGCTGGACCGTAAACACGGAAGGCAACTTTATCGTTTTCCCACGCAAAATCATCACGTCTTTCTGGTACAAAACGCCCATAAGCCATGACATTACTTTGTGCAGCAATACTTGTGGGTGCACTCTGTATCTCAGATGTGGTAGAACATGCGCTCAAGGCAAAGCCACAGGCGACAAGCGCAATAATTTTATTGGTTAGTGGTAAGTTCATCTTCTTCATAAGAATTTCCTTAGTCTAAGTGTTGAAAGGGGGGGGGGAATATACATGCATCTCGTCAAATACGCTTGCAGGTATATTCTCTAATTACTTGTATTTCTGTAACAAAATGCTCGATCATTGTTAAATATTTGTTGTAACTTAATGACTAATATTGCACTATTGTGATTGATAATGCAATGTATGAAATGATGTGAGAACAAGCCGCAAAAAGATTCATCTCATCGTCTTTTATCATCAAAACCATATTTAATTCAGGAGCAAGAAATGCTAAAACAATATTTGCTAGTGTCATGTGTGTTACTAGGTTCGTTAACGTTCAACACAAATGCCAATGCGAAGAACACCCTTGAAGAAGATAACATGATTATCTCCGAAGCCATTGATAATGTCTGGTCTGGTCATCGAGTTAGTCCACACTTATTAACTAGAGGTAAAAACCAATTTGTTGCTTATTATGATAGTAATCGCCAAATGACGGTTGCGCATCGGGTATTGGGTAGTCCTTGGCGATACTACAAAGTCGACAGCTGGGTGGGTTGGGATAGTCATAATTATGTCACTATGGAATTAGATAAAGACGGTTATTTGCATCTTATGGGTAATTTACATAGTGATGCAATTGAATATTTCAAAATGAGTGTGCCCTATCAGGTACGTTCGTTAAAGCGTATGCCGATTATGGTTGATAAAAACCTTGAGATGAGAATGACTTACCCTATTTTCATGCTCAACAAAAATAACGACTTAGTCGTTAAATACCGTGATGGCGGCAGCGGTAACGGTAATGAAATCTACAATATTTATGACACTAAAACTCAATCTTGGTCACGTTTGCATAAAAACCAGTTTTTAGATGGTGAAGGATTGATGAGTGGGTACTTTGAAGGCCCGACTAAAGGTCCTGACGGTAATTTTCATCTAATCTGGGTGTGGCGAAATACTCCTGATGCTTCTACTAACCATAGCTTGTCTTATGCACGCAGCTCGGACTTGGTTAATTGGGAAGATTCAAATGGAACTCCGATTTCATTACCATTAAGGCTCAATAAAACTGAAATTGTCGATCCTGTTGGTCCTAAAGGAGGTATGATTAATGGTAATGTGAAATTAGGCTTTGATCAGCAACAAAGACCTATTATTTCTTACCACAAATATGACGCGAATGGTGATACTCAAATGTTTGTTGCTCGTCGTGAAGCCAACGGTTGGAATAGTCAACAAATCAGTCAATGGACTGGCTTTCGTTGGGACTTTGGCGGTGGTGGTTCATTGGGCAAATTCCCAGTTAAGCCGCATCCTCCAACTATTCACAATAAAAATGAAATCAGTGCGGTTGTGCGCCGTGATGACAGGATCATGCGATTTGTGTTGGATGCAGAGTCATTGGCGACTATTCGCGTCGAAGACGCTGAGTTATATCCATCACAAATAGATGAAATCACGACGACGTCTAATCAAAATATGTTTGATAATGTATCGTTACAGTTAGAACATCGTGTATTTCATGGGGTAGGTGATAAGAGCCCTAGCGGTGGTAAATACTATTTGTCTTTGCACAGCCAGCCTGGTAATCGTGACAAAGCACATAAAATCATTTCAAAGCCGAGTGTGTTACTTTTACACGAAGTACATGATTAAAGGAAAGAAGAAAATGAATTTACGTACTTTATTAGGCGCATTACTAGTTGTGGGTATGAGTGGTTGTACCCAACAAGATGATGTAGTGACATTACGTATTGGTCATTCATTAGATGTTGAGCATAGTGTTCATAAAGCCATGGAGCACATGGCTGAACGACTTGCTATTTATTCTAATAATGAAATGCAAATCAAGCTCTATCCCAACGCACAGTTAGGTGGGGAGCGAGAAATGCTTGAGCTGCTACAAATTGGCAGCTTAGCAATGACAAAAGTATCTGCCGCTGCAATTGAAGGGTTCGTTCCCGAAATGAAGTTGTATGGTGTACCTTATCTGTTCAAAGACAATGCTCACCGATGGGCAGTTTTAGAAAGCGAGGTAGGTAAAGAAGTACTTCAGGCAACACAGAAAGCGCACTTAACTGGGCTTGGTTATTATGACGCTGGAAGCAGAAGTTTTTATACGACAGATACAAAAATCGCAACACCAGATGATTTGGATGGTTTGAAAATTCGTGTTATGCAAAGCCCAAGCGCAGTTTCAATGGTGAATACAATGGGTGGTTCTGCCACACCTATTTCTTTTGGTGAGCTATACACGGCACTTCAGCAAGGTGTCGTTGACGGTGCTGAAAATAATCCACCGTCTTTTTACTTGTCTCGACATTACGAAATATCCAAATACTATGTGTTAGATGAACATACCTCAGTACCTGATGTGATCATTGCCAGTAAACATATTTTTGATAATTTAACAGAACAACAGCAAGGCTGGTTGAAACAAGCCGTTGATGATTCGATTGAACTACAAAAAACGTTATGGAAAGAGCTAGAAGAACGTTCTTTGTTAGCGGTTAAAGAGCATGGTGTCAAAGTGATTTACCCTGAAAAACAACCATTTGTTGATTCATTAGTACCACTATATAGCTCCTACGAAGGAACAAAAATCGGTGATTTCATCAAACGCATTAATGCTATTACAGGAGACGAATCCGATGAGTGATGTTCATAAGTACATCGTAGTAGGACTGAAATATTTGGTTACAGCACTCGTCGCTGCGATTGTCATCGTGGTTAGTTTACAAGTATTTTCTCGTTTTATCTTAGGTGACTCAAATTCGATTACCGAAGAGCTCGCTCGATTTTTATTGATTTGGATTGGTTTATTTGGTGCCGCTTACGGCTACTATACCAATGCTCATTTAGGGTTAGATATATTCGTTAACAAATTAAACCAACTTCCACAATTACTAACAGGAATGCTCGCGCATAGTTTTATTTTATTTTTTGCGTTGGTTGTCATGATTATCGGTGGATATTCTTTAGTCATGTTGACTCTCGAGCCAGTTCAAATTTCTGCAGCGATGGAAATAAAAATGGCGTATATATATTCAGCTATTCCGTTTTCCGGACTGTTAATTGTCTTTTTTGCATTAAGCAAGTTGCGTAGCTTGTTTAAACTAGTTGTTGCTCACCGAGAGGGAATGTAAATATGGAATTTACAGGCTTAATTTTATTATTAGTATTCGTAGTACTGTTATTTATCAATGTCCCGATCTCATTTAGTATTGGTATCGCAACGTTTTTAACCATGCTCTACAGTATTGATTTCATTCCAGCGGCAACCACAATCGCGCAACGACTTGCCGGTGGTATTAATACCTTTGCTTTGTTGGCTATTCCGTTTTTTATCCTTTCTGGATTAATTATGGGTCAAGGGGGAATCGCTAAACGGTTAATTGAATGTGCAATGGCACTGATCGGTATGCTCCCTGGAGGACTGGCATTAGTTAACGTATTGTCATGTGCATTATTTGGTTCTATTTCAGGCTCAGCTGTGGCTGCAACGAGTGCGATTGGTAGCTTCATGATCCCTGAAATGGAGAAAAAAGGCTACGACAAAAACTTTAGTGCCGCTGTTACTGGTGCGGCAGCGACTACCGGAATGCTTATTCCGCCAAGTAATATTTTAATCATTTATGCCATTGCAAGTGGTGGTGTATCGATTGCTGCGTTATTTGTTGCAGGTTATTTGCCAGGTATTTTAGTTGCTTTAGCTTTGATGATTGTCTGTTCAGGATACGCAAAATTAAAAGGTTATCCTACAGAACCACGTTTACCGCTTAATGTGGTATTGAATAAAGTGGCTGCGGCTTTACCTAGTCTATTTTTAATTTTTATCATTATCGGTGGTATCATAGGTGGGATATTTACACCTACAGAAGCCGGCGCTATTGCGGTTATTTATTCGTTATTATTAGCCACAGTTGTGTATCGAGAAGTGGCAGTAAAAGAACTGCCTAACATTATTTTAAAAGCTGGAGAAACAACGGCTATTGTAATGTTATTGATCGGTGCGTCATCGGCGATGTCATGGATCCTTTCTTATGAAAATATTCCACAAGCCATTACTGATTTCTTATTATTGTTGAGTGAAAACCCATTATTAATATTACTAATTATCAATCTGACGTTGTTGGTTGTGGGTGCATTTATGGATATGACACCGGCGGTATTAATATTTACACCGATATTTTTACCTGTTGCAGTTGAATTAGGCATGTCGCCTCTTCATTTCGGTATAATGATTGTACTTAACTTATCAATAGGGCTATGTTCACCTCCAGTAGGTTCAGTCTTGTTTGTCAGTTGCGCCGTTGCAAAAACGACCATAGGCAAAATTATTCGACCTTTATTACCGTTATATTTTGCTATGTTTTTGGTACTCATGTTAGTGACATATGTGCCTGCGATTAGTGAATTTTTACCTAAATTATTAGGTTTATATCAATAATAAACGGCATAGTACTAGTAATAGGTAGATCGAATAAGATAAGATTTACCTATTACTTTTCTCTAGTATTTATATTGCTTAACCTGAGATACCTGATGCCATTTATAACATTATTACGATTTTGCCTATTAATCATCGTCCTAAGTCCAACATTTATCTTCGCAAAACCCGCCCTTAATTTACCTACTGACCCTTCTTCGGTTTACACGTCTAAGCAATGCGTTGCTTGCCATGTTTCAGAATCAGACCAATGGTCTTTATCCGATCACGCCAAAGCGATGGATATTGCAACAGAGCAAACTGTTTTAGGTGATTTTAATAACGCTAATGCAGAACATTATTCGCAGAAAACACGATTTTTTATTGAAGAAGGTATATACAAGGCAACAACGTACAATACTAAAAATGATCAAACAAATACATACGAGGTTAAATATGTGTTTGGCCATGATCCTCTGCAACAATATTTAGTTGAAACAACCAAAGGGAACCTGCACGTACTGCCATTTGCTTGGAATGCGAAATCGACAGAACACGGCGGTCAACGTTGGTATCATTTATACGAAGAAGATATAACGAGTCAAGATCGACTGCATTGGCAACAACCACTGCAAAATTGGAACGGCATGTGTGCAGATTGTCATTCTGATGAAGTCAAACGAAATTACGATCCCGTCAAAAATCAATTTAATACGACTTTTACAGGTATAAATGTTGGTTGTGTGTCATGTCATGGTACTGATCATAATCAAATTATTGATCGTGCCAAAGAAGCCAAACAAAATACAGCGTCTGACCCACATCAATGGATGTTGCACGAAGGAAGCAAAAATGCCGTATGGACTCAGTTAAATACGGGACATATTGCATCACAATCCAGAGATAATACGTTTATGGATAACTGTTTTGCTTGTCATTCATTGCGTTCACCATTAACGGATGGCTTTCAAGCTAACACGCCGTTTTTAGATAGCTTTTCACCTATATTGACTAGTGCACCAAATTATTTTGCTGATGGGCAAATACGTGAAGAAGTTTATGTATATGGTTCATTTTTACAAAGTAAAATGTATGCCAATCAGGTTAATTGTCTCGACTGTCATGATCCTCATACCATGAAGCTAAAATTACAAGGTAATGCCTTATGCACCCAATGTCATGTTGCCGATGAATATAATACTAAGCAACATATTAGACATGAACCCAATACACCTGGCGGTCAATGTGTCGATTGTCATATGCCTGATAGAGCATATATGGGAATAGATTATCGCGGAGATCATAGTTTTAAAATTCCACGCCCTGATTTATCCGATGAATTTGGCACTCCGAATGCGTGTGTGGGTTGCCATACTGATAAAACAGCCCAATGGGCTAGCACTGCACTTAAATCTTGGTTTGGTGAACCGACTGCATTATCTAGTAATGAAACAAATGTACTAAAAGCGCGATTAGGGGAGTTACAAGGGTTATCAAATTATTTAGCCATTATTAATGATTTCAGCATCCCAGTCATTACCAGAGCGACCGTGGTTGAGTTACTAAAAACAAACAATATTCAGATAAATAGTCAGATCTTAAAACCGTTATTAACACATCAAGCGGATTTGATTCGATTAGCTGCTGCTAAAATATCTGACTTAATTCCTGCCGCCGCTCGAGCTGAACTGGTGAGTCCGTTACTAGATGATGAGCTCAGAGCAATTAGGATTGCCGCTGTAACGGTGTTAACTAATTTGGATGTCGCAGAGGCGTCTATCAAAGTTTACCGCAGAGCATTTCAAGAATATGTGGTGTTTAATGATAATCAATTGTGGCGTGGAGAAGGGCGTGTTAATGAGGCCAATCGTAAAATAGCTCAAGGTGATTATATCGGTGCTGAGTATGCATATAAAGCAAGTATCGATATTGATCCTCATTTTGAACCAGGATACATCAACCTTGCTGATATAAATCGAAGTAAACAGCGAGAAGATATTGTTGAGGCTATTTTGAAAATGGGACTAGAAAAGAACCCAAAATCAGCAGATATTACTTATTCATATGGTCTTATGTTAGTTCGTACGAAAGATATTCAACAGGCCATACAATATTTTTATAAAGCGATGAATTTAAATAAGCAAAATCCGCAACTTGCATACACGTATATCCTTGCTTTAGATGGAGCTGGAGAGTCTAGTAAAGCAATCAATGAATTAAAAACATTGGTACCTATGTACACTAATAATCAATCACTTATCGAGTTGGGTTTATATTTGAGTCAAAAATATCAACTGAGACCAGAATATAATTGGTTTTCACAACAAAGCTAATTGTAATAAACAAAAAGAAAAATAAAAAAAAGAGGCGCATAAGCGCCTCTTTTTGTATGAACGTTATTGATTGACTTACAATCTAACGGTTACACCTAATGTGACTCTTCGGTCTGTTAAACTTTGTTCACAGAGCAGGGTATCTTCATTGAAGCACCATTTGATACTATCATCTCTAGTTAAGTTAACCCCTTCGACGCCTACTGTAATCATTTCGTTAACATCATAAGAAGCACTCATGTTAAGTTGGCCACGCGCACCGACAACCGGTGGAATGTTAAAACGCATACGATTAGCAGATTGTGTAAATGCATCGCGCCATGTATAACGCATACGCAGACTAATGTCATACTTGTCATAGAACAGGGTAATGTTATACGCATTTTCAGATAAATTATCTAAGGTAATGCGTTCTGATACGACATCATCAGCTAACGTTGCTGTGCTATTGTTTGTGTCTGTTCTACCTAGGATCTGATTGATCGCGCCACTCGCATTGCGGAACTCATCTAATGATGCGCCAGACTCTTGATAGGTGTAGTTGGCAATAATACCAAAACCAGAGGCCCAACCAAGTTGATCTTCAAACTCATTTAAATCATATTGACCAGCCAATTCGATACCCGTTTGAGTCTCTGAGCCTGATGCATTGATTTGACTACGTAAAGGTACGCAAATACCCGTTGTATCTGTTCGACTAGAGAATACGTTATAGTTTTCTGCCGGTACGTTAGGGTTAAATATCCCCCCACCTTCACAAGGTGCAGTGACATCACGCTCAATTTGACCCGTTTCACCAATTGGCTCTTCTGGCTCATCTTGAATAGGAGTAATTAAGTCTTCTCGGTCTTTATGAAAGAAACCAATACTGACAAAGCTCGATGCAGATAAGTAGTACTCTAGAGATAAGTCGTAAGACCAAATTTGCTCAGGTTGTAATTCTGGATTCCCGACATTCACAACGCCTGAAGCACTTGCCCCGAAATTCGCAGAGGTTGATAGTGAGTTAAAGTTAGGTCGACGAATATCTTTACCAATACCGGCACGAAGTAATAGGTCATCTGATAATTCAGCAGCCATATTGACTCTAGGTAATACAAAATTATAGCTCGTGCTTTGAGAATTGGGTGTCACTACACCATTAACTTCAGCAGTACCCAAAGATTCGATATCGGTTTTCACATAACGTATACCCGCATTACCGCGTACAGCGATGTCGCCAATTTCAGCTTCATAATCACCTTGTAAATACAATGCTGTTGTCGTTTCTTCAATATCAAAGAATTGTGAGATTTGAGTTTGTGGTGTCGCTAAAGTTGAATTTAGCTCTTCCCCATAATTGGTGTTATTTTGTGTAATCGCTTGGTTTATCGTATCGATTACCAACTGAGGGTTGTTAAATGAAACATCGTTATCGATAATCAAGTAATCCGCTATGTATAATGTTCTACTATCACCATCATTAAAGTTATTTGCGCCTGGAACAACAATACTTGCAAATAAATCAGCAGTAGGGCGGTTCCAATTACCATAACTATTATTAGATGAAATATTGGTATTTGAATTTGATGTTTGGTTTACGCGTAAACCAGCATTAAATTCAATAAAGAACGGATTCATGTCCGATACGTCATAAGAAAAATCAACTCTTGCAGCGGCTTCACTTCCTTCTCTTTCACCTAAACCTTGCCCAATACTACGTAATGCATAATTACTAGGATCCAATAACTGTGCAGAGGTTGGAGACTCAGGTAAGTTTGGCGCGATACCAAATTCAAAGACATTGTTCGAAATATTGAAGATGGCCGGTGTACCATTATCATTGAGCGTATCAGGACCAGGTTGCACATCATTGGGATTAATAAAATCCAGTGATGAGTTCAACGAGGGCGCGTCTGTTTCTGAATCAGAATAAGACACTTCCGCCTTTAATGTGTATTTATCCGCAATATATTCAGTTCCTAAAGCAAAAACACTACTCGTTGTTAAACGTGTTGAGTTTTGGTTGCCTGTTCGAAGATTGGGATCGATTCGAAGTCTACCGCCAACCATTTCAGAACCTACACCTAAGATACCGCTGGTCACTACGTTAACTGTACCTAATGCAAGGTTACCAAAACGACCATCTACAGTACCTAAATCAATGGTTTCAAAACCGGTATTGGTCGTTGCATCGATGACAGGGTTACCGCCGGTACCAGAGAAGAAAGCTCGAGAGTTACGTTGCGCTCGTTCTTGATCATTGATAGTTGCATCAAAGTAGAATTTTAAATCATCTGTTTTTTGTAACTCAATTGAAGCCGTTAAATTTTTGGTCTCATAATTTGCAGCATTCAATGGTTGATCTAAAAACTGTGTTCTTAAAAATGGAAAGTCTTCGGCACTAGCACGACCTGAATCAGGCATAACAACTCGGTCACGGTCAAATCTTGGATTAGCTGATGCGACATCTTGTTGTGCATAGCTACCAGTAACAACGACACCTACTTTACCTAAATCCGTTTCCCAGTTATCTCCAAATGTACCTGATATTCTTGGCGTCGTGCTATCGGCTAGATTACTGTTTTCACCTTGTACTCTAAATTGTAATAAACGTTCTTTGAGGCTATTACCGCGAAGAGTTCGTAAATTGATAGTACCACCGACCGATCCTTCTACGGTTTTAGCTGTTGAGGCTTTGGTAACTTCTAAGGATGAAATCAGTGCTGCGGGTAAATCATCAAAACTAATACCAGTTCTACCACTGCCTGATGTGACTGTGGAAACACCATTAATTTCTACTCTATTGGCATCGGTGCCTCGAATTTGTACTCCTGTCCCAACACCGTTTGTTCTACTTATCTGAACACCTGTGATGTTTTCTAAAACTTCGGCTAGGTTATTATCAGGTAGTTTACCAATATCTTCAGATTGGATGACTTCTTTAATATTCCCAGCAAATCGCTTTTCGTTTAACGCATTTGCAAGCGCAGAACGAATACCTGTTACTTCAATGACTTCTGTTTCTTCAGATTCATTGGCAGATTGGGCATAAGCTATGCCAGAGGTTCCACATAGTGCAACTGATACAGCTACAGCAACCGCTAACTTTCGCTTTGGAGTATGTATATTCATGTTGTGTTCCTTTGTGTTATTGTATGTTTCTCATTTAATATAAACAAATATTTAACATATTTCAAACAAAAGTGTTCACTGTCAGTCATTAATCTCTTGATTTGTGATTGCTATTGATTTTAAATGACGATATGTGCCCTGCATTTATAAACTTACGAAAGGATTAAAAATGGCGTCTTATCATTCAAGTATGAAACAATTAAGCGTTATATTGGTATCGATATTTTTATTCATACCCGTTGTTTTTGCACAAAATTTATCAACCCAACAGTTACCTAAAATATTAACTAGTGATACTCACTATTTACCTGATTTTTCATACGCTGGCTATAAATTTGGGATGGAGCCTATCCCGAATACAGTTGGAACGATTATCAATGTGACTGATTACGGTGCAATTGCCAATGATGGCGTAGATGATACCAAAGCAATACAAAGCGCAATTGCTGCAGCAAACAATGTCAAGGGAGCGGTGAATGTACGTTTTCCGCAAGGGCGTTTCATCATCAGCGACATTATTGAAATTATACGTGATGATTTTGTGCTGCAAGGAGCAGGACAAGGCAAGCTTGGTACGACTCTGTTTTTTCCACGACCATTAAATATGGTAGATGACAAGGGGAAATTATCAGAGATCCGCAAGTACCTTAACAAATACAACAAGCGACATAAGAGTAAAAAAGATAACATTGATGTTATTTTTTCTGAGTATTCTTGGACTGCCGGATTTATTTGGGTTGGAGAGAAAGATAAGCGAGGATTTGCTTATCTAGATGAATACGATACTCAGCCATTAGCTTCTTTAGGTCAAGGCATAAGAGGAAAACAAGGCACACAAAAGATTGAGGTAACCGATCCTAGTGTTTTTTCTAAAGGTCAGCGTATACAAGTTCTTTGGTATAATAAACAAGGTGAAGAAGGGGCATTAATTAAATCTTTGTATAATGATGCTCCGGTTAAAATTGGTTCTCGACACTGGATGACACCCAATAAACCGTTAGTCACTCAATACACCTTAGTGACTAAAATCGACGGGAATACATTAACCATTGCTGATACGTTATTGCATGATATTAATGAACAATTACCGACAGAAATACAACCTTGGCATCCGCTTGAACATATAGGGATCCAAGATTTTAGTTTTGAATTTCCCGACAGCCCTTATTTTGGTCATCATGTTGAGATGGGCTACAACGGTATTTATCTTAATGGGTTAGCCGATAGTTGGATATTAAATCTTAGTTTTACTAATGCCGAAAGCGCTATTTTAACTTATAACAGTGCAAATGTGACGATTAGTGATATTCAAACACATGGAGAAAAAAGAGCCCATTACGCGGTACATATGGGCAATGTTCATAATTTTCTTGCGCAAAGAATTCAAATATTTAACCCAGTGATCCATTCACTGACATTTAATACACAATCAACACGTAGTGTTTATAAAGACTCAGAAGTATTCAGCAAACCTACTTTGGATCAACATGCTGGGGCGAATCATCAAAATTTATACGATAATATCGTGGTGCATGTTGATGCTGTTCCTAGTGCTGATAAAGCCTCATATGAAGTTTATTGGGGCAGTGGTGCCGGTTATTGGCAGCCTGGTCATGGACGTTTCAGTACGACTTGGAATTTAACCGTTATGGCACAAAGCGGTGTACCTGCTGACCAAACTCTGCTTGTACAAGGTGTCGCTGAGGGGCCTGATGCTCGGATTATTGGGTTATCAGGAAACCGTAACCTTGAGCTGGAATATTATCCCCAACCTTATGTTGAATCGTTAAATAAACGCATTAAAACGATCCCATCATTATATGATTATCAATTAAATCAACGTATGAATGTCAAGTAAACGTAATATTTTAGGAAAATAAGCTAACAATGAAAAACATAGAAAATCCCTCTGTTGATATTGATGCCGTGTCTGCTCGATTCGTAGAAGCAAGAAAAAACCACAAGGGGTTAACACAGTATCCAGGAACAATTCCTGACTCATTAGATATCGCTTATCAAATACAAGCTAAATCAATACAAGCATGGGATGACACGATACAAGGCTGGAAGGTAGGGGGCATTCCACCGTCGTTACAAGAAACGTTTCAAACCGATAGATTAGTCGGTCCAATATTTGAACGCAGTATTCGCTATTGTAAAGACGATGAATTAGTCTTAATGCCAGTATTTGAGGAAGGATTTGCAGCTATTGAAGCTGAATATATCATTCAACTAGGTGATGTGTCGGGTCTAGCTTCAAGTGGTTTGACACTAGCACAGATTGAATCTGTCATTGACAAGATTTACATTGGTGTTGAGATTGCTTCAAGCCCATTAACCATTATTAATGATATTGGGCCTGTTGGGCCAATAAGCGATTTTGGTAATAACGGTGGGTTAATTGTTGGTCCAGAACTAAACAATTGGCGTGATACTGATTTATCAAAATATCTTGTCAATGTTCATATCAATGATCACAATATGGGCACTGTTTCTGCACCACCGCAATTAAAAGGTCCTTTTGGTGCGGTTAAATTTTTAATTGAACATTTAAAGCAGCATGAGTTTGCTATCCCTGTCGGTACCTATGTTTCAACCGGAGCTATCACTGGGGTGCATCAAGCTTTTGTCGATGATGCATCAACAATAGTGTTTGATGGTTTAGGTACGATGCATATTAAATTAATACCGACAAACGGTTAATGAGTCTTTTTCATGTTTAATTATACTATGCCGCGCTATGCTGTTTTTGCTTGTTCTAAACGTCAAAAAAAAGATTTAAGACTCATTGGCTTTATGTTGTGCATAGGGCTAACTAGCTTCCCAAACCTTGCCAATTGGGAATTAAAAGAGACAAACGTAAATGCAAGGCATGAATCAACATTAGTTGTGGCTAATGAGTCACTGTACCTGTTAGGTGGTCGAGGTGTAAAACCCATTGAGTTTTTTCATGCTAAGAGTCAACAGTGGCAAGATGCGGTAGCCCAAACTTCGCTTGAACTACATCATTTTCAAGCCGTAGAATGGCAAAAAAACATCTACATCATAGGCGCATTTACAGGGCGATACCCGAATGAAACGGGAGTAGAAAATGTTCTGATTTTTAATACGGATAGTCATCAATTAACAAGTAGCACTGCTTTTCCTAAAAATCGAATACGAGGTTCTGTTTCTGCAGGCGTTTATAATGGAAAAATTTATTTAGCCGGTGGGATTACTCACGGACATCAATCCGGAAGCGTTGCATGGTTTGATGAATACGATCCTGAAACTAAACGCTTTACGGCATTAACAGATGCGCCTATTTCCAGAGATCATGCAGCTATCGCCGTGGTAAATGACAAGCTTTATCATATTGGTGGGAGACGTACTTCTGCGCAATCGGGACAAGTATTTGAACTCACTATTCCTGAAGTTGACGTCTATGATTTTAATACGCAATCATGGCAAACGTTGCCATCACTGGCCAATATACCCACACCAAGAGCCGGAGCGAATGTAGTCGTGAAAGGACATGAGATATGGGTTATTGGGGGCGAGTCAGGTAAACATAAACTGGCACATGCTGAAGTTGAGGTATTGAATACGCTCACACACACATGGCGAATCGCGCCAAGTTTAAATGTCGGGCGTCATAGTGGTGGTGCTGCACTTTATAATGAGGAGATTATTGTCGTGAGTGGTAGTGGTAAACGGGGTGGACGACCTGAATTAACCAGTATTGAGGTATTAACTGACTTTTAGTTTGAAGTCTAAAAACTCGCAAGTGCTTCAAACATCAGGGCTGTTAGGTCCGGTTAAGTTATTAATACCATAAAGTCAATTTGTCAAATTCAATCACCTGTGAGCCAGTAAAAGCAGGTGGTTGAGACATTTTTTGTTATTATCTAACAAATAATGACTGAAAATGATTTAATTTGGTGTTGTTTAATGTTAAGTTTGTAAATGCCATGTTGTCTTTTTGTTAGTTAAGGATTGAACATTGCAAAGAAAAAGTACAACCATTAGTACTATAAACAAGGTTAAGGAACACACATGAAAACAAATAAATTTGCATTAAAAGCTTGTTCTGCAGCAATTTTAATGGCTTTAAGCGCTTCGAACACGATTGCGCAAGAAGCAAATAATCAAGGAACAAATGCCTCATCTAATACCAAAGATGAATCTCTTGAAGTGATTGAAGTCACCGGTGTTCGTGCCGCGTTAGAAGATGCTTTGAATATTAAACGAGAGGCTAGCTCTGTTGTCGATTCAATTTCTTCTGCTGATATTGATGCACTTCCTGCACTCGATCTAGGTGAAGCGCTCCAAGCATTACCTGGCATTCAATTAAATCGCGATGGTGGTAATCGTGATTCTGAAATTAGTCTACGGGGTTTACCCGGTGGTTTCGTAAGAACTACCGCGGGCGGTCAATCAATTACTACGCCAAGCCGAAGTGCTGGTGCTGCTGGTGCATCGAATCCCTTTGGTGCATTTGAAGCTGGCATATTTGATGGTGTTAGTGTCATAAAAAGTCCAACCGCTGATTTGCAAGCTGGTGGTGTCGCCGGGATTGTGGATCTTAAATTTCAACGAGCATTGAGTAAAAAAGATGGCTTACTCAAAGTTGACCTAGGTACTCGTTACGAAGAGCTTTCTGAAGATTTTAATACAACTTATCGTGTGCAGGGTGTTAAACACTTTTTAAATGACAGATTAGGTGTCGCCTTCAAATTTGCTGGTTCAGGTCAAAATTACCGTCGTGATACAGTCAATTTTACTCAATATACTAACTTGATTCAGTTTGACCAAGCCACCGGAGAGCAAACTGGCGTCAGACCTGTAATTAGTGAAGAGGCTATTAACGCTTATCGAGCTCAACATGGCTTACCCGATAACTCACAAATACGTGCTATAACACGAGCCGGTCAAGCTGCGGAAGTTGCAGGTGGAGATCGTAATTCAGGTTCATTTAACCTTGAATTTAAAGCAACGGACAATCTCAAACTTGGTATGGATTATATTTTTACTAAGCGGATTCTTGACCAAAGTAATTTAGAAGATTCACAGTTTGTTGCTCGTCGACAAGCTGATAATTCCCAGCAACAAATAACCTTATTGGGTGCACCGTCTAGTTCAGGTTTCGCTGCTCCAGGTGAGCCGCAAACATTTACTGTTGGTCACACTAGAATTAATAATATGAATTGGTTACCGGCAAATCGCTTGTTTCAATTTACAGAAGATGCCAAGGGATTATATCTCTATGCTGACTATGCCAAAGACGATTGGGTTGTTGATGCGACTGTTTCAAAATCTGAATCAGAAAACTTCTTTATTAATGAAGGCATCGATATTCGCCATCAAGTTGATGGTAAAGGACAACGCTGGGAACCAACTGGAATAAATGTTGAAATCAATACCGGTAATGGTGATTTGAACCAAGCATTTGCTCGAGTCGTTGATGATTTAGGTAACCCTGACGCGTCAGCATTAAGTTCATTCATTTATGATGGTGACTGGACAACGCCTAATACGGGTGGATTTAGTAGTACACTTGCTGACTCTGTTAATGATGGACGCCGTGTTCAATTTTACGTAAACGGTCGTGTGGATAATCCTAAACGAGAAATGGATTCTACAGAATTAAATATTGAGCGTTATCTTGATGTTGGTTTTAAAGATGTGTTCCGATTAAATTCGTTAAAAACTGGTTATCGTTACCAATCAGAAGAACTGATTAATGATGATCTCCGTGTTGGTGCTGGCGGTTTAAATGCGGCTGCGCTTACTTCTGAGAATATTTTTGGTGATGCAAGACTGTTCGTTGAGACCCAAGGTGAATTCTTCAATGGTCAATATCCAGGAGCATTTGGGCCTGGTACAGGTTGGTCGACAATTGATTCAAGAAATCTTCGTCCGTTACTTCAAGAAGGGATCAGTGATCGCATCCCTGAAGGTGCCGAAATTGCTGTCCCAACTGGTTGGGCTGTGCGCCAAGCAGGTGGACGAAATCAATTCTACGCTCGTAACTTTGGAACAACACAAGATATTGTTGCTGCATATTTGATGGCTGATTTCAGTGGTGAAATTGGTGATATCTTCTATTCAGGTAATTTGGGTGTAAGAAGAATAGAGACTGACAATGACTTTACTGGTGCGTTTATTGATGCAGATGGCGTGCTACAAACTCGTAATTCTAGTAATAGCTATAGTCATACCTTACCGTCATTTAACCTTAAGTTAGAATTGACTGACGATATTATTTTGCGAATGGCAACTTATGATGGGATTGTTAGACCTAATCTACGTAGTCAAAACCCAACCACTATTATCACAGCGAATGAAGGTGAAGATGGTGAAATAACAAGTGTAAAAGTTGATTTGCCAGCATCAGATGTTGAGCCATATACAGCTGAGAACTATGACCTTTCGTTAGAATGGTATAACCGTGAAGGTAGTGCTATCTCTATCGGTTATTTTGAGAAAGAAATCACTGGGTTATTTGGTCGTGATCAAGTCTGTGGTAATGATATTCCAAGTGACGTGGGGGAAGGTTTATTTGGGCCAACGGGTTTGGTACCGGGAACTGGAGCTGGTGGCTTAGAATGTCGTGAATTAGAGCCATTTGGTGATGCAGATCCGGATAGTGATGGTCGACGCATAACCGTTAACCAAGCGATTAACACGAGTGGATCGATTAAAGTTTCAGGTTACGAATTAGCAGTGCAACAGAAACTTGATTTCTTGCCTTATCCTTGGAACGGTTTTGGTGGTGTGTTTAATTACACTAAAATCAACACAGATGATTCCGAAGATGGTACGACTTTATTAAGAGTCTCGCCTGAGTCTTATAATGTTGTCGGTTACTGGGAAAACGACGGTTTTAGTATTCGATTAACTTACAACTGGCGTGAAGCGCAACAGTTATCTCAAAATATTATCCTTGATGGGACAAATAGTGCGTTCTTAGGAACTGATGCTCGCTTTGAAACTAGTCGAGGTCGTCTAGATTTGGCAGCTAATTATCGTCTTACTAGTAATTTAAGATTTAATTTGCGTGCCTTTAACTTAACTGAAGATCAAGGTTATGAATACATAGGTGGTAATCAAGACGCAGTCAATCGAATTCGATATGCTGGTCGAACTTATAACTTTGGTGTGAGTTACACCTTCTAACCACTTTATTTAGTCGTTAGTTTTATACCCTTTAAGCCCAGTAGCATTAATTTGTTATTGGGCTTTTTATAATATGCTATCAATATTAGATAAAAAAATTCAAATATATTAAGGATTAATCATGTTAAAAAGTACTGTAAGTTTGATGGTGACCTTATTGTTGTTATCAATTAGTAGTTCTAGTATGGCGACGATAAAGCATGGTTTAAGAGATGCACAAGAAAGACATATGATCCCTAGGGGATTTGTTGCCAATACTAACGATCACGCTGGGTCGGTTGATTTTTTACCAGAAGATTATTTACGTATGGTTCGCTTAGGTGCGAATGTACAAGTGATACGTTTAGAAATGGGGAAATTGAGTACATTTGGTAACGGTAGTGTTCAACCCGCTTATTTAGCGCGTTTACAAAGAGCGACGCGTCTAGCGAGAGAGGCTGGGTTGAAAACCGTATTTAAACTTACCGTATATGGTACCGGAGGGTTTACTTGGCAAACACTTTGGGAAAATAAGAACAACGAACAAGATATTTATATTGATGCTTGGCGGCATGTGTGGGAAGCCTTTAAGGATGATGATTTTGTTATTGGTTACGATTTGGTAAATGAACCAAGAAAATTAACGATGGACATTAGTTATGATGAATTGACCAATCGTTATTTATTGCCATTTTATGAAAAAATTATTGATGCGGCTCTACATTATAGTAAAGATAAACAGTTTCTTATTCAAAGTATCTTCATGAATAAAGGTGATGCGGTTAAACGAAACCAATATCATGAAATTAAGAAAAAAATTAACCATAAAAATCTCGTATTTGCCCCGCACATATACCAAGAAAACTTGGATTATATCGAACCTACAATGCAACGATTTGAAAAAGAATCAACGCTATTAAATGCCCCAATTTTAGTGGGGGAGTGGGGTTTTCCAACATTTGTCACTACCGATAATTCAATCACGGAGCAATTAAACTATATCGAGTTTTATATTCGCACAGCCGAAGTGTTTGATCGTATGGGAATTGGTGCCATTAAAGCATGGTTTTTAGGTAATCGCAGCTATCAAAATTTTCTACCAGGCGGAGAGTCGACATGGGCTATTTTCTCGGACAAACAAGCGGTAGGAACCGTTGAACGAAAATATATCACTGACATTATTGCTCGACCTTATCCACAACTCATTGCCGGTGACATTGAGCAATTTATGTTTCATTTTGCCACTCGAACTTTAGATTTATCTATTCAAACAGATAATAGTCGCGGTGCTTCAAAACTATTTATTGGTGCTGACCGTCACTACCCTGATGGTTTCACGATACATATAGGCGAACAACTCATTTTAAGTAAAAGTCCGTTATCGATGGGTTTTAAAGTACATCACTCAGAGGCGAATATTGACCTTGGAAACTTTGTTTGGGATGAAAGCCGACAGCAATTTGTTGTGCTGGCATGGCCCAAAGATAAATCACAGTTGAGTATCCAGATTAAACCTGGGATTTATAAAAAAACTGATCCTATGGCTAAAAATAACTGACATTAAGGAAATTACAAAGGAGAAAAATGTGTATTTAAATCGATTTATTGCCGCTGCTATCGCAACATGTTGTGTTGCGTTAGGTGCACCTGTTAGAGCACAAAGTGATGCAAGCGTCTTTGCTGAGTTGTATGTCCCATATAATGATATTGCAGTATCACAAATTTCCGTTGCGAGTGAGCATCCATCGTTATTTTTTACGCATGATGAATTAACTGCTATTCAACAAAGAAGCCAATCATTACCTTGGCTCAAAGAAGTGTCCATTGAGCTTAGGAAAAAAGCAGATGCGTACATGTTATTGCAAACTGATCCTTATTTATTAGTCACAAAATATAATGGTATTGGTACTGCTGGGAGAGCATTACAGAATTTTGTAGGCACGTTAGCTTTTTCCGGTTATCTGTTTGATGAGCCAAAATATCTCAATAAAGCTAAAGAATTACTGCTAGCTGTCGTGAATCAAACAGAGCCAAGTAATCGTCAGCATTGGCGAAGTCATTTACAAGTTAGTGATGCCACTCAAGGTATGGTATTGGGTTATGATTTAGTTTATCCATTGCTCTCTAATCAAGAGCGAAAGGTTGTTCTGGATGAGATTGAACAGTTCGCTCGAGAATTAACTCATAAAAAATCAACGTGGGGTATGGATGCTCGCGATGTATTATCTTGTAATCATAGTACGGTGCATTATGGAGCATTAGGGTTAGCGACTTTAGCACTATGGGAAAGAGACATACCTGAAAAAAAACAATGGATGCAACGAGCGATTGGTCGGGTTGATGGGTATCTAGAAACTTTTATTGATGCTGACGGTTATGGTACTGAGGGACATCATTATTTTGCATATGGGCTTGGAGGTAGTTCAGTATTTGCATGGGCATTAAAGCGAGCAAATGGAGCGGATCTTATTGCAAAGCACCCAACAATTGAACTTGCTGCTGAGCAAGTATTGTGGAAAGTATTACCCTTTGACGGGCTGATGCTTGCTCGTGGTGATAACGTGGAAACAGTTCCAAGTGATGTTGCAGGAATGGTAGGTGCACTCACTTATAATAAACCTATGCAACTTTGGGCTTGGCTAGAATCAATTAAGGAATCGAATCAAATTGATTGGATGGCCGGTAGTGCTCGTACAACATTTACTACGCCTTTTTTATTTATGTGGGGAGGTAAACCTGTATCTCCTGTGAGTCCAGCATCGCTTAATTATAAACTTTCGCAGCATTTTGAAAGTGGTCGAGTGTTTGCCAGAAGTAGCTGGGAAGGAGAGGACGCCGCTCATTTTTCAATGAATTCAGGCATCGATTTTCATCGAGGACATGACCAACAAGATGAAAACTCAGTGACTTTTTTCGCTTATGGCGAAGGTTTTTTGATTGATCCTAATTATGAACCTGAGTACAGCGAAGCTCATACAACATTACGTATTCGAGGCGCTGAACAAATTAAAGGAGGCGATGGTTTTATTGCCCAATATCGTGATGATCACTTAGGCGTATTTGTCCAAGGGCAAGCCGAAAATGCTTACGATTTTGCAAAAGTCGTGGTTGGCTATGCAGATCGTAAATCTTATTTTGTCAGAGGTCCGGTGCCTTATTTAGTCTTTAGAGATGATGCTCAAGTTGAAGATGATCGGGCTGGAGAAATGGTTTCTCGGTATATCACCTATCCTGATAACAACATTGTTAAGGACAATAAATCGGTCATTATCGAAGGTAAAAGAGGGCACTCCTCAGCAAAATTAATGGTATTTAGTGCCGGTGAACAAGTCGACCTAGTTGAAGATAACGTACAGGCAAAAACATTTGAAAATCGCGGTCGTGAATATGAGTACAAAAATTATTTACGAAGAATAAGCGCAACAGTTAATGCTGTAAATCCTAAGTTTTTAAGTATTTTAGTTCCGTATAAAGATGAAAAAGACTTTCCAGAGATCCTTGTTGATTTCAATACAGAGCATGACGTTTACATTGCGACATTAAAATTTGCAACGCATATTGATACGTTATATTTCAATCAGCATGATGCGATTTTGAAAAGGTCAGAAATAAAATGATTTTAACGCAAGCAGGAATTTATTTAGAAACGAGTGTGTGATAAACAGGTTAATATGTGTGTATAGCCCGTTTAGTGTGTAAGGGGCCGGTTGTCAAAAGGCAACCGGCGTCTTTTTTGTCGCTTAAAATTCTTGCAATGATATCTTCTTATTTTTCTTTAGCCAGCTGAAAATCATATAGCTCAGAGCCAGCAAGCAAATAAGCACCGACTGCATAAATTTGCGAATCATCGTAGCTCACATTATCAGGTGCATCTCCAATTTGCTGCACCCATCCAAGCTTACCATCTGGATGAACCGCTGAATTAAGTGCGTTCCATCCTCGGATAACATTAGGGAGGTATTCTTGTTCAGGTAAAAGACCTTCATTAATTCCCCAAGTCATGCCATATGTAAAAAAAGCGGTACCACTTGTTTCGGGTTGAGGACTATTTTCTACAGAGAGCAAAGACATGGCCCAAGTACCATCTTGTTTTTGCAGTGTTTTGAGTTTGGCTGCCATAGTCGTAAATAAATTTTCATAAAACGGTCTGTTTGGGTCGTCTTTCGGTATAAATTCCATCATTCTTGCTAAGCCAGCAAATACCCAACCTGAACCACGAGCCCAAAACAATTGATTACCAAAAGCATCTTTTTCTGTTTTAAATCGACTATCACGATATAGCAAGTTGTAAGCCGGATCGAACAAATAGTCTACTGTCGCTTTAACTTCTTTGTGAGCATGTTCTGCATAACGAAGATCTCCCGTAATTTTACTTAAACCAAGCCATGAAGCTGGTGCCATAAAAAGGGCATCTGCCCAACACCATCTATTCTGACAAACATAGGTTTCATCTACTGTACGTTCAGACGTAAACTCAAGTGAAGTATCTTGATGTTGTGCCAATATTTGATCAAATTCAACTTTCGTCGGGGCAAGAAACGCAGGATTTTGTTGATGATTCAAAAAATACCATATATAGGTTTGGGCAATGAGTTGGTCGTCGCCAAAATAAGGTACCTTTCCTAACTGCCAGTTTAATTGTTTAGCTTTGTACTCAATCCAATGAGTATAAAAAGGATTGCTTGAGCGTTCTGCTATTTCTGTTAATCCAATATAAAAGGCACCTTGAACCCATCTACCTTGTTCTAATGACTCGCCACGTTTGAAATTAAGATAGGTTAAGGAATCGATTCTTGGAACCTGCCAATTTGCGACTTTTTCCATTTGCTGCAATATATTATCACTGCTTTGCAAAACTAACGATGTCACTTTTTTATTATTTGCTTGTGCTGATGCGTCAGATGTTAATTCTGGCTGAGTGCAAGCGGCAGTCAAGAGTAGCATAGTAGTAAATAATATTATTGAAGATGGTTTGAATTTCTTCATAGTAAAATCTTAAATTCTATATTAAATTGATGATTGATATTGCACTACATTGATTGTTAATGCAAACTGGATGTAAAGGCAATGTTAAGTGTTGTTTTCATCTTAGATGTTGATTATGAATTTGGAGATTTAAATATGAATAGACGTGACTTCTTTTTAGGTGCTGCCGGAGCAGCCCTGACTTTAACTGCATGTGATATTCAATGGTTAAAAGAAGTACAAAAAACATATCCCAATATTCTGATGCTAATTGTCGACGATTTAAATGATTGGGTAGGACCACTGGGTGGACACCCTAATACCAAGACACCCAATATTGATCGATTAGCGGCTCAAGGTACGGTGTTTGCAAATGCGCATGCTCCAGCACCGCTCTGCGGTCCATCTCGGGCTAGTATTATGACCGGATTAGCTCCTTCGACGACAGGGATATATGGTCATGTAAAAGACAATGATATTAGATTTGCTAACGATAAAGCGGCTCAATCTACATTTATTAGTGAATATTTCAAACAACATGGTTACTACACTGCGGCAGTGGGGAAAGTGTTTCACCAAGCGGTAGCTAGTGGCAGTTTTGATGATTTTGGTGGAAGGTATCATGGTTTTGGACCGCATCCAGATCAGCGTTTTAAATGGCACGATAAACGAACTAACACGGATTGGGGGGCTTTTCCTGAAACTGATGAACAAATGCCAGATTATGATTCTGCCCGCTGGTTAGAGCAACAATTACTGAAAAAACACGACAAGCCATTTTTTATGGCTGGTGGTTTTTTAAGACCGCATGTACCTTGGTACGTTCCGCAAAAATGGTTTGATTTACATCCTATTGATGGGATCGAATTACCTGCTTTTATGCCAAATGATTTAGATGATGTTCCTGATATAGCCAAAGCGGTAAGTGAACATCCGATGATGCCAACAACGGAGTGGGCGATTGAAAATAATGAATGGAAAAACATGGTACAAGCTTATTTATCGAGTGTGTCATTTGTTGATTCGTGTGTTGGTATTGTTTTAGACGCACTTGAAAAGAGTGAATACGCAAATAATACCGCTGTTGTCCTTTGGGGTGATCATGGTTATTCGATAGGTGAAAAGAGTAAATTTGCTAAAATGAGTTTATGGGAGCGTTCTACTCGTACTCCTTTAATTATAAAACCGCCTAGAAATCAAAATAACTCAACTAACCAGCAGGTAACTAATAAACCCGTAAGCTTACTGGACCTGTATCCGACGTTAATTAAAATGGCGGGTTTACCGGAAAATCCTCAAAATCAAGGACGAGATATATCTTCTTTACTTCGTGATCCAAATAAAAGTTGGGAGCATGCTGCAGTGACTACTTACGGTCCTAATAACCATTCGGTTAAGACTGAGCGCTACCGTTATATTCAGTACGAAGATGGCAGTGAAGAATTGTATGATCATCAACAAGACAGCGATGAATGGAACAATTTGGCAAACGATCCCGCTTTAGCATCGACAATCCAATCATTACGCAAACATTTACCTAAAGACCCTGCAAAATGGTCGGCGGTATCTTATTATGATGGTAATTCTTATTTTAAAAACTTAAGTGAGCAAAGTACATCTAACTAAGAGGCGCCTAGTAAATTAGTGGCGATTCAGTTAGTATTAAATGAAAGTGTTGAGTCTCCAAACAACTTGGAGACTCAACATAGGTTTAATGGCTCTTTGATGTTAAATCATGCATTTGTGACCCTGCTAACAAAAATGCACCGACACCGTATAGCTGAGAATCTTCATACGCTACTACATCAGGTTTATCATTTACGCCTTGAACCCAGCCAAATTTACCATCAGGATGTACTGAATTAGTAAGGACCGTCCAAGCCTTCATGATTTTAGGCATGTATTCTTGTTTTTCTAATAAGCCCTGATTCACACCCCACAACAAACCGTAGGTATAAAACGCAGTACCACTTGACTCTGGATATGTATCTTGCTCACCAGCTAATAGTGACATAGGCCAAGAACCATCACGTTTTTGACGTTTAATAATGGCTGTCGTTAGCTGCAAATACAAATCTTCGTAGTACTGACGGTATTTATGCCCCTCCGGCAATGCCTCTATCGAATTCACAACGCCGGCATAAACCCAACCCATTCCCCGAGACCAAAAAATTTGCTCACCATACTTACCCTTTCTATCAAAGTAACGTGAATCTCGGAAAATTAAGCCTGTTTTGGGATCAAGTAAATAATCAACAGTTGCTTTAAATTCACGGTGTGCGTATTCAATATATTTTTCATCACCGGTTATATCTGATAAAGCATAAAAAGTGGGTGGAGCCATAAACAAGGCGTCAGCCCAGCACCAGCGCCATTGACAATTGTGTAAATTGTCTTTATTTCTTCCTGCAATAAATTCAAGACTATTAGTCGGGTTTTGCTCAATTAACCAATCCAAAGTTTGTTTAACGGGTTCCAATGCTTCAGCATTACTATGTCGGTTGTAATACCACAAATTCATTTGACCAATGACATGATCATCAGCGAAATATTTAACCTTACCCATTTTCCAGTCATGAGCATTACCGACATATCCCATCCACGTCTCGTAAAACGAATTAGGCGAGCGTTCAGCAAGTTCAGTTAACCCAACGTAAAAAGCTCCTTGGATCCAGCGACCATAAGACTCAGAACCTTTCTGTGCCCGACCAACATGTGGCATATACTGAGTACGTGCAATCTGCCAGTTAGCGACTTTTTCCATTGTAGCCATTACTGACTCAGGTGCAGGTAAAACTTGTTTAGCAACAGACTGTGACATAGGAGTCACTGACTCACTATTTGAGGTGTGCAAAGTGCAAGCCGCTGTACTAATCAAAAACATGCCTGTCATAAAGCTTCGATTAATGCGTGTAGTAATATTCATTTCAATCCTTTTAATTTAATAACAATATTGATAACCCTATACAGGTTTATTAGGTTAATGCGATTAGTGTGATTAGTGTAATTCAAAAACTTGAAGGTACAAAGTCCGTGTGTCTCCTTTGCCTATGGCTTGTTTTAAATAATAATAAGCTTTACCATTTACAACATACAAAACACCTTTATCGAATTTTGGCCCTTCTTTATGTTGGTAGATTCGCTCAAAACGACTCGTTCCACCTTTAGCTTTGGCAATATTGACACGACCATCTTGTAATCCAATTAAAAATACCTCGTCACCAGAGGCATATAATTGTCCGCCTAAGTCATACTCCACCGTAGAAAACTTAGGCTTTCCCGCTTGACGAAATGTATGAAGATTTATCACTTGGTCAAATTCAAGATCTGTGACCTGACTAATAAAGTGTTCATCACCTGCATCTGTCACGGTAAAATCAAAACCATGTACAATAGAAACCTGATCTTTTTTAACTGTTTTAGCCCAATCCCCTGGTTCAGCAATATGGATGAGTTCTGATTGAACAAGCGGTAAACTAATGTCTTTCCCTTGCGGATCTTTCCATTGTTCAACTCCTTTTGGATCATCTGAATATGCGTAATATATACCGTTTTGATACAAGTATTTATCGTTAAGATTTTTTGACCGTCGTTGGAAAGCAATGCGCATTTTTCCAGCTAAATATTTAAAGTCACCGTACAAGCCCCAGTTATATTCACTGCCGTGTTCAGATGCCAACAACCGATTAAAATCATAATAACCATGCCACTGAGTGCCATCATAACGAGCAAATAGCATTTTTCCATTACGAGAATACCCAAAGCGCATTTTCATAAACAGATCGCCGTTGTCACCAACGAAAAACGCGGGATAAGTTAATAACTTTGTGGTTTTAATATCATCAATACCGGTAAAATTAAGGTGTTTATAATGACCTGCCTTTGAATTAACGAATAATGCTAAAGTAAAATCCTCATCGGCAACCGTTGCAGCACCTGAAATCGAAAAAGAGTAACGTAAATAATCTTGTTCGAAAGCTTTGACATTACCATTTCTATGCATGTCATATAGCATATGAATGGTGTCATTTTTAGGACTAATACCGACGGCAATGGTGTTATGTGTTTCCCCTAACCACCATTTACCTTTAAACCCCGTATGCTGATGGGGAAATTCTATTGTTTTAATCACACCAGTTTGGGTATTTAATCTAGATAACATGACATGTCGGTCCTCTTTGGGCCCTCTATACCAAGTCATAAATACAAAGTGTTTATACACTTTTATACAGTCACCATGTGGCGATAACGCATTCCCAAAAATATAATCATAGCCATTCGGATTATTCTCGGTATGTTTACCAGTCACGTTATTACCGTCAAAAAACATCGCTGAATCAGTTATTTTAGTTTGCCCAATAAAATGTGTATTGGCATATACTCTTGTGCTTTGCAGTAAATACAACAAACCAAAAACCAACGCAATGTTGACACCTGTTGTAAATAAGTATGAAGCTTTCGACAAAAAGAGAGAGAGTTTATGCTTTAGATTTTCATGTTTAGTGGTCCGCATATTTTATAACTGTCCTCTCGATTCGTTGTTGGTAAATATACTAAATGTTTACATGATTGACTAAATTTGACACATTTTGATTATTTATTCAATTCAATTTACCTGAGAGCTGATTAAGCACAGGATCATTGGTATTACGCATTTTATCAATAATCATTTGATCGAAATTTTTAATTAAAATTGCATGTTCATTACTCACAGAACCTTCCAACAAGTTATTTCTTTCTAAAGGATCGATTGATAAATGATAGAACTCATCTCGTTCAGAATTTTTAAAATCACGAATAAGCTTATATTCACCATCGCTGTACATACGCATATCAGTGAGAGATTGGTGTAGTGATGAATAACTAGCATAATAATCGCTAGATAAAATTTTGTTTTCATCTAAAAACGCAGGAATATAGTTTTGCCCTCTTATAATGTTATCTGGAGCAGCAGTGCCACCGGCTAAACTGATTATTGTAGGGAACCAATCTAGGTTTGACATACTAGATTGATTAACTGTATTAGCTTTTATATGCCCCGGCCAACGGACAATAGTCGGAACTTTAAGGCTATTATCATATAAATTTGGGCGTTGACCACTAGGCACATTTTTGGAGCCTTCAGGTGGTGTGTTAAGCAACCAATAGCCGTTACCTTTATGCCATATACCATTTTGACCAATGGTATATCCATGGTCTGAAGTAAATATCACCACGGTGTTTTCGCTTAAATTTAATTTATCGAGTACCGTTAAAACACGCCCTACATTTCTATCGATTCCTTTTACACTGGATAAATACTCGCGCATCAACTTCGTAGCCCGAGTGGTGTTTAAATCAGGGTAATCAGGATGCGGTAAAGCTATTTTCATTTTTTCAAATGGCGCTGCGTCCTCAGGTGCAACCGGTAAGAATCGGTAATGAGGAGCTCGATAATGTAAAGATAAGGCAAACGTTTTATCTTGGTGCTGCGCAATAAACTCAAGCGCATAATTTGTAAGGACATCAATAGTCAGTCCTTCATGCTTAATGTCTGTTTTGTTGACTTCCAACACAGGACTCGAGGTGGTAGTACCGCCTTTGCGAAAACCAATAAATTCATTGTACCCGTGCTTAGTTGGATGATGTTTGTCATCTGACCCTAAATGCCACTTTCCAATTAAACCATTATAGTAACCTTGGGTTTGCAGCACTTCCGGCCATGTTTCAAATCGAGTATCAAGCCCTAAACCAAACTGATGTCCGCTTAGTGTTTTGGCTTTTGGATTAATATTTATCCAATCCGTAATGCCTAGTTCATGAGCATACTGTGATGTCAGTAGCGAAGCCCTTGATGGACTACATACAGGTGTCGTGACGTATGCATTAGGTAAATAGATACCTTCAGTGGCTAATGTATCCAAATTTGGCGTGATAGCTTGTTGATTGCCGGAACGACCCAATGCCCAAGGAGCTTGATCGTCGGTATAAATAAATACTATGTTAGGTTTGATAGGTAATGTTTTTTGTGACAGCTGTGTCTTCTTTGGCAATTCTCTATGTTTTTCAGAACAAGCCGTTCCTAAGAATATTGTTAAAGTGACAACAATGAATACACTATATCTAAACATGCCGATGCTCATCCTATAATTAACTGCTGGTGTAGTTTGGTGACAATTAGTAACTAAATTTGATATATTAATGACCTATTATGATTGTAACTGAATAAAAAGAAACCTTGGAGTTAATATGATTATAAAAAAAATAATCATCACAGTAATGCTGACTTCTGGCTTGGCGGCATGCGCTACTAGTGATGAACACATTTTGATTAGTGGTGAACACTTTCCTACTGGTAAGAGCATCGCTGGGAATACCCCTATTAAGCGAGTAGCATCAATATCAGAAGAATCTTTTGAGCTGGGCGGATGGAATGCCGGCAACGAATTTAGTGTGTACAACCCCGGCAAAATATCGAATATACCAAAGCAATTTCGCTTTACCCAATTCCAAGGGCCACATTCATTTGCTGCTGAGACGACGATTACTCGCTTTGGTAATTATTCGGCAAGACTTCATTGGAAACATGGCAATCCGGGTAAATGGAATGGTAACCAAAATAAAATTGATAATGTCGATCGTAAAGCGATGCTGCACGGCAGTAATGCTAGTAGCATAACGTCGACCACTTGGTATGGCTTTAGTGTCTATTTTCCCGAGCATGGTGTTGATCTTAAAAATGGCGAAGACCCACTTATTTTTCAATTACATGGAGCCCCTGATAAAACACCACAGGGCAAAGAGCCTGGCCGCAATCCTCCTGTTGCTCTAACGATTGCAAACGAAGGGATGTATCTCGGTTACGGATGGGATGATAGAAAATTTGCAACGGATACTGGAGGTCAGGGACGAGGAAAATTCCTTGTGCCAATGAAATTATCTGATATTCAAAACCGATGGGTAGATATTGTACTGCAAGTAAAAGCCGATCCATTTGCACCGAACGGATTTATTAAGATGTGGGTCGATGGCCAGCAACTCGTTCACCGTCCTAATATTCGAATAGGATATAATGATGATAGAGGCTTGTACCCTTCATGGGGATGGTATGTTACTGGTAAACATGCCGCCAAGCGTAACGTAGATTCAATCATGTACATTGATGAAATTCGACATGTAGAACATGCAGAAGCTACTTATTATGACGTTGCACCTGGTTATTTTTCTAAATAACCACGTGCCTAGTAACCAAACAGCCCCCCTAATCACAAAGCATCAAATTCAATCACATAACTTAACATTAAGTCATTTGTTATTGACATAAATATAACAATTAACGTATATTCATA
>Ga0233438_10000043_pt1 | contig 169526 bp, 154 predicted proteins | sample SI_123_September_FD_182720 | JGI IMG/M metagenome (GOLD analysis project Ga0233438, IMG submission 182720) | Seawater microbial communities from Saanich Inlet, British Columbia, Canada - SI_123_September2016_10_MG | ecosystem: Environmental > Aquatic > Marine > Inlet | place: Canada: British... | reverse complement strand
TAACATAATCGGCGTGTCCTGGACAATCAACGTGTGCATAGTGACGTGATGGCGTATCATATTCTACGTGTGACGTAGAGATAGTGATACCGCGCTCGCGTTCTTCTGGAGCATTATCGATTTGATCGAATGCTTGAGCAGAACCGCCGTAAGTCTTTGCTAATACCGACGTGATTGCCGCTGTAAGAGTTGTTTTACCGTGATCGACGTGGCCGATAGTACCGACGTTTACATGGGGTTTATTACGTTCAAACTTTTGCTTTGCCATTTTTCTCGTTTCCTAGTTAAAAAGCCCGACCCATAAATGAATTAGACCGGACCGAACTCTCTATTAAGATTATTGACGTCGTTCGATAATTGCTTTGGCGACATTACTAGCCGCTTCAGAGTAATTAAAGAATTCCATCGAATAGGACGCACGACCTTGCGTTGCAGAACGCAAGTCAGTTGCATATCCAAACATTTCTGAAAGTGGCACTTTAGCACGAACAATCTTGATACCTGCTACACCCTCTTCCATACCTTCGATCATGCCTCGACGTCGATTAAGATCGCCGACAACATCACCCATCCACTCTTCTGGAGTGGTTACTTCTACTTTCATCGTAGGCTCTAAGAGTACAGGAGATGCATCGAGTACACCCTTCTTGAAACCCATAGATCCTGCAATTTTAAATGCCATCTCAGAACTGTCAACATCATGATAAGAACCATCATACAGTGTGACTTTTATATCTAACATGGGATAACCTGCTAATACACCAGATTGCATTTGTTCTTGGCAACCTTTGTCTACAGCAGGTATAAATTCTTTAGGTACTACACCACCGACAATCGCATTAACGAATTCGTAGCCGGCACCTTCTTCTTGTGGCTCAACCTTCAACCAAACATGTCCAAACTGGCCCTTACCGCCTGTTTGACGAACAAACTTACCTTCAACTTGAACACTAGAACGGATTGTTTCTCGATATGCAACTTGCGGTTTACCCACATTACATTGCACACCAAACTCACGTTTCATACGATCTACGATGATATCTAAGTGTAGTTCACCCATACCAGAGATAATAGTCTGTGCTGACTCTTCATCGGTATGTACTTTAAACGATGGGTCTTCTGCTGCCAACTTATTCAACGCGATGGCCATCTTTTCTTGATCAGGGACCGAGCGTGGCTCAACAGCGATTGAGATAACTGGCTCTGGGAAGTCCATTCGTTCAAGCGTAATTTTATTATTTGCGTCACACAGTGTGTCACCTGTTGTCACGTCTTTAAGCCCAATCGCAGCAGCAATATCGCCCGCGCGGACTTCTTTAATTTCTTCACGATTATTGGCATGCATTTGTACAATGCGACCAAACCGTTCACGTTTACCTTTAACTGGGTTATATATAGTATCACCCGTATTGACGACGCCTGAGTAGACGCGGAAAAAAGTCAATGTACCGACGAATGGGTCTGTTGCAATTTTAAAGGCTAATGCCGAGAAAGGAGCATCGTCATTTGCAGGACGAGTTGCTTCGGTTTCATCTTTGTCGTCAAGGATACCCGTAATTGGCTTTACTTCTTCAGGCGAAGGTAAAAACTCAATGACTGCATCAAGAACCGCTTGGACGCCTTTGTTCTTAAATGCTGAACCGCAGGTTGCTAATACAATCTCATTATTGAGTGTACGCTTACGTAAACCTGCTTTTATTTCATCTTCGGTAAGCTCTTGGCCTTCAAGATATTTATCCATCAACTCATCCGTTGCTTCAGCAGCTGCTTCGACAAGTTCGATACGCAAGGCTTGTGCACGTGACAATAAATCAGCTGGGACATCTTCATAACCAAAGGTCATGCCTTTATCGGCTTCGTTCCAGTTAATCGCTTTCATTTTTATCAGGTCAATAACACCAGAAAAGTTTTCTTCGGCACCAATATTAAGGTGGATAGGCACACACTGTGCCCCTAAACGGTTGCGAATTTGTTCTACAACCCGATCAAAATTAGCCCCAGCACGGTCCATTTTATTGACAAATACTATACGTGGCACTTGGTATTTGTCAGCTTGGCGCCATACTGTTTCTGATTGCGGTTCAACACCTGAAGAACCACAAAAAACCACCACCGCACCATCGAGTACACGCAAAGAACGCTCAACTTCAATCGTGAAGTCTACGTGTCCAGGAGTATCGATTATATTGATGCGATGCTGTTCAAATTGTTGCTGCATCCCCTGCCAAAAGCAGGTGGTTGCAGCGGAGGTTATAGTTATGCCTCGTTCCTGTTCTTGTTCCATCCAGTCCATGGTGGCAGCACCATCATGTACCTCACCAATTTTGTGAGATAGACCAGTGTAGAACAATACGCGCTCGGTCGTAGTGGTTTTGCCTGCATCTACATGCGCGACAATACCAATATTGCGATAGCGTTGAATAGGAGTTTTACGAGCCATAATAACCCCGAATTACCAACGGTAATGCGCGAACGCTTTGTTGGCTTCGGCCATACGGTGAACGTCTTCACGTTTCTTAACCGCAGAACCTTTGTTTTCAGACGCATCAAGCATCTCAGCAGCTAGGCGTTGAGCCATAGACTTCTCGCCACGTTTACGCGAAGCTTCAACTAACCAACGCATACCTAGAGCATTACGACGAACTGGACGAACTTCAACTGGTACTTGGTACGTTGAACCACCTACACGACGAGACTTAACTTCGACGGTTGGGCGGATGTTCTCTAGTGCAATTTCAAATACTTCTAGATGTGGTTTGCTAGTTTTTTCAGCAACAATGTCAAGCGCGCCATAAACGATCTTTTCAGCTGTTGATTTTTTGCCGTCGAGCATTACGACATTCATGAATTTAGCAAGCAATTCTGATTTAAACTTTGGATCTGGTAGGATTTTTCGTTGTCCTACAACTCTTCTTCTTGGCATCTTAAATTCTCCGTAGAAATTTCAGGTAATATCCCAAAACTTATAATATTAATAGTTTGGCCTTACTAACGGAGAACCGTTAAGACTTAGGCCTTTTCGCGCCGTACTTAGAACGGGCTTGGCGACGATCACTTACACCAGCACAATCTAATGTACCGCGAACTGTGTGATAACGAACACCTGGTAAATCTTTAACACGACCACCGCGGATTAATACCACGCTATGCTCTTGTAGGTTGTGACCTTCACCACCGATGTATGAAGAAACTTCAAAACCGTTGGTTAAACGTACACGACAAACTTTACGTAATGCAGAGTTTGGTTTCTTTGGCGTAGTTGTATATACACGTGTACATACACCACGACGTTGTGGACAAGCTTGTAAAGCAGCGACATTTGATTTCTCAACTGGCTTCTTACGAGGCTTACGCACTAACTGGTTAACTGTTGCCATTAACGAGCTCCTGAGTAAATAAATTAAGCTGACGCAACATGCGCCAACAATATAAAAAGTGTATGAAATTGCTCTATCTCATAAACTAAAAAACCGCGACCGTAGGGATTAACCTAATTTCGGGTCGCGGAATATTAAAGATCTAATGCTCAAATGTCAAGCACTAGACCTCAATGACTATCGATTACTCTTCGTCGCCAGTAGGCATATTAACACTAGCATTCAATGCTTCTGTTAATGCCAACTGAGCTTCGTCAGCTGAAACCGATAAATCTTCTGCAGTGAATTGTGCGGCTTTACGAGCTGCACGCTTCTGATGATAAGCAAAACCTGTTCCAGCAGGGATTAAGCGTCCAACGATTACGTTCTCTTTCAAGCCACGTAAATCATCTTCTTTACCCTGTACTGCTGCTTCGGTTAATACTCGTGTTGTTTCTTGGAATGATGCAGCTGAGATAAATGACTCAGTTGATAGTGATGCTTTGGTGATACCCAATAATTGGATTTCATACTTAGCACCGACTTTGCCTGCATTTTCAAGTTCACGATTAGCAATCTTCACTTGTGAAACTTCTAGTTGCTCACCCACTAAGAATTGTGAATCACCAGCATCGGTGATCATACACTTACGGAGCATCTGACGAATAACAACTTCGATGTGCTTATCGTTGATTTTAACACCTTGTAGGCGATAAACTTCTTGAACTTCGTTAACGATATAATTAGAAACAGCACTTACCCCACGTAAACGTAAGATATCATGCGGTGATTCAGGACCATCAGCGATAACTTCACCGCGTGAAACTGTTTCACCTTCAAATACGTTGAGTTGACGCCATTTAGGGATCATCTCTTCATAGTGATCACCCTCTGGTGGAGTAATCATTAGACGTTTCTTACCTTTGGTTTCTTTACCAAAGCCGATCATACCGGAAACTTCCGCTAGGATTGCTGGCTCTTTGGGCTTACGTGCTTCGAACAAGTCAGCAACACGTGGTAGACCACCGGTAATATCTCGAGTCTTTGAACCTTCCTGAGGAATACGCGCTAATACGTCACCTTCTACTGCCATCATGCCATTGGTGGCAACGATAGTCGTAAAGCTTGGTAAACGGATTTCCTGTAGTGAGTTTTCACCCGCTTCTAAGATTAACTTCGGCTCTTTTGCATTTGCCTTAGATAAGTCTTTGACAACGATACGGCTTAAACCAGTCAAATCATCGGTTTGTGTTTCTGTATTGGTATCATCAACATCCGCAAAAGAGATCTTCGCAGGACGTTCTGTAATGATTGGGTGACTATGCGGGTCCCAGTTAGCAACAACATCGCCGCCGGTAACTGTCGCACCATCATCTACCGATAAGGTCGCACCGTAAGGCACTTTATAGCGCTCTTTCTCACGGCCTTGATCATCAATCACAGTTAATTCAGTAGAACGAGAAACAATAACTAACTTGCCTTCTTGATTACGTACTGATTTAGAGTTATGAAGTTTTAACGTACCGTTAGTTTTAACCGCAACGCTGTTTTCAGCTGAAGCTCTTGATGCCGCACCACCGATGTGGAACGTACGCATGGTTAACTGTGTACCTGGTTCACCGATTGACTGCGCTGCAATAACACCAACCGATTCACCACGACCAACCATTTCACCACGAGCAAGATCACGACCGTAACAGTTTTCACATACACCGTGATCGTTATCACACGTGATAACAGAGCGTACAACCATTTGGTCTACTGAGTTTGCTTCAAGCATGTCAACTAACGCTTCGTCGAGTAAGACATTACGCTTAACTAATACTTCGTCTTCGGTACCTGGCTTGATTACATCAACGGCAACGACACGACCTAGTACACGCTCACGCAACGGCTCAACAACATCACCACCTTCGATTAGTGGTGTCATGATGACACCTTCTAACGTGCCACAATCGCTGTTGGTGATAACCAAATCTTGTGCAACGTCAACTAAACGACGAGTTAAGTAACCGGAGTTAGCTGTTTTAAGTGCTGTATCGGCAAGACCTTTACGCGCACCGTGAGTAGAGATAAAGTACTGAAGTACGTTTAGACCTTCACGGAAGTTTGCCGTGATTGGTGTCTCGATGATTGAACCATCTGGTTTCGCCATCAGACCACGCATACCTGCTAACTGACGAATCTGAGCAGCACTACCACGAGCACCAGAATCAGCCATCATATAAACAGAGTTAAACGAGCTTTGTTGTTCTTCTTCGCCTTGAGCATTGATAACCGTTTCTTTTTCAAGATTATCCATCATCGCTTTAGCGACTTTTTCGTTCGCAGTAGACCAGATATCGATTACTTTATTGTAGCGCTCACCTGCGGTAACAAGACCAGACTGGAATTGTTCCTGGATCTCAACGACTTCTGCTTCTGCACCTTCGATGATATCTTTTTTCGCAGCAGGGATTACCATATCATTGATACCAACCGACGCACCCGCGATCATCGCGTAATGGAAACCGGTATACATGATTTGGTCAGCTACGATAACAGTATCTTTCAAGCCTAGCGTACGGTAAGACACGTTCAACAAATTCGAGATTTGTTTTTTCTTCATTGGCTGGTTAATTACTTCAAAATCCAAACCTTTAGGCAAGATTAGAGATAATATTGCACGACCAACGGTGGTGTCTTTTATACTAACTTTTTCTACTTTTTCACCGGCTTCGTTCACTTCAAATTCAGTGATACGCACTTTAACACGTGCATGTAGTTCTGCAGCTTCAGTACGGTAAGCTTTTTCAGCTTCGTGCGGTGAAGTGAAGACCATGCCTTCACCTTTACCATTAACACGGTCACGTGTTAAATAGTACAAGCCTAATACAACATCCTGTGAAGGAACGATAATTGGCTCACCGTTAGCTGGTGATAAGATGTTATTGGTAGACATCATTAACGAGCGAGCTTCTAATTGGGCTTCAATCGTTAATGGAACGTGTACCGCCATTTGGTCACCATCGAAATCGGCGTTATATGCCGCACAAACCAATGGATGCAATTGGATGGCTTTACCTTCAATTAGGATCGGTTCAAATGCTTGAATACCGAGTCTGTGAAGTGTTGGTGCACGGTTAAGTAACACGGGGTGTTCACGGATAACATCATCCAATACATCCCACACTTCCGGCGCTTCACGTTCTACTAATTTTTTGGCAGCTTTAATGGTTGTCGCTAAACCGCGTGCTTCAAGCTTGCCATAGATAAACGGCTTGAATAACTCAAGTGCCATTTTCTTAGGTAAACCACACTGGTGCAAACGTAACGTAGGACCTACGGTAATAACTGAACGACCAGAGTAATCAACTCGTTTACCCAATAAGTTCTGACGGAAACGACCTTGCTTACCTTTGATCATATCGGCAAGTGATTTTAATGGACGTTTGTTAGAACCCGTAATTGCACGACCACGACGACCGTTATCAAGTAACGCATCGACCGCTTCTTGTAGCATACGCTTCTCGTTACGAACAATAATATCCGGTGCTGCTAGGTCTAGAAGACGCTTCAAACGGTTATTACGGTTGATAACACGACGATACAAGTCATTTAGATCAGAGGTCGCAAAACGTCCGCCATCTAGTGGTACTAGTGGACGAAGATCAGGTGGCAATACAGGTAATATTGTCATAATCATCCACTCTGGCTTGTTACCAGATAACATGAATGATTCAAGCAATTTTAGACGCTTAGTGATCTTTTTACGTTTCGTTTCTGAATTGATTGAAGGCAACTCTTCACGCATTTCAGAGACGTCTTGACCAACATCTAAGATTTTTAGTAAGTCATAGATAGCTTCAGCACCCATTTTCGCTTCGAACTCGTCACCGTGTTCTTCTAGCGAATCTAAATACTCTTCTTCAGTTAATAACTGACGACGCTCAAGGGTCGTTAGACCTGGTTCGGTAACTACATATGATTCAAAATATAGGACACGTTCTATATCACGTAACGTCATATCTAGCATTAAGCCGATACGTGACGGTAGTGATTTAAGGAACCAGATGTGTGCAACAGGAGAAGCAAGTTCGATGTGACCCATACGCTCACGACGTACTTTAGCCAATGTCACTTCAACGCCACATTTTTCACAAATTACACCACGGTGCTTAAGACGCTTATATTTACCACATAGGCATTCATAATCTTTTACCGGGCCAAAGATTCTTGCACAGAACAAACCATCACGCTCAGGTTTGAATGTACGGTAGTTAATGGTTTCTGGCTTTTTAACTTCACCAAATGACCAAGAACGAACCATATCAGGTGCCGCTAAACCAATTCGAATATTATCGAACTCTTCGGTTTTATTTTGTTGCTTTAGAAACTTTAATAAGTCTTTCACATTTTTCTCCCTTCGGAGTGGGTCTTAAGACCCAGTAACCAAGCCGTTACTGGGTCAACCTAACTAACACGATGCAAATAGCACAGACAACGATACTTTATCCTGCGTATCGTTGAGCATGGCCTAGTGCTTACTCGTTTTCTTCTAACTCGATATTAATACCAAGTGAACGGATTTCTTTCAACAATACGTTGAATGACTCAGGCATGCCTGGCTCCATTCTATGGTCACCGTCAACGATGTTTTTATACATCTTAGTACGGCCGTTAACATCATCAGATTTAACTGTAAGCATTTCTTGTAGCGTATACGCTGCACCATATGCTTCTAATGCCCAGACTTCCATCTCACCGAAGCGCTGGCCACCAAACTGAGCTTTACCGCCCAATGGTTGCTGCGTAACAAGTGAGTAAGAACCAGTAGAACGTGCATGCATTTTATCATCAACTAAGTGATTCAGTTTCAGCATGTACATATAACCTACTGTTACAGGACGTTCGAATGCACGACCAGTACGACCGTCAAATAAAGTAATTTGACCGCTTTCTGGAATATCAGCTAACAACAACATTTCTTTGATTTCTGCTTCAGTAGCACCATCAAATACTGGTGTTGCAACAGGTACACCTTTACGTAAATTTTCTGCAAGACGTTTGATTTCATGATCAGTGAAGCTATCAATGTCCACTTCTTGACGACTTGTACCAAGGTTATAAACCTCGCTCAAGAAGCTACGAAGTTTAGACACTTCTTCTTGCTCTTTAATCATGCGGTCAATCTTCACACCTAAACCATGGGCTGCCATGCCTAAGTGAGTTTCAAGGATCTGACCGATGTTCATACGTGATGGTACACCTAGCGGGTTCAATACGATGTCTACCGGCGTACCGTTTTCATCATATGGCATATCTTCAACCGGTTGGATAGTCGAGATAACACCTTTGTTACCGTGACGACCAGCCATTTTATCACCTGGTTGGATATGACGTTTCACTGCTAAGTAAACTTTAACGACTTTTAATACACCAGGTTGTAAATCATCACCTTGGATAATTTTCTGACGTTTAATTTCTAACTTCTTCTCGAACGTTGCTTTTATTTCAGCATGTTGTTCAATAATTTGTTCGAAGTCAGCTGCCGCATCATCGTCTTTTAATGCGATATCAAACCATGAGTCACGTTTAGTGCTATTTAACTTATCTTCGTCTACGCCGTTGTTTAATAACAAGTTGCGTGCACGAGCGAATACACCATCTTCTAAGATAGCTAACTCGTCAGACAAGTCTTTTTTGACTTCGCGTAATTGCATTGCTTCGATTTCTTTGGCTCTGGCGTCTTTTTCAACACCGTCACGAGTAAAGACCTGAACGTCAATAACTGTTCCACGTACACTGTTAGGTACACGTAGAGACGTATCTTTCACGTCAGAGGCTTTTTCACCAAAGATTGCTCTTAATAGTTTTTCTTCTGGAGTGAGTTGCGTTTCACCTTTAGGCGTGACTTTACCTACTAATATATCGCCGCCTTTTACTTCAGCACCAATATATACCACACCAGATTCATCCAATTTACCTAATGCGGATTCACCTACATTTGGAATATCAGCCGAAATCTCTTCAGGACCAAGCTTAGTATCACGAGCGACACAGCTTAATTCTTGAATGTGGATAGTCGTAAAGCGATCTTCTTCCGCAACACGCTCAGAAATAAGGATTGAATCCTCAAAGTTGTAACCGTTCCAAGGCATGAATGCGATACGCATGTTTTGCCCTAGTGCTAAATCACCAAGATCCGTAGACGGACCATCAGCTAGCACATCGCCTGTTACAATCGGGTCACCGACGTTACAAGTTGGTTTTTGGTTAATACACGTGTTCTGGTTAGAACGCGTATATTTGGTCAAGTTGTAGATATCAATGCCAGCTTCGCCTGCAGTCATTTCTGCTTCGTTCACTTTGATCACGATACGTGATGCATCAACATAATCGACCGACCCGCCACGTTTAGCAACAACAGTCACACCTGAATCTACCGCAACAACTCTTTCCATACCGGTACCAACTAATGGCTTATCAGCCTTTAATGTTGGCACTGCTTGACGTTGCATGTTTGCACCCATCAATGCACGGTTAGCATCATCGTGTTCAAGGAATGGGATAATTGACGCAGCAACAGATACGATCTGTTGTGACGACACATCCATATACTTGATATCAGATTTAAGCATTAATGTCGTTTCACCACGGTAACGACAAGGGATCAATTCATCAACTAATTGCTGAGCGTCATTTATTTCTACGTTTGCTTGTGCAATCGCAAATTGACCTTCTTCAATAGCAGATAAGTAATCAATTTCTTCAGTAACAACACCATCAACAACACGACGATATGGGGTTTCAAGGAAACCGTAATCATTAGTACGTGCAAAAGACGATAGTGAGTTAATAAGACCGATGTTCGGACCTTCTGGCGTTTCGATTGGACATACACGACCATAATGCGTTGGATGTACATCTCGTACTTCAAAGCCTGCACGTTCACGTGTAAGACCACCTGGGCCTAGAGCTGAAATACGACGTTTGTGAGTAACTTCAGATAATGGATTGTTTTGATCCATAAACTGAGATAATTGGCTTGAACCAAAGAACTCTTTAACGGCTGCGGAAATAGGCTTCGCATTAATCAAATCCTGAGGCATTACGTTATCTAAATCACCTAAACTTAGGCGTTCTTTTACGGCACGTTCTACACGTACAAGACCAACACGGAATTGGTTTTCAGCCATTTCACCAACACTACGAATACGACGGTTACCTAAGTGGTCAATATCATCCACGTCATCTTTACCATCACGGATTGTAATGAGTTGACGCATAACAGAGACGATATCATCTTTACTTAAGATACCTGGACCTGTAATTTCATCACGACCTAAACGTTTATTAAACTTCATACGACCAACAGTCGATAAGTCATAACGTTCTTCAGCGAAGAATAGGTTTTCAAATAATGCTTCAGCCGCATCTTTTGTCGGCGGCTCGCCTGGACGCATCATTCGATAAATTTCAACTAACGCTTCTAAACGATCATTGGTCGAATCAACGCGCAAAGTGGTAGAGATGTATGCACCATGATCTAGCTCGTTAATATATAGAGTATTAAACTCATTAATATTAGCGGCCTTTAATTTTTCAATTAAATCTAAGGTTAATTCATCATTGGCATTAGCCACAAGTTCACCGGTAGTTTCATCGATGATATTGTTTGAAATGACACGATTTAGAACATATTCAGCAGGTACTTCTAACTCAGTAATCTTCGCTTGTTCTAAAGCTCGCGTATGACGAGCTGAAATACGACGACCGTGTTCTACTAACACGTTGCCTTCAGAGTCAAAAATGTCAAACTGTGCAGTCTCACCACGAAGGCGATCTGGCACAACAGCCATAAATGTTTTGTCTTCTTCAAAACGTATTTGTACGTTTTCAAAGAACATCGCTAGAATTTCTTCTGTTGAATATTCTAATGCACGTAAAATAATAGACGCTGGAAGTTTACGTCGTCTATCTATACGTACAAATAAATTATCTTTTGGATCGAATTCAAAGTCTAACCATGAACCACGGTAAGGGATAACGCGCGCGTTATACAACACTTTACCGGATGAGTGAGTTTTGCCTTTATCATGATCAAAGAACACACCGGGTGAACGGTGGAGTTGAGAGACAATAACACGCTCGGTGCCGTTGATAACAAATGTACCATTGTCTGTCATTAATGGGATTTCGCCCATATACACTTCTTGTTCTTTAATGTCTTTAACAGTACCTGGTGCGGCTTCTTTATCAAACAATACTAAACGTAGTTTGACACGTAAAGGCGCAGAATAAGTGACGCTTCGAATTTGACATTCACGAACGTCAAACATCGGCTCACCTAAGCGGTAGCTCACATACTGTAGCTCTGAATTCCCAGAATAACTTTTTATCGGGAACACTGAACCGAACGCCGCTTCTAAGCCGTTATCTTTGTCGCCATTGACATCGATGAACTTCTTGAACGAGTCCAATTGAATTGATAGGAGGTATGGAATTTCCAATACCTGAGGGCGTTTGCCAAAATCCTTACGGATACGTTTTTTTTCGCTGTACGAGTAAACCATGGGTTCCTCAACTAGTGATTTTTGACCCGACCTGCTGCTAATGTATTAGCAACAAACTCCCAGTCCGCTTTGATTTTTTCCACCTATATGACTATGTTAATAGTCAGGTGATGCACATTTATAGACTAAGATAAGCGGTTAGTAAATTCTTAATTGTCTATAGCGCAAAAAAGCAGGTGACCAAAAAGTCACCTGCTTTTGCCATTTCTGGCATTAAGCAATTACAAGTAATTACTTAACTTCAACTTCAGCGCCAGCTTCAGTAAGAGTTGCTTTCAACTCTTCAGCTTCTTCTTTAGATACAGCTTCTTTGATAGCTTTAGGAGCAGATTCAACTACTTCTTTAGCTTCTTTAAGGCCTAGGCCAGTTGCTGCACGTACTGCTTTGATTACTGCAACTTTATTAGCACCGAAGCCAGTAAGTACAACGTCAAATTCAGTTTGTTCTTCAACAGCTGCTGCTGGACCAGCTGCTACTGCTGCTACTGCTGCAGTTGCTGTTACATTGAACTTTTCTTCAGCTGCTTCGATTAGTTCAACTAATTCCATTACTGGCATTTCAGCAATCGCGTTTAAGATATCATCTTTAGTTAGAGCCATTTCTCTAAACTCCTGGAGTTATTGTTAATTTAAAATAGTTTGCCAAAAACGAAAAATTATTTTTCGTCTTTGACCGCCGCCAATACACGCACAAATTTACTAGGCACTTCGTTGATAGTTTGAACGAATTTCCCAATAGGTGCTTTGAAGGTAGCAAGTAGTTTCGCCAATGCTTCGTCGCGAGTAGGTAATGAAGCCACTGCGTCCAATTTCTCAGGACCCAATAGACCGCTACCAATCGATAACGCTGTTACATTTAATTTCTTGTTCTCTTTTGAGAAGTCTTTGAAAAGACGCGCTGCACCACCCGGTGCCTCAATTGAAAAACCATAAATTAAAGGACCAGTTAAAGCACTGTTGATGTCTGCAAATTTACTGTCTTCTAAAGCGCGTTTAGCAAGGGTATTACGAATTACTTTTAAGTAAACACCTTGTTCACGAGCTTGTGTACGAAGAGCAGTTAGTTCGCCTACTTCCATCCCACGGTATTCTGCGACGGCAACGGATAGAGCTTGAGATGCGATATCGGAAATTTCCGCTACGATCTCTTTTTTTGCTGCTAAGCCTAGTGCCACTGCGTTCACCTTCTTTTTAATCTGACTTTGTAAGTTTACTTACGCCATCAGGGTTCACAGATTGATAAATACATTATTGTACTTACCGCTCTACGGTGTCCGATAACCCCAGAGAGTCTGAGTCCGTACCACCGTCTGCGTAGGCTGTTACATTAAGAGTGTCGTTATAAGTGATAGTTCTCTTACCTCTATCACCAACACTCACCTACGGTCTTGGACGGGAACTTAAAGTCATACACGTATGTACAATAAGCTCCAACCCATAACCTTTACAAGAGACGTAGCATGCAAGCACGCTACGGGCAAAATTACGCTTTAGCTGCTATTGAGCTTTGGTCTACAGAAAGACCTGCACCCATAGTAGTAGATAAGCTAACTTTCTTAATGTATACGCCTTTAGCTGAAGAAGGCTTCGCTTTCTTCAATGCTTCTAGCAATGCATTTAAATTCTCTTCGATTTGCTTTGCTTCAAAAGCAATTTTACCGATTGATGCGTGAATGATACCATTCTTATCGTTACGATACTGCACCTGACCCGATTTAGCATTTTTAACTGCTGTTGCTACGTCTGGAGTAACTGTGCCAGTCTTAGGGTTAGGCATAAGTCCACGTGGACCTAAGATTTGACCTAATTGACCAACAACGCGCATTGCATCAGGAGAAGCAACAACAACGTCAAAGTTCATTTCGCCTTTTTTGACTAGTTCAGCAAGGTCTTCCATACCAACGATGTCAGCACCGGCTGCTTTTGCCGCTTCAACGTTTGCACCTTGAGTAAATACTGCAACGCGTACGTCTTTACCAGTACCGTTAGGAAGTACAGTTGCACCACGAACGTTTTGGTCAGATTTACGTGCATCAATACCAAGATTAATTGCCACATCAATGCTTTCTGCAAATTTAGCAGTTGCTAGTTCTTTCAATAAAGCAACGGCTTCATTGATTTCGTAATCTTTGTTCGCTTCAACTTTTTCTTGAGCGATTTTTTTGCGCTTAGTTAGTTTAGCCATGTTCTTAACCCTCTACCTTTAAACCCATGCTACGAGCAGAGCCCGCGATGGTTTTTACAGCTGCTTCAAGACTTGCAGCAGTCAAGTCTGGTTCTTTAGTTGTCGCAATCTCTTCTAATTGAGCGCGTGTCACAGTACCGACTTTCTCAGTATTTGGACGACCAGAACCACTCTTAATACCAGCAGCTTTCTTAAGTAAGAAAGAAGCAGGAGGAGTTTTAGTAACAAAGGTAAAAGAACGATCATCGTATACTGTAATTTCTACAGGTACTGGAGCGCCTTTTTCAAGTGAATCTGTTTTCGCGTTAAACGCTTTACAGAATTCCATGATATTTACACCGTGTTGACCTAATGCAGGACCAACTGGTGGACTTGGGTTTGCAGCGCCAGCTGAAACTTGTAGCTTAATTAAGCCTTTGACTCTCTTTGCCATTTTAATATACTCTCAGTTTGTGGGTTGTGCGCCTGTCGAGTATTGAGAATACTCAAGTCGTCGGCTCCCCACGCAAATAAAGGGATGCGGATTGTATGCGTTTTTGACGGACGTGTCAAACATTAATGTGGCAATGATTTATGATGTTGGCATGCAATGCTTGCGCTAGCATAAAAATAGCGCAAGTAGCGTATATTTTTTAACTAAGTAAGGCTAGTGACATATTGATTACAATACTGAGTGCTAGCCAAATTACCAGCTGGTGCTTTATCCAATGAGTTCGAATACGACTTTCCCACTGCGTTGACTTAATTGCACCATATGCTTGTGTTAAAGGGTACAATACCAAATTCCCTACATGGACTATGATAAGACTGTATACCATAGTGACAATAATTGGCTCAGTTCCCACAATTAAAATGATTATTGCGACCATTAATATTGGGATACTCACTTTATATATTGGTAATGTATTAATCATTTACTAAACCTTGTGCGGCTCCTCCGTAAAAACTTACCTTACTAAGTCCGTATTTGACAATTGAGGTCCCCACTGGTCCACCTATTGCACCAGAAATCGCTCCTACCCCAACAGCAGAACCGAAGCCTCCCCAACTAAAACTGCCACTTGTCGACGCACTACCTAAATATGACAGCCCGCCTAGGACACCACCAAACCCAGCACCTACGATACCAATTCCGCCTTGTACATTCATTCATTCTACATTTTTTAATTTTTTCATCATATTTCCTTGAATTATCCGTTATTGAAAATCCATCTTAAAATATTTATGCATTAATTATTACTGTACTACAGATCTGATTTTTTAGTTGTTTAATGTACTTATACAAAAAAACCCAACACATCACTGCATTGGGCTCTATATTTCTTATTTCGAAAACTAAATGATTAGTTCTTTTCGACTTGACCAAATTCAAGTTCAACTGGCGTAGAACGACCAAATATAAGGACCGATACTTTGATGCGGCTCTTCTCATAATCGACTTCTTCTACCGTACCATCGAAGTCTGCAAATGGACCTTCAGAGACACGTACCACTTCACCTGGTTCAAACAATGTCTTAGGTTTAGGACTGTCGATATTTTCTTCAAGACGATTTAGGATAACATCGGCTTCTTTTTGTGAAATAGGCATTGGACGGTCTGATGTACCACCAATGAATCCCAATACACGAGGTACTGATTTTACTAAGTGCCATGAATCTTCGTTCATGTCCATGTTAACTAACACATAGCCTGGAAAGAATTTACGTTCAGATTTGCGCTTTTGACCGGCACGCATCTCAACGACTTCTTCGGTTGGCACTAGGATCTCGCCAAAGTGCTCTTCCATATGATTGATTTTAATATGTTCAAGTAATGTTTTTTGAACTCGGCCTTCATAGCCAGAAAATGCTTGTACTACGTACCAACGTTTACTCATAATTAAAACCCTATGCCAGTGATTAAGCCAACTAGACGTACTAAGATACCGTCTAAGCCCCACAATAATAACGCCATGACCAACGTCGCTACAAGCACAATTAACGTTGTCTGCGTTGCTTCTTGGCGGTTCGGCCACACAACTTTACGCACTTCGGTGCGTGAATCTTTAGCAAATGTCAAAAAGCGTGAGCCTTTGTTCGTCGATGCGGCGATAAAACCAGATGCAACTACGACTGCTATCGCGCCTAATGCACGGTACAATACAGAGACTTCTTCATAATGATAGTTCGCTGCAACTAAACCACTGAACAAGACAATCACTAGTAACCACTTTAGGGTATCAAAACCGCCACTTGACTGTACTTCTACTTTTTCACTCATTGCTTTGTCCTAGCTAAAATGCGTCATTGCAATTGTGCAATCATCGCTTATAAAGTGGCAGGGGCGGAGGGATTCGAACCCCCAACCATCGGTTTTGGAGACCGCTGTTCTACCAATTGGAACTACGCCCCTGCAGTGTGATACCGAATCTAACTTCGCTACCAATCAACAAATTTTACATACACTTCGATTGTGCTGCCTGAAAAAATTAATAAGGGAGTACAATGAAGGGATGCGTATTATACCCACGTTTGCCAGTTAATCAAGCCCTATAAAGCCACCAGTTTGATGTGACCATAATTTTGCATAAATCCCATCTTGCTGTAACAGCTCGTGGTGAGTGCCAGATTCAACGATTTTACCCTCATCTAACACGATTAACCTGTCCATTTGGGCTATCGTAGATAAACGGTGGGCGATTGCCAATACCGTTTTGTTTTCCATGACTTTATCTAAGCACTGTTGGATCGCAGCTTCAACTTCAGAATCTAATGCCGACGTGGCTTCATCAAGGATCAGTATTGGTGCATCTTTGAGCATAACACGCGCAATAGCGATACGCTGACGTTGTCCACCAGAGAGTTTCACGCCGCGTTCACCAACATGTGCATCAAATCCCGTGCGACCTTTAGAATCTGATAACTGCTGAATAAATTCATACGCTTCAGCTTGTTTTGCTGCGGCTATCATCTCGTCTTCCGTTGCATCACTGCGTCCATACAAAATATTATCACGCACCGATCTATGCATTAACGACGTATCTTGAGTCACCATAGAAATATGTGAGCGTAAACTTTCTTGTTGCACCATCGTAATCGCCTGTCCATCAATCTCAATTGATCCTGATTGCACATCATAAAAACGCATCAACAAGTTTACCAATGTTGATTTGCCTGATCCTGAACGCCCTACCAAACCGACTTTTTCGCCCGCTTTTATCTGTAAATTTAATGACTGAAAGACCTCGACGGCATTGCCCGTATGTGTTTGATAAGCAAAATTAACCTGATTGATAGCAATGGCACCACCGGCGATCGTTAATTGCTTTGCATCGCTCTTATCTTGGATCTCAATGGGTACAGATAAAGAGTTGATCCCATCTTGCACTGTCCCGATATTTTCAAAAATCGACGACACTTCCCACATGATCCACTGCGACATGCCATTCAAACGTAATGCTAAGCTGACTGTAATGGCTAACGCACCGCCACTAACCAAACTATCCGTCCACAAACTAATAGCTAAAGCCGTCACCGATAGTACCAATAATGCATTTGAAAACCACACGCAACCATACAACACCGTGACCAAGCGCATCTGCGGATGGACGGTTTGTAGAAATCCATCCATACCTTCTTTGGCATACGTTGCTTCACGTGCTGAATGCGAAAATAACTTCACCGTCATGATATTGGTATAACTATCAATAATTCGTCCAGTCATAATTGATCGCGCATCCGCTTGATTTTTTGATACACGTTTAAGCTTAGGTAAAATTGTTCGAAGAATAGTAACGTACACTACCAACCAAATCACAAATGGCAATGCAAGCATCGGATCTGTCGCAAACACCATCACCACAATACTAATAAAATACACACAAATGTAGACCATTAAATCAAGTAATTTCATCACTGTTTCACGAACCGCTAGTGCTGTTTGCATTATTTTGGTTGCAACACGCCCAGCAAATTCATCTTGGAAAAACGATAGTGATTGACTCAAAATATATTGATGTGCCATCCAGCGGATCCGCATCGGGTAATTACCAAGTAAGGCTTGGTGAGTTAAAAATGATTGCGTGATCACTAAGATTGGCAGTATCACCACAAGAATCAATGCCATGATAATCAAGCTTGTTTGTTCTTCTGCAATAAAAGTCGCGGGATCACGAGTAGAAAACCAATCAACCAACTGCCCCATATACCCAAACAAAGACACTTCTAACATCGCAATACACGCGGCGAGTACGGATACGCAAGCTAAAACAGGCCAAATTCCTTTAGAAAAATGTAGGCAAAACGCAAACACACCTTTGGGTGGTTGAGTCAGTTTTGTGTCGGGAAAGGGAGTAATCAGGCTTTCGAACCAAGCAAACATGCAGTAACCTTGTCGGTAATCTTAGAGATAAATAAAGCCAACAAGGATAATGCATATCACGTAAAAGCGCTATGTTGGTGATGGGTTATTTTGTCAGGGCGTGTATGATCGCTTGTACATTATCATGATGATTTTGACGCCATTGTGTTAGGGTTTGTCCTGCATCTTTGGCATGACGTTGTTGTGCGATAAGTAAGGCTTGTTCCGCTTTAGCTTGAGGGATCACTGCTACACCATCATTATCAGCGACAATGATATCGCCAGCGACGACTCTGACACCTCCGACGATGACAGTTGGTAGGTCTTCTGTCAGGACTTTTTTCGCACCCGGTTTTGGGCATACACCTAAAGCATGGATCGGAAATTGTAGGGCCTTGACTTCATCAATATCGCGCACTACTCCATCAACAATTAATCCTGCAATGCCGTTTTGCTGCGCAATCGCACAGACATTTCCGCCACTGACGGCATATTGATCATCCGCTTCAACCACTAATATATCACCCGGCAGGGCATCATAAATCGCTTTATGCACCATCAAGTGATCACCAGGAGCGCATTTTACTGTATAAGCCCGACCTGCCACTCCAGGCATATCTGTCCATAATGGATGAATACGAAAATCCATGAATTGCGTCCTTGGCAGCGCATCAGCTAAATCACAGGTTGAGATTGTTAGATAATCTCGATAGAGCGCATGCGTCATGTTGTTATTCCCTTATTACATTAACGGCTGCATAAACAACCATGTCCAGTAAGCACAAATCGCAAACTGCACTAAAAAGGTCGCAAAGCGTAATTGAATTGCCAATGGGCTAGTTGAGATGAGTAAAATCAAGGATTGTGCTAAACGCGCACAAAGTAATACATACGCTAATCCATCAGTGATGTCGCTGCTACCCGTCGCCATGGCATAGAGTAACAGGCCACCAATAAACGGAAAACACTCAACCGCATTGGCGTGCACGCGAGTTAAGCGAAAACCAAACGCTGGCACATCAGAGCCATCGGCCGCAAATTTTAAATTTTTGTTGTAACCGCTCATGCCTAAGTAAGTTCGATAACCGGCTAAGGCTAATAAACTGACTAATGTAGATTTTGCAAACACAAACATGGCGCTAGTCTAACAGCGCCTTGCTCTAAACTTCTTCCCTTTAATCTTGCCTTCACGAAATTGTGCCATTGCGCGTTTTACACTGCGTAACTTCACCGCAATAAACGACACTTGATTCGTTACATTGATTTTGCCAATGTCATCGCCATCAATGCCGGCCTCTTTGGTTAACGAACCTAAGATATCACCTGGACGAAGTTTTTGGCGCTTACCACCATCAATACTCAAGGTTACATATTCAGGTTGAATAATACGATTCGCATGAAACCGTACGCTTTCGATGCCTTTAGGCTTAAGCACGACTTGGGCGTGTGCTTCTATTTCACGTAAATTTGCCATTTCAGCATCGCTGACTAACGTCACAGCTAGACCTTCAGCATCCGCTCGACCAGTACGACCAATGCGATGTACATACACATCAGGCTCTTCACTCACGGTGTAGTTAATCACTAAATCTACCGCATCAATATCCAGCCCGCGCGCAGCAACATCCGTTGCCACTAGCACCAAGGCTGATTTATGCGCAAAACGAGTCAATACTTGGGTGCGTTCGCGTTGTTCTAAATCACCATTTAGGGCAACCGCCGAGATATCTTTTTGTTGTAAATACTCAGTTAGCTCAAACGTTTGAATTTTGGTGTGACAAAATACAATCGCTGCTTTGGCCTGATAATGCGTAATAATTGCCGCAACCGCTTGTTGACGATGCTCATCAGACACCTTATAAGCAATCTGTTGGATCTTCGTTTCACTATGCAGTGATTGGGTTTCAATACGCTTTGGTGTTTTTTGTACAACATCAGAGATCTGCGCAATCGTATCGGGATAGGTCGCAGAAAACATTAAGGTTTGACGCACTTTAGGTAAGTGTTTAAAAATCACTTCCAACTCATCATAAAAGCCCATATCTAACATACGATCCGCCTCATCAAGCACGAATTGTTTTAGATTGTGCAATTTAACACGATGATTAAGCATGTGATCCATGACACGGCCTGGCGTCCCCACAATAATATGCGGAGGATGACGTAATGTCGCAATTTGGCCATTCATCGGAATACCACCACACAAGGTCGTGATCTTCACATTATCCATCCGGCGAGCTAACAAGCGCAATTGCTCGGCAACTTGGTCAGCCAGCTCACGTGTTGGACACAGCACTAAGGCATGCGTATAGGTACGTTTTTCGTCAAGACCTTGTAATATTCCCAAACCAAATGCAGCCGTTTTACCACTTCCAGTTTTGGCTTGCGCTAATACATCTTCACCTACTAACACCACCGGCAACGTTGCTGCTTGGATATCCGTGAGCTGTGTATAGCCAAGTTCTGTCACTGATTGGATCAGCTCAGGGCGTAAATTAAGGGTTGTAAAATCAGTCATTATACTAATTGCCACGCTATCGCCTGTCCGGCGAAAAATGGGACAATATCGTCCCCAGTTGAAAGTGCGATTTGCTCTGGGATCGTCCATTCTTGGCGTTGCAAAGTAATCGTTGTTGTATTTCTCGGTAACCCGTAAAAATCAGGCCCGTAATGTGAGGCAAAGCCTTCTAATTTATCTAATGCACCCAATTCTTCAAATACTTGGGCATATAATTCAATCGCGCTCCATGCGCTATAACAACCTGCACAGCCACATGCCGATTCTTTCTTATGTTTTTCATGTGGCGCTGAGTCAGTACCTAAGAAAAACTTAGACGATCCAGAAGCAACTGCAGCACGCAATGCTTGTTGGTGAGTGTTACGTTTTAATACGGGTAAACAATAATTATGGGGTTTTACACCACCAACTAATAAATCATTGCGGTTTAATAATAAATGTTGAGGCGTAATGGTCGCCGCAACATTAGCAGAAGCCGCCAATACAAAATCTGCCGCGTCTTTGGTTGTGATGTGCTCAAAAACAATTTTTAATTCAGGAAACGCCGCGACAATATGCTGTAAGTGTTGCTCAATAAATTCTGCTTCACGGTCAAAAATATCAACATGCGCTTGCGTCACTTCACCATGAATGAGTAATAACATACCCACTTCTTGCATGATCTCAAAGATCGGATACAAGGCCTCGACCCCTTTTACGGCAGCTTCAGAGTTGGTGGTTGCCCCTGCTGGGTATAACTTTGCAGCCACTACACCGGCGGCCTTGGCAGCGCGAATATCATCTGCGCTGGTGGTGTTGGTTAAGAATAAGGTGACCAGAGGTTCAAAATCGGGGAAATCAGTCGCATGTGCTAAAATACGCTCACGGTACGCCATGGCTTGCTCAGTCGTGGTGACCGGAGGGACTAAATTTGGCATGGCAATGGCCCGACGGAAACAACGTGCAGTCGCAGGTACTGTCTCTGCTAACATCTCGCCATCACGAAAATGTAAATGCCAATCATCAGGGGTAGTCAAAGTAAGGGTTTGCATGTTGAGTCACTCTCGGTAAATTATTCCGCTATATTATGCCCTAATCACAGCAAACTTTCGCCTGATTTCAACATTTATATCGTTATCAACAGCATCCAATACTTGCCAATATAAACAAATATGCATTAAGGTAGATAAAGTTTATTTATCTACACCGCATATTTTGACAAAGGAAGTTCAGTTGCATGTCAGCGAAAATCAGTCTGCTTAATTTTTTTCCTCAGCCGAATTTATTCCAGCGTATATTTTTTCCGTTTTTAGACCGTATTTTTGGCATAACAAAAATGAATACCTTGTATCAGGATCATCAGATGCAAGGGTTATCCAAAGAAGACTTTGTCGACAAGTTACTTGATGTACAGCAGATCACTGTGACCAACGAAGCCTCATTGTTAGACCAAATTCCTGCAACGGGTCCCGTAGTCATCGCTAGTAATCATCCCTTTGGTGGTATCGAAGGACTGATTCTTGCTCGAGCGATTAGCAAAAAGCGTCCCGATATCAAAGTATTTGCTAACCATGGTCTTAAAGTATTTAAAGAACTCTCAGATTATTTCATCTTTACCAACCCACTGTCACCCAATGATCCCAAAAACGCACCCAGTATTCGTCGCGCCATCGCACACGTCAAAGCGGGTCATCCGTTACTCATTTTTCCAGCCGGGCGGGTTTCTTATTACCAAACTGCCCATCAAGATATTGTCGAACACCAATGGAACAAACTGGTTTACCGATTAACTAAAGACGCAGGCGGTAAGTTCGTTGGTGTCTTTGTACAAGGCTTAAACCGTCCCTTTTTCTATATTTTAGGACGTATTTATTATCGCCTACGGATGTTGTTGTTGGCGCGTGAACTCATGGCAAATACCCATCGTACCATTCAACTTGACCACACTCAGTGTGTGACCATCCCAAATCATTTACCGGCTCAAACCGGTGCTGATTTTGCTCGTAGCTTAAGTTATGCCGTCGATAGTCGATGGCAGTATGCATGGCCGTCTGACCTTCCGCTATCGAATATGGCGCCTCTTGCCCCAGAGATCTCTATACAAACATTACAGCAAGAATTAGCCGATTTGCCTACACAGCAATGTTTAGTGAGGGTCGGCGAGTTTGCTGTGTATTGGTCCATGCAAACCCAAACACCTGCCATCGTGGATGAAATTGCACGCTTACGTGAGCTCGTATTTAGAATGCACAATGAAGGCTCAGGTTCAGATCGTGATACGGATAGCTTTGATGCCACTTATACCCATTTGTTTGTCGTGCGAACGCCGGAGGATTCGACGCAGCCGGCGCATATAATCGGTGCATATCGAATGGGACGGACAGATGAGCTTATTGCCGCGAATGGCTTGGACGGATTATATTTACATAAAATGTTTGAGTTTTCGCCAGAGTTTATTAACCAACAACAGCCTTGTTTGGAAATGGGACGGTCGTTTATTATTCCACAATATCAACGTTCCCCTCAGGGCTTATTTATGTTGTGGCGTGGGATAGGCGAGTTCATGAATGTCTTCCCTCAATATCGTATTTTGTATGGCACGGTGTCTATTAGTAAATTATACCGACCACAAAGCGTGAGCATTATAGAACATGGACTAGTGAACGCGCCCGAACATGTTCAACCCCGTCAGCATTTTGAGTTTGCCCTACATCCACAATTAGCTGCGTTTGCATTATCGCAAGGAAGTACTATTCAAATGGGGCTCAACAAGTATGTTAATACTTACCTACAAGCAATCGAACAAGATGGAAAGGATTTACCAATACTTACCAAACAATACCAAAAGCTAGGTGCTGATTTTCATGCGCTTGGTATTGATACAAGTTTTAATCACACGCCAGGTTTGTTGTTGAGTGTGAATATGAAAAACGTCCCTGCTCGTATGCAAAAACGTTTTTTGGGGCGTACGCTTTAATGCAGAACACTAACGGTTAACGGTTCTGCTTGGGATCTCCTGAACCGTAATCGTTAAACAGCTTACTAGCTAACCCATTTAGCAAACGCATCTGTTGCCATTTGCTTCACATCAGCGGTTTGTGTCGGCGCCGAATCCGAGCCCATACCTAACATATTTTTAACGCTATCCCACCACCCCTCAGCATGTGATTGTGAGCTATATAATGAGGTGCAAAGTAACGTGCAAGATACGACAACAATAGGTAGTGTTTTCATAATATTAGTCCTTTAAAAAATTATTTATTCTTCCGAACTATAGATGAAAAATACCCCGATGCAGGATTATTTTTGTAATGATTAATTCTTTTTCGTATAAGCAGCGATAATGACTATACGCTGACCATTTACTCGACCTTCAATATGCAAAGGATTATCAGATAAACCAATGTTACGTACAGGTGTTCCGCGTTTAGCTGTAAACCCTGCCCCTTTCACATCAAGATCTTTGATGATCGTGACACTATCGCCGGCTTTTAATGCCACCCCATTAACATCCAAAGTAGGCTCGTCATTACTGATCATGCCCGCTTCAGCCCATTGCTTAACATCATCTTCAAGATATAGCATGTCCATACTATCTTGTGCCCAGCTTTCAGTACTCACCCGACCAAGCATTCGATATGCCATCACTTGTACCGCTGGCGTTTGTGACCACATAGTGTCATTGAGACAGCGCCAGTGATTGATGTCCAATTCGACTTCACCTTCGATTTGGTCATGGCAGTTGCCACATAACAAAATCGCACAATTTGCGGTCGTATCGGGAGAATATTCAATGGCGTATGGGGTTAAACGGTCTGTCGCCGTACATAATTCACATTGTTGATTGGCACGTTCAAGGAGATGTTTTTCTAAAGACATGTTGCGGTTTCACTCATAAAAAGATAGGAAAAGCTATTGCGCATATGAGTACGGCTACGAAAGCGTAAACTCTACAGGCACTAAACCCACAAAATAAAAAGGGATTATATCACAGCAATCTATTAATGGTTTCTATTAATGATTCAGAGGATGTTGAGAGTTAATTTTGCAGAGACTGCTGATGGGCTATCGTAGCGGGGGCAACACCAAAGTTAACATCGACTTGAGCGCCTTGCAATTGGCGAATAATTTTAACTAACGCATAATGATGGATCGCATGCGAAGCACAAAATACTAGCTCCCGGGCTATTGTCGATTGCACGGTCACGTGATGAGTATGGTACACATTGATATCAGAGACAACGCTCAGGGCTTGAACGAGTTGGCTATCTGTGAGTGTCAGGATCCAGGTTTTAATATGGTGTAACTGACTAATAGCAACAGCGAGTGACGTTTCAATCTCACTTTGCCGAGAGCGATAATTGTAATCGACGGTAGTGGTTTCCAGCCCACGCATAAGACTAGTAAAATGATCAACGATATGACGAATATGCTGACCAATCGAGGCACTAAATAAAGGCTGACAGATATCTTGATATTCTTCGTGATTTAACGATTGTAATAATACGATGGATTGATCGATAACTTCACTATGACTACTAAGCATTAATTCAAAACATCCTTATGTATGAGTGGGCTTATTCTGACAATTGGGCTTTCGCTTACTAGACTAGACCTGTGATATGTTAAAAATATTACACACAATAAAAAATTAATCATGTTTCACATAAATCATCGCGCTAGTATCATACCCTTTACTTTCTGCGAAATTTAATAGTTTGTCAATAATGCTAGGTTCAAGGAGTTTGGTGCGAGACAAAATCCACAGATAATCCGTATCTGGTCCAGTCACTAAGGCATACTGATAGTTGCTGTCTAGCTGCGCGATCACATAGCTGGCATAAAATGGTCCAAAAAATGACACTTTCAAATGCCCAATCGTATCATCACCCACAAAATACGCTTTACCATTGGCTTGAGTCCACTCACCCGCTGCGATTTCAAATCCTTGATTGAGCACATCAATCCCACCATCTTCGCGAACAGAGTACGTTGCTGAAATTTGTTCTAAGCCACGCTCAAAAGGATGATCTAAACGAGCGATTTCATACCAAGTCCCCAAATAACGTGATTTATCAAAATCACTCACCGGAGTAATGCCTTGTGGGATACTCGTACAAGCACTCAGACTGACAAGTGCGCCAACGATACATACAATAACCAGCACCTTGCTAACATATTGGGACATACAGGGTTCCTTTAAAATAAAAAACCCAAGTCATTTTCATCACTTGGGTTTCAGAGATTCTAGTGTGCGCATGTTATTGCTGGTGACGACATACATGCTTAGATGACTATCAATGTTATCCTACGAAAAACTCTTTACGCATATCTGCATCACGACTAAATACACCGCCTAATGATGATGTTTTAGTATATGACTTGCTATCGCGAATTCCGCGTGCTTTGACACAATAATGTGTTGCATTAATACTAACAGCAACATCCTCGGTGCCGGTCAATGCTTGTAGTGCCACCATAATTTGCTGCGTTAGCCGTTCTTGTACTTGCGGGCGCTGAGCAAAGAACGCAACCAAGCGATTGATTTTAGACAAACCGATAACAGTTTGTTTTGGAATATAAGATACTGTCGCCGTGCCATCGATAGTCACAAAATGATGCTCACAAGTGCTTGTTAATGAAACATCAGAGACTTGAACCGGCTGTTCAATTTTCATTTTATTTTCAATTTGGGTGATTTTAGGGAATTTACGATAATCTAAACCTGAGAAAATCTCGTCAACGTACATCTTAGCAATACGTCGCGGAGTATCACACAAACTATCATCTTCCAAATCCAAACCCAATGCATCCATCACGTCATTCATTGCGCGTTGGATCTTACTGCGTTTTTCATCGTCAGTTAACCCGTTGTCTTTCATTGGGGTTTCAAGCCCTTGTTCAATGAGGGCAGTACGAACAAGCGCAGCTTCTTTGGTGATCGCAGGCTCCAAGGCGGTGCGTACGATAACTGCTTCTTTTGCTAACATAAGTCAATCCATCATTCAAAGTGAGTAATAGTATACGGTGCAACAACTGATTTCGGATTAAAAAAATCTATATTATTTAACGCGTTACTCTTTTTAATTAGGTAAACTATTAAAAATATTCAGTTTTTCGATCCATAGTTTACTCATATTTCTATATAAGGATACCATTTTGAGCGCAGCAATACTAATTACCGGTGGAGCACAACGACTCGGCTTAGCCATGGCCGAAGCATTAATTGCCCAAGGCGAAACGGTCATCATTACTTATCGCACTCACAAGCCGCAAGTGGACGCACTCGCCGATCAAGGTGCACGCATGATCCAATGTGATTTTGCCCAACCTGACGACATCGCTCGTTTATGCCAATTGGTCAATACTGACTATGCTGCATTACGTGCGATAATCCATAATGCGTCAGATTGGGATCAAGAAGCAGGGACAGACAACTATGCACAATTAATGCAAAAAATGATGCAAGTCCATGCCCAAGCACCATATGAAATTAACCTCGCGTTACAGCAAAAATTACTCGCTTTTGATGGTGTCGCTGATATTATCCACATGACTGACTATGTGCAGGATACAGGCAGTAAAAAGCATATTGCGTACGCTGCAAGTAAAGCCGCCTTACATAATCTTACGCTGTCTTTTGCGACCCTACTCGCACCGAATGTTAAAGTGAATAGCATTGCACCAGCGTTATTAATGTTTAACGAACAGGATTCGGATGCCTATAAAGCCAAATCATTACAAAAATCGTTATTACAAATTTGTCCAGGCCCACAAGAAGCGGTTAAAGCGATGAATTATTTGTTCGATTGTGACTTTGTTACCGGACAAACTATGCATTTAGACGGCGGCAGACATTTAAAATAAGCAACCCGATAAATTAAGAATTAACACTATGAGCTATCAATGATGACCTATCAATTATTACCAGAGTGGGTAACCCAAGAAGCCGTGATTTTAGCTTGGCCACATCAACAAACCGATTGGGCGCCTTGGTTACAAGACACCCGTGCTGTGTATCTTAATATTATCACCCATATTACCCAATCCACGGGCGTAGTTGTGTTGTTAGTTGCAGAACAAGACATTGTTGATGTACAAATGCGACTTGCAGATTTCACTGGGGTATTAATTGTACCGGCACAATTCAATGATACTTGGGTTCGTGATTATGGATTTTTGACTGTCGAACATGACGGGCAAGCACAGCCGATTGAATTTGAATTTAATGGCTGGGCAGATAAATATGCGGCGGATCTCGATACACAAGTCAATCGTCGTTATTTAGCTCCATTGTTGTCACAGCCGTTGATCAGCTATCCTGAAATTGTCGAAGGCGGTGCACTAGAAATTGATGACGACGGTCACTTACTTTCCACTGCACAATGTTTATTGCATCCTAAACGTAACCCCCAGCTCACTGAGCAAGACTATCATGCGTTATTTAGTGACCATTTAGGCGCTCAGCAAGTGACCATTTTGCACCACGGTCATTTAGAAAACGATGACACCGACGGTCATATTGATACTCTAGCGCGTTTTACGTTGCATCAAGGGATCGTGTATCAGGGAGCAAACAATCGCCCAGATGACTCACATTTTTCCGGACTTGATGCAATGGCGCAAGAATTACAATGTGCGTTCCCTGAACATACGCTTTTCGCCCTACCGTTGCCGCATATTATGGATGGCATTGACGATCTTGATAATGTCGGTAAAGGTGCCGAACGCTTACCCGCATCCTATGCCAACTTTTTGATTTTTAATGATCTCATATTGGCACCGGTCTATGGTGTGCCTGAAGATAAAGACGCTATGGCTGTGTTAGCCAGAGCTTATCCGCATCATCAGATTATTCCAGTGAATTGTGCGACGTTAATCCGACAATATGGCTCATTACATTGTATTACCATGCAAGTACCACAAGGCGTTATTCAGCCACACTGGATTGCACAAGCGTTAGCACAAGTCACGGTAGTAGCAGTATAACTTATTTTAAAAAAACCACATGCCAGTAAGTGTTCATGTAACACCATCGGCAGCATTGAGAGCGAACTATGCAATCATCTAAACCAAAAGTCAGAGTTGGTGTTGTCCAACAAGCTATTTCAGGGAATGACAAATACACTAATTGGCAAGACAGTGCCTCCCAAATTCGCCAGTTAGCGCAAGATGGATGTCGCTGCGTATTACTCCAAGAGCTACACAGCACCTTGTATTTTTGTCAAACCGAAGATGTGGACGTGTTTGATTTAGCCGAGCCGATTGAGGGCGAAGGCCATGCCTTCTTTGGAGCATTAGCCGCTGAATTAAATATTGTATTGATCACTTCTATGTTTGAAAAACGTGCTGCCGGTTTGTATCACAACACCGCTGTCGTATACGACTGTAGCGCCGATATTGCCGGGATCTATCGCAAAATGCATATCCCTGATGATCCCGGTTTTTATGAAAAGTTTTATTTTACGCCAGGTGATCTTGGCTTTACGCCAATCGATACGTCTATCGGTAAACTGGGTGTCTTAGTCTGTTGGGATCAATGGTATCCAGAAGCTGCTCGGTTAATGGCAATGGCAGGTGCGGAGATTTTATTTTACCCAACGGCAATTGGTTGGGATCGAAATGACACAGCAGCAGAACAAGCGCGTCAACGTGATGCATGGCAAATCATTCAACGCAGTCACGCTGTTGCTAATTCAGTCCCTGTGGTGGTAGCTAATCGCACTGGATTTGAATTATCACCAAACGGTGAAGAAGGGATTGAATTTTGGGGGACAAGCTTTGTTGCAGGCCCACAAGGAGAATTACTCGCTCAAGCTTCGACTGATCAACCAGAAAATTTAATCGTCGATCTTGATTTGCAACGTACTGAAGATATTAAGCGTATATGGCCGTATTTTCGTGACCGTCGCATTGATGCCTACGACGATATCACCAAACGCTGGCGTGACTAATAACAAGCAATAATGGTCCCAGTGCTGCTTACCTAAGTCGATATATGACGTTATTCGGTCTGAGCGCTAGGCCGTTGCTTTATTTCATCATACCAACGCTGCAGATTGACTTGTTCAGGTAAGATCCTAATCTTCACCACACGGGCAAAATCAATCGCAGTAAATGCAGTAATGTCCGCAACACTGAATTGTTCACCCGCTAGATAGTGGTTTTCTGCTAAATGTTGGTCAAGCAGTTGCATAAATTGCTGTGCATTTAGACCCGCTTCTTTGCCAAACTCAGGTATCGGGTTCATGCGGTCTTTGAAATACCCAGTCGAATGTTGAAAACACATCCCAACCTGCATAAATAAATATAACTCAGCGCGTTGTTGCCACTGGGCAATGATCCCTTTACTTAAAGGATCGTGACCATATAACGCAGGTTCTGGCTGTAATGCTTCAAAATACTGACAAATCGCATTTGCCTCACTAATACAGGTACCGTCATCTAATTCTAAAATAGGGACTTTAGCCAACGGATTTTTAGCTTTCATTTCGGCGGATAAGTTTTCACCGCCCACAATATCAATTTGAACATAATCAACATCAATACCTTTTTCGGCTAAAAACATTCTCACTCGTCTAGGAGTCGGTGCTGTTTTCGTATCATAAATTTTCATTTGACAGTCCTGTTTTTGCAGTCCTTTGTTACAGTCTCTTAGTAAAACACTGTACATAATTAATTGCCATACTATCACTATAACGCCATTGTTTACTCAGTACATTAAACTTCATGCCGGTTTCGTGAGTTAAATGACAATTAGCAGCTTGGGTCCAAGTCACCAATTCACTGGGTTTGACAAATTTACGCCAGCTATGGGTACCAATCGGTAAATACCTCAGCACATATTCAGCCCCGACAATCGCAAATACAAACGCAGTCAACGTTCGGTTTAACGTCGCTAAAATAAGCATCCCACCCGGTTTAACTAACTTAGCACATTGGGCGATTAACTCAGCTTGGTCTGCTACATGCTCAACCACTTCAGCATTAATCACAACATCGAATTGCTGCCCTGATGCCACCACCTCTTCTGCTAACGCATGTTGATAATCGACCTGAGTACCTGTATTAGTCGCATGGCGCTTGGCGACATTAATACTCATGGCGGATGCGTCAATCCCTGTGACGTTCGCGCCAAGATGAGCTAAGGGTTCTGACACTAATCCTCCACCACAACCTACATCCAGTACAGATAATCCTTGGAATGGCGTTCCTAGGTCATATAATTGCCATAAATTGGCATTTGGTTGCGGTTTGAAGCGTAAATCTATTTCAAAGTGCGTCCCAATATGAGTCGTAAAATATGCTAATCTGGCATGATTAAAAGCGATAGCTTGACCATATTTACCAATCGGATCCCACCATTGTTCCGCTAAACTATCAAATTTGGCGACTTCTTGTGGGTTGAGGGTCGAACTTATCTTGCCGTTTAACTGACTTTTATCTAACATTAAATTCTCTGTGAAGATCTTGATGTGGTTAGTCGATTGAACTTTATACGTAACAACACGCTATATAGATTGGTGTATTTATTTTTAGTAAATTATAAGGAACTGGCATGCCAGAGTTAAATGTTTTAGGTAAACCGTTAGTGCCCTGCTGCGCTGGTACAGGATTCCAGCGGGATGGGTTGTGTAGCGTCATTTCCTCTGACAGAGGTAACCATTCTGTCTGTGCGATTATGACTGATGAATTTTTATTGATGCAGCAACGAATAGGCAACGATTTAATCACCCCCAACCCGGCATACCAATTCAAAGGCTTAGTCGCTGGCGATAAGTGGTGTTTGTGTGCAATGCGATGGGCACAAGCTGATCAGGCAGGTGTTGCACCACCTGTGATTTTGGAAGCCACATCAGAAGCCGCTTTATCGGTGATCACCTTAGATAGACTGAAAGCTCATAGCCATCAGACTAATTAATGCGCTTCCCAATCAGCCAATAACGCTTGGGTGTGGGCATCTACTGCACCTTTATTTTCAGTGATCCACCAACGTTCCATCAACCTCACATTTTTAATGTTTGCTTTATAAAACACATCCACAATATCCCCAACAATAGGAATAAAACCAAGCCCATAATCTAACAGTGCATTGCGCAGCATTAACTTTCTAATATCAGCAGGCACATTCATTTTATCTGCCAAATGGACAATCCGTAAACTTGCTAACAGCATAATGGTATCGCCTAAGACAGGAATGAGACCAACCAAAAAATCTAATCCGACTCTGACCCCAATAAATGGGATCTTTATCGCCATATCAAGTAAATTAGCGATATCTTGGGCTTGCTTGAGTTCCTTGGGGGCTTGCATTCTTATTCCTTTTAATGCTTTTACTTAGTGCTTAAAATTAGCGCTTAACATTAGCGCTTAAACTGGGGCATTGAGTTTTGCTGCCTCAGCAGCACGAACTGACATATCTTGTTCCACATCCCAGCCGTGTAAATTATCTTGAAGCAAATTAAATAGCATCTCAATGTGTGCATCATCAGAGTTAAGACAGGGAATGTATTGGTACTCTTTACCGCCATTTTCCATGAAATATTCACGATTTTCTTCACCAATCTCTTCGATTGTTTCGAGACAATCAGAGCTAAAGCCCGGACAGATAACCTGCAACGAATGCACACCTTGCTCAGGTAAGGCTTTTAAAGTTTCGTCCGTATAGGGAGTGAGCCATTCCTCACGACCAAAACGTGACTGAAAGGTTGTCATATATTCATCAGCTTGAAGCCCGAGTGCTTCAGCAACCAAACGTGTCGTTTTGTAGCATTCACAGTGATAAGGGTCGCCATTTAATAGATAACGTTTAGGGATCCCATGATATGAAAAAATCAACTTATCGGTACGGCCATGCTGAGCCCAATGAGCTTTAATGCTATCAGCCAAACAACTAATATAACGGGCATCATCGTGGTAATGGGAAATAAAGCGTAAATCAGGTAACCAGCGACGCTGAGTAAAATCATTTGCTAGCGCATCAAAGGTAGAACCACTGGTAGATGCACAATATTGTGGATACAAAGGTAATACAACAACTTTTCTAGCACCATGCTCTAGTAATTGATTCATGGCATTTTCAACACTTGGCTGACCATAGCGCATTGCATAGCCAACAATGTATTTACCCGGACTATGCGCATCAAACTTGGCTTGTAACGCGCTTGCTTGGTTTTTGGTATGCGTTAATAATGGCGAGCCATCTTCGGTCCACACCGTTGCGTACGCAGCAGCGGAACGCTTAGGGCGAATTTGTAAGATAATCAAGTTAAGGATGCACCACCAAATCAATTTGGGGACTTCAACAACGCGCGGGTCCGATAAAAATTGCTTTAAATACGGCTTAAGCGCTTGTTTGGTTGGCGCTTCAGGCGTGCCTAAATTACTGACTAATATGCCTATTTTATCTGTTTGCGAATGGGTAAACACCGAATTAGATGTGTACTTCATAAATTAATTATCCCACAACTTTATATGATTAAATTATATTTAGCCAATACGTAATATATCGTATTTTGGCTTAGTTTTATTTGCGCTATTTCAAGTATATTGCGTGCCTTATGGCGCATAGTATGTCGGCGTACCAAAACCAACTGGCAAGCCTAACGCAAAGACCCAAATATAAAATAACAATGTCCAGCCCAATATAAATACCATTGAATATGGCAACATCATGGCTATCATCGTCCCCATACCAGTATCTTTTTTATATTTCACCGCCATTGCGAGGATCAAACCAAAGTAACTCATCATTGGCGAAATGACATTGGTTACCGAATCACCGATACGATAAGCTGCTTGGATCACTTCAGGTGAGTAACCCACTAGCATCAACATGGGCACAAAAATGGGTGCGGTTACCGCCCACTGCGCCGAGGCACTGCCTAATGATAAGTTCACTACCCCACACATCAGGATAAACAAAATAAAGATTTCAGGGCCATCAAAGCCAACAGCCTGGATGGCAGCCGCGCCTTTTACCGCAAGCACAGTACCTAAATTAGTCCATTTAAAAAATGCCACAAACTGGGCAGCAAAAAATACCAGCGTAATATACAGCCCCATAGTACTCATGCTTTTTGCCATTGCATCAATCACATCGCGGTCATTATGCATAGTGCCAGCATACTTACCATAGACAAAACCTGGGATTGCAAAGGTAATAAAGATAAACGCAACAATGCCCTTTAAAAATGGCGATCCAGTGACAGCATTAGTTTCAGGGTGACGTAAAATGCCCCACTCTGGGACGATTGTCAGGGCTAATATTCCTGCTAATAATAAAAATGACCAACCTGCCATTTTCATTGCATGACGTTCTTTGACTGTCGGTGCTTCTAATGTCGGTTGCTCTAGTGTTTCTGGTGCATCTGACGGATTGTATTTGCCTAAGCGAGGTTCAACAATGTATTCGGTAACCGCATAGCCCATTGCAGCAACCACAAAAGTACTGACAAACATCAAATAATAATTGGCTTCAGGACCTACGATGTAATCTGGATCAATCATTTGTGCTGCTGGTGTCGTTATACCAGCTAATAACGGATCAATCGTACCTAACAACAAATTCGCTGAATACCCAGCTGATACGCCAGCAAACGCTGCCGCTAGGCCCGCTAATGGATGGCGACCTAGTGAATGAAATATCATTGCAGCGAGAGGAATTAATACCACATACCCTAATTCTGATGCCGTATTGGAAATAATCCCGGCAAAAACGATAATGAACGTGACCATTTGTCGCGGAGCATTAAGCACTAATGAACGTAAAATAGTCGACAACAAGCCACTATGTTCAGCGACAGAGACACCTAACAAGGCAACAAGCACAGTGCCTAAAGGCGCAAACCCAGTGAAATTTGTGACTAATCCGGTGACAATCTTTTGTAGTCCTTCAGCACTCATGAGTGAGATAACTTCAATCATGCCATCGGCTTCACGACCTTTGGCGCCTTCTGGACGTGGATCGACAACCGCAATATCAAACATGCCTAGCAGACCACTTAACAATACAATGAAAATCGATAAAATAGCGAACAGCGTAACTGGATGAGGCAGTAAATTTCCTAAAAACTCTACACCATTAAGAAAACGGGCAAACCAACCTGATTGGGGTGGTTGTGAAGGAGATGGGTGCGATGTCGTTGAATGTGAATTTTCAGCCATATGCTTTTATTCCTCTTATTATTTCAGATGAAACAATAGCACAAACCCCTTTAACAATCACTCATTAAAGGGGTTTGGAAAGGGTTACTGATTTGCTATTAGATAACTAAACGTTATTTTTTAATCCCATCTTGATTATTCAAGTAATTGAAGAAATCAGAGCTTGGGTCAACAATCAATACATCCTGTTTGGAGTTAAAACTGCTACTGTATGCATCCATCGAACGCAAGAAGCTGTAAAACTCTGGATTTTTAGAATAGGTGTTCGCATAGATAGAGGCGGCTTCTGCATCACCTTGACCACGTATCTGACGGGCTTTACGCTCTGCATCAGCAAGCATAATAGTCACACGAGCATCAATACCTGCACGAATAATATCTGCTTGTTCTTGACCTTCTGAGCGATGTTCACGAGCAACAGCAGCACGTTCAGCGCGCATCCGTTGGAAGATTGAGTTAGATACTTCAAGTGGCAAGTTAATTTGCTTCACACGTACATCTACAATCTCAATACCCAGTTCATCAGAACTTTCAGAGGCTTGTTCCATTGCTTCGTTCATTAATTCTGAACGTTCACCAGAGACAATTTGTGGAATGGTACGAGTACCAAACTCAGAACGAAGACCATTGTTCACTTTCTGCTTTAATAGCGCTTCAGCTTGTAAACGATTACCACCAGTAGATAAGTAGTAACGTTCAAAATCATCAATACGCCATTTCACATATAAATCAACAATTAAATCTTTTTTCTCAGAAGTAACGAAACGATCTGGCGCATCATCAAGTGTCTGTACACGCGCATCTAAGTGACGCACGGTATCAATGAAAGGCACTTTAAAATATAAACCTGGGGTAAATACTTTAGTGATTTCGGTGCCGCTATCCTTTTGGACTTTACCAAATTGGATGACAATCGCACGAGTGCCTTCTTTCACGACAAACAATGAACCTGACGCTAAAACACCTAAGATAACAATGATAGCTATAATTATGTTCTTCATCACTTATCTCCCCGTTCTTGAGTTAGTGCTACGGATATTACTCGTCGGTCTTGAATTTCCATTGCCATCAGGTGTAGCAGCATTTCTTAATCCGTCTAGCGCATTTTGCGTTGTATTCGTAGGCAACGACATATTCGAATTAGTATTTTGACGTTCCATTATTTTATCCAATGGTAAATACATCATGCTACCGCCACCGTTTTGGTTATCAACCATAATCTTACTGGTGTTACTAAATAACTCTTCCATCGTTTCTAAGTAGATACGTTGACGAGTCACTTCAGGCGCAGCTTCGTACTGTGGAAGTAGTTCTTCAAAACGAGATACTTCACCTTGCGCTTCTAAGGTAACGCGCTGTTTGTATGCTGTAGATTCTTCGTTCATGCGGTTAACCTGACCACGCGCACGCGGTTCGATTTCACGTGCATAGGCTTCAGCTTCACGGATGAAACGAATTTCATCTTCTTGAGCCGAGATAGCATCATCAAATGCGTCTTTTACTTCTTCTGGTGGACGTGCGTCCTTGAAGTTCATATCGATAATGGAAACACCCATATCGTATGGTTCAATGATTTGTTGAAGCTCTTCCCATACTTGTTGACGTGCAACTTCACGACCAGACGTTAGGACATCATCCATTTGCGAATGACCGACAACATAACGGATTGCACTGTCTAAAGCTTGCGATAAACTTTGTTCAGGATTGACTACCGAGAAAATAAATTTCTTAGGATCAACAACACGATATTGCATTTCCATTTGCACGCGAACTACGTTTTCATCTTGAGTCAGCATAGAGCCAGCAGAAGATTGATCACGGATAGACTGCACATCAATGGGTATTACTTGGTCAATAAACGTTGGCTTCCACTGTAAACCAGGGTCGACAAGCTTACTGTACTCACCAAAACGTAAGACCACACCACGCTCAGCTTCACGGATAGTATAGAAACCACTGATTACCCATACAATTACCATAATACCGATAATCAAAGATAAGCCAATGCCACCTAAATTAGAAGATGAACCGCCACTGCCATTGCCGCCACCAGATTTAGAAAATTTACCAAATAAATTTTTGAATACATCATCTAAATCAGGGGGACCTTGATCGCGGCCGCCTTTGTTTTTCCACGGGTCGTTATTATTACCACCGGGCTCATTCCAAGCCATGTTCACACTCCGTTCAATTTATAAATTTATTATCTATACGATATAAAAGCGTAAAAAGTCTTTTTTATCTGTTATTTTTATTCATCACTTGGCATATCGCACTGCGAAAATGCACCGTCATAGCGCTTATCAAGCTGATTCCACACGGTTAAAGGTAATCGTATGGAGACGATCCAGTTGCCTTCCTCGTCGTAATGTTCCTGCGTGATACAATGATAGTCATACAATACCCCTCTTATTCTGCCGTCACTTGGCGGGATATTCAAGGTTTGAATTTTCATTGTTTGTGCTAAACATTCAGTAAGGGCTTTTTGTAATAATTCAACCCCTAACCCTTCCTGTGCAGAAATCCATACACGCAGCGGCCTTCCCTCTTCATCATAGTCGATTCGGGGTGTGACACCTTCAAGACGATCTATTTTGTTACAAATAATTAATTGGGGGATGTCATCGGCATCGATTTCAGTTAAAACATCATTAACCTGTCCCATATTGTCGCTGTATTGATCATCGGCATAATCAACTACATGGAGTAACAAGTCTGCTTCTTGTGTTTCTTGTAAGGTCGCTTTAAATGCAGCAACAAGATCATGCGGTAAGTGACGAATAAACCCGACCGTATCAGCTAAAATAGCCGTTCCTACGTCTGCCAACTCGATTTTACGTAATGTTGGATCAAGCGTCGCGAACAGTTGATCCGCAGCATACACATTGGCATTGGTAATCGTATTGAATAACGTTGATTTACCGGCATTGGTATAACCCACTAACGATATCGTCGGAATTTCATTGCGCTTGCGCGCACGTCGTCCTTGCTCACGTTGTTTTTGGACTTTTTCAAGACGCTTTAAAATGGTCTTGATCCGCGCTCGTAACAAACGCCGGTCACTTTCTAGTTGGGTTTCACCTGGTCCACGTAAACCAATTCCGCCTTTCTGGCGCTCTAAATGCGTCCAACCACGGATCAGTCGGGTTGAAATATGCCTTAACTGGGCTAACTCAACCTGTAATTTACCTTCATGGGTACGTGCTCGTTGGGCAAATATATCGAGGATAAGTCCGGTGCGATCGATGACTCGACATTGACATAAGGCTTCCAGGTTACGTTCTTGGGAAGGAGACAATGCATGATTGAAAATAATGACATTGGCTTCGAAGGCTTGCACGGCGGCAGCAATTTCTTCGGCTTTGCCTGATCCTACAAAATATTTAGGGTGCGGGGCTGCACGAGAACCAGTGATGACCTCAGCCGCTGTTACTCCAGCAGACGAGACCAACATCTGTAATTCGTGTATATCTTCTTTGGTTGAGTCGTCAGCGAAGTCGACATGAACTAGGATTGCCAGTTCACCAGCTGCGTAACGGTCAAACAAGTGAAACTATCTTAAAATGAGTCACTTAAATGGATTTACTCGCTTTGCGCTTCATCGCCTTGAGTCGGCATCTGAATCGCTTTTGATGGAACAACAGTAGATATTGCATGCTTATATACCATTTGACTAACGGTATTTTTCAGTAAAATAACAAACTGATCAAATGATTCAACTTGGCCTTGCAATTTAATTCCATTTACCAAATAAATAGAAACGGGAATGCGCTCTTTACGCAGAGCATTCAAAAATGGGTCTTGCAGTGATTGCCCTTTAGCCATTTGTTTTTCCTTTATTTTCTTATAATTCTCTAGTGTTTTTAGCCGTTTTAGAATACACAAATAAGTGCATACTGTATAGAGTTATCAGTGATTATTTATTAACCAACTTTAGTATCAGATCAACATTATCCGTTGCAAACGTATCTAACCAAACCACGTCATCCCAGCCGCGAAGCCACGTTATCTGGCGCTTTGCTAATTGCCTGGTTGCGATAATACCGCGTTCAACCATTTCGGCATGACTAAGCTGACCAGATAAATGTTGCCACATTTGTCGGTATCCTACACAGCGGATTGCGGGTAAATCCTCAAATAAATCACCACGAGCTATTAATTGTTGGACCTCACCGGCGAAATCTTGTTCTAACATCTGTGTAAAACGCAACGCGATCCTTTCATGCAATACGCTTCTTTCTTGTGGAGCAATCGCAAATTGAGCAACACAATAGGGGATCGGGCCACTAGATTCTTGCTGTAACACGGACAAGGGTCTGCCGCTAAGCTGGTAAACTTCTAATGCACGGGTAATTCGTTGTGGATCATTAGGATGAATGCGCGCGGCACAAACCGGATCGATAACCGTTAATTGTGCGTGCATGTGGGGCCAGCCTTTTTCGGTGCCTTGCTCTTCAATTTCTGCGCGAACACACGCATTACTGGCTGGCAACGTTGATAACCCTTTTATCAACGCGTTGTAATACATCATTGTTCCGCCCACTAACACCGGCAACTTATTACGCGACAAAATATCTGCAATCAAACGCTCTGCATCGTGACGAAACTGCGAAACCGAATACGTCATACTCGGGTCAATAATATCTATCAAGTGATGGGGAACTTGTGCCAATTCTTCGGCGGTGGGTTTCGCCGTGCCAATATCCATAGATTGGTAAATAAGCGCAGAATCAACACTGATTATTTCACAATCGACATGCTTAGCGAGCTCAAGCGCTAATGATGTTTTTCCCGAAGCCGTAGGGCCCATAATAAACACAACTTGCGCTAAGTGGTCTGCACTTGCCACTTGATACATTTAGCTTTCCTTGGTGCACAGTTGTACCTGTGCTGGTTGAATATGTTGGGCAATGATATGGTGCTGCTGCGAACTGGTTAACCCAATAAACCAATGCAATGCTAATGCTCGAATAGAAGGATATTGTGAATCAATAGCAAACAAACTTAACGCGAGTTGCTCATACACATCATCCGTGTGCAACGGCGCCGCTTCTAGTATATCCACAAATAAACGACTCCACGGCAGCGAGCGTAATAAACTCGGTACCTTTTTTAGTAGCCATTTTTGCGTATGATTACCTGCGACATGATGTTCTACTAATAATTGTGATTGTGTAAATTGCGCTAATAACTTTGGACTAACATTTATGTCTACGTTTACTGCGCTAGCAATTGGCAATAGTAATGGCTGCTGCGTTTCTGATGCACTCATTTGCTGCTGTAAATATTTAGCGACGATGCATCGTGAATCACACAACAGTAACTGATTAGTTTGAACTAACACATCGTATTGGTTTAGCGACTGCGTAAGCACTAATACTTGAGTTTGCATGCTACCAGGTTGTTCTGCTAAGTGATTCGCGCCACTTTGAACACTCAACGGTTGCATTAAGCTATCGTAATTCGCTACCGCTTGCTTAGCTACAGCGGCACCTTGGCCTCGTGGTGGTTGATATGTTGTTGTCTCTGTATGACGTGACAATGGCTGAATGTAATCATGCTCAACAGTAAGTTCATCATAGTTAACTACCGGATTATCGGTAAATGAACGATTCAGTACGTCGACCAAAGATTGATATAAAAAATCATGTACCACGCGACTATTTACAAATCGCACTTCGTGTTTGGCAGGATGCACATTGACATCAACATCGGTATATGGGACTTCAATAAAGAGGACATATCCAGGATAATACTGACTATCTATTAATCCTTCATAGGCTTGTCTGACAGCATGGTTGATTAATTTATCGCGCATCATGCGGCCATTCACAAAGGTATATTGGGCGTAATTTTGGGTGCGATGTACCATAGGCTTAGTCAACCATGCGGTGACTTTAATCCCTTGATAATCGCGCTCTACCGAGACACAATCATTAATAAAGCCTTTGCCGCAGATTGCATCAATACGTTTTTCAATAGACTGTACAGGTAACTGACGAATGGTTTTGCCGTTATGCGTAAGTTTGAATGCGACTGCATGATGCGACAACGCCATGCGTTTGATCAGCTCATCAACGTGCGTAAATTCAGTTTTATGCGTTTTTAAAAATTTACGCCTAGCCGGTGTATTAAAAAATAAATCGACCACATCAACGGTGCTTCCGTCTGGATGAGCTGCAGGGTTCATAATCACATCCATATCACGACCTTCACAATGTACTTGCCATGCTTCAGATTGAGTTGCTGGCTTAGAAGTCAAGGTTAAGCGTGCGACAGAGCTAATACTTGCCAGTGCTTCACCACGAAATCCGAGACTCGCAATTTGTGCCAGATCTTCAATCGATGTAATTTTACTGGTTGCATGTCTTGATAAGGCTAACGCTAATTCGTCTTGCACAATCCCACACCCATTATCGGTGATGGTGATCCGTTTTTGCCCGCCTTGTTCGATGTTAATGTCGATTTTAGTGGCACCAGCATCAATGCTGTTTTCAACCAGTTCTTTGACTATAGATGCGGGGCGCTCAACCACCTCACCCGCGGCAATCTGGTTAGCGAGTTGCGCTGATAATATTTGAATACTCAACGCCGTTAACCCCGAGGAATGACAAGTTTTTGATTCACCGTCAATGAATTTTCAGTTAAATTATTAACTCGTTTAATATGTTCAATACTCGTGTCATAGCGCCGCGCAATTTTAAACAGCGACTCGCCAGATTTGACGACATGCTGAATATCAGTTTTTTGTTCAAGACGAGACCATAACGTGCCATTGGGTGGATAAATTTTAAAATATTTTTCTAACCCAATGAAAATTGCATCAGCCAGTCGTTGACGATATTTGGACCAGTTTAGATTTTTTTCTTCCGTCGGATTCGAAATAAACCCCACTTCGACTAAAATAGATGGAATATCTTGGGCAGTTAAAACCGCTAATGATGCATATTGGCGGTCTTTTTTATGCATTTTTGTGACTTTCTTTAACTCTTTGATAATGTAATCACTGGCTTCATAGCTACTTTTTCGTGCGCCTTCTTTAGTCATATCCAAGATAGTTCGTACAAACCCTAGATCATCGTCGCTCTGCGCAATGACCGTACTCGCACCACTGAGTAGTTCTGATTGGCGCGATTTATTTTCTAACAGACGAGCAAACTCGGTGTTTGAGCGACGTTCATTAATTGTCCACACCGAAGCACCGCGAGGTTGTGGAGTATGAAACGCGTCGGCATGAATCGAGATCAATAAATCGGCTTTTTTCTCACGCGCCATTAAGGGTCGTTGTGACGGAGAAATATAATAATCACCTTCACGAGTTAGCACTGCTCGCATCCCTTTTTCGGCATTGATACGTTTTTGTAATTTTTTAGCTATCGCCAAAGTGATGTGCTTTTCGTATGTCCCTTTAGGCCCAATTGAACCGGGGTCACGTCCGCCATGCCCTGCATCAAGCGCGATAATAATATCGTCATCACGTTGTGATTGACGTCCCGTAATCAGAGTTAAAGACTGTGGTTGTGGATCGTCAAATTTAAGAAGTAAATAAGGTCCATCTTTGTGAGTGACCGTGGTCACCTCATAATCCAATAGCTCTGCCACTTCAAACACAAATCGCGTGTCATTACTTGTTTTCGGCTTGGAGTTACGCACACGTTGAATTAAGTCATCTGCAGATTTAGCTTGGTAATCCGAGGTTCCTTTGGCATCTCGAATATCAACAACTACTCGATTAGGATTTTTTAAGGTGAAGTGGCTCACTTTGGCTGGTTTGGTGAGCTTAATCATGGCTTGAGCACCAGAATCAGGATTAGATATCTGCACCCGCTGAATAGTGGTTTCAGCATAAGTATCAAAGCTAAACAGCGCTCCGTTGAGCAGAAAGATACTCAGTAATAATGGCTTCATAAACGCTTGAATCTTGAACATTTACGCTTGCACCTTTTTCAAGATCTGTTGGCCAATATTACTCAATGCCACATATTCCATGACTCTTTGTTCATACTGCGACCCAAGCTGTGCAGGGTTAGTGTCATTTTCATCATGTGTTAGTAAACCAAGATTGATATGAACATCTGCAGGCGGTAGGCAACCCTCACCTTTGTTTGGCCATTCAATTAAGCATAGGTTGTTTCCGACAAAATAGTCGCGTATTCCCATAAATTCTAATTCTTGCGCATCGCCTAGTCGGTATAAATCAAAATGATATATTTGGCGTGACCCTATTTCGTAAGGTTCTACCAATGTATAGGTTGGGCTTTTCACAGAGCCAATATGCCCCATAGCTTGCAATAAATAGCGACTAAATGTCGTTTTTCCTGCGCCTAAATCCCCTTCTAAATAAATACATATCCCTTGCTCTTGCAATGACGCATCCACTAATGCCGTGGCAATTCGCTGTGCTAGTTGCGCGGTGGCAACTTCATTTTCAAGCTTAAATTCAATCTGCATTTTGAAGGAGTCTTTTCCATTTATTGATTAATTAAACGCCTCAGTTGAGGAAACAAGTCACTTGCCAACATACCACGTTCACCATATTCTGCAGCTATTATATCAGCGGCGTGACCATGGATACAAACTGAGTACTTTGCAGCATCAGTTTTGTTTATTCTTTGAGCAAACATCGCACCAACGATCCCACTTAACACGTCACCCATGCCCGCAGTTGCCATGCCCGGATTACCATGTTCACACACCCAAGTTTGAGTGCCATCATCGATAATAGTTCCGGCCCCTTTTAAAATGCAAGTCGCATTATATTTTTGGGCTAATAAACGTGCCGACACAAAGCGATTTGATTCAACTTCTTCAATGGTTGATTCTAACAAACGACCAGCTTCACCACTATGCGGCGTGATCACGCATTGATCAGAGGTAAACGCCGTTGCGTGCTTGGGTAATAAATTCAGTGCATCCGCATCAATCACAATCGGTACATCATGTTTATGACAATACTGAATGACCATAGAAAAGGTTTTTAACGCCCATTCATCTTGCCCCAACCCAGGGCCAATAACAACACAATTAGCCCACTCTAGTGCGGCTTGCAAACCGTCACAAATTACCATTAGTTCTGGGCGACCTGAACAAATTTGAATACGTGAGTCGGTGTGTGCATAAACTTTAACTAGACCGGTACCTGAGCGCAAAGCTGCTTCACCGGCTAAGCGAATCGCACCCGACATGCCGGCATTTCCTCCCACACATAACAATCGACCAAACCGCCCTTTATGACTGTTTACCTGACGTGGCGCCAAACCCGTAAACCGATTTAATTGCAGTAATTGGGTATTAGTTGGGCATAATTCAGAAAATGCCAACCCGATTTCAAGATCTTCAAAGACCAACTTACCTGACGCTTGTTTCCCTGTCGCCGTCACTAAGCCTTGTTTGATTCCAACAAATGTTACTGTCATATCAGCCTGGATACACCGCCCTAAACTCACGCCCGTATCCGCATTAATACCCGAGGGCACATCAACACTTAACACCGGGAGATCTGCATTATTTACTGCATCAATAATCGCGGCAAACTCTGGACCTAATGACCCTTTGAGACCTGTGCCTAACAACGCATCAATCACAATATCATTGCGCTTTAATTGATTGGCAGTAAATTCTTCAACTTCGCCACCGGCTGCAATAAATGCCACTTGGGCTTGCTGTGCATCACCGGTTAATACACGCTCCGGATCTACAGCACATAATGTAACGTGTTTACCCGCTTGTAATGCTAATAAACCGCAGATATACCCATCTCCAGCATTGTTACCATTGCCAGCTAAAATTAAAAAATGCTCCGCGCTGGGTGCTAAGGTCAGTGCATGCCCATATAATGCTTTGCCTGCGCGTTGCATTAAGCCATAAAGAGAACAAAAACTTTGTTCCGCAGCTTTTGCTTCGTGATTGCGAACTTGATCCGCGCGAAATAGTTTTTGTGATAAACTAGGTAAGGTTTTTTCAACTTCAATGTGCATGCAAATGTCCCAAATTAATTCGATTGATTTAGATAATCTAGCTCAAAATATCAAGGTTTGGGCAAAAGCGCTAGGGTTTCAACACGTAGGTATCTGCGATGTTGATCTATCGCAACATAGTGATCACCTTAACGCTTGGCTCGATAAGCAATACTATGGAGATATGCTGTATTTTCCTGAAAGAGGCATGCTACGTAGTGATCCGGCACAATTAGTACCGGGAACCGTGCGCATTATTAGTGTCTCTATGGATTATCTTCCACCAGATGCATCTTTTGCACAGCACTTATCAGATCCGACTAAAGGCTATGTTAGCAGATATGCATTAGGCCGTGATTATCATAAATTAGTACGCAAGCGACTAAAACAGCTTGGCGACCAAATCCACACTTATTGTGCAGACACGCAGTTTCGTCCGTTTGTGGATTCTGCTCCCATTTTAGAACATGCCGTGGCTGAAAAAGCTGGGATTGGTTTCACCGGTAAACATTCATTGACGATTAACCCGCAAACGGGTTCTTGGTCATTTTTAGGTGAACTGTTGATTAACTTACCCTTACCGATTGACTCGCCTATTGCGGATAACTGCGGCACTTGTACAGCATGTAAGAGTATCTGTCCGACAGGGGCTATTGTGTCTGATTATGTAGTAGATGCACGTAAATGTATTTCCTATCTGACGATTGAACATCAAGGGGCAATCCCAGAACAATATCGCGCACCAATGGGTAATCGAATCTATGGTTGTGATGATTGTCAGTTAGTGTGCCCTTATAATCGAGCAGCCCCATTAACCCAAGAATCTGATTTTTTTGCCCGTGAACCCTTGCATGGCAATAGCTTGTTAAACTTATTTAGTTGGGATGAACAAACGTTTTTACGCCAAACTGAAGGGTCAGCTATCCGTCGTATTGGGTATGCTAAGTGGCAACGAAATATTTCTGTCGCGTTAGGTAATGCGCCAACAGACACCGTCATCAGTACTGTATTGCACGATAAAAGTAAGCACTTACTTGCGATACAAGTAATGTTAAATAAACCTGAAACCTTAGAAAACCCAGAACAAGCAAGTCAATTAGCTAACATCGCTCGTACCTATGGGTTTGCTGAGATCCCATCATTACCTGATATTACGATGCTTATTGAACATTTGAACTGGGCATTAAACACACATGGGCAATCTTCCCTCAACAGACAACAAGCAAGACTGGTACGCTCGATACAAAAAGGGCTAGTGCGCGATGCCTAGCCCTCTATTTACTATTTATCTCAGTGCTTAATTGCGGCACTGTTAATAATAATTATTTATGGTATTGCGCTGAGTATTTATGTACAGCTTCGACAAACACGCCTGCGTTTTCAGGTGGTACGTCTAAGTGAATACCATGACCTAAATTAAATACATGACCAGACCCTTCGCCAAATCCAGCTAAAATATGCTGAACTTCTTCTTCAATACGTGGCGCTGGTGCATACAGCACTGATGGGTCCATATTACCTTGTAACGCCACCCGATCCCCTACACGCGCTTTGGCGTTAGCAATATCGATCGTCCAATCAAGGCCTATCGCGTCACAGCCTGTATCAGCGATTGCTTCTAACCACATACCGCCATTTTTAGTAAACAGAGTAACAGGTACTTTTCGACCGTCATTTTCACGGATCAAGCCATCGACAATTTTATGCATATACTGTAACGAGAATAATTGATAATCACGTGGCGATAACACCCCACCCCACGTATCAAATATCATTACTGATTGCGCACCAGCTAAGATTTGCGCGTTCAAGTAAGAAATCACAGAGTCCGCAACTTTATCTAATAACAAATGTAACGTTTTTGGTTCTGCAAATGCCATTTTCTTGATTTTAGTAAAGGCTTTACTCGAACCGCCTTCAACCATATAGGTCGCTAGTGTCCAAGGACTACCAGAAAAACCAATCAAAGGTACATCACCATTTAAGCCTTTACGGATCGTCCGCACGGCATTCATGACATATTGCAATTCCCCTTCAGGATCAGGGTGTGGTAATTGCTTCACCTGTTCTGCGCAGGTAATTGGACGCTCAAAACGTGGCCCCTCGCCTTCTTCAAAATATAATCCTAGGCCCATTGCATCAGGGATCGTTAAAATATCAGAAAACAAAATAGCAGCATCTAAGTCAAAGCGACGTAACGGTTGTAAGGTTACTTCACAGGCTAGCTCTGCGTTTTTGCATAACGACATAAAATCACCAGCAACGGCACGTGTAGCCTTATATTCTGGTAAATAACGTCCAGCTTGACGCATCATCCATACAGGAGTGACGTCAACAGGTTGCTTGGCTAATGCGCGCAAGTAGCGATCATTTTTTAATGGAATACTCATGGTTATATTATCCTTTTCAATCAGCGCGCAGTCTACCAAAAAGCAGCCCTGCAGGCATTAGGAATTTTGTCTTAGTTTGGCGCACGTGTAATCAATGAGATCGCGAGAGATAGATACCGAACTTGGAATATTAGGGAGAGCGTCAGGTGAGAACCAATCTGCTGCGAGAATTTCTTTACCATCAACAGCAATCTCTCCGCCCGCATATTCAGCCGTAAACCCGACCATTAGTTGATGTGGAAACGGCCAAGCTTGTGAACCGAAGTATTGAATATTCTTTAACTTAACACCAACTTCTTCTTCCACTTCTCGATGTACTGCTTGTTCTAATGATTCACCGCTCTCAACAAATCCAGCCAATGTAGAAAACATGGTCGGCGTGATATGACGGTTGCCTTGTGCGAGTAAGATCTGCTGACCATTATGGATAGCAACAATAATGCACGGTGATACACGCGGGTAAGAACGATGATGACAGACATCACAATGCCGCGCCATTTCCCATTGGACTTGGCGCGTTGATGAGCCACATTGACCACAATATTGATGTGTGCGCAAAAATTGAGCATATTGCCATGCGCGGGCAATATGTTGAAAATCAAGATTGATACCGGTCATCATCACATCACGAAGTGATACCAGCTGATGATTAGGATCGGTTAAGGTGTCTTGCTGCAAATCCAACATCTTTACTATTTGCTGGGGATCTTCGTGCAATGTTACGGCGTCATTAACATACTCGGTGAGCGACAAGTGCTGAATACAACTTGGTAAGGTATAAACGTCGTTTTGAGGATAAATACACAATAAATTTTGAGAGAAAATAATCCAATGAATCTGCGGCATAACGAAATATGACTCAATAATAAAAATATATTTTACACAATATCATAAACTAGCCTTTAACTACTTGTGCTTTTGCCGATATAATCCTAGCCCTATGGATAAATTAATAGCAAAAGCAAAAGCGCATTGTGAAGACAATGGCGCTAGATTCACCCCCTTACGTGAGGAAGTGTATCGCATATTACTCAATAAAGCGGCGCCTATGGGCGCGTATGACTTATTGGATCTGTTGCGTCAATCAAATGATTCAGCGAAACCTGCAACCATCTATCGTTCGCTAGATTTTTTGCTGGATTTTGGGTTGATCCACAAACTTGAATCCACCAATACCTTTGTGGCGTGTCATCATTTTGGTTGCGCCCATCCAGTACAATTTTTAATTTGTGACGAATGTGGTGATGTTGCTGAAATCCAATCAACATCTATTCACAATGCATTATCAGCACAAGCTAAGCAAATGGGATTTGTTGTTAAACAACAAACTATTGAAGCTCACGGCTCATGTAAAGCATGTGCCCAACCCAGCGAGATTGGGAAGGAATAAATAATGAAAGTTGAGTTTGTGAATCCATTTATTAATGGTTTATTAAATACATTATCTATGATGGCTCAGACTGAATTACGCGCTGGTAAACCAAAATGAAAAGACGATGCCGTCGCACGGGGCCATGTTTCTGGTATTATTGGGATGGTCGGTTCCCAAGTACAAGGCTCCTTGTCTATTACATTTGAAGAAAATCTAGCCTTACATGTGATGGAAAAAATGCTCGGGGAAAAAGTCACTGAACTCAACCACGAGGTAGCTGACATGGTGGGTGAAATTACCAATATGATTTGTGGCAGCGCCAAAGGCGAATTATCCGAAAAAGGCTATGAGTTTAATATGGCGACACCTGCAGTCGTAACTGGAAAAAACCATACTATTAATCATCAAGTTGACGTTCCAAGAGTCATTTTGCCATTCGATAGTGATTTTGGGCGAGCATTTATTGAGATTTGCTTCAACAAATAAGTCAATTACCATTCATTTTAGTATTATATCTAAAAACAGTTAAATATTTCATATATCTGTTCTACAATTCTATTAAATATTATTACCTTTTATTACACAGGACGTAATCATGAATTTTTCTTTTAAGAAAACGCTTGTTGCTGCGGCAACTCTTTCTGCTTTAACCATAGCTAGCCCTTCTTTTGCTGATAACCACAGCGACCATGACAACACCAATTATAAAAAATGGGTGGGTATATTTGGTCAGTATTATCACCCCGATGGCGACAAACCCAATGAAATCGGTGGCGGCTTTTTGCAAGATGGTGCCGCACTCGGTGGGGAATTTGGTATACGCTTTACGCCACGCTGGGCAATGCGTATTGAGGCTGCGAAAACTAATGTAGATGTTGACAATAATGCCTTTGGTGTTGGCTCTGTCGACGGTCAGAAAATTGCTGCGGATGCGCTGTATTTCCAAGACGATTTGCAAACTTATTTATTCACCGGCTTACAACATGCCGATGATGATTTTGATGATTATCTTGCTGTTGCAGCGGGTATCGGTAAACATTGGTCATTGAGCGAACACACCCGTTTGATTACCGAAGCCACCGCTTACCACGCATTCTCCGATAGCTATAACGATTTCAGTTTAAAACTTGGCGTTGCATATGTATTTGGTGAAATTGCACCAAGCTACGCACCGGCTAAGCGCGAAAGTGATACGGACAGAGATGGTGTCGCTGACAGCATTGACCAATGCTTAAATAGCGCCTATGGTGAAAAAGTTGCAGCCAATGGTTGTGCCGTGAAAGACGCTGATAATCATGGCGTTGCTGATTCCATGGACTTATGTTTAAGCACGCCAAAAGGTGACAAGGTCAATACCTCAGGTTGCTCAGTAATGGTTGCAGAAGAAATTGAAGTCAAATTATCTGCTTTGTTTGCAAATAACTCTTCTGTTATCCAAAACCCTGCTGATGTGAAATTTGCAGAGTTTGCCGATTTCTTGAAACGCTACCCAAAAGCAACAGGGGTGGTTGAAGGCCATACATCGATTGTAGGGACTGCAGCCTATAATCAACTGTTATCGCAAAAACGCGCTGAAGCAGTCAAAGCCTTACTCATTTCTCGTTATGGTGCACCAGCTGATCGCATAACAGCATTGGGCTTCGGTGAATCTCAACCGGTTAATCTCGCCAATACCCCTGCTGCACATCGTGAAAACAGACGTATTATTGGTGTTGTGAAAGTAATGGTCGAAAGTAAAACCAAATAAATAGCACATAAATAAAACCCCAAGGTTGCACTGCATCTTGGGGTTTTTTATTGTTCGTTATTATTGCGCATTACTGCGAAATATTGCGGATTTTGCTGGGAAGCACGTTGGATTAAATACTAGTAATCATCCGAACGCTCTGGACCGGTGTAATTATCAAAGCGTGAAAACTGCCCTTGGAACGCCAGTCGACTTGTTCCAATCGGACCATTACGTTGTTTACCAATAATGATTTCTGACACACCTTTGTCTTCAGAATTCTCGTTATACACTTCATCTCGATAAATGAACATGATCAAATCCGCATCTTGCTCAATGGAGCCTGATTCACGAAGATCAGAGTTAATAGGACGTTTGTCTGCACGTTGCTCAAGGCTTCGGTTAAGTTGTGATAAGGCAATGACTGGCACCTCAAGCTCTTTGGCTAAGGCTTTGAGAGACCGCGAAATCTCAGCAATTTCTAAGGTTCGGTTGTCACTCAACGACGGCACTCGCATTAGCTGCAAGTAATCGATCATAATCATGCTGATGCCGCCTTTATCCCGCGCTAACTTGCGTGCACGCGATCTAACATCCATGGGCGTTAGACCCGATGAATCATCAATAAACAGGTTGTCTTTATCTTTTAGCATCGCCATCGTATTGGAGATCCGCGCCCAATCATCATCATCAAGTTGAGCTGTACGAATTTTGGTTTGATCAACCCGACTCAATGACGCGAGCATCCGCATCATTAACTGTTCAGAGGGCATCTCTAAACTGAACACTAATACCGGTTTATCTTCGAGCATCATCGCATTTTCGGCGAGGTTCATCGCAAATGTCGTATTATGTACGAATATATCTTGAGCGATGAAGTTATGTAAATCAGGTACGGTCAAATCATAAACTTGCTTATGACCTTGATACTCTATTGCCGTGATTTTATCCCAATACACATCAGAATTAGCTAAATCAGATAAATATTGATCAGCGAATAAATCTGCATAAAATTGTGCACGATGACGTGATAAATGACGCGCTGACACACCTGTTAAATCAGGACTAAAACCCTCTGGCATTGGTTTGCCGGCAGCAGCAAAAATACTTGGCCAACTACGATCACCTTTGAGACTTAGCACATACTCATTAGCCGATAAAGGCAGACTGTCCACGTTACTTTCTGCGCTTTCTTGTTGTAAAAGGGCCAATGCAGCTGCGCATTGTTGAGATTCACCAAGCACACCGATATCGTTAATAAACTTAATAATACTGGGCTTATCTAGTACCTCAACCTCATAATGTGGTTGTGCATTAGAATAATTGGACGATTTACTGCGCAGCTTGGCAATAATCCCAAAACGTAACAACAAATGCTGGATTTGCTGGGCAAGTATAGAGCTTGTCGTCCCATAACTGACTCGAACCTGATTGTTACTTTGAATAAACACGCCACCATCACAGGCAAACATCTGATTGAGTAGCAATGTGATACAAGGTTTAGTCCAAGTAAACACCGCTGCCGCTAATGATTTTTCATGAGCCTGTTTATTATCTAAATCGTGATTTAATAATAATGGCTTAACCGGATTTATTTGAGTTGAACCTTGCTCAAAAAGAGAATGCGTATTACGCGTAAATTCAGTCCCTAATACTGCACACAACTCAGTATAGGTTTGCGGCATAGGAAGTGAACTAGCGAGTGCTTTACTGGATATTTTTGCTTGGGTGATACAGCTATTTAATAACGCCGCAAATTGCGCTCGTAAAGATTGTGCTTCAGAAGCATCACTCATCATATATGCAATGGCTTTTATTTCATGCTCTGGTGGTTGGCATTGACCAAAAATCGGTAAATTACGAGGAATTGCAATTTGTTCACCCGTGTTTATCTCACTTAATGGCTGCCATCCATTTCCTGTCAAAAATGGATGAGTCAGGGTCGTTTCTATTGATTTACCTAATGCCGTGGTGACTCGAAAAACGGGTTTCAAACCATCATCGACAAATTCAGAAGCATGGCCTGCTACGCACTTAAATCGATTGTCTACCGATAAAACAGGTGCATGCTGCGCTGCCACTAGATCATCAATGCTATTCAATGCGCCGGTTGTAGGGTCAACAAGCTGCGAACCGCTTACGATACATTTTCCCATCGAAGGCCTAGCTGCCACGATAATCAAGTCACTCGGCTGCATGCCTGATGTCTTTTTATCTAAATCAACAAATCCGGTAGATACACCGGTCACCGCTTTATTGTTTTTAACCAATTGCTCAAGACGATCGATCGTTTTACCTAGCACTGATTCGACGTTGCGCGGACCTTCATTTTCACCTGTACGTTTTTCTGCAATTTCGAAAACCCGACTTTCCGCCATATCCAATACATCAGCACTGTCACGACCTTCAGGGTTATAGCCGACCTCGGCGATTTCGTGAGCGACACCAATCAATTCACGGACAATGGCACGCTCTTTGATAATTTTTGCATAAGACACCACATTGGCAGCACTCGGGGTATTTTTGGCAAGTTCAGCGAGATAAGCAAAGCCACCGGCCTCATCAAGCTTGTCATGTTGCTCTAAATGTTCAGACGTGGTAATTACATCAACCGGCTGGTTGTTGGCAAGGAGCTTTAAAATTGATTGATAAATGACCTGATGCGACCGATTATAAAAATCCGATTCAATCACAATCTCGGCCACTTTATCCCAGCTATCAGGTGCTATCAGCATAGAACCAATAACGGATTGCTCAGCTTCAATCGAATGTGGCGGGATCTTTAGCTTTTCAACAGATTCATCATTGTACTTATCTTTGTACTTGTTGTTCTTTCGACTCTTATCCGATTGCATTGCCACGACCAAAACTAAAAAGGGAGATTGATTATACTTGATTACGCTGCATCCTCAATCAAAAATGCAGGCAAAAAAAAAACACCGCCAAGGCGATGTTTTTATTCAACTAACTAATTATTGTTGTGATTACTCAGCAACAATAACCACTTTAACTGTTGTAGTCACTTCAGCGTGTAATTGTACGTCAATGTCGTACTCGCCAAGGTCACGTAAAGTACCAGTAGGTAGTTTAACTTCTGTTTTGGTCACTTTAACACCAGCTGCAGAAACTGCATCAGCGATGTCACGAGTACCAACAGAACCAAATAATTTACCTTCGTCACCAGCTGGTGATGAGATAGATACTGGTTCTAAAGCTGTTAATTGGTCAGCACGTGCTTGCGCAGCGGCTAATACTTCAGCAATCTTCGCTTCAAGTTCAGCACGACGTGCTTCAAACTTTTCTACGTTTAATTTAGTTGCAGGTACTGCTTTTCCTTGTGGGAATAAGAAGTTACGTGCATAACCAGATTTAACTGAAACTTGATCACCTAGACCACCTAAGTTAGCGACTTTATCTAATAAAATAATATTCATTATGATTCCTCAGCTTACTTATGTGAGTCAGTGTAAGGTAACAATGCTAGGAAACGCGCACGTTTAATAGCAGTTGATAACTGACGCTGATATTTAGCACTAGTACCTGTGATACGGCTTGGTACGATTTTGCCACTTTCAGTGACATAATTACGTAATGTTGCAGTATCTTTATAATCAATCTCTACTACGCCTTCAGCTGAGAAGCGGCAGAATTTACGACGTCTAAAAAATCGAGCCATGTTCCGTCTCCTTATGCTTGGTCGTCAGAAACTTCAGCAGCGTTAGCTGGTGCAGTATCTTCACGTTTTGGTTGGCGTTCTTCACGACGTTCTTCTTTCTTCATTGGTGAAGGCTCAGTTACCGCATCTTTGGTGCGCATAACTAAGTTACGAAGAATGACATCGTTGTAACGGAAAGCGTTCTCTAATTCGTCAACAGCTGCAGGTGTTGCTTCAGCATTGATAAGAACATAGTGAGCTTTATGTAGTTTTTCGATTGGGTATGCCAACTGACGACGACCCCAGTCTTCAAGACGAGTGATTGAACCACCATCTTGAGTAAGAATTCCAGAATATCTTTCGATCATTCCTGGAACTTGTTCACTCTGATCAGGGTGAACCATGAATACGATTTCGTAATGACGCATCGTTAATTCCTTACGGTTGTAGTCTCGACAGTACAGCCAACTGTATGGAGACAAGGAATGAGTAATATGGCTGTAAGGGTCGCGTATATTACAGCATAATCATACTATTGCAATGTTTATTGTTTCTAGGGATAACTAAACTTCATCAACAGGGGCTGCTCATTAACAGTGACCAAGCGCGCGGAGTACATTGTGTTTAAATCTGTCACTTGGCTGCAGTCATCATCACATAATCCTAGATATTGAATGGGATTGCAATTTCTACTATATAGACTGCTGTAGCAATTTGATTTTGAATAATAGGGATCTGACCCCAATTAAATAATAAAAACATCCATGTACATAACGTCAATGTTGTGGGATCCAATATCACCACTTCAAGCAGATTCCGTCTACCTAGATTTCCTTGTGGTTTGCAACATCCCTGTTACTTAACATCCGCTGTTGTGACTGTGTGTTAGAGTAATTATAAATTAATTCGCATCAATCCAAATCACGAAACCACTATAACCATTTTCTCAAAAAGATACTTCCACAAAACCGACAATCTATTGCTCATATTCGCCACAACCTGCAAAAAACCTTGATTTATCTTCAGAAAAACCGATGATGGGGTTGCCTGTTGTAAATTAAGTGGAAAGGTTTTTCAGTGCGTTATTGGCAAGTTGCTCTATTAAGTTTGTTTTTTATATTGACCGATGTGTTAGCACACAGTCGGGATTCTTTGCATATCAACAATTATGGAATTGGTGATGGGTTACCTGATTCTACGATTAATGCTATTGCACAAGATAGTTTAGGTTTTATGTGGTTTGGCACTGATGACGGATTAGTGCGCTATGATGGAGTCAAATTCAAAAAATATAATGCCACTAATGGATTAAACAATCGGACTAATAAGGTCACCCAGCTTTTTGTCGATACAAACGATAACCTCTGGGTGACATTTGATTGCAGTGTTCATGTGTTATTTGCGGACGAACAGTCTTTTACTTATGTTCATGGATTTGCGGATATCAATAGCATCAACAAATCTGTCAATGCTATTGAGCAGTTATCCCCTGATATAGTAACGGTCCTAACTTCGCAAGGCGCTTTCTTATTTAACTCTAATTTCATCTATAACAACCCGCAATTTATTACATCGCCGACACCATTAATTGATTTAGTCCAAATTAATGATACGCAGTATTTTATTGGCAATAATGAGGTTTATAAGCTACCAGCGAATAGTAATACCTTCGTTACTACTGATGTTGCTGTGTTACCTGATGAAGTCAATATCACTTCTGCGTTGTCATTCAATAATTTACTATACATTGGCACACAAATGCATGGCTTACTTATCTTGGATCAATATTTCAATTTGATCCGTGAGCTTTCGCCTTCATCTGCATCACAAAACATCATTACTCATGAGCATGTGAGTAGCTTAACGATAGATAACTCACAACGCCTATGGGTCGGGTTAAAAAGTCACGGCTTAGTCTTGTTACAAGCCAATACATTACATAAAACTCTTCGCTTTGACCCTAGTGATCGCCACTCAATCACGACTAATTACATCAACGCACTCTATTCAAGTGACAATGGTGATGTTTGGATCGGCACTGACCGCGGCGGTATAAATCATTTTCGCGCCAGCAGTGAAAAGCTTTACCACCTCAAGCATTCGGTATTACAAGATTCACCTATTAGTGGTAACGATGTCACCGCGATTGCAGTGGATAAATATCAACGCGGTTGGTTGGCTTCTAATAGTGATGGTATCTCGGTGTATAACCCCGATACATACGTAAATATTGTGATCAATCAACAATTAGCTGGATTAAAAGTAGCCAAATTGCATATTGAAAACCAATACGCGTGGGCGTTGGATGAGGTCGGGATCACCAAAATAGATGTCGACACATTAAAAGTTGTTAGCACCTACACACCTGTAAACTCAGACTTACCAGCCGGTAATCTGATGGACTGGTTATCCATTAATAATGAGCAAGTATTATTGAGCCACCAAGGCAACGGCATATCAATCTTTACTTTGTCAGATCTTAGCTTTACACATTATACGGTACAAAACAGTCAACTACCTACCAATCAGTTTGGACAGATGATTAATATCAATGGACAAATCTGGATTTCATCAAATGTGGGAGTACATTTATTTGATCCTGAACAACACACATTTAGTCACTTTTTATTCACACCAGAACAAAACATTAATTCGATTAATCACATTACGAGCAATAGTGATAAGCATATTGTGTTATCAAGTAATAATGGTGTGCATGTATTCGATCCTCTAACTAAAGTATTTGTCCCCAGAAATTTTCCCGACGAATTGGCGTCGATGAATATCCAAGCGACATTAGTCACTGAAGAAGGCGTGCACTGGTCTACGCTAAAAAATGGATTAATCGAATATCAAAACAATTCTCGCCGCTTTGCTTGGTATACAGAAGCTGATGGGTTGCAAGGTTCGGAGTTTAATCCTGGCGTCGCGTACAAAAACATTCGCGGCATGTATGTTTTTTCTGGGCTCAATGGGATTACTGTATTGGACCCTAATGCACTCGTCAAACCGGACATTAAACTACAAATATCAGAAATGAAGGTATTGTATCAAGATGGCTCTGAGGCGTTTTATTCCAATATACACCATGACTCAATGATATTTGATAAAGCGATTGATGTTATCCAAATTGACTTAGGAGACGTCAATTTTAGTACGCATAATTCCCCACAATTTGAATACTTCACCCAAGCAGGCATGACTAAATTTGATGATTTCAAGTTGGTGTTTTCACCTAAAGCCGGTAGCTCGACCATCAATATTGTCAATCCGTTGACCACGTTCGATAATTTTATCGAGCCTCCTGTTAAACTGAATATCGAGCACCCTATTCCTTGGCATAGCACGCCATTTGGTATTATTGCAATTTTCATTACATTTATGGCTGCTGTCTATGGAGCGGTGACATTTCGCATCCGACAGGTAAAACGAACGGCTAATGAGTTAGCGCAGTTAGTCGAAAAGCGAACTGATGATCTGCGCCGACAAACTGAAATTTCGCGCTTACAAGCGGAAAAATTAGCACTTACTGTCGCTGATAAAGATTCTATATTCGAAACCATATCTCATGAATTGCGCACTCCATTGACCTTGATCCAAGGCCCTGTGCAACAGTTACGTCATTACAAAATGGAACCTGAAGCACAAACTATGCTTAATATATTGGTACGGAATGCGGATAGGCTAAATACGTTAGTCAAAAAAGTATTTGAGCTATCAATATCCGACAAATTACCAGAATCTACGGCTAACGCAGCAATGACTGATTTATCGTTAGTTATTAGCCAACTGGGTAAAATCTTTACCCCATATACGGAACAACGTGAACTCACTTTTAGACTTCCTGAATTTGCTCCTTTAAAGGTCACCATTCCGTTATATAACTTAGAAACCATTCTCTCTAATTTGTTATCTAATGCCGTTAAATATACTCAACAAGGCGGTGAAATCAGTATTGAAGTCGAAGCTGATGCACACTTTGTTAGCGTCCATATCATTGATACTGGTGTGGGGATCGCTGAACACGAAATCCCACTAATTTTTAATCGTTTTTACCGCTCACAATCGGAGCATGTCGATATTCAAGATGGTACAGGATTAGGATTGGCCATTGTTGAGCAATTAGTAGATAAAGCCGATGGCCTAATTAAAGTCTCGTCGGAGGTCGATATTGGTACGCGCTTCAGTGTGATTTTTCCCAATACCCTTAATCAAACTTATCAGCCAAGTAATGTGGATGTAGATAAGCCATGTATATTGTGCATTGACGATAATGAAGACATTTTAACGTATCTCGAAAACCTGTTTAAACATGATTACCAAGTCCACACTGCCAATTCATCGATAGCAGGATTAACCATTGCCAAAGATCTTTTACCTGATCTTATTATCAGTGACATCATGATGCCGGAAATGGATGGTATCGAAGTGTTAAATGCACTCAAGAGCGACCATATTACCAATCACATTCCCGTGATTCTATTGACTGCAAAAAGCTCGCAGGAATCTCGAATGGAAGGATTAGCATCTGCGGCGAGTGATTACATTAATAAACCATTTGAAGAGGAGGAACTGCGTTTGAAAACCCGTAATATTATCGCGGAACAAGAATCAATTCGACGACGCTATATCGAATCTGTCTCTACTGTCGAGCCTGAGTATAAATTTGAAGAGCAAATGAGTGCCTCTAAGTTTATCCATCAGTTAAATAACATTTTATTAGTGCACTACAATAAACCTGATTTCACCGTTCAAGATTTAGCAAACCTGAGTGGCATGAGTGACCGTCAATTACTGCGTCGCTTAAAAAATGAAACAGGCATTGGTGCCAGTGAATTTATCCGAAACTTTCGTCTTAACATCGCAGCTGACTTATTAAAAGCTGGCAAACCCGCGTCATTTGCAGCGTACGAGGCGGGATTCACTTCCCCTAGTTATTTTAGCACTAGCTTCAAAAAGCTCTTTAAAATCACGCCAAAGCAGTTTTCCAAAAAACAAAAACTAGAATCTATCATCGCACAAAACACAGAAGCGTAAACTGACAGTATATGCAATGAGTTGTTCAGATCCTGTTCAAACCTTTAATTAAAAGGGGTTTGTGATCGTTTTTCTCCCCCTAAATGTATAATACATTTGTCTTAATAAGGAATTGATATGTTCGGTTTATTCTCACGTGATCCATCCAAGAAAATGCGCACAAAATACGATAAATTGTTAGAGGATGCCATGCATGCTCAACGCCGTGGTGACATTAAGTCATATTCGATGTTAACCGCTGAAGCCGAGGCTTTATGGGAGCAAATAGAAAAGTTGCAACCAGAAAAGAGCCGAAGTAAATAAAATGTGATGAGTTTGTAAAGCGTGTTAAGCAGAGATGTATAGATGGTTACAAAGTGCTTATTAATAGAGCATTATACGCAACATTTATACTGTTTTGGAAAAAGACTTTTTCCTTTATTGGATTTATCTTTGTTTGTAGTCGCACTAATGTGAATCCTGTTTTTTACATCACACAAGAACAGGAACACACATATTATGAAATTCATTACAAAATTAGCAGCATCTGCTGTTTTACTTGGACTTGCTAGCCAAGCCAATGCAGCAGTTACATTAGTTAAAACAGACGACACTACTGTTACTTTAGGTGGTTATGTTAAAGCTGACCTACGTCACGTATCTGGTGATTTAGCTTACCGTGACTTTTGGATTGGTAACGCGCCGGCCGCCGTTGACACAGCACAAACTAAATTTAACGTTAAAGAGTCACGTTTACAGTTTAAAGTTCAACACGATGACGTCACTGGTGTAATCGAGTTAGATTTCTACGGTTCAGGTGGTAACGAAGTTATTTCTAACTCAACGAGTCCACGTATTCGTCATGCGTTCATTAAATATCAAGAGTGGACCATTGGTCAAACATGGTCAACCTTTATGCCGTTACACGCATTAGCAGAAACGCTTGATTTTGGTGGCCCACATGTCGGTGAAGCATTCATCCGTCAAAGCCAAATTCGTTATTCTAAAGGCGGCTGGTCATTTGCAGTTGAAAACCCTCAAACCTTCGGTAGCTCTGATGAAACTCAAGAATCTGTTCCAGATTTCATTGGTCGTTACGATCATAAAGGCTCTTGGGGTCAAATCTCTGTAGCCGGTTTATTACGTCAAGTAGACCAAAACGGTATTGATGAAACTTCTGCTGCAGCCAACATTGCTGGTAAGTTTTTACTCAGTGGCAAAGATGATATCCGCGTTCAACTAAACGTTGGAGAGTTTGGTCGTTATGCAGGTACTACCGTTGTTCCAGGTATCGCTACTAACCCAGACACCAATGAAGTTGAAGTAGAAAGCGGTATCGCTTACACCGTTTCTTACCGCCATTTCTGGAACGATGATACGCGTTCTACTGTGTTTTATGGTAACGGCCAGTCAGATTTATCAGACCATGACCGCTCACATTGGGGTGTTAACTTATTAACTAACATCACACCAAAACTTAAGTATGGTGTTGAACTTGGTGAATACAGTGTTGAAGATGCAGGCATCAACTTAAGCTCTGCTTACTTCCAATTATCTGCTCAGTTTGCTTTCTAAGCTAAACCTCTCGAACAGATAATATTAAGCAAAAACTGGAGCCCCAACCTGCTCCAGTTTTTTTATGCCTGTTTAAACCGTTCTTGTTTTTCTAAATACGCTGCGCGTAAATGCTCGATAAGTAGTTTTAACTTAGTATCTGGTGTGCGCATTTTGGGGTATACCGCATAGATACCTACTTTTTTAGCCGTAAACTCTGGCAGTAGTGCACGTAATTTACCCGATTGTAAATCGTCATAGACCAATGCTCTAGGTAGGTACGCCACACCTAAACCACCTAATACCGCTTGATATAACGCATTCAGATCATTGGCAATAAAGTTACCTTGAACTGTTTCGGAATATTCTCCCGCCGGCGAAAAAAACTGCCACTGATTAGGATGCGCTCCATCATATTTATACGTTAAGCAATTATGAAACTTCAGCTCATTACTACATTCTGGCACACCTTGCTGTTTTAGATATTGTGGCGTTGCGACAATTACCCAATGCGAATCAACTAAGCGTCGAGCAAGTAGGCTCGAATCTTCTAAATAACCAGTGCGGATTGCAAGATCATAGCCTTCTTCAATCAAATTGACAAAACGATCATCAATCATCATTTCCACTGTGACTTCTTTGTACTGACGACAAAATTCGGTTACCGCTGCTGTCAACGTTAATCGCGCTGAGACTGATGGCACCGTAATTTTAATTTTACCGCTAATCGAATCACTGTAACCCCATACGGCATCATGCGCTTCTTGTAAGGCTTCTTTTGCGATTTTAGCTTTGTGATATAGTGTTTTGCCGCCATCGGTTAAGCTCAGTTTACGCGTTGAGCGGTACAATAGCTGCATATTTAAGGCTTCTTCTAAACGCCCAATACGCTTCGAGACCACAGAGTTAGTCAACTCTAATTGCTGAGCGACCTTAGAAAAAGACCCCGCGTCAACGACTTGCACAAATAAAAACATATCATCAGCTTTCGCGTGTAACATACTTGCCCCTACTTATTTCTGCTTATTAATTCCATAATCAATATAATGCTATCGTGTATTATGTCAATAAAAGAAAAAGTTCTGTGCAGCTTTTAGCCTTATTTTTGTGCTAAATACAGCGTAAAGTTAGGATATATGATAAAAATATCAATGCATCTAGGAGCGCTTAATCATGTCATCTATGCCGATTATCACAAAAGGGTTTATCCAAGCCATTCGTACGATTTTACCCAAGACAGGTATCATTGAGGACATTTCGCGACGTCGAGCGCACGCCACGGATGCAAGTTTTTACCAGTTAATCCCACAGCTCGTATTACAAATCAGCTCTATCGAACAAATGCAGGCAGTCTTAAAGGCTAGCCATACCCATCACGTTAGCGTTACCTTTAGAGCAGCAGGGACTAGTTTATCTGGGCAAGCGGTCAGTAATTCAGTCTTGTTATTACTTGATAGTCATTGGCGCGGTCATGAGATCATCAATAATGGGGAACAAATCCGTCTTCAACCTGGGGTCATTGGCGCACAAGCCAATCAATATTTAGCGCCCTATCATCGCAAAATAGGTCCCGATCCGGCATCCATTAATACCTGTAAAATAGGAGGGATTGCAGCCAATAATGCCTCTGGTATGTGTTGTGGCGTGGCCAATAACACGTTTTACACACTAGCCGGCATGACCATTATTTTGGCTGATGGCACCTGTGTAGATACCAGCGACGCGAACAGCGTATCCGCATTTAATGCCTCACACGCTGAACTGTTACGCCAAATCAAAGACTTAGGTACAACCGTGCAAGGTGACGCTGAGTTGAGCGCGTTAATCGCCCATAAATACCGACTCAAAAATACCACCGGTTATGCCATCAATGCCTTAACCGACTATTCCGACCCCTTAGAGATCTTAGTGCACTTGATGGTAGGTTCAGAAGGTACATTGGGCTTTATTGCGGACATTACTTATAACACCGTGGTTGATCATCAACAACGATCCACCGGCTTATATTTGTTTGATACCCCGCAAATTGCGTGTCAGTTAGTAGATAAATTACGACAAACTTCTGTTGAAGCGGTTGAGCTATTAGATCAACGCGCTCTGGACTCAGTCAAAGGTAAACCGGGTTTACCCAATAGCTTTTGTGATCGTGACAAACGCTGTACCGCCTTATTGATCGAAACCGCTGCAAGTGATGCTCAGACGCTAGAGCAACAAATGACAGTAGTGGGTGAACTGGTTGCCGAGTTTGCCCCCATTGAAGCCATTGATATGAGTACCGATACTCAGCTCTGTCAGCAATTATGGGCAATCCGCAAAGCCACCTTCCCAGCGGTAGGCGCGGTGCGCGAAACAGGTACCAGTGTGATTATTGAGGATGTCTCTTTTCCATTAGCACAAATGGATCAAGGTGTGACTCGATTACAGGCATTATTTGATAAATATCATTACAGCGAAGCGTTGATCTTTGGCCATGCATTAGCGGGTAATTTACATTTTGTATTTACCCAAGCCTTTGACACACCAAATGAAATACAGCGTTACGATCATTTCATGCAAGACGTCGCACAATTAGTCGCGGTTGAATTTGGCGGGTCATTGAAAGCCGAACATGGTACTGGCCGCAATATGGCACCATTTGTCGAATTAGAATGGGGCTCGACCGCCTATCAAATCATGCGTCAAATTAAACAGATCATTGATCCTTACTGTATTTTAAATCCGGGCGTGATCCTCAATGATGATCCTCAATCACATATCAAACACCTTAAGCCCTTACCGCGTGCTAATGATATTGTGGATAAATGCATTGAATGCGGGTTCTGCGAACCGGTATGTCCATCTAAAGAACTGACCTTTACACCACGTCAACGAATTGCGATTTGGCGTCGTATCCAACAACTAGAAGATCTGGGTTATTTAATCGATGCTCAGCGTCAAGAACTTGCTCAATTGAAACACGACTACCAATATTATGGCATTGATACCTGCGCCGCTACGGGTTTATGTGCTGAGCGCTGTCCGGTTGGAATTAACACCGGAGATCTAATTAGAGAACTACGCGGTCAATCAACGACTCGGTTTGGTCACAGTATAGCCAAATTTTCAGCCGACCAGTTTGCCCCATTAGCGACAACCGTTAAGACCACATTAGGCATCGCCAGTAAGATCAGCAGTATAATTGGACCTGAATCAACGGATAACGTCGGTCGAATGATCCATCGTCTTTCCGCAAATACAATTCCATTATGGTTTGCCCGATATCCCCAAGCTGCAAAGCCATTACTCCAATTTATACCCAATGGCGCAGAACGCCCTAAAGTCGTCTATTTCCCTAGTTGTGCAACCCGCAACATGGGCGCCGATCCTAGCGCGACCGAGCAACGAAGCCTGCCAGAAGTCGCCGCGTCATTATTTACTAAAGCAGGTTATGACATTGTTATGCCTGAAAAAGTAGAAGGATTATGTTGTGGAATGCCATTTAATTCAAAGGGCTTTGCCGATATAGCTCAGCGCAAAGGACAAGAATTACTTACCTCTTTAAAAGCTATTTCTAAAGATGGCGCATACCCCATTGTGTTTGATACGAGTCCTTGCAAGTTACGCTTGGTAGAATTAGGACATGCATTACCCATTTTTGAAACCACACAATTTATAGCTAAATTTGCACTCGATAAGCTAACGATTACCCCAACTCAAGCACCCGTTGCCTTACATATTACTTGTAGCAGTCAAAAAATGGGAATTGCGGATGAGTTACGCCAAGTTGCGAACGCATGCGCGACCCAAGTAATCGAGCCTGAAGGTATTCAGTGTTGTGGTTTTGCTGGCGATAAAGGAATGACCGTACCGGAACTAAACGCCAGTGCATTATCCACTTTAAAAGCGCAAATCCCTAAGAATTGTAAGACTGGGTATAGTAATTCCCGTACTTGTGAGATCGGGTTATCTCAACATTCTGGGATCGACTATCAATCATTGCTGTGTTTGTTAGATGAGGTCAGTGCTTAGCTATGGTTATGTAAGCGCGTTGCTAGCGCGCTTTAGCTTTGTGTGATTATTTTAACAATCGTACTGTCATCGGAACGGCAAATTTTGCCCCGATTGAGGATGCAATTGCACCCATTAATGCAAACAGCATATTTAGCAACAAGACAACGGGTATTACTGCGGCACCAAAAATCATGAGTATCACAATGGTTAATACCAACATAGTGACACCCCAATTAATAGCCTCTTTGGCTTGCGACTGCACATAAGGCTCACTGCGCAGCATAAATGAAAATAACAACCCTGAAAAAATACCAAAGAAAATACTGCTAAGCCACATGACCATTGCAGAATTTTTAGCATCTTTGGATTCGGTCGCTACCGGCAGTTGCGAAATGTGAGAACTCGACATGAAATTATTCCTTTAATTATAAAACAAATTGTTCGACCACAGTATGTATCGACACTCAGAAGATAATTATAAACTAAGAAACTCGTTTTCACTGTAAAAAATACTAACGCTTTCGTACTGGTTTATACTGAGTTGCACAATAGCCTCTAGATACATCTTTGGAACGTAATGCGCCGTGCTTAGTCTTGCGCCCAGATACGCGTGCACGCCAGTTATTAAATGTTTTGCGCTTGATGCTCGCACGCATTAGCTTAATCACTTCCGCTTCTTTTAACCCATATAAAGCTTGAATAGCTTCAAAAGGGGTACGGTCTTCCCACGCCATTTCAATAATACGTGAACGTGTTTCTTCATCCATTTTATCTTTGGGTAAACGCGCAACATCAGTTAAAATTTCATTATGTTTTGCCGATTCGTTGTGCGGCGTACGAGGTGTGTCTAACATACTTTTGCTCAGCAGTTAATTAACTAAGAATGGTTAATACGATGTATAATATAAAAAGTTTATTTCTGTCAATAAGATTTATTACTCAAACGATAATCATTAATAATCGTGAGTAATTCATTGGCTGCGATAGCATCAGACATCGCACGATGATGCCGTGTCATATCGATATTAAAGGCCGCTGTTAAGTTGGCTAATGAGTATGATTTTAATCCCGGCTTAGCTTTGCGCATTTCTCTCACTGTGCACAGCTTGGCACGACTAAAACGCCGTTCAATACGGGCAAACTCTTGTTTAATAAAGCCATAATCAAAATTCACATTGTGAGCCACAAAAACACAACCTTTGGTAAATTGCGCGACTTCATCGGCCACTTCAGCAAATATCGGGGCGTCTGCAACCATTTCATCGTCAATCCCGGTTAAAGCTGTAATATTGCGTGGAATTCGACATTGTGGATTGAGTAAGGTCTCATATTCCTCAATAATCTCCCCATTCACCACCTTGACCATGCCAATTTCAGTAATTTTATGTTGGGCCGCTCTCCCACCTGTCGTTTCAATATCCACAACAACATAAGGCTGCATCGGGTCAATGCCCCATTCAACAGTAGTAATCCCTACCTTAATACCGGCTTTAGTCAGCATGGTGATGGTTACCAATTGATTTTTGCGGACACTATCCCCTTGGGCTTTAATTTCTTCAAAATGAATACCTTGGTCAGTGAGCACTAACAAATCTGGAAAGCCATCACTATAAGCCGAATAATCCTGCGCCATCATTTTTAGTACGCGATTCAATGCCGCTATATCAACATGATCGACAAACAACAGTAAGCGTTGTAATAATTGTTTATGCCAACGAAAAATTCCGCTACCTTGACCATAATGCATTGTCGCTTGGCGGATCAAATGTTGTTTTAATCCTGCTCTTGTGGCACATTGCGTGAGCATCTGCTCCACTTGTTCGGTTGCACTCGTATATAGATTATTATGCCGAACGTGATACGGTCGCCAATCAAACTCAGTACCAATCGCAAATTCGGGCGCAAACAAAATCGGCCAAAATACCAATCCAAACACACTGCGCCACAATTCATTTTCGGTGCGCAACGCTCGAATACCTTGAGCTTGATAGTATTCAACTGAAGCGGCTTCAACGCGATGCTTATGCACTTCATCCAAGATCAAATGCCGAGCGCTATTGCGCAGCATATCAGTTAAGACACTGGTGCGTTTTTTATGATATTTGCGCGCTAAAAAATCTTCAGCAAACGCAAGCAAGTAAGAGTTATCAGGCGTATCAATAATCGCTTCAAGTTGGGCTTGAACACGCACTTTATCCCCGTATTGATAAGCTAGCCGAATAGCTTTTTCTTGGGCTTGCGGAAGTGTAGATGCAGCAAGAATATGTGCAACTCTTGTCCACTCCTCGCCGGCTTGTAGGCAATGTTTTCCCCATAACCACAAATACTCAGCTCGATGTTGCTCGGCAAGTTCTCCTTGTGCTTCAGGGCATTGCGCCAACGACTGCCATCGTGGTTCAAATTGCAGATTATGTTTAAGCACTTCTTTTATGCGTGCTAACTCAATCGCATAGACATACGTAGATAAAGCCTGATCGCGTGAACTAAAACGCGCTTGGGCTTGAGCGGCGCGTTTACGCGTGCGCATCACGCCTAAATCGCGCATCGAAAATTGATTCAACCTACTGCCGATATTACCAAAAAACAAAAACAGTAAATAATCTAAAACGCCATCGACTTGCCGATAAATATATTGTTGGTAAATGTAATGCTCAGACACACTAATGAATGTTAAATGGATCAACGCAAGTTCAACAATGGTGGCTTTATTTGCAGCTGCAGCCACTGAAGCACAGGTACAATCACTTAACAGCGTCACTAATTCAGGTTTAGTCAACCCCACTAACCAATTCTTAAAAGTGTGCTCAGGAATAGGGGTAAACCATGCATGTGTATGGCATTGCTGGACGCCGCGATGATGATCTGGGATCTCATCATAGGCTAATGAACTGACTTTGATACAGTTCACCTTGCGATTTAAACTGCGCACCAAAGTACATTGTACAGACAGCTCCGCAGTCGCAAATGTATGCATAAACGCCTGATGCTCAGGCGCTAGCAACTCACGACAAGCTTCATTTATGAATCCCAGGCATTCTTGAAAATGCTCAAGATAATAATAAGTTGGTAAATCTTTCATATTAATAGTGTATATTTATACAGCTTAATTGTAAAATATTGTCTGTATATTGTGTTTATTTATTCGTAAATAAATCCTTATGCCGACACTATGCGTATGACTTTATATAATAAATAGACCGACTGGAAGATCATGAGTTTAACTGAATCACAAACATTTGAATGCCCTTACTGTATGGTGATTAACGACATTGACATTGATCACGATAATGATTTAGGTCAGCAGCAAATTATCGATTGTCAAATCTGCTGCTCACCGATAGAGTTATTAATACAAGATTCTGGGTGGGGTATTGAGATTATAGCCAAACGCGACGACGAATAACCTCTCGCTGTGATTAACCCTGAATTCAATTTATCGCCGTTTACAACTAGTGATGATAACCAAAGACAAGGACACCAACATGCATTTTAATGCCTGTGATATCGACAAAATGGACACCCGTTACCGTGCTAATTTTATTAACACCTTATCGGGGTTTAAAAGTGCTAATTTAATCGGCTCGATAAACAAATCTGGTCAGCATAACTTAGCGATTGTCAGTTCAGTTTTTCATATCGGAGCTCATCCGCCGTTGATGGGGATGATCATGCGTCCTCACACAGTTCCGCGTGATACCTTACAAAACATTAAAGATACGGGTGTATACACGATCAACCACGTCAGTGTTAATCATGTTGCACAAGCACATCATACTTCAGCTCGCTTTGATGAAGGTGTAAGTGAATTTGAACAAGTTGGATTAACACCTTGGTTAAGCCCTACCCATCTTGCGCCATTCGTGGCAGAATCAAACATTAAGATTGCATTGGAAGTACAAGATATTCAATTGCTAGCGCTGAATCAAACCGAATTAGTGATTGGCCAAGTTGCTGAGGTAATTGTGGATGAAACTGCAATTTCAGTCGATGGCTACATTGATATTGAACAGCTCAACAGTGCTGCCATCTCAGGATTAGACAGTTACCATGCTACATCACGAATTGCACGTTATGGTTACGCCAAACCGGATGAGCCCCTGAATATAATTAACACAATAAAAAATTAAGCGTGCATATGGAAACCAACATTGACCCTAATTTTGATCAATTACTTATTATCTGTGGGATAATTTGTGTCATTGTCATTGCCTTTGTATTGTTTATGATCAAGTTTCCAGACTCTGATAACGAGTATACTGATAATATTGATGATGTGTCCGATGCTAGATTGGCACATAAAGATTCCATGAAAACCGATAAAAAAGGTCATTCATGCGAAGACGAAAAAATTTAATCACCCTACGCTTTTTAGAATTAGTAATTGAGTACAACAAGGAAATATAGAATGAAAGATATTAAACGTCGTGATTTTTTAAAATTATCTGGTGGCGCATTAATTGGTATGACACTAGGCTCAGTCTCATTGCGAGCAAGCGCTGAACAGTTAAACCCTGCAGATCCTACCGCAGCAGCATTAAAGTACACCCATGTATCACCCGTAGAAGGTGCATATTGTGAAGGTTGTGCATTTATTCAAGGTGAAGCTGGTAAAGATTGGCGCCCATGTGCGATCTTCCCAGGAAAAGAAGTTGCCGCGAAAGGCTGGTGTAGCGCTTATTCCAAAAAATAAGCCATTTTAAGCAGTCATGCTTTATCATACAGCGAGTAGGCAGATTTTCTATCTCCTACTCGTTTTTGATTGTGCCCTCTCGTTCTGGTTCAAGAAAACGTTATATAAGCTTTACAATGTCATTTAATTATTCCTAAAAATTATAATCAATAGGGGCCCCAACATGCGTGTTTTTAAACTTTGCTTAATTTTACTATGTCTGAATATATCAACTTTTCCGGCATTGGCTTCAATAGACGAGACACCTAACCCTATACCTGAATTAACACAAAGTATTACCGAACACAGTGGCACGTTTAACGGCAAGAAAATCACCTATTCCGTGCATGCAGGCGATCATTTTTTGTATGATGACAAACACGCACCAAAAGCCAACATCTACTCCACGGCTTACTTCGCCAATTCTAAAAAAGGCAAGGCTGATCCAACGCGTCCCCTATTGTTTATCTTTAACGGTGGCCCAGGTTCGTCCAGTGTGTGGCTGCATATGGGGGTCTTTGGTCCTAAACGAGTTGATTTACCCAGTGATGGTGAAGCAGTCGGTGCGCCTCCTTATAAGTTAGAGCACAACGCGTTAAGTCTGATCGATATCGCCGATATGGTGTTCATTGATCCCGTCGGTACGGGTTATTCTCATCCCTTAGGCAAGTATGACGGCAGTGCATTTTGGGGCGTTAAAGAAGATGCACAAATCATGGCAGAGTTCGTCCGTGCATTTACTCGCAAACATAATTTGTTCAACCGCCCGAAATACTTAGTGGGCGAAAGCTACGGAACGACACGAGCAGGAGCAATGGTCAAGGAACTGCAAGAAGGCTGGGGCACAACTGATTTGTCAGGTGTCATGCTAATTTCTTCTATTGTGGATTTTCAAACGGGTGATTTTAAAGAAGGCAATGATCTGCCATATATCACATTTTTACCTACCTATGCCGCAACAGCTTGGTATCACAATGTCATTGACCGTTCACGTTTTCCTAATTTACCTGCGTTTTTAGATGCCGTACGTGACTTCGCTTTAGGTGAATACGCAACGGTGTTACTCAAAGGAAATTTAGCCACTGATGAAGAACGCTCCTCAGTATTATCTCAACTACATGCGATGACCGGACTATCCACCGCCTTTTTACAACGCGCTAATTTACGCATTAATGAATTTTATTTCATGAAAGAACTACTGCGTGACAAAGGGATCAGTGTCGGTCGCTTAGATAGCCGTTACGTTGGTAAAGAGGGCGATTTAAACGCAGATCGGTTTGAAGCTGACCCCTCGGGATATGCCATTGATGGCGCCTATACTGCCCTAGTAAATCAATACATGCGCGATGAGCTTAACGTTAATCGTGATGTGCGCTATCAGATTTTGAGCGGCAAAGTGTTTGGGGCATGGAATTGGTTATATGAAAGTAATGCCCGTAGCCAAGGCTTTTTGAATGTTACGCCATTTATCGCCAAAGCGATGCGTCAAAATAAAGATTTTCGCGTATTTGTGGGCAATGGTTATTATGATCTGGCGACACCATTTTTTGCGACTGAGCACTCAATGAATCATAATGGGATAGATGCGTCACGTGTCACCATGAAATACTATGAAGCGGGTCACATGATGTATATTCATAAACCGTCTTTACAAGCGCTTGTCGCTGATATCCGTACTTTTTTACAGGAACAATAACTTGGCTTATATCCAACTCAAAATCAATATGGTCGCCGATCATGTACAAGCCTTAGGTGATATGCTCACTGGTAATGGCGCACAAGCAGTAACCTATGTTGATGCCAAAGACACCCCGTTGTTTGAAATGCATCCAGGCGAAGAATTATTATGGCCAGATACACAAGTCATCGGATTATTTTCTGCTAGTGATGATATGCAGGCGATTATTGATCGTTTAGCCAAGTCCAAATTACTCCAAGATGAATTTGTCTATGTGCTAGACCCACTCGAAGATAAAGATTGGGAGCGTGAATGGATGGACAATTTCCACGCGATGCAATTTGGTACGCGTTTATGGGTATGTCCTTCCTGGCGCGAAATTCCAGAACCTGAGGCCGTTAACGTGATGCTTGACCCAGGACTCGCATTTGGCACAGGAACACATGCTACGACGGCATTGTGCTTACGTTGGTTGGATAGCCTAGATTTAAACAACAAACGCGTCGTTGATTTTGGCTGTGGCAGTGGCATCCTAGGGATCGCAGCATTAAAATTAGGCGCAACCGATTTATTAGCGTTGGATATTGATCCTCAAGCATTGGTCACTACGACAGAAAATGCAGAGCGCAACAACGTTGTAGACCGTCTTCGTGTCACCCTACCACAAGATAAACCTGAATATGAAGCCGATATCGTCTTAGCAAATATCCTTGCAGCACCGTTACGTGAGCTGCGCGAAGTCATTAGTAGTTATTGTCTTTCAGGTGGAAAAATTATTCTCTCAGGCATCCTAATTGAGCAAGCTCAAGCCATTGCCGACCTCTACACAGCAGACTTTACCATTGATGCTATTGTCGAGGAGGGTGACTGGGCAAGTATCTCTGGAACAAAGCGATAATTATTGTCAAGCAAAAAAATACCAATTTGATTAAAAAATAGTCTTTTCAAATGCGCAAAAAAGGCGTAATATTGCGCTCCCTTGACGGATCTTAGGTTATTAATTGCACAATGTGGATGTTTTTTATTCGTATTTGATGATATATCCTGTTTTGTCTTTCGTGTGTGAGGTAGTGGTTGAATTCAACAATTCGTATCGGTCCCCACATGCTGGAGAACAACTTAATGCTCGCGCCAATGGCGGGTGTGACAGATAGACCTTTCAGGCAAATGTGCAAACAGATGGGTGCTGGTTTAGTGGTTTCCGAGATGCTCTCGAGTAACCCTAAAGTATGGCACACTGAAAAATCTAAAATGCGCATGGATCACACTGGCGAACATGGAATTCGTTCTGTCCAAATAGCGGGGTCTGACCCCTCCCTCATGGCTGAGGCTGCACAATTTAATGTCAGTAACGGTGCGCAAATCATCGATATCAACATGGGTTGTCCAGCAAAAAAAGTAAATAAAAAATTGGCAGGCTCTGCATTACTGCAATTCCCGACACTCGTTGAAGAAATTCTCGACGCTGTCGTTAACAGTGTAGAAGTTCCCGTCACATTAAAAATACGTACTGGCTGGGACGTTGATAATAGAAATGGGGTGCAAATTGCGAAACTTGCACAACAATACAATATTCAATCCTTAGCTGTTCACGGTCGAACGAAAGCGTGTATGTATAGAGGTAACGCCGAATATGACACCATCCGCGCCATCAAACGCGCAGTGGATATTCCGGTGATAGCCAATGGTGATATTACGTCACCAGAAACAGCGCAACACGTATTGCAACACACAGGTGCAGATGGATTAATGATAGGACGCGGCGCTCAAGGTAATCCTTGGATATTCCGCGAGATACTACATTTTTTTGCTACCGGTGAACGAATGCCAGAACCTTCGCTGTCAGAGCAGTGCACGGTCATGTTAGAGCATGTCGCTAACGTCCATGAATTTTATGGCGGGATTAGCGGAGTCAGAATCGCTCGTAAGCATGTTGGTTGGTATATCGCTAAATATGATCAAGGAAGAGAATTTCGTGGACACTTCAATGCGATCGATGATGCTGCAGAGCAGCTCAATGCATTAGAAATGTTCTACTTACGACTTAGAAAGAACATGATTTCTTCAGTCGCCTAATTTTCTTAAAAAAAGAGCAGTATTTATGTTTGATCAAAATGCATCATCACCCTTTACAACTATCGTTACTACACCTGCACAAACAACTGCACAAAAGCCGTTGCGTGAGTCGGTTAAACAAGCAGTAAATAAATACTTAAAGCAGTTAGAAAACACCAACATTGAAACTCTTTATGACATGGTATTGAGTGAAGTTGAAGCGCCATTATTAGAAGAAGTCATGACCTATACGCGCGGCAACCAAACCAAAGCAGCCAACATGATGGGTATCAACCGTGGTACCTTACGTAAGAAATTAAAGCAATACGGCATGAGCTAATATTGCTGGGGCTCGCCCCACTAAAGAGCACCGTTAAGGTGCTTTTTTCGTTTTACCGATTCGGTTATTTTTTCACTTTGCACCCACTATAAGATGATAATTATGTCTACTACTTCTCCCATTCGCCGCGCGTTACTAAGCGTATCTGATAAAACTGGCATCGTTGAATTTGCAACGGCATTAGTCGCTCAAGATGTTGAGTTACTCTCTACTGGCGGTACTGCTAAATTACTTGCAGAAGCCGGTTTACCCGTTATTGAAGTATCTCAATATACTGGTCACCCTGAAATTATGGATGGACGAGTTAAAACATTACACCCGAAAATTCATGGCGGTATATTAGCGCGTCGTGGTCAAGACGATGCAGTCATGGCAGAAAACAACATACAGGGTATTGATTTAGTAGTTGTGAACTTATACCCATTCGCAGCGACCGTCGCAAATCCAGATTGTTCATTGGCTGATGCGATTGAAAACATCGATATCGGTGGTCCAACAATGGTGCGTGCTGCAGCCAAAAATCATAACGATGTAACGATTGTAGTGAACGCAAATGACTATGGTCATGTGTTACAACAAATGTCTGATAACAATGGCGCAGTTGATCATGCCACCCGTTTTGATTTAGCTATTAAAGCATTTGAACACACAGCAGAGTATGATGGCATGATTGCTAACTATTTTGGGGCGCGTTTAGAGTCCACGGATTGCGCCACAGATTGTGAACACGATCACAGTGAGTTCCCACGTACTTACAATATCCAAGTCAGCAAAAAACAAGATTTACGCTACGGCGAGAATTCACATCAATCTGCTGCATTTTATGTTGAAAATGATATTCAAGAAGCATCAGTCGCCACAGCAGAACAATTGCAAGGTAAAGAATTATCGTTTAACAACATCGCAGATACTGATTCAGCGTTAGAGTGTGTTAAAGAGTTCGCTGAGCCGGCCTGTGTTATCGTAAAACATGCTAATCCTTGTGGTGTCGCTTTAGGTGATGATATTTTAATGGCATATAACCGCGCTTATCAAACTGATCCAACATCAGCATTTGGTGGCATTATCGCGTTTAACCGTGAACTAGATGAAGCGACAGCCCAAGCAATTATTGACCGTCAATTTGTCGAGGTGATTATTGCACCATCCATCAGTGCCGCTGCGCAAACTGTCTTATCTGACAAGCAAAATGTTCGTGTATTAGCATGCGGTGATTGGCAAGGTCAGCTGACTGACGGGTATGATTTTAAACGCGTCAACGGTGGCCTATTAATTCAAGAACGTGATTTTGGTATGGTTGAGTTAGATGATTTAACGGTTGTCAGCAAAGTTCAGCCAACAGCAGAACAGCTACAAGACTTGCTATTTACGTGGAAAGTCGCTAAATATGTTAAATCAAATGCGATTGTATATTGCAAAAATGGCATGACCATTGGTGTGGGTGCAGGGCAAATGAGTCGTGTATACTCTGCTAAAATTGCGGGTATCAAAGCAGCAGACGAAGGGTTAGTTGTCGAAGGTAGTGTGATGGCATCCGATGCATTCTTCCCATTCCGTGATGGTATTGATGCCGCAGCCGCCGCTGGTATTAGCGCGATTATTCAACCAGGTGGTTCAATGCGCGATCAAGAAGTCATTGATGCCGCTGATGAAGCAGGTATAGCAATGGTCTTTACTGGTATGCGTCATTTCCGCCACTAAGGCTAGACAGACAAATTTAGGAATTTATTATGCAAGTATTAATCATTGGTAATGGTGGCAGAGAGCACGCACTCGCGTGGAAAGCCGCCCAATGCCAAGATGTAAGCAAAGTATTCGTCGCACCTGGAAACGCTGGCACTGCGCATGAAGCAAATTTAGAAAACGTGGATATCAGTGTGGGTGACATTGCCGGTTTAGTTAAATTTGCACAAGACAACGCGATTGAATTAACGATTGTCGGTCCTGAAGCACCGTTAGTTGACGGTGTGGTAGATGCATTTACTGCTGCCGGTTTACCTTGTTTTGGTCCGACCGCTGCGGCTGCTCAACTAGAAGGTTCTAAAGCGTTTACTAAAGACTTTTTAGCGCGCCATCAGATCCCAACCGGTGACTATGAAAACTTCACTGAAATCGAACCCGCTTTAGCGTATGTTCGTGAAAAAGGGGCACCGATTGTCATCAAAGCCGATGGCTTGGCAGCTGGTAAAGGCGTCATTGTAGCAATGACGTTAACTGAAGCTGAAGATGCAATCAAAGATATGCTTGCTGGCAATGCGTTTGGTGCAGCGGGCAGCCGTGTCGTCGTTGAAGAGTTCTTAGACGGTGAAGAAGCTAGCTTTATCGTCATGGTTGACGGCAAAAACATCGCGTCTTTTGCGACTTCTCAAGATCATAAACGTGTGGGTGATGGTGATACCGGTCTAAATACTGGCGGTATGGGCGCTTATTCTCCCGCACCGGTTGTCACACCAGAAATACATGCACGTGTAATGGCCGAAGTCATCGAGCCAACTGTGTCGGGTATGGCAGCAGAAGGCAATGATTATACTGGTTTCTTGTATGCCGGTCTGATGATCATGGCAGATGGCACACCAAAAGTCATCGAATACAATTGTCGCTTTGGTGATCCAGAGACTCAGCCAATTATGTTACGTTTACAATCTGATTTAGTGGCGTTATGCTTAGCAGCAACTAAAGGTGAATTAGCCGACACCGTGATTGAGTTTGATGCACGTCCAGCTGTCGGGGTTGTACTTGCTGCCGGCGGTTACCCTGGTGATTATGCCAAAGGTACCGTCATACATGGTCTCGGTGCGGGTGAATCAGCCACAGCCAAAGTATTCCATGCTGGCACAACGACCAATTCTGAAGGTCAGGTTGTGACTGCTGGCGGGCGTGTATTATGCGCCACGGCAATGGGTGATACGGTCACTGAAGCACAACAAGCGGCGTACACCTTAGCCAAAGAAATCAGCTGGGATGGCATGTTCCATCGCAACGATATTGCCTATCGCGCCATTGCCAGAGAAAACCAATAGGAATTAAACATGTCAGCTAAACATCCCATTATTGCAATTACGGGTTCATCGGGTGCCGGTACGACTACCACCACCAATGCTATTCGTCATATTTTTCGCAATTTGAATGTTAATGCTGCTGGGGTTAGCGGTGATAGTTTTCACCGTTACACCCGTCCTGAAATGGAACTCGAAATCCGTAAAGCACAAGAACAAGGTAAACATATTAGTTACTTTGGTCCGATTGCCAATGATTTCGAGTTACTCGAAAACCTATTTACTGAATACGGCAAAGCTGGTAGCGGTCAGTACCGTCAGTATTTGCATACCTTTGATGAAGCCGTGCCGTTTAATCAAATGCCCGGTACATTTACCCCGTGGCAGGATCTGCCCAAAGGCACCGACTTATTATTTTACGAAGGTCTACATGGCGGGATCTCAACCGAAGACCATGATGTGGCCAAGCATGTTGATTTGTTAGTCGGCATGGTACCTATTGTAAATTTAGAATGGATCCAAAAAATCGTTCGTGACACGACTGATCGTGGCCATAGTCGCGAAGCCGTAATGAGTAGCATCGTGCGCTCATTGGATGATTATTTTCAATATATCACACCACAGTTTTCACAAACCCATGTGAATTTTCAACGTGTACCTACCGTCGATACATCTAATCCTTTTAGTGCTCGTGAAATTCCCACCCAAGATGAAAGTTTTGTTGTGGTGCGTTTTCGCCGTGAAATGACCAATGTCGATTATCCATTTTTATTAAAAATGATTGATGGCGCCTTCATGTCACGCGTTAATACGATTGTCGTGCCCGGTGGTAAAATGGGTCTAGCGATGGAATTGATCCTCACCCCTCTAATAAAAGATATCTTAGAAGCTAAGCGCCGAGCCAGTATTCAAATGGATTGGGTTCAAGACAATTAATCACGAGTCGCTTGCTGCTATTAAGTGTTATTTGTAGTGCTTTGACAAACTTTGTAACATCATCCTAGCCCTAAATTAGCAAAATATATTGGCTTTTTAGTCACTTACTTTATAGTGTTAAGACAGTTTAGTTTTGGAGTACAGGTGAATGGGTCAGGAAACCTCAAAAATTCTCGTTGTTGATGATGACATGCGCTTGCGTAGTTTATTGGAACGTTATCTAGTAGAGCAAGGCTTTCAAGTCCGGTCCGCAGCCAATGCAGAGCAGATGGATCGCTTACTTGAGCGCGAAAACTTTCATTTATTAGTCCTTGATTTAATGCTCCCTGGTGAAGATGGATTATCGATTTGTCGTCGCCTCCGACAAAAAGAAAACGAAATCCCGATCATCATGCTCACCGCCAAAGGCGATGAAGTCGACCGAATTATCGGCCTTGAAATGGGCGCGGATGATTACTTACCCAAGCCATTTAACCCTAGAGAGCTGTTAGCACGTGCTAAAGCCGTGTTGCGCCGTAAGTCTGTTGAAGCCCCTGGTGCGCCGGCACAAGCTGAGCAAATTATTGAATTTGCCACTTACCGACTCAATCTCGCCACCCGAGAAATGTCCACCAATGGCAAGCCAATGACATTGACTAGTGGCGAATTTGCAGTGTTAAAATCCCTTGTGACGCATCCCCGTGAACCGTTATCACGTGATAAGTTGATGAACCTCGCCCGTGGACGCGATTATGGCGCACTTGAACGCAGTATTGATGTGCAAGTGTCCCGCTTACGCCGCATGCTAGAACAAGATCCGACGAATCCGCGTTACATCCAAACGGTATGGGGATTAGGTTATGTCTTTGTTCCAGATGGTACAGATGTTAGTTAATACTTGCATCTGTGCGTGTTTTGCCTGCAACACACTAAAGCAAAATTAATCACTATGTCATTACTCCCTAAAAGTGCATTTGCCCAAACGGTACTATTAATTGGTGCGTTGCTGCTCGTCAACCAAGTTGTTTCCTACTTGTCGGTGACCTATTATTTTATTCAACCTAGTTATCAACAAATAAACTCATTGGTCGCCACTCAAGTCGATACATTATTTGATCAGGACATCATCAGTGACGACCAACGCCGTCAGCAATTTTCAGCTCGTACAGGGATTCAATTTTTAGCGCCACAAGAAGCCATCATCGCTGGGTTAAATGATGCGACGTATTATCGTTTTATGTCCAGTCAGATTGCTAGTCAACTGGGTGGTGATACCGAAGTCCGACTCAGCACCCAAATGCCGTACCGCATTTGGATCAATCCGCCACAAAATCCGAATATATGGATCGTCTTTCCCATGCCTGGTGTGGGTGAAACCAATTTTTCGCCCCTAACCATCATATTGTTAGTGATTGGTATTTTGAGCGTCATTGGTGGATATGTGTTTGTGCTGCGAATGACACGGCCGCTGCGCGCATTACAAATTGCCGCTAAACAAGTTGGCCAAGGTGAATTTCCAGAACCCTTAGCGCCTAAAGGTGCGACCGAAATGCAAGCGGTGACACAGGCGTTTAACCAAATGGCTAACAGTATCAAACGCTTGGAACAAGATCGTAATCTAATGACGGCAGGGATATCACATGACCTTCGTACACCATTAACACGTATTCGCTTGGCGACAGAAATGATGGATGAAAAACATGATTGGGTTAAAGAAGGGATCGTACAAGATATTGAAGATATGAACGATATTATTGATCAGTTTATCGATTACGCCCGCCATGATCGTGAAGAACAACGTGAACAATGTAATCTTAATAAAATAGTCGAAGACGTGGTGCAAGCTAGGCACTTTGATGATAATCATACCATTGCACAAAAGCTAACCCCTATTCCCGATATCGCGCTGCGCCGAATTGCCATTAAACGTGTACTCGATAATTTAATTGAGAATGCGTTTCGCTATGGGTCTGATCATATAGAAATTCATACCAAGGCATTATTTAAAGAAAAGCAAATTGTGTGTCAGATCCGGGATTTTGGCGCAGGCATTGAACCTGAACAACTTCCATCACTATTAAAACCGTTTACGCAAGGTGACAGTGCGCGCGGAAGTTCAGGCTCTGGTTTAGGGCTGGCGATAATTAAGCGTATTATTGATATGCACCATGGTCAGGTGAGTTTTACTAATCATCCTGACGGTGGGCTGGTGGTCGAGTTCAGATTACCGATGTAATTGGTGTTACCCCCTATTGATAAGGGGGTATGACTCGTTATTGTTGAGTTGGACTGGCATCAGGATCGAATCCAGAGTGAATTGTTTCAACATCAAGTGCATCAAAACGGTACTCTTTATTACAAAATTGACAATGCATTTTAATATCACCATCTTCTTCGACAATCTTAAGTAATTCTGTTTTATCTATATGCTGTAAGGCAATTATCGTGTTTTCACGCGAGCAATGACATTCAAATTTAACCGCAGCAGGCGTAAACACTTCAACTTCTTCTTGATGATACAAGCGATACATCACATCGGTCGCTTCTAAACTAAATAATTCTTCGGCTTTAAGCGTATCAGTTAACGCGGCAATATGGGCAAAATCAGTGGATTCGGCAACATTGGTCGCCTCGCTACTGGTTGGTAAAATTTGCAATAATGTCCCGCCAGCCATTGGGTTTTCACCTTGCTGAGCAAACAATCTGACTTGCGTCATTAGCTGCTCCGACTGTAAAAAATATTGTTCGATACAGCCCGCTAAACTCGGTTGTTCCAGTCCGACAATCCCTTGATAACGCTCACCTTCTTGTGGCGTAATGGTAATGACCAAATACCCTTTATCGAATAACGCTGAAAAGTCTTCAGGCAGTTCAGTGACCGTTTCATCCCAACGTGCTACACCACGTAACTTCAGATCATGGGTACCATTAACTACTGCGTATTTGATGATCCCTTCAGATTGGATTTGCAGGCCAATTTCACCTTCAAACTTCAATGTTGCGTTAAGTAACGTTGTCGCCGCCATTAACTCACCGAGCAACGTTTGAATGATCGGAGGATAAGTATAAGAACTTAGAATATCGCGGTAAGTATCTTGTAATTGAACTAACTCACCTCGCACATTGGCTTGGTTAAACAAAAAACGCTGAACTTGATCAACACTTGCAATCCCAGACATAGATACTCTTCTCTTGTTGTAATATTTAGTCGTATAACTAAATTATTGGTGTTTTAAATGAATGATTTGGCGACGTTGCTTTTTATCCGGTTTGGTGTCCGGTTTAGGGCTATGAAACGCCGATAGTTTTCTTGCTTCTGCGTTTTTTTCACGCTTAGCGATACTTTCCGCCGTTTCGGTATACATCCCAAGAACCATTGGAGCAGCCCGGCGTTTATCAAAAATTTCAGTAATGACCAGCTCTTTGCTATCAAACCCAGCAGGTACTTTTAGGGTGGCATTTAACTCAACCGTTTTGCTCGGTTTAGTGCGCTGTCCATTATAATGTATTTTACCTGCCTGCACAGCTTCACGCGCATTTGCTCGAGTTTTGAACAGTCTTGCTGCCCATAGCCACTTGTCGATCCGAACGTTTTCCATAATTTACACACTTATTGGTATTTTAAGACATAAATAGTTAACATAGTGTCTGTATATTTTACCCTATTCAGCGTATATTCATACAGCCAATTAGATACTAGCTGTACAAAATTGCATTTTTAATTTTACAACAAGAATAATGATAACTAATCACACCGCAATTAACGCGTTACTCAACGCTATCAAACAACCTAAGAACAAGGCTTTACTCAAGTCCTTGATGCTTTTGTTATTAATTATTTATATCTTATTTACATTGGCAAATATGTTTTGGCAGTTTGTCCCAGCGCCTGCGTCACCTAAAATTCCAATGCAAATCTCGCAGCAACAATCACAAACTAATAACAGCACCGGTAATGTCCAAGATTTAATCGCAGTCAATATCTTTGGTAAAGCCAAAGCTGTCTCTGTTCAACCTGTTAGTACCGTGACCAATGCCCCTGAAACAAAATTAAGTTTAACCCTCACAGGTGTCGTCGCCTCTACCACCGAAGAAGATGGTGCCGCTATTATCTCTAATCGTAATACCCAAAGTACTTATGGCATTGGCGAAAAAATCGAAGGAACGCAAGCCATCTTAAGCCGCGTTTTTGCAGACCGTGTTATTATCAGTAATCGCGGTGCAAAAGAAACCCTCATGCTAGATGGTATCGATTTTTCTAAAATATCGTCCCAAGTAGACGCACCCGATAGCAACGCAGTATTTTTACCTGCCAACCAAACCATTCCCAAGAATATCGTCAAAACAGTCGCTGAGGGGCCTAGCCTAGAAAGCATCGCACAATTACGCGACAAACCTGAAAAATTTATCGATTTTATTAATGTCGCCCCCGTTCGAAATGATGGCGAACTACAAGGCTACAAAGTATCGCCTGGCAAAGATGCCGCGTTATTCAATGAAACAGGATTACAGACCGGTGATGTCATTACCTATATCAACGGCTTAGATTTAACCCAACCGCGAGAGGCGGTAGAAGCAATGCAATCACTCCGAGAATCAGATAGCTTGGAAATATCAGTGTTGCGTAACGATCAACCCATGACATTGTCGTTATCTTTACCCTAACGACAATGCAATTTCGGTGAATTATTCACAAGGTACTATGTCTATGTTTTCAAACCTGGTTTCTCAAGTTAAAACCATTTCAGTCGCAACCGTAATGACCGTGGCCATTGTGGTTGCTGCAATCCCTGTGACAACCACGTCTTTTGCTGTGCTCGCAGCACAATATTCACCGAACTTTAAAAATACCGATATCAATGAATTTATTGCGATTGTCGGTAAAAACCTTCAACGCACCATTATCGTAGACCCAAATGTACGAGGCAAAATTTCAGTCCGCAGTTATGATTTATTAGATGAAGAACAATATTATCAATTCTTTTTAAACGTTCTACAAGTCTATGATTTTGCAGTCATTGAGATGCCTAGTGGTATTTTAAAAGTTATTCGTTCCAAAGATGCCAAAAGTTCTAATTTGCCCGTGGTCGAAGGTAATATTCAGAATGGCGATGAGATGATCACGCGCGTGATCCCCGTCTATAACGTTCCGGTTCGTGAATTAACGCCATTATTGAGACAACTCAATGACAGCGCCGGCGGCGGTAATGTCGTGAGTCATGATGCATCCAACGTGATGATGCTAACCGGTCGAGCAGCCGTGATTAACCGCCTAGTTGAAATCATCGAACGCGTCGATAGAGCAGGCGATGAAGAAGTCGAAATTATCAAACTTAAATTCGCCTCAGCATCTGAAATGGTGCGCATTATTGATAGTATTAATAAATCCCAAGGTAAAGCTGCTGCCAATACCGGTAAATCAGAACCTCGTGTTGTTGCCGACGACCGCACCAATTCGGTTATCGTCAGTGGTGATGTCAAAGCACGTCAACGTCTGATTAACCTGATCACACGCATGGATCAAGAATTAGAAACCAGCGGTAACACCCGCGTTATATTTCTTAACTATGCCAAAGCCGATGATTTGGTCAAAGTCTTAAAAGGTGTATCAGAAAGTATTCAAGCCGAAGAAAAAGGTGGCACCAGCTCTCGCTCTAAATCAAGCTCGGGTCGTGAAGTCAGCATTGATGCCCACGAAGATTCCAACTCACTCGTCATTACCGCTGAACCAGATATGATGCGTTCATTAGAAGAAGTGATTCGCCAATTAGATGTGCGTCGTGCTCAGGTACAAGTAGAAGCGATTATTGTTGAAGTCTTTGAAGGTGATGGCACAACCTTGGGTGTTCAATTGGTTTCTGAAGAAGGTGGTGGTACACAATTTACCAACGGCGTTGTCGGTGTCGGCTCTTTAGGCGTGGCATTACGTCAAGCTGAAGACAAAATATCGACTGTCACGACCTCGGCTAATGATGGTAGCCCAATTGAAACGACGGATACTACCCCTGGTGATTTTACTGCACTTGCTACTTTGTTAGGTGGTGCTAATGGGATGATTGCTGGGATTATCCAAAATGGTTGGGGCGCAGTAGTGCAAGCGGTATCCACCGATACCAATTCAAATATCTTAGCTACACCACATTTAACCACCATGGATAATGAAGAAGCATTCTTTATTGTCGGACAAGAAGTACCGATTATTACAGGTACCTCTACCGGTTCTAACAACTCCAATCCATTCCAAACGGTCGAGCGTCAAGAAGTAGGGATCAAACTCAAGGTCACCCCACAAATTAACGAAGGTGATGCCGTTCAATTACTGATCGAACAAGAAGTATCGAGTGTTTCTGGTGCGACTTCGGTGGATATTTCAATTAACAAGCGTGAAATCAAAACCACCGTCATCGTCGATGATGGCGGCACGATTGTCTTAGGTGGATTAATTGATGAAGATGTGCAAGAAAGTGTCTCGAAGGTGCCAATCTTAGGCGATGTTCCTTTCTTAGGGCATTTATTCAAAACGACCACGTCGAGCAAACGTAAGCGTAATTTGATGGTGTTTTTACGTCCGACGATTGTCCGTGACGGCGTAACCATGAACAAAATGTCACACCGTAAATACAACTACATCCGTGCCGAACAACTTAAGCGTCAAGCAGATGGTATTCCGTTAATGCCTAATTCTCAAGGCCCTAGCCTACCAGAGTGGAATGATGCATTGAGCTTACCACCATCATTTGAAGATTACTTGATGGAAAAAGACAAGCAAGCGAACGATAACGACTAAGGGTGACCAATGGATATTAGCTTTAGTTTTGCCAAACGTCATCAAATCTTATTAGATCCGGTGACGCCTACGGTTTTTTATACACAAGAAACCGCGCTTGAGGTGTTTGCTGAAGTGCGTCGCGCTTTTGGGAGCGGTTTTGCGTTGGAACAAGTGCCAACCGATAAATTTGAAACGTTACTCACGTCTTTTTATCAACGAGATTCTTCTGAAGCAAAACAACTAATGGAAGACTTAGGCAATGAAAGTGACTTGTTTGCGCTGGCTGAAGAACTTCCTGATACCGAAGATCTTCTCGATAGCGAAGATGATGCGCCCATTATCAAACTCATCAACGCGATGCTCGGTGAAGCGATCAAAGAAGGCGCCTCTGATATTCATATCGAGACATTTGAAAATCAACTTGTTGTTCGTTTTCGAGTAGATGGGGTTTTACGTGAAATTTTACGTCCCAATCGTAAAATGTCCTCGATGCTTGTCTCGCGTATTAAAGTCATGGCTAAACTCGATATCGCTGAAAAGCGCATTCCTCAAGACGGTCGAATTTCACTAAAAATCGCTGGTCGTGCGGTAGATGTGCGTGTTTCGACGATGCCATCGAGCCATGGTGAGCGCGTCGTATTGCGATTATTAGACAAAAATAACGTGAGATTAAACCTTGAAGATCTGGGTATGACAGCAGCCAATCGTACTATTTTCTCTGACTTGATCCGCAAGCCTCATGGCATCATTTTGGTTACTGGTCCAACGGGTTCAGGTAAATCCACCACCTTGTATGCAGGATTAAGTGAAATCAATTCCAAAGACCGTAATATTTTAACCGTTGAAGATCCCATTGAATTTGATCTGCAAGGGATTGGTCAAACCCAAGTCAACACGCGTGTCGATATGACATTTGCGCGCGGGCTTCGTGCTATTCTAAGGCAAGATCCTGATGTAGTCATGATCGGTGAAATCCGCGATTGTGAAACAGCAGAAATTGCAGTACAAGCGAGTTTAACCGGCCACCTAGTGTTATCCACTCTACACACCAATACCGCTGCTGGCGCCATTACGCGCTTAGAAGATATGGGCATTGAACCGTTTTTATTATCATCGAGCTTACTCGCAGTATTATCACAACGCCTAGTCCGTACCTTATGCGTAGACTGTAAAATCCCACATGAAGCGACTCCCTCTGAGTGTGAAATACTGGGATTAACGACGCCGCAAATCATTTATTCTCCAGGTGATTGTATTACTTGCAACCATACAGGCTATCGTGGCAGAACGGGTATTCATGAGCTACTCCGCGTCAATGAAGATGTCCGGGAACTGATGCATACTGGTAAAGGTGAGCAAGCCATCGAAAAATTGATCCGCAAAGATACGCCGAGCATCCGCTCTGATGGTTGCGATAAAGTCCTCAGTGGCGTGACTTCTCTGGAAGAAGTACTGCGCGTAACGCGCGAGGAATAACGGTTTATGGCAGCGTTTGCATTTGAAGCAGTCAATCCACAAGGCAAAACCAAGAAAGGCGTACTTGAAGGCGATAACGCGCGTCAAATACGTCAACAACTGCGTGAACAAGGACTGATCCCTGTTACTGTTGAGCAAGTCAAAGAACAACAAACAAACAAAAATAATGCATTTCAATTTGCGTTATTCAAACCCAGTATCTCTGCTGGTGAATTAGCATTATTAACCCGTCAGTTAGCCACCTTAGTTGAAGCTGCATTACCGATTGAAGAGGCCTTATTAGCGGTCGCTGAACAGAGCGAAAAACCTCGTCAAAAGAATATGATGATGGCAGTGCGGTCTAAAGTAGTTGAAGGGTTTGGTTTAGCTGAAGCGTTAGGGGATTTTCCGAGTATATTTGATACCTTGTTTATTGCAATGGTAGCTGCAGGTGAAAAATCTGGGCACTTAGACGTGGTGCTTAACCGCTTAGCTGATTACACTGAAAATCGAGAAAAAACCCGCAGCCAAGTGATCCAAGCCATGATTTATCCGGGCTTGATGATGTTTTTTGCTGTCGCTATCACGGTTTTATTGTTAACCGTCGTCGTGCCTAAAATTGTCACCCAATTTGAGCATATGGGGCAAGGCTTACCTCCTATTACCCAAATCGTCATGGATATTTCAACTTTTTTACAAGCATCCTGGATGTGGGTAGTGATTGCGTTAGTTGTTGCTATCATCGGCGCACAACGTACCTTACGCATTCCGGCCATGCAGCTCAAATTCCATCGCTGGATATTGGGCGTGCCACTCATCGGTAAAGTCAATCGTGGTCTAAATACCGCACGTTTTGCTCGCACCTTATCCATTTTAACTGCCAGTGCCGTACCGCTACTCGAAGCGATGAAAATTGCCAGCGATGTACTACTCAATAAGCATATAAAAGCCCAAGTCGCTGAATCTGCGATCATGGTCAAAGAAGGCGCGAGTTTACGTGCCGCATTAGATAAAACCAAAATGTTCCCGCCCATGATGATGCATATGATTGCCTCGGGCGAACGCTCTGGTGAGTTACAAGGAATGTTAGCTCGAGCGGCGGATAACCAAGACCGTGAATTTGAATCTCTGGTTGGTGTGTCACTCAAAGTCTTTGAGCCACTGCTAATCGTTTCTATGGCAGGCATAGTGCTGTTTATTGTACTGGCTATCCTGCAACCCATAATCGCATTAAATAGCATGGTGAATACGTAATGAAAAAAGCAACTGGTTTTACGCTTATCGAAGTAATGGTGGTCTTAGTGATCATCGGTATTATGGCCTCTATGGTCGTACCACAAATTTTAGGTAACCAAGAAGAAGCGCAGCTTAAAAAAGCCGCCATCGATATTCAAACCTTAGAAGGGGCAATGCAGATGTATAAGCTTAACAACAATCGCTACCCGACCACTGAACAAGGTTTAGAAGCATTAGTCAGTGAACCCACGATTGACCCGATCCCTCGCGCGTATCGTGAAGGTGGCTATATCCAACGTCTCCCGACAGATCCTTGGGGCAATGACTATCAGTTAATCTCCCCTGGAGAAGTAGGCGCGGTTGATATTTTTTCTAACGGCCCTGATATGGAACCCGGTACTGATGATGATATCGGTACGTGGAATCTCAACGACTACCTTTAACTAAAACAATCAGACGTTTATGATCCCTGCACAGCGCCAATCTGGATTTACCCTAATCGAAATCATGTTGGTGCTTGTCATCATGGGATTAGTGTCTGCGTACGTCGTCGTCAATGCGTTTGGTAATAATCCGTCCGATAAGCTCAAAACAGAAGCCCAGCGCTTTCATGCTATCGCAACCATGGCCTCTGATTTTGCGGTATTAAATCAGCTACAATTTGGTCTTGTGATTGATGATAAGCGTAACAGCTATCATTTTGTAACTTTAGATGACAACGACAATTGGATCCCTATCCAACAGAATAACGCTTTTACTAAGCGCGAATTAGACAGCAATTATGCGCTCAAGTTGCAACTTGACGGCTTTGAGTGGGAAACTGAAGATTCCTTGTTTAGTAATAACACTTTGTTTGATGAAACATTATCTGTATCCAGTGATGGGGTCCAAATAGGTAAAGAAGAAGACATTCCTCCCCCGCCACCGCAAATACTATTTTTATCCAGTGGCGATATTACAGAGTTTACCCTGACCTTTAAGTTTTTCGATGCGCAGTTGGGTAATGAAACATTCAGTGTTAGCTCACAAGGGTATTTACCTTTGAAGCATGATTTAACTGCTGCCGATAAAGAGCGCCCTTAATGCAGATCTTTAGCCGGTTACCTCGCTTACGTCTCCCTACTTCAGCATTGCGTTACTCTCAACGAGGCATGACTTTGATTGAAGTCATGGTGGCATTGTTGATTTTTGGTTTAACGGGTAGTGCGGTGATGAAAGCAACAACAGAAAATTTATCTAGTGTTGGGCAATTACAAGATATTACCTTTGCGACTTTTGTTGCCAACAATCGGCTCGCTCAATTACACCTTGCGCGAGAATGGCCGATTAAAAACAATGAAAAAGGGCAAATGGATATGGCTAGCAGCACGTGGTATTGGCAACAAACCGTCACCAAAACTGCCGAAACTGAACTCATACAAGTCAGAATTACTGTTGCTACCGATGAAGCATACCGTCGTCCAATTACTGATGTGGTGAGCTTTTTTGCTAAACCGACCGCCAGTGGTGCGCCTTAATGCAAGCACAACGCGGATTTACCTTAGTTGAAATCTTGGTCGCCATTGCGATATTTTCATTAATTGCCGCGGCCTCTACTGCTGTCTTGACCAATGTCATTGCTGCGTCAGAACAATCATCACAATCCATCGAACGATTACAATCACTGCAACGTGCTATGATGGTTATCGAGCGCGATTTGTTACAAGCCGTAAATCGAGCACCACGGATTGGCGGTGTAGATAATAACACGACGGTATTTTTCGGTGGCGCCGGTGAAATGCAAAGCACCCATGATGGTGTCAGTTTTGTCCGTAACGGCTGGCAAAATCCTATGTGGTTACTACCTCGTTCAAATATGCAAGGTGTCGCCTATCGCCTTAATAGCGATAATGTATTGGAACGTCTGCACACCCTTTTTGTCGACAACGATTTAGGTATTGACCCCATAGTACGACCACTATTAACAGGCGTTACTGACTTGAATATCGAGTTTATGGTGGCAATTAATTCACGTAACGAAATTAGTTGGGATGAGTCTTATAAAGGCACTAAAGTACCTAAAGGCATTGCCATTGAGATCACAACCAAAGAGTTTGGTGTGATCCGACGTGAATTCGCCCTGCTTGATCCGCCAGCGGTCCCTGCCCCAGAGGCAAGTTCATGACTCGTTCACCTCTAGCGCAACAACGCGGCATGGCATTGTTGATTGTGTTATTTATCGTCGCACTGGTGAGTGTACTTGCAACCGAGATGGGCAGTCGCTTACAACTACAAGTTCAACGTGCCAGTAATATTAAAGATAACAATCAAGCGTATTGGTACAGTATTGGTGCTGAGGCTTACGCCATGATCGCCATCAAAAACTTATATGAACTGGATGATGGCAATATCCATCTCGATCAACCTTGGGCACAACCCCTAGTTTATCCGATAGAAAATGGCCAAATTACCGCCACAATTACAGATTCTCAAGCATGTTTTAATATTAATGCATTAGCACAGCCCCCAAGCTCTTCTAACACTGGCGATCGCAATACCACGCCGGCTATGGACGCCTTTAGTGCGTTAGTTAGAAAAATAACCAATGGCGATACTTACACTGCGGATGTCGTTAGAGACTCGCTGGTTGATTATCTCGATGACAATACCAGCGCCCGCCCGTATGGCGCAGAAGATGACACTTATTTGGGTTTACGCTATCCACATTTAAGCGCCAATACTCTCTTAACCGAAGTCTCCGAACTACGGTTAGTCAATGGCGTTAATGTCGAGTGGTTTGCTGATTTATTAAAATATGTGTGCGTGCTACCACAAAACCAAAACTTGGTCATTAATATCAATACCCTTACTGAAGATGATGACATTTTATTATCTGCCGTCACAGGGCTATCCGTATCAGATGCCCAATCATTAATCGAGTCACGCCCTGAGCGTGGCTATGAAACGGCGGCTGATTTTTTTGACGAGCCAGAAATGGCTGGTATCATCTTGTCGGATACGCAACGAACATGGTTCAACACTACTACAGAGTATTTTACCTTAACGACAATTACTCAGTATAATGAGACACAGTTTACATTGACCAGCTTGATGCATGTAACCAATCAAGAAAATGTCAGTGTCATTCAACGCACTTTTGGGAGAAGGTAACGTGGAACAACTCATCATTCGCTTAGGCGCACACGCTGAACAGGCTATCGATTGGGCGATCTGGCAAACCACCCAGCAAACTATTTTAGCTTCTGGTGTGTTACCCGATGCAGCGGCACTTGACACATTACAAGAACGCGCAGCTGGGAGACCCTTGACTGTTTTAGTTCCGTCAACTGAAGTGTTGTTACGGACCATTACCTTGCCCCCTGGAGCATCACGCAAAGTCATTCAATCCATTGGTTTTATGCTAGAAGATGATGTGGCATTAGATATTGATGAACAATTCATTGCATTAGGTCCCAAAGTAAATAATCAACAGATGGTAGCCATTGTTGCCGATGCGACTATGAATCAATGGTTGAGATGGCTAAGCGATGCAGGGTTACAGTGCCAGCGGATGCTCCCAGATATATTGGCACTACCCTTACCGATCGCAGCGGATGATACTGTGCCGACATTAGCCAGTATGCAAATCCGAGAACAACTGTTATTGCGCAGTAGTTCATGGGCCGGCTGGGCAGGTGAAACATCCTGGTTAGCGCCGTTATTACAACAGCATATCCAACACCAAGGCAACCCCTTTGCACTGACACAATTTACCCAAGATGATATCTTTGCTAACAATGAGTTAGTCACTACGCACACCGCTGAATTAGAATTACCGATGCATATTTTCGCACAGGGTATTGCATCGCAGACCGATTCTGGATTTATTGCTAGTACGTCATTTAACTTATGCCAAGGTAAGTACCAGCAAAAACAGCGTAGCTCAGGTCAATGGCAATATTGGCGAAGTGTTGCGGCTGTTGCCGTAATCGCTTTGGGTTTAGGCTTGGTAGATAAGGGCATAATGATCTATGATTTACAGCAACAAAATGATCAACTTAACAGTCAAATCCAACGTGATATTCAAAAAAGCTTTCCCGATATTGGTGCATATCGTGACGCAAGACGCGCGATCACTCAATATGTGAATCGTTTACATGATATGGGTAATGGTGTTTCAGGTGTCGATATGCTCACTAACCTCAGCAATGCTTTTGCAGCATCCAATGTCGAAGCGCAATCATTAAAATTTAACCATGACCGATCAGAGTTAAGGATCCAAGCGCAAGCGAAATCATTTGCGGATTTACAGACCTTTAAAAATCAAGCGCAGGCGATTGGCTATACCGTAGAAGAAGGTGCCATTAATAATCGCAACAATTTAGTCATCGGCACATTGACCATCAAAGGATAAATCATGAACAAAAAAATGATCATTGAGTGGTTTGGTAAACTTGAAACCCGCGAACAATTATTATTAAAAATTGGCAGTATCATAATTGTTACAGGCTTATTCTACGGACTCGTGTGGGCGCCTATGAACAACACGATCACTCGCCAAACGGCGCTTTTAGGACAACAACAAACATTATCAACATGGATCGTACAACAAGAAGCAAAGGTCTTACAATTTCGACGTCAAGGACCGGGTAAAGCAACATTAAAAGGCTCCATCGTGCAAGCGGTCAACCAAACTGCCAAAGCTAGTAATATTACCTTAACACGGATCCAACCCAGTAATGATGAAGTCCAAGTGTGGATTGATGAAATTGAATTTAATACGTTAATGGCGTGGTTAGATAACTTAGATAAAAGCGGCGTACAAGTATTACAAGCGGATATTAGTGAATCTGGCGGCGCAGGTGTGGTTAAAGTTCGCCGTTTACAACTAGGAAAATCATGAAGTCTCGTATTGTCATAGTGCTTAGCGCACTACTCTTATTATTCATACTTGTCATTGCCAAATTACCGGCAAAGCACGTGGTTTACCGTGTCAACTTCCCCACTGGTATGGGGCTCTATGAAGTGTCGGGTACCATTTGGCAAGGCAGCGCCGCCAGTGCATTAGTGCACGGGCAAACACTGAATAATGTGACATGGGATATCTCCGTGTGGTCGTTATTGACCGGCACTATCAGTGCTGAAGTACACACTAACCAGCGCACAAATACGCATGTTAATGGTACTGTTGCCTATGCATTATTTTCTAGGATACTGAGTCTGCATAAGATGAACGCGACATTACCTGCAGAAATCATATTTGCTCAAGCCGCTCTTCCTGTACCGGTTATTGGTGCGGGTCAAATTGGGATTACGCTGTCTGATGCGAGCTTTGATGTCAGCCAACCTATGCCTATTTGTGAACAGCTCAATGGTTCAGGTAGTTGGCAAAATGCAGCAGTGTTAGTATCAAAGGGTATGGTAGATTTAGGTACGTTTAACGCACAACTGCGTTGTATCGATTCGGTGTATAACATTGAAGTAAAAGAACCGAACAAACTCGGTTTGTCCTTCATTGCGTCCGGGAATAATCCACAACAACTTCGCATCAATGGACGGTTTAAATTGCCACCAGAGTTACCCGAAGAGATGCAACGAGTGGCTGAATTCTTAGGGCAACCTGATGCTCAAGGCTATACTCCCCTTAAATGGTAATAACATTTGGCGCGATTGCAGCAACAAAGCTGTTCAAAATATAAACACTCTCTTATTTATTTCGGGCAATTATTTGCGCTATTGCCGGTTCACGACAATAATTTAATAAAATAAGTCGAATAAAGATGAGTAATGGATATATTTTCTGGCGAGCAAAAACCTTTAGGTTCTGAACAAGCAGCAAGACCTTACCACATTTTAGTCGTGGATGATTCGCCGATGGATCTGCACTTTTTACTGAATGGCCTATCCGATAATTTTGTGGTGTCATTTGCTTCCTCTGCCAAAGAAGCATTGTCCCTCGCCAATCAATTCCCGCAACCCGATTTAATGTTACTAGATGTCATCATGCCAGATATAGATGGGTATGAAATGTGCGCTATGCTAAAAAACGATGTGAATACGCGTAACATACCGGTCATTTTTGTCACCGGAATGCAAGACACATCAGATAAAGCCAAAGGATTTAATGCCGGCGCTGTGGATTATATTACCAAGCCACTCGAGATCGCTGAACTTGAAGCCCGTGTACAGACTCATATTCGCTTAAAAGAACAATCGCAGTACTTAGAGTCTATGGCATATTTTGACCCGCTAACAGGGGTTCCTAATCGTCGTAAATATAATGAAGTACTGCAACGCGAATGGGCCCGTTGCATACGCTACCATCATCAAATGTCGATGATCATCATCGATATCGATTTTTTTAAACAATACAACGAACATTATGGGCATAGCGAAGGGGATAATTGTTTAATTGCAGTATCGCGTTTACTCGAAAATCAAGGTGGCCGACCGACGGATTTATTTGCCCGTATCGGCGGTGAAGAATTTGTCATGCTCTTACCTGATTGCAATGCAGCTGGTGCGATGAAAAAAGCAGAAAAAATGCAAACCGTCGTCAATCAAGCTCAGGTCCCACACGCGGGTCTTCCAGACGAGCAATATATCTCCGTCAGTATGGGCGTGGCATCAATCTTTCCAAGTCATGGTCAAGGTGCATTATCACTGTTCCAAGCAGCAGATGATGCCCTGTTTGCCGCTAAACGCGATGGTCGCAACTGTATTTCAATCGGTAAAAGTGACACGACCCCAGGCATACACGAGGAAGAAGCTCGTCAACATCATTAATCATTATAGGATGAATGGGATCTCATTGCGGTAATCAACCACACTTGGAAATTCCGTTACTCCTCGTAACGGTTTACGACTGTCTGGATTGTCCACACACAACAAATGTGCAATACCAAAGGTTTTCGCGGCATGTAAAATCGGAATACTATCATCGACGAACAATGTACGTTGCGGATCAAATGGGACATCTTGCTGTAAGGCTCGCCATAGCTGTTGCGATTCTTTAGTTACGCCATAATCGTGAGTCGAAATTAATCGTGTAATATGTGAATCTAACTGTGTCATTTCTACTTTTAACGATAAACTCCCCCGATGTGCATTCGTCACTAGCACGACTTCTCGTCCACTATTTTTCAGCGCATCTAAAAATGGGATAGTATCGTCGCGCAACGTAATGAGATATTGAATTTCTCGCTTGGCAGAGACAATATCTAAGTCGAGTTTTTCTTGCCAAAAATCTAAACAATACCATTGAATTTCACCAAATACTTTAGCGCATTCAGCGGTCATATAAGCCTTGGTCTGTGCTAGGGGTTGGTTCAATTTCTCCGCTAATTTTTGCGGTATCACCTCCAACCAAAAATGATTATCAAAGTGCAGATCGAGTAACGTCCCATCCATATCAAGTAACACTGTATCAATTTGTGACCATGGGACAAGCGGGTCATGTTGCATAACAATTTTCCTTATATCTGCAAGTAAAAAGGGGTATGATAAAACCATTCATTGCTAATGTAACGTAAATCATTGATGAGCAAAATAGATCCCAACAAACCCTTACCCGAAATCACTCATCGCACAATTGTTGCACGGAGTAAATTCTTTCGCATTGAGCAAGTTGATTTAACTTTTTCCAACGGTGCCACACGGCAATTTGAACGCATGGCGGGTAAAGGTCATGGGGCAGTCATGATTGTGCCTTTTTATGATGATGATCATATTTTGCTGATCCGCGAATACGGAGCAGGCACACATCAATACGAATTAGGTTTCCCCAAGGGACTGATTGATGCTGGCGAAACGCCGTTTCAAGCTGCTAATCGTGAACTTAAAGAAGAAGCTGGCTATGGTGCCAACGACTTATCTGACCTGATAAATGTCAGTATGGCTCCAACATTTTTTAATGCTAAGATGCATATCGTTATTGCCAAGGATTTATACCCTGAGCGCCTTGAAGGTGATGAACCCGAGCCTCTTGAGGTCGTTAAATGGCCCTTATCCAATATTGACGAATTATTAGCCAGAGATGATTTTACCGAAGCACGGAGTATAGCTGCGCTGCTTTTGATAGATAAACAACACAATGCAAATGCTATTAAGTGAGCCTTTTATGCCATATCAACATTTACTTACCATTGCTCAAGATGCTGCCAAATTAGCTGGCGAAGCGGTCCTAGAAATCTACGATAGCGGCGATTTTACCGAATATAGCAAAGACGACGATTCACCGGTTACCAGTGCAGATTATAGAGCCAATGAAATTATCATGGCGTTACTGCAGCAACATACACCGGATATTCCGATCATGTCCGAAGAAACAGAGCAGTTACAATTATCCGACCGTGCTGCATGGCAACGCTATTGGCTAATTGACCCTATTGATGGCACCCAAGAATTCATTGCCCGCAGTGGTGATTTCGCTGTCAACATTGCGCTTATTGAAAATAACGAACCGGTTATTGGTGTGATTTACTGGCCTGCTGGGGAAAGCTTATATTATGCGGTCAAAGGTAAAGGCGCATTTAAATCTTGCGCAGTCGAAAACAAACAGATTCATGTAAAGACATTTGTCGATCCGGCTAATGATCCCGTTGTTATTGCAATTAGCCGCAGACAAAAACGTGAAAATGTCCTCAAACGCTTAGATCAAGCCCGCACTTATCAAACGTTACCAGCAGGAAGCTGTTCTCTCAAAGCGTGCTTTATTGCCGAAGGTAAAGCTGACTTCTTCATGCGTTTAGGCGTGACTGGAGAGTGGGATACCGGTGCATCACAATGTATTGTATCTGAAGCTGGTGGGTTAATTCGTTCTGTAGATTTTGAGCCCATGAGTTACAATCAACGTGAATCACTCGAAAATCCAAACTTTGTCGTGTTAGGCGATCAATCGGTTGATTGGGCAGCCTTAGTTAACTATTACATTGATTAACTACTCTTGGTATTCTTGCGCATCTACGATATTAACACTCTCGTATAATTCAGAATACACTAACACCGCTTCACCTGAGCGCAATTTAGCAATCACTTGTTGTACCTTGGTGTCCAAGGGGACTTCTTCGGCGCCATAATCAGTGCCCTCGCGTAACACATAGGATTCTGCCACACTATACAAGATATCGGCGCTTAGTTCTTGGATAGGGATTATCATTTTGTTACTCCTGAGTGCCCACTCCTATTTTGCTCCAAAGCAAGCTGCTCAGTAATAAATGCCACTAGTCGAGTTCCTAACCATGTTGATGTCGACCATGGCGTACCTTGTGCAAATCCCACATGTCCGCCGCGTGGACTATATTCGTAGGCAACACTGGGCGATAATGCTTGTGCGCCAGGTACTACCGCTTGATTCATAAAGGGATCATCCAACGCGTGCAGGACTAACGTCGGTACCGTAATATATTTTAAAAACTGCATCCCAGAGCATTTTTGATAGTAGTCATTTGCACTGGCAAAACCATGCAGTGGAGCCGTAATATTTTCATCGAACTTTTCAAACGTATCCAGATTGTTGATCTGTGATTCATCGATGCGGACTTTACCTTTGTAGTCTAATTGAGTGAATTTTTGCATTAAGGTCGAACGCATGCTGTTAAGCAGCTTACGTTGATATACTTGCGAAAATCCTTCAGATATGGCCTTAGCACACTCATCTAAACGCAACGGAGCTGATACACTGACACATGCCGAAAAAGGATTATCCACTTTGGTTTCACCCGCTAATTTCAACAACATATTACCGCCTAGCGAATACCCAACACCGCATAATGGGATATCAGGATAGCGCTGGCGCAATTTTTCGGTAAACCACAATGCATCCGACGTTTCACCACTGTGATAAGCTCGATGAGTACGGTTAGGTTCGCCGCTGCAGCCACGAAAATGCATCAACACCACTTGCCAGGGTTTACCCAGACATGTCTGCACCATATCTTGAATATAATGTGAATCTTTAGAGCCTTCTAAGCCATGAAATAATACCACGACCGCTTGCGCCTCTTGCGGCTTGGGTCCCCATGCGAGATCCAAAAAGTCGCCATCCGGCGTATCTACACGCTCCATTGTCATTGGAACAAGACCCCTTTTCCCAAAAAAACGTGGCCAGATGGTTTGCAAATGTGGATTTTTACACCAAGCAGGTGCTTGATAGGCGGCTAGATATTTTTGTCCAAATTGTGTGTTAAACACTAGGCAATGCTCGCTGTGCTATAGATTCAATGTCTTTGGTAAGGGCGATAGCACCATTTTTCAAGACTTGATCCGAAATGTTATTGGCAATGTGCCCGTGCAAGTATAACCGAGTTTGCTGTAAGCGCATGTCTTTGTCGTTACCGTCATTAGTGTCAAGCAGTTGATCGTTAAGATGGGTTAATGCCCATTGAATCATCGCTTTTTGCTGTCTTTGCTCCGCAGCAAGCTCAGTGCTAAGAGCGGCTTTGTAGTCTGCGGAAGTTTTATCGCTGTGCGCTAAGCGAGCTTGACGAATCGGAGCAACATCGTTGTCATGGGAATGCACAATTACCGTATTGAGTTGTTGTAGATTGTCCGCCGATAATACTCGATATCCACGCACATCACACCAAATCGCAAATAGCAGCCCGTTAACATGCCCATGATATTGATCTTGCCAGGCTATGCAATGTGCTTGCATACTCGGTAGTCCATATACCTTTACCGAGAACGCCCAGAAGTCATCGACCCAGATTTTGAGCACCGATATATCGTGGTTATCATTAGCAGAAGACATTAAGCAAACTGCTCATCAAATTCGGTTTGCGCTTCTTCTAGTGCTTCTTGGGCTTCGCACCATGTTTCTTCGGCACTATCGTGTGCTTGTGTACTACTTGCTTGCTCAGAAAGTAATGTTTTGAGCTGTGCCTTTTGGCTATCTTCATACACACTAGGGTCGCTTAATGCAGCTTCAATCTGAGTTAATTTTGCTTGTGCGCGTTCCATGGCTTGTTCACTTTGGGTAATTTGTTTTCTCAAGGCCGCTGTCGCTTTTCGAAATTCGGCTTCTAAGCGTTTTTGAGTTTTGCGATCCACCGCAGTCGTATTACTGCTGTTAGCTTCATTGGGTGCCGATTGTTTGGCATTATCGGCCTGGCGCTCTTTTTTAGTTTCGTTTAATACCCATTGGGTATAGTCATCCAAATCACCACTAAATACGGCGACTTCTCCGGCATCAACCAAGTAAAAATCTTCGCACACCGAGGCTAATAATGTTCGGTCATGTGATACCAACACCATCGCACCGGTAAACCCTTGTAACGCAAAATTCAGCGCATCTCGCATTTCAAGATCCAAGTGGTTTGTCGGCTCATCGAGCAACAACAAATTGGGTTTGCGATATACAATCAACGCTAAGGCTAAGCGGGCTTTTTCACCACCAGACATTGGCTTAACGATACTGGTTGCTTCATCACCATGAAAGCCAAATCCCCCTAAATAATCACGCAAGGCTTGCTCCGTCGCAGCACGATCGATGTGTTGTAAATGCGACAATGGCGATCCTGCCATATCTAACGTATCCACTTGATGCTGAGCAAAATAGCCGATATCTAAGCCTTGTGAGGTCGTGTACTCACCGCTCATAGGCTGGTGTGCTTGGGCTAACAACTTAATTAAGGTCGATTTACCTGCGCCATTGCGTCCGAGCAAACCGATACGACTACCAGGCACCAAATTAAGTTTCACCTCATGGAGGATTACGTTATCGCCATAACCAATTTTGACTTTTTCCATTGCAACTAATGGATTGGGTAATTTAGCCGGCGGCAAAAACTCAAAACTAAAAGCACTTTGGGCATGCACAGGGGCAATTTCTTGCATTTTTTCTAGCTGTTTAATCCGGCTCTGTGCTTGTTTAGCTTTACTCGCCTTGGCTTTGAAACGATCGATAAACGATTGCAAATGGGCGGTTTTGGCTTGTTGTTTGGTGTATTCTAACTGTTGTAAACGCAAGCGTTCAGAACGTTGACGTTGATAACTCGTATAATTCCCTTTGTAATGCAGCAATGTTGCAGATTCAAAGGACAGGACATGTTGCGCTATCGCATCGATAAAGGATTTATCATGTGAAATAAGCAGCAAGGTACCCGGGTATTTTTGCAACCATTTCTCTAGCCAAATAACAGCGTCTAAATCTAAATGGTTGGTCGGCTCATCAAGTAACAAAATATCCGATGGACATAATAGTGCTTGCGCTAAGTTTAAGCGCATGCGCCAACCACCTGAGAAATCACTAACTGGTCGCGTCAATGCTTCGTTATTAAAACCTAGCCCCGCTAAAATAGTCGCTGCGCGGGCTTGCACATCGTAGGCACAGGCATCTTGTAATTGAGCATGTAATTGACCAATTAATTCCCCTTTTTCTTGTTGTTCAGCTGTCGCTAATTGCGATTGCAACGCCATCAAGTGTTTATCACCACTAATGACATAATCAAGTGCAGGCTCATCAGTATTAGGAGTATGCTGGGCGACCGCAACCATGCGCCATTCTTTAGGGATGTGGTACGAACCCGTCTCTAAGCTCAGTTGCTGTTGCAGTAACGCAAATAAGCTAGATTTACCACACCCGTTAGCACCAATGATGGCACATTTTTGACCGGGGAAAATATCTAAACTGCTAGGCTCAAGTAAGGTTTTCGTGCCTCGCATAAAAGAGATATTGTTAAGTTTGATCATAAATAAAGAGTTCGGTGCCGGTAATGAATTCGCGCAGCATTATAGCATTATGCGCATTATACGTACCACCATTGACTCACATTTAACATCAGATCAGATCGACATATGGGTTAATATTAATTGCAGTAACCTAATTATGCGCTTTTCACGTATAATAAATAAAATTAAATCTCCTTTAACACTAGGTAAACGTGATGACGAATAAACTACGTAAACGCTTCATTGCAGGTGCAACCTGTCCAAAATGTAAATCCATAGATTCCATCATGTTGTATTTTGAAAACAACGTCGAAAAACTCCAATGTGTCAAATGTGATTATAAAGATGTGCAGTCAGCAACGGATGTGTCAGCACAAGTCGCCGCTTCAGCCGATGTCATTGGGGTATTTAAGCCGTAATTAATGCTTTGTGTTTAGATTGATTACAGGCTAAGCTAGGTAAATGCAGTTTTTTTACACTGCCGCTACATATTTTTAACAACATCAATCACACGTATTTTCGAGAAGGATCAATGCCTATGCCATTTAATACTGAATTAACCGCAGAACTAAACCTTATCCTTAAGTTTCCCAGCACGAGTTTAATGCAAGGGCTCAAGATCCATCATGATGCAAATCCTGACGTGATCGCAGCAGCAAAACGATTATTTGATAAAGGGATTGTCACGCAAGCCGATGGTGGTTATTTAACAAATTTAGGCTACGATTTAGCTGATCATGCCAAAGTCATTCAAGCTGCATTAGAGCATTAACAGCTCATTACTTAACAATGAGTCAATCATATCTTACATATATTAAATTAATAATGTGGAGGTGGAGCTTCTTCATCTTGAGTTGCAATATTTGATGGTTGCATCGATTTAAGACGTTCCACCATGTGATTCATTTTATAGGTTATTTGTGCAAGTTGCTGTTGCTGTTGTGATAATGCATCATTAAGCGACTCTATAGTATCATCTTGAAACGCAACCTTACTTTCCAGATCCACGATGCGCGTATCTAGTTCATTCATTAATTCCGCAGTCAAAACGGATGGAACTGTTGTCATATTTTTTGTCATGGTTGATAAACTTAATAATATCGATAACGGTAGTTTACCATTAACCCGATAGGATAGTACATTTACGGTGTCGGTAAATTCCACACTTCAGCATAGCCGCTGGAACTCAATGAAATCATCTGCTGTTCATCCAAGTAGTCTACACCATATACCATTGCTGTTGGCATTGTAGCCTCGGGGCGAATACCGACTTTATATTGTTTCACTCGTTCACCACTTACCACATCCCACAAGTCCAATGAACGCGATGACGAGCCAGTAAGCAAGTACTTACTATCTTGACTAAATTTGCCTGCAGTTGATGCATACCGCCCATATTCATCCAACAATACCGTCGATACACGACTAGTATGGCGAAACGTATATACAATTTGCCCAGTACGAGTATCCCATAAATACGCCACATAATCGTTTCCGCCGGTTAGCGCATAATTTCCGTTAGGTGATAAATCCCACAAACCAAATGCCTCTTGATCTGCACTCAGCAGATATAGACCGTCATAACTAATATCTAAATTAGTGACTAGGTTATCTCCTTCTCCAGCATGGCGAAAATTAAATTTTTGACGATTTTGTTGCAACGACCAGACAGAAATTCCGTTATTAATACTCGAAACAACCGAAAGATTAGCTTTAGCATTAATATCAGCAGCCAGAGCGCCTCCGACGGATTGATCGGTTTGTCCTGTCGATTCCGTTTCGGCAAGCCCGCAACCACTGAGCCAGGTTGTAAATAAAACCAACAAAATAGGCTTAAATGGTTGGAAAATGGAACTTTTTAAAGTAGATTGCATCAATACCACGCTAACTTATTTTACTGGGTGTATATTTACCCAACCCATCCTCACATAATGGAGAATTATTATAATGAAACAGTCTTTAGCTGCCATCGCAGTCTTATCAGTATTAGGTTTAACGGCCTGTGGCGAACAAACTGAAGCAACAACTGCTTCGCCTGAGACACAAGCAACTTCAGCAGCAAGTTTAGAAACTCCAGTTGCACGTCAATCGTATTCGATTGGTGCAAGCATGGGATCATTTGCATTAAGCCGTCAAAAGCAACTGGTTGAACTCGATATGACACTGGATATGGAAATCGTTCGTCAAGGTTTTAACGATGCATTAAATGGTCAACCCGCGCTAAGCTTAGAAGAAATGCAAACTATTATCCGTAATTCAGACCAAGAAGTACGTGCTAAACAAGAAGCTGCCGCTTCGGTTAGTGCACAACAAAACGTGGATGCCGGCAAGGCATTTTTAGCTGAAAACGCAGCCAAAGAAGGCGTTACAGTTACCGAATCTGGCTTACAGTATGAAGTATTGGTAGAAGGCACTGGCGTTAAACCATTAGCAACGGATACAGTAAAAGTACATTACAAAGGCACATTAATTGATGGTACTGAATTTGATTCATCGTACTCACGTGGTGAACCAGCAGAATTTCCATTAAACCGTGTCATTCCGGGTTGGACTGAAGGCGTTCAACTTATGAGTGAAGGAAGTAAGTTTAAGTTCGTTATCCCTTCAGAACTTGCCTACGGTGAACGCGCAACAGGAAGCATTACGCCAAATTCAACATTGGTATTTGAAGTGGAATTATTAGACGTTTTAAACGACGAAGAGTAAGGTTAGACGATTAGAGTTAGATTTGCGCTGTGACGCCGATCTATCGACTAGTCGATAGAATCACATTACTCTCGAATTAGACAAACCCATTACGCGTTAATGGGTTTTTTATATCTTCGCGTTACCCCATTAATTGGTTATATTTTTGCTTAATCAATGAAAGATAATTGGTAAAGTATCGGTCTTAATGATAGTTATTGGGCTGCATACCTAATATTCGCTTTGTAATTACGTATATTTAATATTGAAAAAAGGAAGACCATTATGAATAAATCGACAACAGCATCTTTAGCTATCGCATCATTATTATCTCTTGGCATTGCTGCAGATGCACAAGCAGCAAAAGACAAAAAAGAAAAATGTTACGGTGTTGCATTAGCAGGTCAAAATGATTGCGGAAACTTAGCGGGCACTCACAGCTGCGCTGGTCAATCGACTATCGATAATGATATCGGTGAATGGAAACTCGTGCCTAAAGGTTCATGTCAAGAAATGGGTGGGTATTCGCGCCAAGACGCAAAGAAAATGTATCAATCTTTAAAATCCTCTGATGATAAAATGAAAGATAAAGCCAAGCATATGAAAGACAAATCCATGTCGATGAAATAATTGGTCGCAATACATACATCGTCAACAATAGGGTGACACTCTGCATGCCAACTTTAACGCAACCACAGATCGGTGTAGGATTACGTCACCCACATTACGAGGCAGCCCTAGCGGCACCTCACGGTGTCGATTTTGTGGAGTTTCATGCAGAAAACCTCTTTGCTCAAAGTGACTTACAGCAACAATTTATCCAAGATGTCGCGGCGCGATGGGATGTAAGCATCCATGGTACTGCGTTTGGATTGGGGTCAGTGTCACCCCCAACAACGCAAGCATTACAGGCATTAACCGAGCTAGTTAACGCAACTCAACCTATCCTCGTTTCAGAACATGTCTGCTTTAATCGCGCTATGCTGCATGGCAAGTTATATCATGGCGGGGATTTATACCCGATCCCATACAACAACACATCACTCGATGTACTTTGTCAGCATATCGATATTGTGCAACACCAATTACAACGGCCAATATTGCTTGAAAATCTCAGCGCCTACTTAGATGATATCGAACATGAGTACACTGAAAGCGAGTTTTTGACATCGATGGTGCAGCGAACCGGTTGTGGGTTATTGCTCGATTTAAATAATATTCTTATCAACGAATATAATCAAAATAGCGTCAGTCCGCTTAATAACGCTATGACGTTTATTCGTAATTTACCTAACAATGCAATCCAAGAGATCCATTTGGCAGGTTTTACACCTAACAAAGTCAACGGCAAGTATGTCGATGATCATGCGCAACCGGTATACGATGAATGCTGGCAGTTATATGCTCAAACGCTAGCGTATACAGGGGTCTTGCCTACCTTAATCGAATGGGATAATCATTTACCTGATTGGTCGGTACTGCAAGCACAAGCTGAACAAGCGCGTAAGATTGCACTTGCTCACCGACAAACCGCAGATACGTTGGCTTCAACAGATGAATCATACTGATCTGGCTCATTGGCAAGCACAATTCATCACCTCGGTATTTTCTCAGGATCCACAAGCATCCAATTCGGGCATGGCGATTTATCGCAACAACCTGGTACTGACTCATAGAGCTAGCATCATGCTGACATTTTCTCGCACCTGCGCATTGCTTGGCGATAATGCCCATATAGCGATTTATCGGTATTTAACCGAATTTGGAAAGGCTAGTTATGACTGGGCACTATGCGGTGAACATTTTGCGCAATCCTTAGCCCAACAACCAGAGTTAGCAGAACAGTCTTATATCAGTGATATGGCTAAGTATGAATGGTGTCGCCACCAGATTAACCGTGCGCCTGCAAAACCCTTTAATCAATCGAGTATTGGGATGCTCAGTACTCACGATTGGTCTGATTTATATCTGGATTTAGCTCCAGGTTGGGGGTTATTTAGCAGTGATGATGATATTCCAACGATGTTTGTTGATGCGTTAGAAAAAACACGCCTCCCGTTCTTTATGGGACACATCAAACGTGGGTCTGTTGGCGTAGTGGCAATGCACCGCAACAATTAATCGTACCAGCACAAACTCAGGTGCTCTATCAACATGCCTCTGCGATGAGTATTCGACAACTCGCCGATTTGGCTGAAGTTATTGACGTTGATTTGATGGTATGGCTAGCCTTGCTAATGCAAACAAAACAGCTATTTGGATTGCGCCTCTTAGATTAAGAAACTTAGCGTAAGAGTCAAACCCGAACAGCATTTAATATAATATGGGGCGCCGGGCGCATCAGTGTTGACCATTACCTTGCTATCAAATAAGGCTAGGTTAACGATTTGACTTGCAACGACACCACTTTATTGGGGTTATGGGCAAGCTCAGACACCGCGACAAACCCCCATTTTTCATGAAATTGCAACGATGCTAGATTTGGAGGCTGAATATCAATTTCAGCACACAGCTGAGGAAAACCTTGCTCTAGCGCCCATTGAGTTAAATACTCATACAATTGATGCCCTAAACGCTGGGCTCGATAGTCATGGTGTACCACAATCCGATCTACATATAAAAAAGCGGAGTAATGTTGGTCAAACCATTGATAATTGATACTCGCATAAGGACTCTTTGGACCGACCGCTAATAAAAACCCTACCACCTTACCAGCAACTTCGACCACAACATGTACACTTGATTGTGTGATTAATTGCGCTAACGCAGCGTCATCCAGCGGACTCAATACCGCTACCGAATAGTCATTTAATGCCAATACTTGTGCATGATCGCTAGGCATCATGGTTCTGATCGTTACCGCTTCCGTCATCTTTTTAGCTCATTATGTAGTTAATTACTCACTATCTCAGAAAAGTGACATGAAGCAAAGGGATCATTATTCTGATCGTAAGAGACAGAAGTAACAGACATGATACCTAATAAAATATCAAAGAGATTATCATGACTCATGCGGGTACCTTTAGCTTGCGCAATACAGCCCAGATCCAAGTCGGTTGTTTCATTGTCTGCCCATAACAACATGGGCACGTGGGTTTGTGAGTCAGGGGCAACACTGTAAGGTAAACCATGTAAATAAATACCTTTTTCTCCTAACGATTCACCATGATCCGAAATATACAATAACGAGGTATTGAGCTCTGTTGCCATAGCTGATGTTTTGAGTGAAGCAATAATTTCATTCAGCACATAATCCGTGTAGGCAATCGTATTATCATATGTATTGATGAGTGCCTCATCGGTACAGTTTTGAATATCACTGCGCGGACAATCAGGCATAAATGTGCGTTTGTCTTGGGGATAACGTTTAAAATACGTAGGTCCATGCGACCCAATCATGTGTAATACAATGAACGTATTATCATGGGTTAAATTGCTAAGTTTCTCATTTAGTGGTGCAAGTAATACTTCATCAAAACAAAATTCGCCATCACACAGCGGATTCGATGACTCAGGTGTGATTTGCAGAGATGGCACGCGGGTACACACACCTTTACAACTGCCATTATTATTACTGATCCACAGTACATCAGCGCCTGCTGCAGCAATCACATCCACCATATTTTGTTGCGCATTGGCCTGACGATGATCAAAATCAGCATGATTTAAACGCGAAAACATACAGGGTACTGATACCGCGGTTGCTGTGCCGCATGAATGCATATCAGCAAACGAAATTATATTTTCATTTGCGGTAAATTGATTGGTATTTTGCTCATATCCATTGTAAGAAAAATTTTGCGCACGCGCCGTTTCACCTAAAACCATGACCGTGACGTGTTTTTTAGGATTCACTCGGTTAATGACAGGAGTAGAATCAAGCTGCGTAAACGGTAGTGCGGGATATAAATAGGTGTTCTTAACATACTTGACTGTACCATCGATCATTTTGTACGGAGTGACATAGCCAATCAATGGCTTGTTATTTCGCCCTACCGCCGCATAATCCGAATAAAAGACGCTGGCGATGAGGCCAATCACCACGACACTAGACAAGACTAATTTACAGCGATTCGCTAATTCTGACAAAGCCGGTTTATAGTCGATGTTGACCAACCCAATAACGACCGCAGGCAACACACCAAAGACTAGAATAAACAACGCCGCATAGCCATTCACATAAGAAAATGCTTCGGCCGTATCAGTCTCAAATGCATTTTGCACCATGCCATAATCAAACACGATCCCATAAGATAACGTGGCATAAAATAGTGCTGCCGATACGATCACAGTAGCAATTAATATTAGCTTGGTCAGGCCTTTCCATGCAAATAAACTATGCATAATGACAATCACCATAAATAAAAATAATGGTAACGACAGTAAAAACAACAGATTGTATTGTGCTAACCCGGTAATGGCTTGGGTTGCTTTTTGTAAAAAAGGAAAGTTCAATATTAGCGTAATGTACGCACACGTGAGCATCACCAACTGGTTCGCCGAGAGGTGGGTATTGCGTAACTTGTTTATTATTTTTTTCACCGAGAAAACCTGACAACGAGGTGACTAGCACACTCTGGTTAATATATCGGGTGATAATAGATGATTAACCTTAAGTCGAGCTTAATAGCAAGGACACATCAGTATTCGATTGCGTTAACAAAATAGCAAATTTGTCCCTTGGGTGTTTGCACAATGACTTCGTCATCGACCACTTTACCAATCATTGCACGCGCTAAAGGGGAGTCAATTGAACAAGGAGCGCTATGCTTGTAAATTTCATCAGACCCAACGATTTGAATTTTTTTGACGTCGCCGTTTTCATCTTCCAGTGTGACCCACGCTCCAAAAAATACTTTGCCAATTTGTTCTTTGGTTGGCTCTATCACATTCACCGACTCCATACGCTTGCGTAAAAATCTCACTCGGCTGTGGATCTGCCGCAAACGACGTTTGTTCGTCTGGTAATCGGCATTATCAGACCGATCGCCCAGTCCTGCGGCCCACGCGACTTTTTGCGTGATTTCAGGTCGTTCTATGCGCCACAGATAATCTTCTTCTTCTTTCAGAATGCGATAACCATTAGGCGTAATTAAATTGGCTTTTTTTATCATTGGTATGTAAACGTTTTTATCGATCAGGGAACGCCCTGCCTTCATTGCAACAAGAGGATTGTACGTCCAAAGCGAATTAGTTGCCATCAATAGTGCTAGTTCAATGTGGTTAATGATATTGAGTATGGCACTCCCAAGACCCCTAGCGTATAATTGAATTTTCTAATCAAAAAAATTCTCCCTCATGATTATACGTACGTTAGCTAACGAATTAGCTGTCAAAGAATCGCAAGTCCAAGCCGCCGTTGCATTGTTAGATGAAGGCGCAACGGTCCCATTCATTGCCCGATACCGTAAAGAAGTGACCAACGGCTTAGATGATACCCAGTTACGTAATCTAGAAAGCCGTCTTAGTTATTTGCGTGATTTGCATGATCGTAAAGCGGTGATCCTCAAATCTATTAATGACCAAGGCAAATTAACCGATGCCTTAAGTCATGCGATTAATACTGCCGAAAGCAAAACATTCTTAGAAGATTTATATTTACCTTACAAGCCGCGTCGTCGCACGAAAGGTCAGATTGCTATCGAAGGCGGCTTAGCCCCGTTAGCACACGCCTTATATCAAGATCCAGCATTAGATCCCCAAGCTACTGCCACCCAATATATTAATGTTGATGCGGGTTTTAACGATGAAAAAGCCGTCCTAGAAGGGGCAAAATTCATCCTGATGGAACAGTTTGCCGAAGACGCGCAACTGCTACAAAAAATTCGTCAACAAATGACCCAGCATGGTTATTTAGTCAGCCAAGTAAACAAAGGTAAAGAGCGCGAGGCAAGTAAATTTACGGATTATTTTACGCATCAAGAAAAATTCAAAAACGTCCCTTCTCACCGTGCATTAGCGATGTTTCGTGGGCGTAACGAAGGCTTTTTGGCACTGAGCATCACATTAGATCCGCAAGCAGAAAACCCGAAAACTCAGCGCAGTGAATGCGAAGACATTGTTGCGCGACACGTCAATATTCGTGATCTCGGACGTGCCGCTGATGAATGGTTGCAAACCGTCGTCACTTGGACCTGGAAAGTCAAAGTGCTGCCTCATATGGAAACGGAAATGTTTAATGCGTTACGTGAAAAAGCAGAAGCCGAAGCGATTAATGTGTTTGCCAAAAACTTACAAGATTTACTCATGGCGGCTCCTGCTGGTGCCAAAGTCACTATGGGTTTAGATCCAGGGATTCGTACTGGGGTCAAAATAGCCATTGTTGATGCCACCGGCAAGGTATTACATACTGGGACTATTTTCCCGCATCCTCCGCAAAACGCATGGGATAAATCATTACGTACTTTAATGACCATCTGTAAACAGTTTAAAGTCAATTTAATCAGTATTGGCAATGGCACCGGTTCGCGTGAAACCGATAAACTCGTTGCTGAAATGATGAAAGCCAACCCAGATTTAGGCGTGCAAAAAATCATTATTTCTGAAGCCGGTGCATCCGTATACTCAGCATCTGAGCTAGCGTCACTCGAACTACCGGGTATGGATGTGTCCTTGCGCGGTGCAGTATCTATTGCGAGGCGCTTACAAGATCCCCTAGCCGAATTAGTGAAAATCGAACCCAAAGCTATCGGTGTTGGCCAATATCAACATGATGTCTCACAAAGTCAGTTAGGTCAGTCATTGACCCGTGTGATTGAAGATTGTGTCAATGCGGTTGGCGTGGATTTAAACACCGCCTCTCCGGCGTTATTAGCCAATGTATCAGGTTTAAATAAAACCCTCGCCAACAATATTGTCGCCCATCGTGACGAACATGGTGCGTTTGATTCGCGTAAAGGGCTGTTGAAAGTAGCACGTTTAGGACCAAAGGCCTATGAACAAGCGGCGGGTTTTTTACGCATTGTGGGGGGTAATAATCCGCTCGACGCGTCTTCTGTGCACCCTGAGGCCTATAAGGTTGTTGACAAAATATTGCATCATACTCAGGTTGCGGTGAATGATCTAATTGGTAACACCGATCTGTTGCGTCAGCTCGCTCCAAACGAATTTATTGATGACAAGTTTGGTGAGCCCACTGTCAAAGATATTTTAAGTGAATTAGATAAACCCGGACGTGACCCTCGCCCAGAATTCAAAACCGCCACTTATAAAGAAGGCGTTGAAAGCATTAAAGATTTAGTGCCTGGAATGATTTTGGAAGGCGTCGTCTCTAACGTTGCTAACTTTGGTGCATTTGTGGATGTGGGCGTTCACCAAGACGGACTGGTACATATCTCCGCAATGACCGATGGTTTTATCTCTGATCCTCGAGATGTGGTCAAAACCGGTGATGTAGTCAAGGTAAAAGTGGTTGAAGTGGATGTTGACCGTAAACGCATCGCATTTACCATGCGCATGGGTGATGATGTTGCTGCCAAAGCAAAAGGTCAACCTGCCGCCAACCAAAACGCAACAGGACGCTCTGGCAAGCCGCCTACGGGTAAATCTGTGCCGCGTGCTAGTGCTGACAAGCAAAACAATAACAACCGTGGAAAATCATCCGCTAAGCCAGCGAATGCCGGTATGGCAGATGCCTTTGCTGCGGCGTTTGCTAAAACTAAAAAGTAATTTTTATTCTGCTCACTGAAGCGACGTTGTTATCCCCGCGTCGCTTCTACTGTTCTAGCTTATGCGCTGTCTTATGCGTGGGCTTATGCTTGGATAAAGCGCGTAACGATATCGCAAAACTCGACTTTGTTAGAAATAAATGGGGCATGGGATACATGCTCCATTACCACACTGTGTGCATGCGGTTGTAATACCTGAATTGCAGCGACTGCACGTTGTGGCACTAACGAATCTAAACGGCCGTATACGCGTAGCGTCGGTTGTTGAATATTGCCTATCTGATTACGTAAATCCACTTGCTGCAATAATTTCAACCCCTGCAATAAACTCGCTTCACACGGTGCTGGATAAGCCTCAATCGCTTGTTTTAATGCCTGCATATCATGCTTCGCTGATACCGAACCCATTGCTTGAATTGCCAAAAAACGTTGTACGGTTTTTTGATAATCCCGCGCTAATTGTGTTTCAAATTGCAGTAACACTTTAGGTGCTATCCCCAACCAGGCTGATTCTTTGGCATTCTCTTCAGTATCCGCGACCGCCATAAAGTGGGGTGTGGATGCCACTGTGATCAACTTTAATACTTTTTGCGGATGACTCAGCGCCAATTGTTGCGCGAGCAAGCCACCTAAAGACCAACCTAAAATAATGGCATTATCGGGGATCACATTGGCAAGTTGTGCCACTGTTTCTTCTAGTTCAGCCAAAGGTATCGCTGCATTGTAGCCAAATCCGGGTAAATCAATTAACTGCACTCGCATCGTCTCAGCTAACAAGGGCGCAACTTGATCAAACACGCCACTATTTAATCCCCAACCATGTAATAAAACAATATGCGGTAGGTTATTTCCAACGTTCGCGGGTAACTCATCGGGTAAAACGGATCCAAGGATCCGGTGTTGTAAAATCGAGGTCATGGTATGGTCAATATTGGCTGCGTGAAAGGGATTTTAATGGAACTACCAGTCTAAAGCAAAAACTATGAAAGGATCATTATGAGACCGTCATCCCCATTAACCACAGAGCTAAAAGCCATGTGGCATCAATGTGTGTTATGCCAAGAGCCTACTATTCTTACCGTCTGTGAGTTGTGTGAGTCTGATGCGGGTTTTATACAACATACTCTATTACGACAAAACCTTTGTGCTGTTAATGATACCGTGACCGCTGATTATCTTGAGCATGATGCTGTTATAAATGCCAAATTTGATGAATTATGGATCTTGGGGGTATATCACTATCCATTGACGTATTTGATCCCTGCGCTTAAGTTTCATGGTCAACGCCACTTTGCCACCTTACTCGCACAGTGGTTTGTATTGTATCGGGTAAAATACATGACGGATTTACCGCAAGTCATTATCCCAGTGCCCTTGCATTGGCGACGCTTTTTACTGCGCGGGTATAATCAAGCAGAGCTGATCGCACAAACCCTCAGTCAGCATCTACATATACCGATTGCTAAAACAGACAAAGATGCCTTAGTAAAACGACGACGCTATACCAAACCACAAAGTGAGTTAAATCAGGAACAACGCAGTCAAAATATGCAACATGTCTTTACTGTTAACCCACAAGCCATCGCGCAATATCAACATGTCGTTTTAGTTGATGATGTGATGACTACGGGCGCGACGATTAATGATTTATGCAGAACAATCTATCGCCATGCACCACACATCAAAATCAGTGTATGGTGCATCGCTTTAAGCACTATCGAATAGTAATCAACTTTGCCATAAAGACCGCATTGGCCATCAACTTTTCAGTGCCACGCCAGTAACCTCGAAAGTTAATATTATCAGCAAATCCAATCACCTGACCACGACCATAAGGATGTGCCACAATCGCTGAGCTTTGTGCGATTAAATCTTGCATTGCTTGAGCACTATAGCCGCCAAGTAATGGTTCCATCGAATACTTAGCAACACTAATAAACGGTTTATCCACGGCCTTGAGTACCATGTTGCTAGTTTTAAACATCGGCAACAGTGCATTCGGTTTAGCTTGATCGACTACGCCATACATTATTGGATGAGTCGTATCGACTAGCGCTTGATACGTGGCTCCGGCAACTAATTTTTGGGCATGATGCGCATCTTGGTCTGCAAAGTGTAAACCATCGTAACTAAACTCATTGTCAATCGCATCAGAGTCAAGCACACTGGCTTCTAATAAGCCTTGCTGTGCTAAGAACGCCGCACCACGCTTAGTCCCAATCGCGACACCACCATCTCGCACCCAGCTTTTAAGCGCATTAATATCACTATCACTTAAATTACGATAACTGCCTGAAGCAAAGACGATGTGGGTAAAATCAGCCATATTGTTACTACTAATACGATCTTGATCGACAACCGCCACCGGCATCATGAGGCGTGTATCAAAGTAATGCCAAATTTCACCGACTTCGGTTTCTGATGTGCCGACACCGCCCACAATCATGACATTGGGTAACGTGGCAACTTGCATGCTCGGGCTGCCTAAATCAATCCCTTGAGGGGTTAATCCAGAGGTTAAACCGACTAATTGCACCGTTAAATGGTCAGCCATAGTACGTAATTTTTCTTGCCATTGCGCACTACGCTGTAATCCTGCCGGAATGATAATCGTCCCTGCAGCAAACTGCTCTACTGCACCTGACTGTGTTTTTGCTGAAAACGGTTTACCGGCAATACGTGCCTGCAAGTCATTAGCTAACACTCGATACAACAACGCTGGTGCAGACGAATCATCCCACGTAAACACATACGCCACTTTCGATGCGACTGCATGATTCATGCTTGGTGAAGATTGTTGATTATCGGATAGCTGCGTCACAAGGGTAGCATCGACTTTGCGTGCTTCACGCTTAGTTAATGACGTAAATGCTAAATTATATGCCAATGCAATATTCCAATTAGAGACATCATAAAACGTATTATCCGGAAAGGATTGACGGGTCGAAAACAACGATGAAAGTAAGCGATATTGTGGCTGTGCGGTCGTCACAAACAGCGCATTTCCCGCAGTAAATTCGATATTATTTACTTTGATATCACGAGTTAGCAGTGAAGTCGTAATATTATGAGCGTTGAGGTTGGCAACAATGGCTTGATTACGCTTCGCATCATGACTTAATGCGATGAGATAGCCGCCAACCTCATCTTGTTGTTGTAATGCTTGAGTCTCACGGGTGAACTGGGCATGGTGCTGCAAAAATGACGACTTGTGTGCCAACGCACCTGTAAACGTCGAAAAACTCGTGGTCACTTGGTTTTTGATGGTTTGAGCAAAACTCAATTGACCGTTTATCGAATCTTGCAAGTGTCCGCGTGAGCTGGCTTGTTCAAATAAAATACCTACCGCGCCATGCGCATCAGGATAGGTTGAACCTTTACCATAATAAAAATCATCAAAACGTTCTTGAGTGAAATATAATTGCGCTTCATCATCCAATGCTTGTGCATGATATTCGCCCAAAATATTAGTTAAATCGACATTTTGATCTGCCGTTAATGGATTTTTTCGTGACGGCACGCCAGGTTGAAAGAAATACGTTTGGTCAGTATACATTTCATGGAAATCCGTCAGGATATGCGGGCGCCAAGCTTGAAATTGAGCAACACGAGCACGCGATTCAGGATGCGTTAACAACAACCAATCTCGATTCAAATCAAACCAATAGTGATTGGTACGCCCGCTCGGAAACCGTTCTTTATGTTCACGATGTAACGAATTTGCTGATGGGTGCTTGCCTTTATGCATATTCGCCCATTGTGCAAAGCGCGCTAACCCATCTGGGTTCAGCGAAGGATCAAGCAATATCACAGCATTTTCAAGTAACTCATCCACTTGTGGACCTTGTGCCGCAGCGAGGTAATACGCAATCAACAACGCCGCGTTACTCCCCGATGGCTCATTGCCATGCACTGAATAGCCCATATACATCACTAATGGAGCCGACTTTTCAGGTACTTTTCCTGCCGTAATTGTGGATTGATGTTTTGCCTTGATTTGCGAGATATTGCGCTGATTTTCTGGCGTAGAAACCGTCAGTAACACCAACCTTCGTTGTTCGTGGGTTAATCCTGTCGTCTCAAGCGTGACGCGATCAGACGCCGCTGCCACGGCGTCCATATACGCCAGTAATTGATCATGACGTACATGCCATGTGCCAACGGGGTAGCCCAAAACAGATTCTGGCGTAGGAATGGCTGGGTCAAATGTGACATCTGTTGGCAGATAATCCAAATCAGAATGTGCCAGAAACACCGCTTGTGGATTCGCAGGGTCAAAGTTGATTGATGCATCACTGCTGTGCGCGGTATGTTGTGCATGCTGTGCATGTGCCGCCGTTGACGCAGCTAAGCTCAACGTACACAGTAAAAATAGTGTCTGACATGTTTTTTGCGAGGGTAGCAAGAACATATTCACTCCATTGTTTTTATTAGTTATTTGTTGGTATTGTCAGTAAAAAATGACATATTTGCAATTTTATCGTCCATAATTATCAAAAAGAGTGTAATACTTGACTGTTTTAGTCGGGTAATAGTGTTATTATATTTAAATATTGTTAGGGGTAACGAGGAAGCAACCTATGATTAATATTTCAGAAACTGCCCAAGCGCATTTTGTTAAACTACTTAAAAACCAAGAAGATAACACCAATATTCGCGTATTTGTTGTTAATCCAGGGACTGCCACAGCTGAATGCGGTGTGTCATATTGTACCACTGACGCTGTTGAAGCGACGGATGTACGCTTACCGTTTAATGGTTTCGATGCTGTCGTTGACCAAGAGTCGGCACCTTATTTAGAAGAAGCGTCGATTGATTTTGTGACTGACCAAATGGGCTCACAACTGACCCTTAAAGCGCCGAATGCTAAAGCACGAAAAATTGCAAGTGACGCCCCACTCATCGAGCGTGTTGAATATTTGATTCAAACCGAGATCAACCCACAATTAGCTAACCATAATGGTCAAGTAACCTTAACCGGCATTACTGATGACGGAGTGGCTATTTTACAATTTGGTGGTGGTTGTAACGGCTGTTCTATGGTTGATGTGACACTTAAAGATGGCATTGAAAAACAAATGCTAGAACAATTTGCCGGCGAGCTTAACGGTGTGCGCGATGCAACCGAGCATGCGGCAGGTGAGCACTCATATTATTAAGTTTCATTAATGCGTCCGGCATTTAAACAATTCGTGATTAAATTCGGCGCTGATCCCCAAGGGAGTTGGCGCCGTTTTATTCTTGGTCTACTTATTTTTATAAGTGGTCGAGCGGCTTATTACTCACCACTCAGCCTCAATCAGCTTGGTTGGATAGCGTGTGTATCCTCGTGATGCTAATTGGTTTTGGGTTTGCGATGATTGGTTATGTCGGTATATTTGCTAGCCGATTTAATCGCTTACTGTAAAGCCACCCAAGATGCCCACCTAATGTTAGTCCGCGCATCGTTTGTAGCGCCAATAACGCATACCACAAACCTAAATTCTCTAAGTCCAAGGTCAACCAGTAGACCAAGAAAAACCCAGCAAACGCACTCACAAACATACTATTACGCATGACATCTGCACGCGTTAACCCAATATAAATCCCATCCAGACAGTAACACCAATGAGCCAATAACGGTAACGCCACAATTAATCCATAGTATGGTTGAGCTGCCACAATAATGTCAGTTTGATTAGTTAGCAGCCCTAAAATGTCACTAAAACCCAATGCAAATAGAATGGCAAAGCTCAGTGCAAAAATACTCGACCACATGAAGCTGATTCCAATGTTTTGCCATTTTTGACGTTGATCGGATTGTCCTTGTGCCTCGCCGATAAGAGCTTCAATCGCATTTGCAATCCCATCAAGCCCGAGTGCGATTATAACGAAAAATTGCATCAACAATGCGTTGATTGCTGCAGCCTCCACCCCATATCGAGCGCCTTGATAAGTAACAAAGGCCAGACACAGTTGTAAAAATATAGAGCGAATAAACAGATCCCGATTCAAGGATAACAAACGATAAAAACGTGCAAGACGAAACCAATCGGGACTTAACATACGGATAGATGATGAGGGGATGTTGTCTGTGCGTAACAATGCCGGTATTGCCGAGCATGGTAGTACTTGTTCACGACCTCTCACATAACGATATATCATCGCGATACTGGCGGTACACATCAACCATTCAGTGATAACAGTGGCATAAGCTAGCCCGGCAACGGATAAATCAAAGCCAAAGACCAATGTTAAATTGAGGACAATATTGGTTAAGTTACCTATGATTTGGATCCACATCACTTGCTTAGTACGTTGATGCCCCACCATCCATCCTATTAACACTAAGTTAAACAGGATAACCGGTGCATTTGCTACCCGAATCGAAAAATAAGTATGTAACGACGATTGTGCTAATGTAGGCAGTTCCGTATAAGATTGGATCCAAGCAAGTAGCGGTGCACTAAGTAAATAAAGTCCAGCACCAAGGACTAACGCGCAGGTTAACCCTCGTGCGAGCTCATCAAACCACACTCGCTGAGCGGGTTCTTGTGTCAATGAAAACGCGCCATACTGCTGCGCAGCTAAGCCACTTATCGACATGCGCAAAAAACCCAACAGCCAAATAATTTGCGAGAGTAAAAATGTTCCTACCGCTGCCCCAGCTAATAATTGCGCATCACCTAGATGACCTAATACAGCGGTATCAACTAGCCCTAATAGTGGTTGAGACAAATTTGCTAGGATCAGGGGGAGCGCCAATAACAATAATTTTTTTGATGAAGCAGATCGCAGCACGGATAACCTTATATGCATAACACAGAATAGCTTATTAAGTTGGCACTTTACCGTAATTTACTTATACTATCTAACAATTATGCTGTCGTACTCTAGGTGCATGATAATCAAATCAATTTTCTTGTACAGGTCGCTATTAATTATGTCTAGTCGTATTGTTTTATTATTATTGTTTTGTGTTTGCTGTGTGAATGCAGCTTGGACCAAACAACCGGATGTTGCAGCTAAAACAGAAACATCAATTCCTACTGGAATGCTTGATAACCTTGTCATTTTACAGTATCACCATGTGTCGACTAAAACGCCAGCTTCGACTTCTATCGCGCCAGAGAAATTTGCTGAACATTTGGCACATTTATATCGTCATCATACTGTGGTTGATCTGTTTGACGCTATCAAAGCGCTCCGAACAGGGAACTCACTTCCCGATAAAGCCGTGGCGATTACGTTTGATGACGGGTTCAATAATATTTTACTCAACGCCCATCCGCTACTCCGTAAATATGACTTCCCGTATACCATTTTTATTAACCCACAACGGATTGATAAAGACCGCAATCAACTGACGTGGAACGAAGTTAAACAGATGGCACGAGAAAACGTCAAATTTGCAAATCATACACTGGACCATTTGCATTTATTGAACCGCGAATATCGCAACGGGGAAGAAGAATCTGACGCACAGTGGTTAACTCGAATCATGTACAATATCGACCAAGCAGAGACATTAATTGAAAATCAACTTGGTTATTCGTTGCAATTTCTTGCTTATCCTTACGGCGAGTTTGATACGTTTTTAGCGCAACACCTTGAACAACAAGGTTATATCGGTTTTGCACAACATTCAGGTGCGGTATTCAGTGGTAGTAATTTTAGTGCCCTACCTCGGTTCCCTGCAGCAGGTCGATACGCCAATATCAACACCTTAAAAGTAAAATTAAATAGCTTAGCAATGCCCGTTCTCGACAATAATATTCATTCACCCGTTGTCAATGAAGAGGGCTTTCCGTCTACACTAAAACTGACTGTTGCCGCTGCTGATTTGAATATGAACGCCATGAATTGCTTTTTCCAAGGCCATATACAAGACAAGAAAATAATTGAAAATTTGGTGGAGGTCAGCTTGCCAGAGGACATTCCTTTAGGGCGGTCACGAATGAATTGTACTGCCCCAAGTAAGACACAACAAGGGCGGTTTTATTGGTTCTCTCAACCATTTTTTAAGGCGAACGAGAACCAAGTATTTCCTGATTAAACAAACACGACCTTCGTGTTTATTCGGCATGCCCATAGGCAATGACTTTAGGCATATCAGCAATGATTTGTGCCGTATCACTCATTGCGATTTGTCCGGGTGCATGTTGAGGCTTAAAGCGTCCGATAACTTGCCCCAGAGGATTAATCACCACCACTGAACCAGAATGATCGACCAGATAATTGGGATCATCAGTGCTTTGTGACATCGAATACATCATTCCCATACTACGTACCAACGGATACAGTTGTTTATGCTCTGCTGTTGCACCGATAAACTCTGGATTAAAAAAGCCGACATACTCTGCTAAACGTTCAATCGTATCGCGCTTAGGATCGACTGATAAAAACCAGACTTTTATGGGTTGTTGATCTGCTGTAGCAATAATTTTTGGGTAGGCTTGATTCAGTGCAGCTAAGGTCGTTGGACAAATATCAGGACAGTAAGTATAGCCAACAAACGCTAACGTCCATTGTCCAGTAAGATCAGCATTGGTCATCGCTTGATTGTGATGATTAGTGAGTGTGAAGTCGACTATTTTGCGAGCAATAGGATACCACTGCATGAAATCAGTACCTGATGGGTGCACTTCACTCATTGAGGATATCGCTTTGTGCGATGGCATGGGTGCTGACGATTTATTCATTTGATAACTGACTACCAACCCAATAACAAACGCAACAGCAATAATAACTTTTACCAACATACTCACGCAGTAATTCCCTACTTAATTAAAACTATGACACCATTAAAGCGTAATAGGGATGTAATGATCAAGTAATAACACCACAAACAACACCATTAAATGAATAATGGAAAATCGGAACGTTTGCATCGCGGTGTGTTCATCAGGTGAATATTTTAGTTTGTAGGCATAATACAAAAAGCCAGCATTTAACACGCTAGAACCTGCAAGATAAATTAAATCCGCCATCCCTGCAAGGTAGGGTAATAAACACACTATGAACAACAATACCGTATATAACAAGACGAACGTTTTGGTATATTCAACACCATGTGTGACTGGTAGCATGGGTATTTTTGCTTTTGCATAGTCTTTTTCACGATGAATTGCCAATGCCCAAAAATGCGGGGGGGTCCACGTAAAGATAATCAGTACCAGTAATAATGGATAGGCGTGGATCTCACCGGTTACGGCTGTCCAACCCAATAATGGAGGAATTGCTCCGGCTAACCCACCAATCACAATATTTTGTGGTGTGGCTCGTTTTAAAAATAAGGTATAAATCCCGGCATAACCGACTAAACCCGCTAAGGTTAAAATTGCGGTTAATTGATTGATCCAAAGATCTAAAGCAACAAAGCCGAGAACACCTAAAATAAATGCAAAAGTAATCGCTTGCTTACTAGTTACACGTCCTTTGGCAACTGGACGATTGAATGTTCGCGCCATTTTACTATCGATTTCATGATCCACAACATGATTAACCACTGCTGCGGCTGAAGACAAAGCCCCAATCCCAAATAACCCCACAATTAAGGTTTGTGCAGGGATCCATGTTTCACTCGCCAGACACATCCCCACTAATGCTGTCAGTAATAACAATAGCACGACATTAGGTTTGGTCATTTCATAATAATCACGCCACGCGGCACGCTGTTGCTTGGCTGCTTGTTTGTTAGCAAGTTTACCTAATGAGGCACTATTGGGCATGTTAATCTCCTAGACGCGACGATAAAGGGTATATGTGGTCATCACCATGACCAATAAAAGACAAGCGGCGACAGCGTTATGTAACGTCGCAACGATAAGGGGTAATGAATATACAACATTACTAATACCCAACAATACTTGAGCTGTCAGCACTACCGCTATCGTAATACTGAGTTTACGTACCATCTTAGAGTTAGCTTGGCGATACAGGCTGATAGCCAGCCACAATAAATATCCCGTCACAATAACGGCGCCAAAGCGATGAAGAATATGCATGGTCATCCGTTCATTATAAGTATGTACGCCAAATTCATAACTTTGTGCGGCAGGCACGCTAAACGCGCCAACGAATTCTAATCGAGCTTGCCAATCCCCTTGGCAAATTGGTAAGTCCGTACAGGCTAACGAAGCATAATTTGCCGAAGTCCAGCCTCCAAGGGCAATCTGAGCAACCAGTAATATCAACCCTAAAAATGCAAATTTAGCCATATCACGCATCAAAGAATTACCCATTGGTAATTGATAAGGTGTCATGCGTAAATACAACAAAAACAAACATGATATTACAGTAAAGCCACCTAATAAATGCCCCATCACCACAACAGGAAGTAAATTCAGTGTGACCGTCCACATACCAAGCGCACCTTGAAAGCAGACTAAAAATAATAATAAAATCGGGAGTCTCAACGGCTGACCGACTTCGCGTTTAAACACAGCAATGCCCGCGATAATTAAAATACACAAACCGAGCGCACTGGCGAAATAGCGATGGATCATTTCATTCCATGCTTTTTCTACTTCAACGGGCCTATCTGGAAACGCTTCGTTCGCGGCATCAATGGTCAACTCGGTCATCGGCACGCCTAACTTGCCATAACAACCCGGCCAATCAGGACAACCTAAACCGGCGTCCGTTAAGCGGGTATAGGCACCGAGAACTATTACAACAAGGGCCAACAAAATGCTCGCCAAAACCAATTTCTTCATGTATTTACTTCATCCTATTCTGGATAATTTCAGCAGTTTTTTGATATCCGAAAGTATGTCTCGACTAGCCTGTACTGCTTGTTCTTTTTCTGGGTATAACGGATGCTTTAACATCCCGTTGTTCAACGTATCGACAATAAAAATACCATTAGGCGAGATATTTTTAAACATTTCATTTACATTTTTTTCGGGTAATTGTAACGTTTTAAGTTCTTTATACTGACCAAGGGCTATCTCGTCATGATTTGCAGTTGTAACAGGTATCACTTGCAATGCAGCTAACTCACTGTTTTCAGTAATAATTATAAGTGGTTCAACACGATCCATATGCTTCCCTAGTGCAATGTGAATTTGCCCCATCGCATACAGCGCATTACGGCAGGTGGCATCACATTTTTCTGGTAGCACGTACACTAAACGCCATAATGGTGGGAGATTGGCAAAGTCTTGGGCAAAATCAATCGGTGGTGACAATAACTCACCACGATTAGTGGCTGCTTTATTAAACCACTCATTTTCTAGTGCAACCTTAGCTAATATTACGGGCAAGACAAACACCACGACGAGCGCAATAATTGCTATTTTATTTTTCTTTTCTGCCACTTGATACCTCTTTGTATTTAACTGAATATGGGAATAACTAAATGTTTATACCGTGCTTATTATTTGGGATTTTCTTCTAGGTTCTGTGCCTTACGCCGACGTGCTATAAGATAAATCACAGCAGCTGCAATCGCTAAACCATACCACTGTAATGCATAGCCGATATGTTTTGCTGGCTCCATCACTACTGGTCGCCATTCGCGAACAAAATCTACACTCGGTTGTGTCACTGTAAGCATATAGGGCAACAATGGCAAATGAAGTAATTCGCTAATGCGCGTAAATTCAATTTGTTGAATGACTTTTGGAAAGGCTCCATCAGCGATCGCAGTTTCTGTTATAAAACTATTTAAACCTGGAATACTGATCGCCCCAGACAGAGGCGCTTGTAATTCGTGTAAAGATGGGATCATCGGTAACGCTAAACGGTCTACACGCCCCGCTACCCAGCCTAGATTGACCAATAACCAACCTTGTTTAGTGTTAACCGGTACGATTAGCTTAAATCCAACCTGCCCATTATGCTGTTGATTGTCTAGCCATAACAACGAAGTACTCGATGCTTTAGGATCAATACTGATCTGAACATCGCGCACGTCATCCAAAGCAAGCATAGGAAGTCGGTCATGAGTAATAACACCCTGCTCGCTGCGCTGGTTGATTTGTGCAATACGTTCTTGCTTATCCAGATAACGGAAAACTTGCCATGTACCTAACACACATAATATCGTGACGACACACAATACAATTAAATGTGAAACTATAGTCAAAACATTGCTATGATGTGGCATTGTTTTTCATTATTGTATTGTAAATATAAAGGTCTCTTATGCTCATTAAAATCCTTATCGGAAGTTTATTAATTATTATGATCATTAGTTTATTTCAAGCGATGCGTGTCATGCTTGGTAGCGGAAAAGCGGATACTAATATGTCTAAATTTATCGGGCGAAGGGTACTGTTATCTGCCATCATTATTGGGTTGATTATCATTGGCGTTGCCACTGGTCTGATTGAAGCAAATCCAAGACCGTATTAAACAAAAAACCAGCGTACAATTAACGCTGGTTTTTTGTTACTTGTTTATAATATATAAACAAAGAAAAATAACATAACCCAAACCACATCAACAAAATGCCAGTACCAACTGCCCGCTTGGAATGCGAAATGATTATCAGGCGTAAAGTGTCCTTTTTGGATCCGGAACCACAATACTATTAATATTACCGTTCCTAACGTCACATGCATGCCATGAAATCCAGTCAACATAAAGAACGTATTACCATACATCCCTGAATCAAGAGTCAAACCAATTTCATACGCATGGATATATTCTTCAACCTGAAGCGCCAAAAAGATACAACCCAAGATAATGGTTAAGCCTAACATCCACGATAATTGTTTGCGTTTATCTTGCTCTAAACCAACATGCGCATAATGACAAGTGACCGAAGAGGTTAGCAGTAATAGCGTGTTAATCAAGGGTAAGCCAAACCAACCCATCTGAGTCGATTCTGTGCCACCCGGAGTTTGTAGTAGCGGCCACACGGCCTCGAATCCTGGCCATAAGACTTCATTAGTCATCGCGTTATTAGACGCTCCCCCTAACCACGGGATTGCAATGGTACGTGCATAAAATAATGCGCCAAAAAAGGCAGCAAAGAACATGACCTCAGAAAATATAAACCAAGCCATACCTTGTCGATATGAACGACTCAGTTGCTCCGAGTACAACCCTGACATCGACTCATGAATTTGATTTCTAAACCAGCCTGTCACCATAAATATTAATGTGGCGATACCCGCGAGTAAGATCCATTCACCATGCCCTTCTTTCCCTTTTGATACCTCTACGGTAAAGGTACCGGCTCCTACCGCAATTAAAAATAATGCTACGGCGCCAATGATCGGCCAGATACTTTGCTCTGGGACGTAATATTTTTGATATTCTTTTACTTCTTGCTGTGCCATGACGGCCTCCTTTACTCTGATGCTTGAGCCTGTGCTTCTGCGACTTTTTGTGCCGCAGCAGTGACATCATACAAAGTATATTGAACGGTAAAATACGTGACATCTTCAGGTATTTGCGGATCGACATAAAATTGCATTGGCATCAATGCGTCTTCACCCGCTAGCAATGGTTGGTTATTAAAACAAAAACATTCCGTTTTATTTAAGTATAACGCCGCAGTTCCAGGTGATACTGAAGGGATCGCCTGCCCAACAATATCTCTAAATGCCGGATTTTTCACATAAAACTCGACTTGATTAAGCTCACCTGGATGAACTTGAATGCGTTTCGTTTTTGCTTTAAATGCCCACGGCATACCTGTAGTGGTTTTGGTTATAAACTCAATCGTAACCAAACGAGATCTGTCTATATCAGTTGCTTCATAAACAATTGCAGTCTCATTAGTCTTGCCATTAATACCCGTTATGTCACAAAACACATCGTACAAAGGCACTAACGCAAACCCAAACGTAAACATCCCAAACACAATCACCACTAGTTTCACCACTAGCTTATTATTCTGATTGCTCGATGTTGACTGGTTCATCATTCGTGCCTTTTAGGTTTATGAGTTAAGTACAATTACTTAATTATCGGCGGTGTCTCAAAAGTGTGATAAGGGGCTGGCGATGGAATTTCCCATTCTAGTCCCTCAGCACCTTCCCATACTTGGGCTGACGCCGGCTCACCTTTTTTGCGACACGCTTTAATTAACAACGCTAAGAAAATCAATTGTGATAATCCAAACGCAAATCCACCGATGCTGATCCATTTATTAAAATCAGCAAACTGTAATGCATAATCAGGAATTCGACGTGGCATACCAGCTAGTCCCACAAAATGCATTGGGAAAAATAAAACATTTACCGACACCAACGATGCCCAGAAGTGCCACTTCGCCAATGTGTTGTCATACATCACACCGGTCCATTTTGGTAGCCAATAATAAGCCGCCGCCATGATTGAGAATATCGCACCGGTCACTAATACGTAGTGGAAATGAGCAACAACAAAATACGTATCGTGATATTGAAAATCAACAGGTGTAATTGCGAGCATTAGTCCCGATAAACCGCCAATGGTAAATAACACAACAAATGCGATTGCAAATAACATTGGAACTTCAAATGTCATTGAACCCCGCCACATCGTCGCTACCCAGTTGAACACTTTTACGCCCGTAGGTACCGAAATTAGCATAGTCGCAAACATAAAGAACATCTCTGCAGCTACCGGCATCCCTGTTGTAAACATATGGTGCGCCCATACAATAAACGACAGTAATGCAATCGATGCCGTGGCATAAACCATTGAGGCATAGCCAAATAAAGGTTTGCGCGCGAACGTCGGAATAATGTGCGAAATAATGCCAAATGCAGGCAAGATCATAATGTAGACTTCAGGATGCCCAAAGAACCAAAATATATGCTGGAACATGACGGGATCACCGCCACCAGCGGCATTGAAGAAACTGGTACCAAAGTACTTATCAGTCAAGACCATGGTTACGACACCGGCTAAAACTGGCATCACCGCAATTAATAAAAACGCAGTGATTAACCAAGTCCAGACGAACATCGGCATTTTCATCCACGTCATACCTGGTGCACGCATGTTCCAAATGGTCACAATGACATTAATTGCCCCCATGATGGAAGAGATCCCCATAATATGAACTGAAAACACAAACAAGGCTGTACTATCACTACTATAGGTTGTTGATAACGGCGCATAGAAAGTCCAACCAAATGCAGGTCCGCCCCCTTCCAAAAATAAGGAAGACAACAAGATCAAAAATGCAAATGGTAAGATCCAAAAGCTCCAGTTATTCATGCGCGGCAGTGCCATATCCGGCGCACCAATCATCATCGGGATCAGCCAGTTGGCTAATCCAGTAAATGCTGGCATAACCGCACCAAACACCATAATCAAACCATGTACTGTGGTCATTTGATTAAAGAAATTAGGGTCGACTATCTGTAAGCCCGGTTGAAACAACTCGGCACGAATGATCATTGCCATCGCCCCACCGGTCAAAAACATAATAAAAGAGAACCATAAATACAAGGTGCCTATGTCTTTGTGGTTGGTTGTTAACAACCAGCGTTTAATCCCTTTAGGGATATGATGATGGTGGTGTTCATCATGCTCGTCATGATGAAGTGTATCAGTAGCAGTACTCATGTGGCGTGCCTCCTATTTACCATTTGCGTATGTGTGCACTTCGGATGCTTGAACAATATCACCTGTATTGTTGCCCCATGCATTACGTTGATATGTGATTACCGCAGCAATCTCTGAGAGTGTTAATTGTTTAGAAAAAGCTTGCATGGCGGTACCCGTTCGACCATTGAGTAAGATATCAATGTGACCAGTACGATCTTTCAATGCTACTGCACTGCCTTTAATTGCGGGAAATACGCCTGGCAGACCTTCACCATTTGGCATATGACACGCTGCACATTTGGCTAAATAGACTTTTTGACCCGAAGTCATCAAGTCATCCATACTCATGTTCATCGCTAACAAGCGGTTTTCTTCTGCTTTCGCAGTTTCAATCGCGGCAATTTTTTCAGCTTTCCACTCTTCATACTCTTGTGGGGTTTTAGCAATAACTACAATTGGCATAAATCCATGATCTTTACCACATAGCTCTGCGCATTGACCGCGATAAACGCCAGGCTCATTGACGTTAGTCCAGGCTTCATTGATAAACCCAGGGTTGGCGTCTTTTTTAATTGCAAAATCAGGTACCCACCATGAATGTATAACATCATCAGAGGTAATCAAAAATCGTACTTTTTGACCGGTAGGAATGACCAGCGGACGATCTACTTCGAGGAGATAGTTTTCACCTTTAGCAAATTTGTTTCTAATCTGTTCTTGCTGAGTGGCCAAAGTCGAATAAAATTCAACATCAGAATCCATGTATTTATAATGCCACTTCCACTGTGATCCAGTTACTAACACGGTCATATCAGCTTCAGAGGTATCTTCCATCGCTATCAAGGTTTTTGCAGCAGGGAACGCCATTAAGATCAGAATAATAAAGGGAACGACGGTCCAGGCAATTTCAACTTTGACACTCTCATGAAAGTTGGCTGGTTTCGCACCGCGAGATTTACGGTGTAAAAACATCGAAATAAACATGACACCAAACACAACGACAGCGATAACGACACATACCATAAACATCAACATGTGTAAGTCGTAGACTTGGCTACTAATATCAGTGACACCAGAACGTAAGTTCAGATCACTCCGTCCTTCTGATTCTAACGATTGTGCCAATGTCGGCAAGGTTATAAACATTGTTACTATTGTGACAAACATCTTTGTGAGTAGGTTCACTAACCACCTCCGTGAGAGTTAAACTCGCCTTAACAATCCTAATACGATGTCGTTATGTTCAGACTGAAGGTCATAACGAATCACTAATTGTTAAGTATACTTATACTTCATGTGAATTAGATGTTAAACAATGTGCATAGAATAAACAATGTTTTTATAGGGAATAAATAGAAATAATTGTTATATGAAAACTATGGGGGGTGCTAACTGCGGAATCAAGTGCCTTTTATCGACTGGACGTAAATTAGTAATTGATTTATATATATTTATTTTGGGTAAAAAAAAGGCAACGTTCGAGTTATCAGACTCAAATGTTACCTTTTATGTATTTGTTGATCGCGTTTTGCTACTCAGCTTATGGACTACATCCAATCTGCATTTCTAATGACACCGACCGCTATTCCTTCGATATTGAAGGACTCTTCGGCTAAATCGACTTTTATCGGAGTAAACTCTTCATTTTCGGCATGAAGCAAGACATGTTGTCCATTTTTTTCTAAGCGTTTGACGGTAACATCATCGCCGACACGGGCAACGACAACCTGACCATTATGGACATCTACGGTACGGTGTACCGCTAATAAATCACCATCTAAAATACCAATATCTTTCATCGACATCCCATTGACGCGCAATAAGAAGTCCGCTTGTGGATGAAACAAATTAGGATCAACTTTATAATGTGATTCCACATGCTCTTGTGCCAAAATAGGTTCACCCGCTGCAACTCTTCCAATCAACGGCAAACCCATCTCTTCAGGTATATCATCTAATGGAGTATTTAATTTTATGCCACGCGAGGTTCCAGCAAGGATCTCAATCACGCCTTTACGCGCTAAAGCTTTAAGATGTTCTTCAGCAGCATTCGGTGATTTAAAGCCTAAGTGTCTAGCAATTTCGGCGCGAGTCGGCGGCATACCGGTTTCAATCATCGTTGCTTTAATCAGATCAAGTACTTCTTGTTGTCGAGGTGTTAGTGGACGCATAACCAGCCTGTTAATTAATACAGTTACTGGTAGTATATCCAGTATTATTTTAAATACAAGTCCCTTTAATATCCCTATTTTGTTTTTACATGTATAATTGCGAAAATTTTATAGGTGAACATCAACCCCATGTCCTTTTTGAGAAAATTATTTTTATCTTTGTTGTATTGGCCCATTCGCTTATGTGTCAAGCCACACACAATCCCTGCCGATGTGACGGGTGAGTTGGGCATCGATCCCAACCGACCTATTATTTATATATTACATACTGACTCAGTGACTGACCAACTCGCTCTTGCTTTTTCGACTAAACGCTTAGGTTTACCGAGCCCTTTATCTACCTCAGCCTTTGGTAACAATGAACATGTCTCTTGCTTGTATTTGCACACTCAAACCCCTTTGTTCAGCAAAAAACCGAGCAAAACCAATATCGAGTCGCAATTTACTCAACTGTTTCATACCCATAGAGAACAGCCTGATCTAGATATTCAAATGGTTCCGGTATACATAACTTGGGGTCGAGCACCGGAAAAATCCAAGCCGGGTTTCTCCGATCTCATCGTTGATGTCGCCTCGCCAAGTTGGTTGCGTAAGATATTTATCGTGTTGTTTTTGGGGCGTGATAATTTTGTGTCATACTCTAAAGCGGTGTCTTCACAGTTTATGGCGCAACAGCATGGCACTGATGAACACATTGCTCGTAAATTGCTTCGTGTAGCTGCAACGCACTTTCAACGCAAACGCCAAGGATTAAACGGCCCTACGCTTCTAGAGCGTCAAACGTTACATTCCGCTGTAGTGGGTTCTGATTCTGTCAAACAAGCGATGCGTGAGTTAGTCCGTAGCAAAAACGTCTTACCTGCTAAAGCCAAACAAGAAGCCCATAAGTATTTAGATGAAATTGCAGGTGATTATCGTGAGGGCTTAATCCGTTTTGCTAATCGGATCCTTACCCCAATTTGGAATAAAATTTATAATGGCATTACCGTATCTAATGCATCTAAAGTCCGTGAGCTATCCCGTAACGGCCATGAAATCATTTATGTACCTTGTCATCGCTCGCACATGGATTATTTACTACTGACCTCTGTTATTTATAATGAAGGCTTAGTCACTCCTCATATTGCAGCTGGGATTAATCTTAATTTTTGGCCAGCAGGTCCTATATTTAGAAAAGCAGGCGCATTCTTTTTACGCCGAAGTTTCGCTGGAAACAAGCTCTATACCGCAGTATTCCGTGAATATTTAGAGTTATTGTTTAACAAAGGTTATTCTGTCAAATACTACCCAGAAGGGGGGCGCTCACGCACCGGCAGATTACTCCCTCCAAAGACCGGCATGTTAGCGATGACCATTCAAGCCATGACTAAAGGGATCAATCGCCCTGTGAGTCTGGTGCCGGTTTATATTGGCTATGAAAATGTCATGGAAGTCAGTAGTTATGTCAAAGAACTAAAAGGTAAATCAAAGAAAAAAGAATCGCCTTTACAAGTCCTTGGTGCTATCAAAAAATTACGTAATTATGGTCACGGCTATCTTAATTTTGGAGAACCGATCCAGCTAAATCAATTTTTGGACCAACACGCTAAGGGTTGGAGCCTCCCCGTTGACCAAGACGATATCCATAAAAAACCACAATGGCTAACCCCAGCAGTAAACCGATTAGCCGATGATATCATGTTAGAGATTAATAAATCAGCCGCACTCAATGGGATGGCATTAGTATCATTATGCTTATTAGCAAGCAAAACGATGACCATGAGTCAAACCGAAATGGAACATGCAATCAGTGATTATTTGACGTTATTCCGCACATTACCTTTCTCAGATACCATGTCGATCCCTGAGTATAATGCGTCAGAATTAATTACTAATACCTTATCTTTAAAGCGTCTACAGACCGAAACTGACGAGTTTGGGACATTGATATCTCCGCAGCCAGATAACGCGGTGGCCCTAACTTATTATCGCAATAACATTATTCACCTGTTTGCATTGCCTAGTCTAATTACTGCTCTGGTGTTTGCTAAAAATGGCTGTGAAAAGTCGTTTATTTTAACGACCATAAAAACGATCTATCCCTTATTACACAAAGAACTGTTTATCTATTTTACAGTAGATGAAGCACTCACTTATGCCGATGAATGTATTTCACAACTCAAAGCACAAGGGCTGTTAGTCCAATCAGGGCGAAAAATAATGCCTCCCGCCTCCACTGATGCATCGTTTCATAGTGCATGGCTACTGGCACGTGTAATGCAAGATACGTGGCAACGTTATGCGATTGTCTTAACAGTATTAACCAAAAACGCAGGTGTGAGCAGAGGTGAATTAGAACGTGAATCTCGTAAAATCGCCGAACGTTTATCAAGTTTATATGGGGTGAGTTCTCCGGAATTTTCGGATAAAAATGTTTTTGCGACGTTAGTCAATGGATTACGTGAAAATGCGTTATTAACATCGGATGATAGCGGTGCGTTGCATTTAAATGACAACTCCACCGCGTTACATGATTTGGTCAATCAGATTGTCTGGCCAGAAATAGTCCAGCACTTACAAAAAATCTAATCACTGCCTAAGAAAAATTGATAAGCAGCGTTGCCTGTATGCTCTTGGTACGTATAACCAAGGGCATGTAAGTGCTCTTCAAAATCTGCGCTTAAATACTCTGGTAAATCAAAACCAACTAACACTAGCCCTTCAGCCGCGCCATGGTTACGATAATGAAAGAGCGTAATATTCCAACGCTCGCCCAACGTTTTCAGAAAGTGCATTAATGCGCCTGGATATTCTGGGAACTCAAAGCCAAATACGCGCTCTGCAATCGCCACCGGCGGCTTTCCACCCACCATATGTCGGATGTGCAGTTTTGCTAATTCATCATTAGATAAATCAATCGCTTCATAACCATTTTCCGCTAAGGTCGCCGTCAGCTCGGCATACTCTTCTAGCCCGCGTTTGAGTTTAACACCGACAAAGACATAAGCTTGTTGGGCATTGGCGAACCGGTAATTAAACTCGGTAATATTGATCCCACCTAACACTTCACAAAAGCGTTTAAACGAACCGGTGACTTCAGGTATTTTAACCGCAAATACCGCTTCTTTTCGTTCACCCAATTCACAGCGCTCAGACACATAACGCAACGTATGGAAATTAATATTCGCACCACATAAAATCCCACCAAAATGATGCCCAGTGACTTTATGCGTTTGACAATATTGACGGATACCAGCAATCGATAATGCGCCCGCAGGTTCAGCGATCACACGTGTATCATCAAAAATATCTTTTATGGCTGCACAGATCTCATCATTACTTACCGTGATAACTTCATCAACATATTGCTGACATAAACGGAATGTTTCAGTGCCAATGGTTTTCACTGCCACACCGTCAGCAAAAATACCAACCATCGGTAATGTAACCGGCTCTCCGGCTGCTAAAGCGGCTTTTAGGCAAGCTGATTCTTCTGATTCTACTGCGATAATTTTGATTTCGGGTTTCAGTTGCTTAACATAAACTGCAATCCCTGCGGCTAAACCGCCCCCACCTACCGCTACAAATAATGTATCTAAATCCGGTTGTTGCTCTAACATTTCACGCGCAATCGTACCTTGCCCCGCAATCACATCAGGATCATCAAATGGCGGAATGTACGTTAACCCCCGCTCCGCACATAATGCTTGAGCGTACTTAGATGCAGTATCAAAACTCGTTCCATGTTGCACGATTTCAACCCACTTACCACCGAAGCGACGCACCGCATCCACTTTAATATCAGGAGTGGTTTCTGGCATCACGATGGTGGCATGGATCTTCTTTTGTTTCGCCGCGTATGCCATACCTTGCGCATGATTACCCGCAGATGCAGCAATCACACCCTTAGCAAGTTGCTCGTCACTAAGCTGGCTAATACGATTGTAAGCACCACGCAATTTAAAGGATTTTACAGGTTGCTGGTCTTCACGTTTCAAATAAATCTGGTTGCCAAGTTCATTCGACAACCGATTCATCAAGACACAATCCGAATTGACTGCAGCCTCATAGACTGGGGCAAGCAGGATTTTCTTTAAATATTCATTGGGACTTACATGGCTCATTTTAGATATCTTCTAGTTTAGACGGATCACGAACGGCACCTTTGTCAGCACTGGTCGCTAACATCGCGAAATTACGCAGTGCTAATGACACTTTACGCTCACGATTAACCGGCTTGTATGGACGTTCACGTGCTTCCATTGCAGTGCGACGAGCTTGTAATTCAGCATCATCAAGCACGACATTCATGGTACGGTTTGGAATATCAATCGCAATCATATCGCCTTCTTCGACCAAGGCTAAACCACCGCCACTGGCTGCTTCAGGAGAACAATGACCAATCGATAAACCCGACGTGCCTCCGGAGAAACGACCATCGGTAATTAATGCACAAGCAGCACCTAAACCTTTCGATTTAAGATAGGTTGTTGGATAGAGCATTTCTTGCATGCCTGGTCCGCCTCGAGGGCCTTCATAACGAATGACAACCACATCACCGGCGACGACTTCATCCGCTAAAATAGCATTAACAGCATCATCTTGTGATTCATAGACGCGTGCTGGACCGGTAAATTTATGAATAGACTCATCTACACCTGCCGTTTTAACAATACAGCCATTTTCGGCTAAGTTACCAAACAAGACGGCAAGACCACCTTCTACACTATAGGCGTGCTCAATACTACGAATACACCCGTTTTCACGGTCACTATCACTTTCATCCCAGCGACAGCTTTGACTAAACGCTTGTGTTGTACGAATGCCCGCTGGCCCTGCTCGGTAGAATTTGTCTGCTTCAGGATTATCACGCGTGATATCCATCGACGCGATAACCTCTGCGACGGTACCACCGGCAACGTGTTGCGAATCTCCGTGTAATAAACCGGCTTTATTTAATTCATTCAAGATCCCCATAACACCACCGGCACGATGCACATCTTCCATATGATATTTAGGGGTTGAAGGAGCTACTTTACAAAGATGCGGGACTTTACGCGATAAACGATCAATATCATCCATCGTGAAATCAATTTCACCTTCAATTGCTGCAGCTAATAAATGCAAAATAGTATTGGTCGAGCCACCCATCGCAATATCTAAGCTCATGGCATTTTCAAACGCATTAAAGTTTGCAATATTACGTGGCAAAATACTTTCATCATCATCGCCATAATAGCGTTGACATAATTTAACGATTTCTTGACCGGCACGAATAAATAACTGCTCACGATCGGAATGCGTTGCCAACATTGAGCCATTGCCTGGTAGTGATAATCCTAACGCTTCGGTCAAACAGTTCATCGAGTTGGCAGTAAACATGCCAGAACACGACCCACATGTAGGACACGCTGAGCGTTCAATCTCGTCCGAATCTGCATCAGAAATATTATCATCCGCACCCGCAACCATTGCATCGACTAAGTCTAGTTTGATGATTTGATCAGACAGCGTGGTTTTGCCCGCTTCCATTGGTCCGCCAGAAACAAAAATAACCGGTACGTTTAAGCGCATCGCTGCCATTAACATCCCTGGGGTAATTTTGTCACAGTTTGAGATACAAACAATCGCATCAGCACAATGTGCATTCACCATGTATTCAACAGAATCGGCGATGATTTCTCGCGAAGGCAAGCTATAAAGCATACCTGCATGCCCCATCGCAATGCCATCATCAACCGCAATGGTATTGAATTCTTTGGCGACACCACCGGCCGCTTCAATGCTACGAGCAACCAGTTGACCCATGTCTTTTAAATGCACATGACCCGGTACAAATTGTGTAAATGAATTGGAAACCGCAATAATTGGCTTCCCAAAATCACTGTCTTTCATTCCTGTGGCTCGCCACAAGGCACGAGCACCAGCCATATTACGGCCTTGAGTGGTCGTTGCTGAACGAAGTCTTGGCATAATATTTCTCTCTTTTTTTAACGCTAAATCAACAATCTTAAATCTATTTGTAAACCGGCGTTAACCAGTTCCATTTATCAGGGGTTTGGCCATTGAACAAACCGAAGAACATATCTTGGACTTCTTTAGTAATCGGTCCACGTCCACCATTACCAACCGCGATACCATCAACACTGCGCACTGGCGTGACTTCTGCGGCAGTACCACACATGAAGATTTCATCAGCCAAGTACATAGATTCGCGCGGAATGTTTTCTTCGCGGATTTCATAACCTAATTCTTTTAATAATGTCATACACGTATCACGTGTAATACCGGGTAAAATTGCGGCTGTTTTTGGTGTTGTCATAACGACTTTGTCACGAATAACAAAAATATTTTCGCCCGCGCCCTCTGAAACATAACCATTCACATCCAGCGCAATCCCTTCACCATAACCATGGCGTCTAGCTTCCATTGAAATCAGCTGTGAAGACAAGTAGTTACCACCCGCTTTAGCGCCAGTTGGTAACGTATTAGCGGCCAATCGTGACCATGAAGATATGCCGGCATCGACACCGTGCTTAAGGGCTTCTTCACCTAAATATGCCCCCCATTCAAAGGCCGCAATACTGAGTTCGGTTTCTTGTCCAAAAGGAACTTGAATACCCATGCCTAGATCACCATAAAATGCGATTGGACGGATATATGCTGATTTTAAATTATTGGCCCTAATGATATCCATCGTGGCTTGATTCACTTGCTCAAGAGTATATGGAATAGTCATACGATAAATTTTGGCGGAATCAAATAGTCGACGGGTATGTTCTTGCAAACGAAACACACACGTTCCTTGATCGGGCGTATTGTAGGCACGGACCCCTTCAAACACAGATGAGCCATAGTGAATTGCATGCGTCATCACATGTACCTTCGCATCTTGCCAAGGCATGATGTCACCGTTAAACCAAATTTTTTCTGCTGGGGTTTTAGCCATTGTTTTTCCTTTATCGTATACCAGCACGCGCAATTTTTTGTGAAATAACGTGCAAAATGGATTATCTAAACGTATTGATAATACACCCTAAACACACTTTCTGATAGCGCAGGATGATAGTACCAACGTAATTTTTAGTTTGGCAAGTTGAGCATAAGCGAGATAATGTCGTATTCACTGATGCTTAAAATATGGTCACTGATAGAGCGAACGCTCCGAATGCATAGTAAGCCTGAATTTTTTATAAAATGCAACACTGATCGTTCGTCTAGTTTTTACTTTTTTCGTAAAATCCTGTCCTACCCTTTGCGTGCCTTTCTATAAGCTTAACTCATTACATAGTTTATCGATTAAGGATTTAATATGGCACTTGCCGTTGTTTATGCCCGTAGCGCCTTTGGAATAGAGGCACCATTAATTACCATTGAGGTACATATATCTGCCGGATTACCCGCATTTAACCTAGTCGGTTTACCGCATCGCAGCATCTCTGAAGCACGTGAGAGAGTCCGCAGTGCCATAATTAATTCGGGTTATACGTTTCCCGCCCAACGTATTACCATTAACTTATCCCCTGCGGATTTACCTAAACATGGCTCGCGCTTCGATTTAGCGATTGCAGTGGGCGTCCTCAGCGCAAGTGGACAAATCAATCAACAACATTTACATCATTATGAGTTTTTAGGTGAACTCGCATTATCCGGCGAGTTACGTCATGTTGAAGGGATATTGGTCGCAGGTCTTGCGCTTCCTCCCGACAAAACATTGGTCTCCAGTCAAGCCAATCGTAACGAGTTAAGTGTGTTACCAAATATTAATGCGTTGAGTGCACTGCATTTACGTGAGGTCGTGGCGCATCTCAATAACACGCAAGCATTAATCCCAATAACGCATACACCGCAACCCGCAGAGGAGTATTTCCAAGGATTGGACTTTGCCGATGTCATGGGGCAAGCACAGGCAAAAAGAGCCTGTTTAGTTGCCGCCGCAGGTGGGCATAATTTACTCATGTATGGCCCTCCTGGCTCCGGAAAGACCATGCTAGCTCAACGAATTGCCACGATTTTACCCGCGCTATCACAACAACAAGCATTGGAAAATGCATCCATAAATAGCGTGGGTGGACTCAATGTTAATGCGTTATGGCGGCAGCGTCCGTTTCGCCAACCCCATCATAGTGCATCGATTCCGGCATTAATCGGCGGCGGAGTGCGCTTTAGCCCAGGAGAAATATCTCTGGCACACAATGGTGTCCTATTTTTAGATGAACTCCCTGAATTTACCGCCAATGCCTTAGAGCACTTACGACAGCCACTAGAAGCTAAAACGATTACCTTGGCCAAAGCACAATATAATATGACACTACCTGCTAATTTTCAGCTTATTGCCGCCATGAATCCAAGTCCGACTGGGGATATTTATGATGGACGTAGTACTTATGACCAAAATATGCGGTATTTACAGAAGGTATCTGGACCGTTATTAGACCGAATCGATATCCAGATTGAAGTCAAAAAAGTCAATCTCAATCAAGTCAAAAGCGTGTCTCTGCCGTCACTGGCTCCAGCCATAATTGAGCCAGAGGTCAGATCGGCACAATTGAAAACACAGGTTATCGGCGCACAACGGATCCAATTTAACCGGCAAGGAGTGTTAAATGCGCATTTGTGTCCAAAACGGATCAACGAATTTTGTATCTTAAACACGCTGTCTGAGGACTTTCTCGGCTGTGCAATTGAAGAGCTGGGGTTAACAGCAAGGGTTTATCATCGTGTGTTAAAAGTCTCACGCACGCTTGCAGATTTAGACACATCAGATTCAATTGAATTACCGCATATTCAGATGGCGTTAAGTTACCGAGCATTTGATCGGTTTGTACACCATTACGCTCGTCATGAACAGCTTTTGTAGGATGTTACTTGCTCTGCACGACTTATCCAATAGCGCCTTACAAATCAAACATGGCGTGGATTTTAGGTTCATGTTGATTGGCTTTCAGGCAACACAGACCTATTTGGTATGATTCAATATCATCAATAGTAATAGCGGTCACTTGATTCAATAACGATGAACTATTTAATACAATTGTCGGGACAATACCAATGCCAAAGCCTAGCGCAACCATACTAACAATGGCTTCATTGCCTCCAACAGAGGCATATACCTTGGGTCGAATGCTATGCTCTGCAAACCAGTGATGAACGATGCGCTTTGACGGCCCACTTTCTGGCATAATGATTTGATGCTGGCTCCACTTGATCTGCTTAAGGCGCGTGATCCCTAGGCTTTTTGGCACTATTAAGACTAACGGTACCGTATCAATCGCTTTGAATTTAATATCATGATGCATTTGCGGGGTTTGAATAGAGATCGCCACATCTGCTTGACCTTCTAATACTTTATTTATCGAGAGCGCCGGATCGCCCGTCACTAATTTAATATCTACCTGGGGATGTAATGCCCGATAGTTATTAAGCATTGCCGGTAAATGAGAGTGTGCTGCAGTGACCGAACAATATACGCTTAATTCACCATTCAGCTGTTGCTCTTGTTGAGCTAAATCAGATTGCAGCGTCTGCCAATTTGCGAGCGTCTCAGTGCTAAAGGTTAAAAATAATCGACCACTTTGCGTTAGCGACACTTCTCGATTATTTCGCTCAAACAGACGCGTGCCAACGGATTGTTCTAAACGTTGAATGGCACGACTCAGCGTTGAAGGGGTAATAAACATCGCTTGTGCCGTTTGACCAAAATGTAACGATTGCGCTAAATGATTGAACATTGCTAAACTTTTAATATCCACGGAAGTCATCAACCCCTTGCCAAATATGGTTATTGCACATATTGCAATATAGTTTTGCAAATATATCATTTTTCAATACATTAATCTTGCACTATATTCACTATCAATCGTCACTGATTACCCAAATTAATTGCATACAATGAGAAAACTGGCTTGTATGTCATTCTGAGCGAACATTTATTAGCTTGAAACTTATAGAGAAGACAATGGCAAATTATTTTAATACCTTACCTTTACGCGTACAGCTTGATCAACTTGGTCAATGCCGTTTTATGGACAGAAGTGAATTCGCAACAGGTTGTGATTTTCTAAAAGGCAAAAAGATTGTCATTGTAGGTTGTGGTGCTCAAGGCCTAAACCAAGGTTTAAACATGCGTGACTCAGGCTTAGACGTAGCATATGCATTACGTCAAGCAGCTATCGATGAAAAGCGTGAATCATTCCAACGTGCATCTGATAATGGTTTCGTTGTTGGCACTTACCAGGACTTAATTCCTACTGCTGATATCGTGTATAACCTTACTCCAGATAAGCAGCATGCATCAGTTGTTGAAGCTGTTATGCCATTAATGAAGCAAAACGCAACATTATCTTATTCTCACGGTTTTAATATCGTTGAAGAAGGTCAGCAGATTCGTGAAGACATTACAGTTGTGATGTGTGCACCAAAATGCCCAGGTACTGAAGTGCGTGAAGAATACAAACGTGGTTTTGGTGTCCCTACCTTAATTGCTGTTCACCCTGAAAATGATCCACTAGACCAAGGTTGGGAAATTGCTAAAGCATTAGCATCTGCAACCGGTGGTGATCGTGCAGGTGTGCTTGAATCATCTTTTGTTGCTGAAGTTAAGTCTGACTTAATGGGTGAGCAAACTATCCTATGTGGTATGCAACAAACGATGGCCATCCTTGCTTATGATAAAATGGTCGCAGACGGTGTTGATCCAGCATACGCCGGCGCATTGATTCAATACGGCCTAGAAGCGATCACTGAAGCACTTAAGATCGGTGGTGTAACGAACATGATGGATCGTTTATCTAATCCAGCCAAAATTAAAGCTTATGACCTATCGGTTGAATTGACTGAGTTGCTACGTCCTTTATTCGAAAAACATCAAGATGACATCATCAGCGGTGAATTCTCTAGAACGATGATGATCGATTGGAGCAACGATGATGCAAACTTATTAAAGTGGCGTGAAGAAACGCGTTCATCTGGTTTTGAAAATGCACCAGTATACGAAGGTACCATTGACGACCAAGAGTTTTTCGATAAAGGTATACTCTTAGTTGCGGCAATCAAAGCCGGTGTTGAACTTGCGTTCGATGTCATGGTTGAAGCTGGAATTTTACCAGAATCAGCATATTATGAGTCACTTCATGAGACACCATTAATTTCAAACACGATTGCACGTAAGCGTTTATATGAAATGAACGTTGTTATTTCTGATACTGCTGAATACGGCAACTACTTATTCGCTCATGCAGCAATTCCATTAATTGCTGAACACATTATGCCTAAAATGACGAGTGAATACATTGGTGGTGGCTTAACGAATACTTCAAATGCCGTTGATAACATGCGTTTAGTTGAAGTGAACAAAGCGATCCGTGAGCACGGTGTTGAGTGGGTTGGTGAAGAATTGCGTGGTTATATGACTGACATGCAAGCAATTATCGAAACCAACTAAAACAGATTATATCGCGTTGTGCTAGCACAACGAGATGACCTTCTGTCGTTAGGTGCTTTACTTTAAAGCCCTTTTGCCCGGCCAATTTGGCCGGGTTTTTTCGTTTTAGCCCGTTGTTTTATCTGGGTGAACAATACTCTCCGACTCCACAATATGAGTGTTGCTATTTTGCAACGCTGCTATCACGTTACTTACCCCCAAAAATACTCAATTTTGTAAGTTAATAACGGCACTTTAGGTTAGAGATCACTGAATATCTAGCTTAGCGCCCCCCGCAAATCCCATCAATATCAACTGTGTCGCTAAATAGCAACACCATGAAGTAACCGCTAAAATAACTTATTGATTTTGTTGTATAAAATACATGGCATATAAAGTGCATTATGTGTTTTGAGTTGAGTAAAGTGTGGTACTGGTACCCTTGTAACCTGCTTGAAGCAACAATTAACTCAGCTTAGAGCAGGTTAACGCTTTTAACAGTACTTTCTCTATTTCACTCACTCAATCAATTTTTTAAAGGGATGTACATATGAACACAAATGAAATTACACGCTATACCCGGATCGGAGAATGGGTTTTTGAAGTCAAAATGGTACGTGCTTTAAAAGTACAAAATTATGGTGACCCATACACATCATGTGCTTCCATGACAATCAATGGTAGTGATCTGTATATTGATTCACAAATGACTCGTGACGGCGATGATTTCAATAGAAAAGACTTTTTAACCTTTTATAAATTTTGCCAACAAATGGAAGTACAACACGCCTGTTATGACAAAATCAAAAATGGTGATCGTAGCCCTCGTAAAATTGAGATAATTCAAAGCAGCCAAGTTAAGCCGGTTGTACAGTTAGGAAAAGTTTCTTAGTCTACGCCCCCAAAATAAATGCGTATTTAGATATTAAAGAACCCCGTTCAACAACAATAAAATCACACACACAAATATTCACTTTAGTGAGACATCAAGCCACAGTAAATGTGGTTTTTTTTTATGCTTTGGAGGGTGTTATGGATTGTGCTGACTTACCCGCAAATTGAAATAACATCAAACTCACCACACCAAAAAAACTAAATCCAATAATTATCGGCGTGATCGTTGCGTTCAAGTAACTATCGATAAATAGTGCAATAGGCACCGCAATAGCGGAACTAATCGCACCTATTAACGCCGCGCCTATACCGGCGACTTGTCCAAGCGGTTGCATCGCAAGTGAATTCATGTTGCCAAATAAAATTCCAACAAAAAAGAAATCAACAAATAATCCGCCAATGAACATGCCTACAGGAGGTAAGCCAGAATAATATAAAGTCATTATTAATAATCCAAAGGACGTTAATATGTGTCCATGTAAGGCAATATGACACAAACGTAACATGCCAAATTTTTCGACCAATTGTGAATTAATAAAAGAGGCAACCCCAATAGAAAAGGCCAACGTCGCAAAGATATAAGGGAACCATTCACCCATCTTATACATTTCTTGAAAAACGGTTTGTGAGGCGCTAATGTACGCCAAAAATCCACCAAAGATACAACCAGTCAACACAATATATGCCATAACTTGACGGTGCGTTAAAATATACAGCGCAGACTCACGGGTTTGCGATAACGAAAAAGGCTGACGTACATCTTTAGTTAATGTTTCGGGTTGGCGCAGCATAAACCAGATGCCAGTCAAAGCTCCCATCACTAAAAATCCAACTAAAATATACCACCAACCGGCAAATTGCATGATCAGCTGCCCGATAACCGGTGCCAACATAGGTACTAATACAAACACCATCATGATAAATGACATGACTTTTGCCATCTGATCACCCACATAGATATCTCTGATAATGGCCATCGCGGAGATCCGCGGTCCAGATACGCCAAATGCCTGAACAAATCGTCCAAATAGCATCATTTCCATCGTCGTTGCCAACATGCAAATCACGGTGCCAATACTAAAAATCGTGAGCCCTAATAAAATACTAGCTCGACGACCTTTAGAATCCGCAAAAGGACCAAAAAAAAGTTGTCCAAATGCCATACCAATAAAGAAAATACTCACCAAGAAATGGTTTTGTTGTGAGCCACTACTATTTAGTTCATCACCCATAATCGATAACGCAGGCAAAATTGCATCAATGCACAGTGCCACCAACGAGGTTAGCATTGCCATCAAGGCGATAAATTCAACCATAGGTAACGTCGGTTTTGCATGAACGGTATAGTCGTCAGTAGGCGTAGTCATTATTTTCTATTTTGATTGAGTTAGACCGCGCAAGGATACGCAATTGTCTGCACTTAGGCTAGGTCTTTGATCTTGCCATTACGTAAACTATAGATCCAACTGTGTACGTTTAAATCTTGCCCTCGAGCTAGAGCATCTTTGACAATAGACGACTTGGAGACATTATCAGCTTGTGTGAGAACATTGAGTTCACATAAGCGAGCGGCTTTGGCTTCGCCGACCAAACCACCTAATTCATCATCATGAAATGCAGCAATATCCTTAATATGCCCTAACCAGTTATCTATCAAACCGAGAGGCTCATTCGTCAAAGCTGCATCAATGCCACCACAGCCATAATGACCACACACGATCACATGTTTTACCTTAAGCACGTCCACCGCATATTGTAATACCGACAAGCAGTTAAAATCGGTATGCACCACTAAATTAGCCACATTGCGATGAACAAAAATATCACCGGGTAATAAATCTACAATTTGATTAGCTGGGACGCGTGAATCAGAACACCCAATCCATAAATAAATAGGCGATTGCTGTTGGGATAAGGTATCAAAAAACTCAGGATCACGCGCCATCGTCTCATCGGCCCATTTGATATTGTTATCCAGTAAACGTTTTATCTCTGGCATTGTCATTTCCTTTTATTATTTTTATTTAGTCGCAAATATCGGACTAATGCGCTGCAACGGCAGTTTGCCCATCGCGAACGCATTACCCAATAAAATCAACAATACCCCAACCGCAGATAACATTGACCATTGATAATCTTCAAATATTGTAGACACGATAAGTGCAACAATCGGATAAATTAGCACCACATACGCTGCGCGATCAGACCCCATTTGTTGGACTAATTTCATGTAACAGCCAAACGCAATCACTGAGCCAAAGACGGCTAAATAACATAACGCGATATAAAATGAAGGAGCGGTAGGTAAGACTAGCGGAGTTTGCGTTACGTGCAAACCCAGTCCAATTAACCCGCTACCGTATAGCATAGTATAAAAGTTGAAACTGACTACAGGTACTGTTTCGAGAGTCTTTTCGGATACAATATTGCCAACGGATGCACTGGTAAACGAACCTAACGCAAACAAGATCCCAAGAATGATATAGCCTTGTTGTTCCATGCCTTTCAACTCTGGAACAAAAATCGCCGCAATGCCGATAAAGCCAAGCGTTGCGCCGACGACTACATCAAAGCGGATAGGTTTGCCCAATAACACGCGACGTAAGATCACGTTAAAATACACCACACTAGAACTCATCAATGCCAGCAACGCACTGACAATATGTTGCTGAGCCGCATACAAAAATGAATAGTCCAACGCATATAAAAACAAACCACCAACAAGAAATGCTCGATGGATACGCCATGAAAATTTTAATGGGTAGCCTTTAAATAGGACAATCAAACCTAAACATACAGCAGCGATAAAAAAGCGGATGCCAACCGAATAGGTGGGATTAATCACATCCAGTTGAAAATTGATGGCAAACCACGTCGTCCCCCAGATCAGGGTACATAGAATAAAATAAGCGGCATTAGGCATCTTAAGTTCTGATCTGCCCGTCACCGAACACAACAAATTTTTGCGTGGTTAACGACTGTGCGCCCATAGGCCCATATGCATGCAGTTTAGAGGTTGAAATGCCAATCTCTGCGCCTAATCCCAACTCGCCACCATCAGAAAAACGAGATGATGCATTGACCATAACCACTGCAGAATTAATTTGCTGTAAAAATGCTTGTTGATGGGCTTTGTCTTCAGACACGATCACCTCAGTATGCCCTGAATTATGTGCTTGAATATGTGCCACGCCAGCGTCAAAATCATCGACCACGCGCACGGCAATCTCCATCGCTAAGTACTCTGCAGCCCAATCCGCTTCTGTGGCGAGTTGGGCATCGGGTAAATCAGCAAAATACGGTAAGCTATCGGGACATGCATGAACTTTAACTTGGTGACGTGCAAACATCAAAGCAATGCGCGGTAACAATGTTGCCGCAACCGCACGGTGAATCAATACAGTTTCTAATGAGTTACACACACTGGTACGCTGGGTTTTGCCATTTTCTAAAATCGCGATGGCTTTGTCAGCATCCGCAAATTCATCGATGTACAGATGACACACCCCTTTAAAATGTTGGATCACTGGAATTTGGCTATGCGTTGATACAAACCGGATCAAGCCTTCGCCGCCACGAGGAATGATTAAATCAATCGATTCATGTAATGTGAGCATCGTGTTCATAATCGCACGGTCAGGATCTGGGATCACTGTCACCGCAGCACGATCAATCCCCTGTGCATCGAACACTTCATGCAGACATTGTGCTAACGCCATGTTGGAATGTAAGGCTTCTTTACCGCCACGCAAAATCACCGCATTGCCCGCTTTAAAGCACAACGCCGCCGCATCGATGGTCACATTCGGTCGTGATTCATAAATCATTCCGATAACACCTAATGGAATGCGCATTTGCCCGACTTGTATGCCACTTGTCATGGTTTGCAATTCACTGATCGCACCCACGACTTCCGGCTGAGCCGCAATTTGCTCCACCGCAACCGCAATCGCTTCGATACGCTGCGCATCGAGCATTAAGCGATCTTGCATCGCTGCATCCATATTTTCGGCTTGCGCATGCGCTAAATCTTGGGCATTGGCCGTCATAATCGTTGCTGTATTGTTGCGAAGCGCAGTCGCAATATCACGTAATACCCTATTTTTTTTGTCCGCAGATAAGTTAGCCGTAATTAAAGCGGCTTTTTTTGCTTGTTGCGCGGCAGTGGTAATACAAAAAGTCATGTTATTTCTCTTTTATAAAATAATTAAGTTATCGCGATGGATCACTACATTTGCAGGTGTATAACCTAATATGCGCTCAATTTGGTCGCTATGATGCCCTTTAATGTGTTGCATTTCTTGACTGGAAAACAAGGCAATGCCTTTGCCTATATGCAGATTATCATGCATCACGTCAACGGCGTCGCCTGGTTGAAAATCGCCCGAGACACTCACCAACCCGCGCGGTAATAATGATGCACCTTGATTCACCAGTGCGTGCGCGGCTCCCGAATCAATATGAACCCGACCTTTGCTTTTTAGGGTATGCTTTAGCCACTCTGAACGTGCCGTGTTACTGGTATCTTGCGCTGTAAATAATGTCCCTTTACAACGCCCCTCTGCTAATAAAGAAAACACCTCAGGATCTTTGCCATTGACAATCAAAGTCTGGATCCCAGAAGCGGTACAGCGTTGCGCTGCTTGGATCTTGGTTTGCATCCCGCCAGTACCGACACTACTGCCGGCACCACCGGCCATGGCTTCAATGTCAGGCGTAATATGTTCAACTTTATCAATCAACTTGGCTTGTGGATTTTTGCGAGGATCGGCATCAAACAAACCATCAATATCAGAGCAAATAATGCAGGTATCGGCTTGCGCCACTAACGCCGTATACGCGGCTAAATTATCATTATCACCTACTTTGAGTTCGTTAATGGCCACCGTGTCATTTTCGTTCACAATCGGGATCGCGTGATGACGAAGCAATTCTCTCAGGGTATTTTGAATGTTAACGTAACGCTGACGATCATGCAGATCATCCATGGTTAATAATATTTGCGCACAAGGCTGATCAAAAAAACGCGCCCAATTTTGCATCATTTGCGTTTGCCCAATTGCAGCCATAGCTTGTTTTTCTGCAATTGATGGCGGGTGATTCAATGGCATCGAGCTACGCCCAGCCGCGACGCTACCCGAAGAAACAATGATGATTTCTTTGCCTTGGGTTAACGCAGTGGTAATAAATTTAGCGATCGCTAACAAATACTGAGCAGAGCAACCCGCATTCGCGCCACCTGGAGCAATCAACGAACTACCTACTTTTAGAACGGCACGTTGCCATGAGAATACTTGCATAATTTTCTTCAGAAAAAAGTTAATAATCATAAAATTAGATAGTGTAAGAATACGGTATTTACAATAATAAACAACCTAGACCACCGGCTATATTAGGCTATTTTCATTCCTTTTTTCCCCTTTTTAAAAAATTAGAGTATCATATATGCCTTAAAATTATATCAACCTTACAAATAGGAATCATTAAATGCGTCGTATCTTACTTGCATTATGTGCACTTACGTTACTCCCAATCAGCACTCTTCATGCTGATGCTATCAAGCAAACTAAAGGCAATTTTGAAGATAAATTCCGTCAACTTGATGAAGTATTACCTACACCTAACGTCTATCGTAATGCTGCCGGTGAACCAGGCCATCAATATTGGCAACAGCAAGTCGACTATACGATTGCCGCACGCTTAATTGAAGATCAGCGTCGTCTAGAAGCGACTCAAGACATCACGTATTACAATAACTCTCCAGATACGTTGAAGTACTTGTGGGTGCAACTTGACCAAAACAAATTTAAAGATGACTCAATGTCTGCGCTTACCACTACATTTGGTGGGATTGGCAACCGTGGCCCAGGCACCAAAAGCATCTCCGATGACGAACCGGCACAGATTTCTTTAAGTGCGCTACGTCGTCAGCAATTTGTCGATGATACCGAGCTGGGTTATACCATTAGCCGTGTCGTTGATGGTTTAGGCAATACATTAAGCTATACGACCGTCGGTACACTTATGCGTGTCGATTTACTGACTCCGCTTAAATCGGGCGAACGTACCCGTTTTACGATGGATTTTGCCTTTAACATTGTTGAAGAAGATGCCGTATCAGCACGTGCTGGTTACGAGCACTTTCCTGATGATGCGCGTGAAGGCGGCAATGATATTTTCTTACTTGCTCAATGGTTCCCGCGTTTAGCAGCCTATACCGACTATGAAGCTTGGACCAATAAAGAGTTTATTGGTCGTGGTGAATTTACCTTAGAATTTGGCAACTACGATGTGTCATTGACGGTTCCTGCCGATCACATTGTTTCTGCTACTGGTGTGCTACAAAACCCGAAAGATGTGTTAACTGCTGAACAACAACGTCGTTTAGAACAAGCTAAAACCGCTGAACGTACCGTTTTTGTTGTTACCGAAGAAGAAGCGTTAGAAAACGAAAAAGCTGGCACTTCTGATAGCAAAACATGGCGCTTTACGGCTAAAAATGTGCGTGATTTCGCATGGGCATCCTCTCGCAAGTTCATGTGGGATGCACGTGGTTATCAGCAAGGTGGCAATGTCATGCCTGTAGTTATGGCGATGTCATTTTTCCCGAAAGAAGGTGGCGATTTATGGAAAAAGTATTCCACGGAATCGATTATCCACACGATGGATGTGTACACACGTTTCTCGTTTGATTATCCGTATCCAGTCGCGCAATCAGTCAATGGACCGGTTGGTGGAATGGAATACCCAATGATCACGTTTAACGGGCCACGTACTGAGTTACAAGATGATGGGTCACGCACGTATTCTCAAGCTGAAAAACGTTTCCTAATTGGCGTTGTTATCCACGAAGTCGGTCATATTTACTTCCCAATGATCGTCAATTCTGACGAGCGTCAATGGACGTGGATGGATGAAGGTTTAAACAGCTTTTTAGATGGTGTTGCAGGCCGTGAATGGGATCCGACCATCCCTTGGGGTGTTGAGCCGCGTGATATTACCGGTTACATGAAATCCAGCGTGCAAGTGCCAATCATGACGCAGTCTGATTCAGTCTTACGTTTAGGTCCTAATGCCTACACTAAGCCTGCTGCTGCCTTAAATATTTTACGTGAAACGATTTTAGGTCGTGAATTGTTTGATTTTGCTTTTAAAGAATACGCACAGCGTTGGATGTACAAACGCCCGACTCCATCTGATTTTTTCCGCACAATGGAAGAAGCATCAGGTGTTGATTTGGATTGGTTCTGGCGTGGTTGGTTCTACACAACAGACCATGTTGATATCTCGGTTGACCGCGTGTACCAATTACGTTTAGATACAGAAGATCCTGATATTGATTTTGCTCGTGAGCGTCAAGAAGAGCTTGATAAGCCAAAATCGTTAACGGATGAACGCAATAAAGCTGAAGGTAAAGAGTTATGGGTTGATCGTTTTTCTGACATCAATGATTTCTATGACGAAAACGACCGCTTTACAGTGACGAACAAAGAACGTAACTCGTACAACAAATTCTTAAAAGATCTTAAACCTTGGGAGCGTAAAGCCCTTGAGCGTGCGGTAGCTGAAGATAAACATTACTACGTGATGGATTTTTCTAACCACGGTGGCTTAGTCATGCCAATCATTTTGGAAATGACGTTTACTGATGGTAGTACCGATATGATGCGTATTCCTGCTGAGATCTGGCGTCGTACTCCTAAAGCGGTGAGCAAACTGATTATTACTGACAAAGAGTTAGCCTCGGTCACCGTTGATCCACGTTGGGAAACGGCTGATGTTGATACGCAAAATAACCATTATCCGCGCCAAATCATCAAGTCGCGTATCGAGTCATATAAATCAAAACCACGCAGTGGCAAGGTTTATCGTGACATCATGCATGACAGCACGACGGAATTAAAAACCGAAGAAGATGATGCGACTGAAGATGGTGCAACTGATGACAATGAAGGTTAGTCGATAATGAGTATACGAACGACATTATTGCTATGTCTGATCGTGATGCTTAGTATGCCGGTGTGTAGTGTGTCTGCACACCAGCAAAAATCAGGCTTAACGACTGTACTATTTAATCCTCACACCAATAATATTGAAGTGATGCATCGTGTTTATATGCACGATGCAGAACATGCTGTGAAAACCTTATTTGATAAAACGGCCGATATTATCAAAAGTGCAGAGACTCAAGCCCAATTCGCGGAGTATGTCGCTCAGCGTTTTGCATTATATGATGAACTAGATCAAGCGTTTGCGTTGGATCTAGTCGGTTTTGAAGTGGAAGGTCAACATTTTTGGATTTACCAAGAAACCGCAACACCTCCGAATATAGGTAAAATTAGTGTGCGCCATGATGTGTTACGCGATATTTGGCCAGAACAAAATAACTTAATTAACTTTGAAGGTAAAGGACAAGTGCAATCGCTTGAGTTTGCTGATAATGTGGAATTATTGAGTGTGGAGTTTGCACCTCACGCGCACTAAATTATTGCATTTAAACGTATCAAGGGAAGCAGTGCGTTTGGTGTCATCGTTAATATTGCGATGTCTTATATCAAGGTTATTTTACACTACACATAATAGCCCACTATCTAAGCGGGCTTGATATATTTTACGGCAGTAAAGTCATCGAGTCCGACACTCCCTCCTTCTCGGCCAAATCCAGATTGCTTGATCCCACCAAAGGGAGCGGCTGGATTAGATATAATCGCACTATTTAAGCCGATCATGCCATAATGACAGCGTCTTTTGCACTCGTTCAACATCTCACTGTTTTGACTAAATACATACGCTGCTAAACCCGCTTGCGTATCATTCGCTAACCGGATCATCTCATCAACATCCCCCGCTATCGTAATGATCGGATACAGCGGACCAAAGATCTCATTACAGACGACATCATCATCATGTTGTACATGGGTCAAAATCGTATGTGGATAAAAGGCACTGCCAGCTACATGTATACCACCACACACTACATCCGCACCTTGTGCAATAGCTTGTTCCACCATACCGTGTATTTTAGTTGCCGCATCAAGGTGAATCATGTGCCCCACATCCGTGGTCTGCTCTAACGGATCACCGACACGTAACTCCTTCACGGCAGCATGCAATGCTTGGGTAAACTGTTCTGCAACCTCTTGGGCAACATAGATTCGATTTATGGCAACACAAGTTTGTCCGCTAACACGTTGTTTGTTCAGCACGCAATGTTTAGCTGCCAGCTCGACATCAGCGTCGGCCATGACTAATAGAGGCGCATTCCCGCCAAGCTCCATTGAGACTCGTTTAAGGGATGCGGCACATTGTACATTCAACAATTTGCCAACTCGTGTTGAGCCGGTAAAGGTAAATTTAGCAATACGCGGATCACTAGTCAGAACATGTCCGAGCGCAGCAGATTGATCACTCACTAAGACTGCCAACCAGCCCTGCTCCCAACCAGCAAGCTGGGTATATTCGGCAACTTTTAATGCACTAAGCGGCGTTAACTCCGACGGCTTAACGACAAACGGACAACCCGCAGCAATTGCCGCAGCAAGTTTACGCACGATCATCGCACAGGGAAAATTCCAAGGAGTAATCGCACCAACGACACCGACAGGCTCGCGCCATAGTTCAATGCCATCACTGGTTTCAAATGGAGAGTCTAGCGATAATGCTAACTGCGCAAACCAGGTTAAATACCCATTCGCGTAATGCACTTCGGCCAGTGCATCGTTATAGGTTTTACCCGATTCTTGGCTGATCAACCTTGCAAATGTCGCGCTATGTTGTGCCATCTGGTCACGTAGGGCTAGCAACATCGCTTGACGTTGTTGCCCTGTTGTCGGTTGGTGCAACCGTAATGTGGCGCAGCTGATTGCAGCTTCAATGTCTGCATCCGTGGCATTGTCTAGCGTCGCGAGTAATTCATGTGTCGCGCTATTGTATACATCAAACGTTGAAGTTCTCATCCTAAGGTCAATTCCATTCTAATATCCGCTCTAGCGTAAGGTGACGGTAACATAGGTACTTCTTCAAATCCGCATTTTTCGTAAATATACAATGCGTTAGTTAAAATTCGATTGGACTCTAAAAAGACGATATTGGCGCCCATGCTGCGTGCTTGTTTAAGTGTCGCAATAACGATTTTCTCGGCATAACCTTGGCCTTTTTCAGATGGTTTCATGCCCATTTTTGAGAGTTCAAACCGCCCATCACTCTCCAGCAATAATGCGCAAGTTATGACTGATTCACCTTGATCATTAATACCAAATAGCACTTGCCCCCCTTGCGCAATAATGGCTTCATATGGGTGATAAAGGGTGTATTGATCTTTAGCTTCTACAACAAAATATTGCTCAATCCATGCCAAGTTAAATTGCGCAAACGTCGCTTGTTGTTCCGTCGTGGCTTGTTCGTAGGTAATAAAATGTAATGTGCTCATAAAAATACAAGTTACTCTGTCTGTCCGTCTTCATCCACAGATTACTTCAAAGAAGGCATGTTAGTTAATACGGTTGCGTCATGGAAAATGGCATTGCCATCGCCTCAGCTGATTTGGGCGGATTGCCAATCATTTCTTCATAAGGTGAATCATGTACCAAAATGGCATGGTCTACTTGGCAAGCAGCAAAGCCATCACGAATATGCTGAGAACTATTAAAACGCATGATATTGTCATTTTTATCATAAACAAAACCTGTCTCGCCAGCGACAGTTAATTTAACTAAATAGATACTTAATTCAAAGGATTGGACTTCTAAGTATTCAATATGTACAGGCTGGTTGTAAAACTTAGCGAAGAAAAATTTAGCCATGCTATTCACCTTTTGGTTATTTAACCGAAGTTACGTAAGCGTATTTGTAAAACATTAATCATACGATTTTGTCGCACATTAAGATCCACACAAGATCCAAATACAAGCAGTATATATATAAAATAGGTGGTATTTAATTGGAACTTATCCACTGACAATGACACTTAATAATATATACTTTGATTTTATCTAGGAAAATAACCGTTTATGACTCAAGTCACTGCCCCATCTCGCTTACCTATGTTGATTGTCGTTGCCATTTTATTGGTGTTATTAGCATTCGCGCTTCTATGGCCGGTTAATGAACCTGAGGTCGACGTGTCCGATGATCCGGTTGTTTCAGAAGTCTCGTCTATCGCTCCGGAGCAAAATACCCGAGACATACGCGAATCAGAACCTGAAGTGCAAATTATTGAAGAAGAATTTACTGCTGTAACGCCTGTAGGTGAGGCAAACATAGAAGAACTTGATCCCGTAGTTGAGTTTGTCAAACCTGTCATCGAGTTAGCTGAACCTGAACCGCTAAATTTAACTGATCAAGCGATTAAACAAGGTTTGATCACTGCGTTACATGCCCCAATGTTGAGCACGTTGATTGTCAATGAATCTATTATTGCTAACTTAGTAGCAAGTATTACTAATACTGCGCAAGGCACATTACCTGAAAATGTCTCGCTATTAACTCCTCCGTCGTCTGAGTTTGCAGTTTTTAAAAAAGGCGATAGCCAATTTATTACCCCTGAGTCGTTTACTCGTTATAATGTCTACGCGCAAACCTTTGCACAAATTGAAACGGCAGATATGTTGGCAGTCTTAACCCAATATGAACCGCAAATACTGGCACAATTTGAGCAAATTTCAGCGCCAAATACGCAGTTTAATGACACCTTGATTTCCGCGATTAACCGCTTATTAGATACGCCGTCAGTTAATCTTCCGATCCCAGTCATCAGTGATAGCGCAATGTACAAATTTGCTAACCCGCAGCTTGAAGCACTCTTACCAGCTCAGAAACAACTGCTCCGTATGGGCCCTGATAACATGCGTATGATTAAAGCGAAGCTGCGTGATGTGCGCACAGCGCTAGAACTAAAACAAGAAGAAAACAATTAACATGTTAGGTCAACTGCAAGGCTCGCTAGGAAAACTAGCCCAGCAAGATTATCCGCCTGTAGAAAAATGGAACCCACCTTTTTGTGGGGAGATCCCCTTAACAATCGATGCTGCCGGACAATGGTGGTATGACGGCTCGCTAATTAAACGTCCGGCCTTGGTTCGGCTTTTTTCACGAGTCCTCAAACGTGAAGGCGATCAATATTTTTTGGTCACGCCTGTCGAAAAAGTCCAAATCAATGTAGTTGATGTTCCGCTGTTAGTGGTGAGTTGGGAGCGTCAAGATAACGGCTACATTCGCGTGAGTACCAGTTGTGATGATCATGTTGATATCAGTATTGAGCATCCATTAGAAATGCGTTTTAACGAGACATCACAATGTGACATTCCCTATATTATGATGCGTAATAATTTATGGGCAAAAGTGCAACAAAATGTGTATTATCAGCTAGCTGCAGAACTCGACATTAAAGCCGACCACGCATGGTTGCAATCTGGCAATTATTGCGCTGATTTTGGACCGGTTATCGAGTAGTAGTTACTAATCAGTAAACATGACAATAATAACATCATAGCAAGGGATCCACATGACACATTCATTGCACACTCAATTCGCGACTAATTTTTCGCTAAAAGCACTCTTTGCATTTCTTATTATGGCTTCATTGAGTCTATCGGCTCATGCGCAAACATATATCCATGCCGGCAAACTTATTACCGCGACCGATTCTCAAGTACGTTCCAATGTGACGATTGTGATTGACGATAACCTGATTACTCAAGTGCAACCCGGACTGGTCACTCCACCCGCCGATGCAACATTGATTGATTTGTCTCAATATACGGTCATGCCAGGGTTGATGGACATGCATACGCATTTATCTTTCGAGCATAATCCTAAGACTTATATGAATCAAGTGACCTATAACGCAGCAGATTATGCGTTAGATGCCGCAAATTTTGCACAAAAAACCTTACTAGCCGGATTTACGACCGTGCGTAACTTAGGTGATACCCACAATGAAACCGTAGCATTACGCAATGCGATTGATCGTGGAGTGGCGGTTGGCCCTCGGATCTACACGGCAGCCAAAGCCATCGGTACGACGGGTGGGCATGCCGATCCGACCAATGGTTTAGCAAAACACATAATGGGTAATCCAGGACCTGAAGATGGAGTGGTTAATGGTGTTGCCCAAGCTCGACAAGCCGTGCGTCAACATTATAAAGATGGGGCTGATGTGATTAAAATCACAGCGACGGGTGGGGTGTTATCCGTTGCTAAAAATGGGCAAAATCCACAGTTTATGGATGATGAACTTGATGCGATTGTGGCCACTGCCAAAGATTACGGTATGACTGTTGCCGTGCACGCACATGGTAAAGAAGGCATGATCCGCGCAATTAAAGCAGGGGTAACCTCCATAGAGCATGGTACTTACATGGACAACGAAGTGATGGATTTGATGAAAGAGTACGGAACTTATTATGTACCGACTATTTTAGCGGGTAACTTTGTCGCCGAGAAAGCCAAAATTGATGGATACTTTCCAAAGATTGTTCGCCCAAAAGCCGCAGCAATAGGTCCTTTGATCCAAAAGACATTTTCACGAGCTTATCAGGCTGGTGTTAATATTGCCTTTGGTACCGATTCAGGCGTCTCTGCGCACGGTGATAATGCGCAAGAATTTGCCTTAATGGTTGAGGCGGGTATGCCGCCGATAGAAGCGATTTTATCCGCAACAGCTAACACTGCCGATTTATTAAATATCACGGATTCATTGGGAACTATTTCTGTCGGCAAACTAGCTGACATTGTAGCGGTAAAAGGCGACCCTCTCACCGATATTACGCTATTAGAGCACATTCAGTTTGTCATGAAAGATGGTGTTATTGCCAAACATGAATAACGTATATGAATCACGTTGATGAATAAGTAACTTAGATGTTTGCAAACCTCTATAAGCGCCTACTTCGTTGGACGCATTCAAAGTATTTTCTATCTGGTATTACGCTAGCTTCATTTTTAGAATCGATTATCGTACCGATCCCTATTGAAACGTTATTGATCCCCGTATCGCAAATTCGCCGTGATAAAGTGTGGTGGATTGCGACTATGGCGACGCTTGGCTGTATTGTTGGGGCATTAATTGCGTACGTTGTCGGGATGTGGTTTTTTGATGCCTATTCGTCACAGATACTAAGCTGGTTTAACGATCCAAACATGTTTGTCGAGATCCAAACCCGCATGCATGAAGAAGGGTTTTGGTTTATTGTGCTGGCTGGCATCGCTCCGATCCCATTGCAACTAGCGATGCTCGCAGCTGGCGTCAGTCACTACCCGATTGGTTTGTATATCTTAGCTATTGCCATTTCGAGGATCATTCGATATTTTGGGATTGCCTGGTTAGTGTTACGTTATGGCGATCAAACCGAAGCGCTGTTTCGACAGTATCAATGGAAAGCCGTGACCGTGTTGTCCGGGTTGATTATTGTCTTATGGATCGCCAAATCGATGTTATTTTAACGATTGTTAGTACCCATTAACCTCATTTATCACAAAAAAGGAATGCATTTATGCCTAATATTACGACAGGAAAAATTAAACGTACGCTTGCTACAGTAGGCTTATTAAGTAGTGTACTGATAGCAATGCCTTCTCTGGCTCATGGTCACAAGTCAGGTGAGGCGCATAGCACAGCAGAGATGCTAAAAGCAGCGATGCAAGCACCCTCTCGTCCAGAAAAAGACGCCCAACGTGATCGTAACCGTAAGCCCGTTGAAACATTGGCATTTTTTGGTTTAGAGCATGACATGAAAGTGGTGGAATTAATCCCAGGTGGTGGTTGGTACACGCGCTTAATCGCACCGGTCGTAGCTGAAAATGGGGAATATTATGCCGCATTAGGGACTTCGCGTATTGAGCGTGGATTAGCTAAAGAAGCGGGTTTTGAAGATGTTAATATCATTGCCAAAGAAGCGACGATGGGTCGTGCTGATGGTGCGAAATTTTATTCTTTGAACGTGGATACCCTAGGTGTGAGCAATATGGATATGGTGTTGACGTTCCGTAATTATCATAATTTTGATGAAGCAGGTCGTGCGAAAATGAATGAAATCGCGTTTGCTGCATTAAAATCAGGAGGCACTTATGCGGTAGTTGATCATACTGCCCGTCACATGGAAGGGTATACCGATTCAAACCGTCGTCGTTTTGATCCCGTCAAAGCGATTAAAGAAATTCAAGCTGCGGGATTTGAACTGGTTGATTTTAGTGATTTACATTACCGTGAAGATGATGAGCTAGAATATGAAGTCGGTGCTCGCAGTGTGACCCGTAATACTGACCGTTGGACGTTAAAGTTCAAGAAGCCGTAATCGCTGTTAACAAAAAAAGTATAAGCAAAAAGGGGGCTAATCTTGGCGATTAAGCCCCTTTTTTAATGAGGTAATGATACGGGGTGGCTTGGATATCACTTGCAAGAAGTTCATGATGCATAAACCGACAAAAACTTGGAATATCTCTTGTCGTAGCGGGATCATCAGCAATGACATAGAGGGTTTGGCCATCATCCAAGGAGCGCATGGTTTTGCGGATCATCATAACTGGCTCAGGGCAACGCAAACCCAGCGCATCATAAGTATGATCCGCTGTAGCATAAATAGGGTCAGATCCCTTTTTATATTCCATATTGCTCACGGTAAGCAGTCACATTAACTAAATGCTCAGCATACTCAGGTTTAGTTTGTAGATATTCGACTACATCACCCAAGGTCACAATACTGATAACCTTCGTGCCGAAATCACGTTCCACTTCCTGAATTGCAGACAACTCACCTTGACCTTTTTCTTGGCGATCAAGCGCAATCAAGACACCTGCAAGGTTGGCTTCATGTTGGGCTATCAGCTCCATCGATTCACGGATTGCCGTACCGGCAGTGATGACATCATCAACAAGCATGATATTACCTTTTAACTCTGAACCGACTAAACTACCACCTTCACCATGGGCTTTGGCTTCTTTGCGGTTGAAACAATACGGCACAGAACGATTATGCTCTGTGGCTAACGCGACGGCAGTAGTTGTGGCAATTGGAATGCCTTTATACGCAGGGCCAAACAAGACATCAAAAGCAATGCCTGATTGGGTTAAGGCTTCAGCATAACATTTACCTAGCAACGCTAAATCGGCACCGGTATTAAACAAACCTGCATTAAAAAAATACGGACTCAAACGACCTGATTTTAACGTAAACTGCCCAAAACGAAGGACATTACGGTTGATTGCAAATTCAATAAATTGTGTTTTGTAATCTTGCATGACTGGTCTCTCTTATATTAGCTATTTAAGGCTGATTTTTGGATCTCAAACAACTCACGCAAACCGTGTTTAGCCAACTCAAGCATTTCACCCATCTCTTCAAAGCTAAACGGTTCGCCTTCGGCTGTACCTTGTACTTCAATCAGCTTGCCAGTCTCTGTCATGACAACGTTCATGTCCGTTTCAGCAGCTGAATCTTCGGTGTATTCTAAATCGGCAATCGCATTACCTTTGTAGATACCGACAGATAATGCTGCAATCATGTGCTTAAGCGGATTTGCTTTTAAAATACCTTTGCTTCGCATATGGGTCAAAGCGTCAACTAAGGCAACACAGGCACCGGTGATAGAAGCCGTACGCGTACCGCCATCGGCTTGAATAACATCACAATCTAGTGTGATGGTGTTTTCACCTAATAATTTTAGATCAACCGCAGCGCGTAATGAGCGGGCGATTAAACGTTGGATTTCTAAGGTACGACCGCCTTGTTTACCACGAGTAGCTTCACGACCTGAGCGAGAATGCGTAGCACGCGGAAGCATGCTGTACTCAGCAGTGATCCAACCCTCGCCTTTGCCTTTCATGAAGCGCGGTACACCTTCTTCGACAGTGGCATTACAAATGACTTTGGTGTTACCAAACTCGACCAACACCGACCCCTCTGCGTGACAGGTGAAATTACGTGTAATAGTGACAGGGCGGATTTGATTGGCTGTACGAGCGCTTGGGCGCATAAAAGCTCCTAGAGTGATTAAAGGGGATAATTTATAAGGGTTCATTATAGCGTAATCACAATTCGATGAAAAAAGAAAAATCAGTTACAATGAGAAATGATTATTTTCGCTCTGCGATTAGCCCCTGTTCAATTATTTAGGAATGCCTGTGATTTATAGTATGACCGCCTTTGCCCGCCGAGAATTAAAAGCCAATTGGGGCAGTGCTGTATGGGAAATCCGTTCAGTAAATCAGCGTTATTTAGAGACGTTTTTTCGTTTTCCTGAGGCATATCGTAGTTTAGAGCCGGTGTTGCGCGAACGTTTTCGTAAAACATTGCAACGCGGTAAAGTGGAATGCCAGTTACGCGTCATGCTAGCGCCAAACAGTGAAGCTAAAATCAATGTTAATCAAACCTTAGCGGCGCAATTAATTGCAGCGGCTGAATCATTGCCAATCCAAGGTCCTGCCACATTAAATCGTCTAGAAGTGCTGCAATGGCCGGGTGTCGTTGAGGCCCAAGAATTAGATATGGATACGGTAAGTAAGGACTTACTAGCCGTATTTGATTTGACGTTGAAGGACTTTTTAGCCGCGCGTGCGAGTGAAGGCGCCAACATGGCCGAGCTTATCGAGCAGCGTCTTGTCGGTGTGGTTGCTGAAGTTGAAAAAGTCCAAGCATTGATGCCAGATGTTTTAGCATGGCATCAAGACAAGATCCGCACTAAATTTACCGAGGTGCAAATCGAACTTGATAACCAACGTGTCGAGCAAGAGTTAGTCTTACTCGCGCAAAAACTCGATGTGGCCGAAGAACTAGACCGTTTAGGCTCACACGTATCAGAAACCCGTGCGATCTTGAAAAAAGGCGGGGCTATTGGTCGTCGTTTAGACTTCATGATGCAAGAGTTTAACCGTGAATCAAATACGTTAGGTTCAAAATCAATTAATACTGAGATCACGCAAAGTGCGGTGGAATTGAAGGTGCTGATTGAGCAGGTGAGAGAGCAGATTCAGAATATAGAATAAAGCATTGATTAATCCTTAGATAACCTAAAATCCCTATATATTTAGGGATTTTTTGTATTTATAACCCAAAGACGTCCAGTGAAATCTAACATAATCCCAATATAAATGGTGAGTAAAATGGTGGGTATATTTTCGTTTACATACCAAAAATAGGTGGGTATTATAAAACCATATTAAATAAGACAATGGTTCAATTTGAGTAAGCTAACTGTAAAAACAATCCAAGCAACAATAAGCAAGGAACTTTTTGGTAAACATGCAGATGGGAACGGCTTATATTTTGTATTGCCAAAATCCGGAATGCCTTATTGGATGTTAAGGTATACCTCCAATAAAAAACGTAAAGAGATGTCCCTTGGCAAATACAAAGATCTTAGCTTGCAGAACGCTAGATTCGAAGCAAGTGCAAAAATGAAACTAGTAAGAGAGGGTTTAGATCCTCTTTTGGAAAAAAAACGATCTGAACAAGAAAGCATTACAACTGTAGATGACTTGTTTACTGATTGGTACAAAGGAATAGCAGCTCGAATCAAACATGCTGAGATCCCAAAACGTGTTTACCAGAAGGATATATCGCCAGTAATTGGTATGTATAAACTTGACCAAATATCTGCTCGAGATGTTCGAACCGTCATAGACACAATAAAATCGAATCGGAGGATGGCTGTAGCGAATGATGCGCTTGGGTATTGTAAACAGTTATTCAATCATGCCGTTAAATTAGATTTATTAAAATACAATCCAGCTTTACCATTCACTCACAAAGATGCAGGAGGTACCGAACAGGCACGAACTAGAGCATTAAGTGAAGCAGAGCTAGAGACTTTCTTATTAATCGCCCAGCAAAACATAAAAAGCTTTGGTCGTGACAATTATCTAGCTGTTCTTCTTCTAGTTTGTTTGGGTGTTAGGAAATCAGAGCTTTGTGAAGCAAAATGGCGCGAATTCGATCTAGATAATGCTGTCTGGCAACTTCCAGCAATTAGAAGTAAAACAGATGTTGGAATTGATATCCCACTTGCACATGAAGTTATTCAATGGCTTAAAGAGCTAAAAATACGAGCATGCGGTTCTGAATACGTCTTTCCCAGTAGAAGAACTAGCAAACATCCTCATATGGGTTCTGACACCCTTAATCGCGCTATAGGGAAACTTTTTGGCAGAGAGACTGGTAATAAATCCAAACCTCCTAATCTAATTGGTAATATGGAATACTTCACTGTGCATGATTTACGTCGGACATGCAGAACACTGCTAGCTAAACAAGGCACATCGAGTCATGTAGCTGAAAGATGCCTTAACCATAAGCTAAAGGGTGTTGAGGCTATTTATAATCAGCATGATTACTTTGATGAGCGCAGAGAAGCGCTATGTAAACTTTCAGAAAATGTAAGTCGCTTAATTAGTTTATAACTGAACTATTTAGTTAAAACTGCTTTCTTTTTTCGGGGGGATTACAGAATGATTTGTTCTTCGGTTTAACGTTTTTTCATTTTGAGATCTCCACAATCTAAGAGTAAATGGAAATCTCATCAATTTCATGGTTTTAATTCAGGGGAATAGGTCAGTGTCGTTGAACGAATCTTTGGCAGTCTGAAATATCACTGGTTTTCCATAATTCCCCGGCCAACCAGTAGAGATATGCTCCAGGATATCGCGGTTATATTCTTAATTACATTGAAGTAAGATTACAACCAGAAAACGGCTAAATGAGTCCAGTTGTTAATGAAAAAAAATTAAAATCAGTCCTAGCCAAAAATTAACCTCTTCATGCCCTACAGCAAAAGGTCATAAACAAAAGGTCATAAAGGTATACATCCAAACACTTAGTTATCAACAGACATACCTTGCTCGTTTTACACATAACCCATTGAAAACATATACAAATAATGCTATTATCTTTCAAATTTAATCAATTTATTCGCACAATTCTATTTTTGCGAATTACAGGATTACAATTTTATGTTATTTTTCATCCGCTTACTTGTTGTTGGAAGTTTATTTGTTACATCTTTACAGGCCCAGTCAGACGAAAACCAACCGTATTCGTTCGAAATTTTGGGTAACAAAACGGTATCTGAAGCAGAATTACAACAAGAATTAACCAAATTTCAAACAGCATCATTAACTGTAGAACTCCTCAAAGAGATTGAAACTGCTGTTTTTAATGTCTATGTACAACGGGGCATTATCGCCACAGTCAAAATTCCTCCTCAAGACTTAGAAAATAACCTAATTAAAATCAATGTGTATGAGACTCGCCTAGGCCAAATAACGCTCGATGCTCCTACTGACTTAGGGTTTAATCAAGATCGCATCGTTGCTATGGTCAAAAAGCAGCTGAGCGATCAACCCGTCCTTACTGTTCAAAACTTAGAGGCGACTGCCAAAAACATCGATGCGTTAGAAGGTATCAATGCCAAAATAGTACTAGAAAAAGGCTCACAACTAGGTTTTCCAACGACTAAAGTAAGACTCACTGATGCACCGTTATTGAACGTTAAGCTACAGCTTGATAATTATGGTTCAGAAGCCGTTGGTGAGCGTCGCGACAACGTTGACGTGCAGTTCAATGGATTATTTGATTTAGGTGAACGTATCGCGCTTGGATCAGTGTCGACTGACGGTAGCCAACTCGATTCGCTCGATGTAGACCTGCCCTGGGGTAATGCGGGCTCAATTCTGAGTTACGGTGTGCGTGCTTCTGAATATGAAGTGACTGATTTTGATGTGCCTTTAGGACTCTTTGAAGGTTTTCGAGGAGACTCTCGCAGTACATATGCAACATACACACTCCCTGAATATCGTTACGGCAATATTTTAATGACGAGTGCGCTTAATTACAGCTTAACCAAAGCACTAGATTATTTAAATTTTACCATCTTATCGCAAAACTCCGGCGACAAAAAAATCGCTAATTTGTCACTTATTCAGACGTTAACCTATGACAATCCTGCTGAAGCACTGGCGGTGAATGCAACTGTTTCAATCACACGTGGTAAAACAGCCTATTTCAATCCTAACAATCAGTTAAGTGATAGTTTGTCCATCGAAGCAGCTGGACATTTTAACAAAGTGAATGCCGATATTGGCTTGCAAAAAGGTCTCCCAAATAGTGCGGTATTTTCTATTCTGTTGTCGGCACAAATCGCCACGAAAAATCTAGATCGCACCCAAGAAAAAATTCTCACTGGCCCCACCGCAGTCAGAGCCTATCCAGTCGGCCTAGTATCAGCAGACGAAGCACTTGTGCTTAAAATAGATTGGAACCAAGTCATTAATGAACGGATCGCGGTATTCTTATTTCAAGATTTTGCGTGGGGACAAACGCATGATAATACTTGGGAGAATTGGAACACTCCCAACTTTGAACCAAACAATTTTAGTTTAATGGGCGCTGGGCTTGGTATCAATGCTTCATTAACAAGCTGGTTAACCATGAATATTCAAGCTTCAAAGCCATTAGGCAAATGTAAAGTATGTGCAATTAACACTGACGAGTCCCAAGTGTGGGCAGTATTGACGGGGACCTACTAATGCAAAATTCTAAGCAAAAATTATCTGTTTACTCTAGCGCCTTTGCCTTAAGTCTTTCTGTAATAAGCGCTAATGCGTTTGCGAATGTGCCTCCCCCTGTGGATGCGCTACCCACTGGGGGAGTAATAACCTCTGGTCGAGGGACGATCGTCACTGGCGATAAAATCCTCAACGTCAATCAAATTACCCAAATCATGCAGACACAGTGGGGCTCGTTTGATATTGGTGCAGATGCGACAGTGAATATTTTTCAGCCGAATGCAGACTCGGTATTCATTGGCAATATCTTGAGTTCAAACGCCTCGCATATTCAAGGTGCGCTTAATGCCAATGGTAATGTGCTGCTGGTTAATCCAAACGGTATGGTATTTGGTGGAGACGCGCGTATTGATGTGGGTGGACTCATATTATCTACTGCTGAATTTGTCGATTTTGATGCCGACAATAATATTTTTAATTTTGGTGAACTTGGGGATGGACAAATCTACACAGATGGTTTGTTTAAAACCAATTTTGCAGCCATTGTGGGTCTGGATATTCAACAAGCGGGTACGATCGAAGCCGAAACTGGCGATGTCGCCCTTGTTGCCGGTGAAAACGTCTCAATTGGCATCGGGCGTTCGGGACGCTTATCGATTAGCTTAGACGCCACTGATGCAGCTGCAACAATTGAACAATCAGGCTACATTGTTGCGCCTAGTGGCGCAATTGTAATCAATACTGACGTTGCTGCCGGTGTGCTGCAACAGGCACTAAACTCGCAAGATGAACCTGAACTTGTGATGGTCGATGGCAAGCTACAAATCATTCGAAGCACTGGTTCTCTGGCGGCTAATCAAGTCAGAATTGATGCTGGTGACTATGGCCAAGTGACTGTTTCAGGTGAAATTAACACTGCCAACCAGCAGACCGAAGTAGGTGGAGATATTACTGTATTAGGGGGGGCGGTTGAAATAAGCTCGACTGCTCAACTTTCAGCTTTTGGTGCAGAAAGTGCCGGTGATGTACTAATTGGCGGTAGCTGGCAAGGGTCTGATCCCTCTATTCGTGAAGCCCAAACAACACGCGTTGCTGCTGGTGCGAACATACAAGCAAACAGTATCAATGGGGATGCAGGAGATATTGTTGTCTGGTCGGACACAAAAGATGAAGCTGGACAGACTGTTGTTGGCGGGACGTTATCAGCGACCTCTGAGTTTGGTAACGACGGTCGCGTTGAAACCTCTGGCTACGTCATAGATTTTAGTGAAGACCTAACCGTTATTGCAGATAGTTGGTTGATTGACCCTGAACATGTCGTTATCAATGCAGCAGGCTCAGGCTCCGCGAGTGATACAACGTACATGTCAGCAACTACCTGGACATCCGCACAATCTTCGAGCGTCACAATTCAGGCAAATGACTCAATTACGATCGATGATGCAGTTAACTTTACAGGAAGCTCCTCGCGCCCTAATTTGATTTTTGAAGCTGGACGATTAATTGATATTAATGCCAATATTGATTTAACCGCAGGTGGCGCATCTAGCTGGGGCAACCTTATCTTTAGACCCTTTACCACGAGCACCTTCACCTCAGGCTTAGTCATTGACCAAGCTGATGGCACTTCTTTGAGTGCGCGTAGTTTGTATTTTGAAGGGCGAGATATTACGTTAGAAAATGTTACGGCTAAGAACCACCAACTTTCTGTGGGACAGCAATTTGCAATGGGTATAGATATATATGCCACGGATAGCGTGACCATTAATGGTAACTTGACGGCATTGGGACACAATGCTGGTAAACCCTATGCGTTTTTGCATATTGATGACACACCTAGTGGCACCTCTGCTAACCCAACAGTTACGATTGCAGATGGTGCAAGTGTTAGTGACCTTCTATTTGAAATTAATGCTAGTGCATTTACGCTCGATGGAACATTCAACATTAACCGTATTGAGTCTGACTTTAATACTCCCGGCAATACGACATTTAACATTGATAACAACTTTGTTGTATCTGATAGTGGGTTATTCCAAATTTCTACAGCCCCGTATTATTATGGTGCGAACAATCAAAGCCCTGGTCTAATTTTCAATGTCGGTGGGGACTTTACGTTGACTGGCGAATGGCGTGGAAATGTTGGAGGCTCGAATCAGAACAACTACTTAGTCAATAGTTTACATTCTACATTTAATATCACAGGAGATCTCAATTTAGGGACACTCGCCAATGCTGCGAACTATATTACAATGGGCGCACCGGTGTTTAATGTGGGAGGGTCAATAGTCGTCCACGCGGATAGTAACCGCTTTGCTGATAGCAACTCATTATTTGCTGACGGTGCAATGTTCTTCGGTGCAGATACCATGGCTCGCCAACAAAATATTAGTATTCGAACAGACCAAATAGACTTTAATGTCGGTGCTGGCGAGACCATTACTTTGTCTGGCGGTGTGCATTCAATTGTCGGTTTGGCCTTTTTAGATGATGTGATTTTGCAAGGTGATACGAGTATCTCAGGTAAGTCGATGACATTCCAGAACATTGATGCCAATACCTTTAGTTTTACGCATGCACATAATGTCCACGGTCATGATTTTGAAACATATGACCTAAACCAATTTTTCTTTGATTTGGCTGGCAATATTACGAATGCAAGTAATATCACGCTTGGCTCATCTGCGAGTGGCTATACTGATTATGTCAATAGCAGTATACCTGGCGACCCAACGCGATTAGTGTTAAGCGGTAATACCGCGCAATCACTCACTGCGACCAACACTATTACACTGGGTGATTTAAAATCTATTGTCAATGCTACTGGCAGTGCCTCAACATTAGCATTAAATGCAACGAACACCATCAATTATCAAAATGTGAATGATAACTCGGTAGCGACGACGTTTAATATCAGCGCTGATGCAGGGAACATAAATCTAGGGGTTGCTGGTGAGCAAAATCAAAAATTCTCCGCTTCAGTCACCATTAACGATGATTCAGATGCCAGTGATTTAACCACGACCGTTTTACACAATGTAGAATTTAGTGGTTCAGGTAATGATGTTGATATCAACAGTAATATTTTTGCGCTGGGCACGGGAGCAAGCTCTACCCCTAGTGTCACTATTACCGACGTAGACACGTTTAACACGCCAGAAATCACTCAATACGGTGATTTCGTACTGAACGGCAGCGGCACGATTTATTCGTTTAACAACAATAATGCCAGTGTTAATTTCTTTGGCGATGTCTATGTGCGCCAAGGCTCGACTACCATCGTGGATGCCAGTATGTTTGGTGGCAATGGCACGGTCTTTTTGGATGGTGGCTTTTTAAATCTCAATGGTAAAAATCTCGATAATGATATTGTCGTTAGTCACACCTATACGGATAGCGAAGCGTTCTTAACCAATGCTGATTCGTTAGATACTGTGGATATCACCAATCTATCATTTGACGAAACAACTGCGTTTTTGATGAATGCAGCGAATGATAATTTTACCCTTACCCTATCTATTGCAGATGGCAAAGCAGTCAGTAAACTGGGTGACGGTGCCATGCGCATTACGGAAGATCTTTCCGGAGCTATCGGTAAATTGGATATTACTGCGGGCTTATTAGAACTGGTGGGTGATGCAACCGTTGCTGGCGGTTCTGGCTTTACAGAACAGACGTTTACTGATTTTGCAAATGACCCTGGTGAATTCTTTACTGCAAATACCTATTCATCTGAAACTGTGCAAGGTATGGGTTACATTCAAATCAGCGACGGCGCAGCCTTGAACCTCAATGGGCGTGAACTTGCTAGAACCTTGTTTATTGAAGGCTCAGGAATGAGTAACTCAGGCGTTGTATATAACAGCGACACAGATAATGCCGGTACGTTATCGGGAAATGTGTTTATTGGACGTGGTGATCTTACTCTAACCTATGGTATGGGTGGTAGCTATACTGATGAAGTAGTGGCTACTGAATCATTAACATTAGATGCTACCGGTGACTTGATAGTCGATGATATTAAGTGTGGTATTTACGTCCGTTGTGTCGATGGGACAAACTATTTTGAAGTTACCAAAACTGGCGAAGGCACTCTCACTCTTAATACAGATAAAGATGCTACGGTTGCAGCCGCTACTGCGGGTGATTACGCGCCATACGCATTTGATGTGAATGCGACCAACGGCACACTCAAGTTCGGCACCTCCAATGCAGCGGTCAATGTAATCGTGTCTGGTGATGCGCAACTTGATTTAGCTGGTGTAAACTTCAATTCTGGCAGCTTAGAACTCAATTCAAATAATACTGATGGTGCACTACTCAATTCGGCATCAACCCGCTCAGTATTATTAGGCTTTGATATGATACAAAATACGATTATCAATAATACTGGCGATATAGCACTCAGAGGTGGAATTGATAATGTTGGAAGTACCATATTTACTCTGACAAAAGAAGGTGATGGTAGTTTATATTTACCGTACTTTTCGAATACCGATGCTGCGACTCAAAACAGCAACGCGGTACAAAGTCCTGTATTTACCGCTGAAAGTATTGATTGGACCATTAATAACGGTATTGTCGTGGCAGCCGATCAAAACTTTGGCGCTCGTAACGTAACGATTAATGATGGAGGCACACTCGATGTCTCGCATATTTTAAGAGGAACGTCCTATAACTCGAATAGCCAAACCGTTGATAAAAACATCTCTATTGCCGGTACGGGTGAAGGGGGAATCGGTGCGATTTATTCTGCCAATACGACCACCTTAGGTTTGTGCAACTCATTTAACTTCTGTCATGGCTTAAATATTGGCGGGACGAATAATCTTACTTTACACGGTGATGCTACAATCAACTTTGCTGGTGTTACTAGCCTTAGAGGGACTGTGTCTGATGGCGGGAACGACTATACTTTAACCTCTATTGGTGCAGGGGACTTACGTCTAAATACGAGTAACACGGCAACGTTTACTGGTGATTTTGCTATTAGCAACGGTGTATTCCATATGATTAATGGGAGTATCGGGAGTGGCACACTTGTACTTGGCAATAACAGTACTTTTAACGTACTTAGTGATTTTACAAGTGCTATTCGCGTTGCTGATAGTGCAACAGCTATCATTACTAATTCTACAACGACCGAATCTGGTATAGATGGCACCTTAGCTATCGGCGCTGGGGCAACCTTAAATTTGCATGGTGAGTTTGACATTGCAGGTGCAATGAGCGGAACCGGCGCTTTAAATATAGCGGATGCAGACATTTCTGGGGTGCAGTGGAGCTTTGATGATGTCTCAGAAGTCACAATTTCGAGCGCCGATAATACCTATTCTGGTGCGATTGCGGTCACAAACTCCGGCCTTCGATTGGCTGCAAATAATGCCGTGCAATCAGACTTAAGCGCTTCAGGTACTGCAGTTATTGATGTTAATGGTGTAACGAGTAATAACAACATCACAATCAGTGGCACTGGGTCTTATACCCTCTTTGGCAACAGCGTGCAAAGTAATGGCGTATTAATTAACTCTAATAGCACAGCTGCGACACTAAATGGTGAAGTTACACTCACTGGCGATGCAACTATTCGCTCAGCGGGTACTTTGAACTTGGCTGGCGGCATCGCCGGTGCAGGACATACACTAACATTACGCGGAGCCGATTCAGGTACACAATTTACTACCGATGCAACTGAAACTAACACAGTGAGTACCTTAAATTTGGTGAACGCCTTTGGTTCGTTTAATTTTACCGGTAGTGATTTGACTGTCTCTGACTCGCATACTAACAATGCAACCATTGATACAGTTATTAATCTTGCTTCTGAGCATACCCTGACCGCCTCAACGGACTTAATTGCAGCTCAAAACTCTGCTGCGATAAATATGTTTGGTCTAACCCTTTTGTCAGGTGGTGATATTGCAGTAAATGCTGGATTGGGCTCATTTAGTCGTAGATTAAATACACTTAATGTATTTGCTGAGGGTGATATTACTTTTGGCACCGCAAATGTGGATGTGCAAGGCGACATTATTGTTGCTTCTGCTGGTGGGACAATTACCTTAAACACAACACAAAACAATAGAATTAATTCCAACCAAGGCGATGAGTTCTATCTTGCCGAGAGTCCCGACAACATTGTGCGTGCCTATACGTTATCTGATGACCGTTTACACTTTAGCTACGCAACAGCAGCAACCACCTCAAGTAACTATGTAACCAAGGCAGCAACCGCAGATAGTGGCACTTGGACTGGCCCGAATAGCTCTGGTGGTGAAGCATTTATATACACCAATACGCCACAAATTGAAATAAATCCGCTCATCATGGGAAGCTACGCCGCTGCTGAAGATGGCACGGTGAATATTGGTACCGCAGATTACAGCAACCCCTCTCACTGGGACAGCAATTTTCCAAACTGGGTCGAGTTTACCAATCATGAAACCTCTGGGCAGCGTGATTATTATGACTTAGCTAGCCAAGGGTTGTTCTATTTTGATTATGATGGTACATCTGGTAGCAGTGGATATACGTTTAATGGTTTTGATGCAGGGCAACCTACCGCACCAATCGTAGAAAGTTTAACGGGTAACTTTGCACTCACAGCCGTTGATAGTGATGGCAATCCAGTGACATTATCGACCCGCAGTGCAACTTATCAAACTCATTATCTAGACGAGTTTAATACCCGTTCAGAAAACCCTGATAATGGACCTGTGACTGTTTACCATCTTGCAGAAAATGCCGATGCTGATACGTATACTATATCAATAGACACCACAGGTATGAGTCATTCTCAGTACTCAGTTGTGAGTGGTAACTCAATTACCTATACCATCAATCCTTACGAACTAACGAACGAACATATTAGTAACTATGGTTTAACTGATTTGGAAAATGGTGGAACCTCTCTTGCTTTTGAGTACTCAGGTTCAACTGCGCTCCCGGATAGTGAGTTGTCGGGCAATGAAGCATTGCGCTCTACCTCTGAATTAGCAACTGCAACTGGACTTGCCGAAGCGGCTTTTACAGGGCTTGATATTACGTTAAGTTCAGCCACATCCGCGAGTGCGGATGCGGCTGATGGTGTGGGCATTACCTTAAATTACACGCTAAACAGTGGTAATTTTGTGATTAACCCGGTGACGTCAATTTATTCTACTCAGACGGTTACAGTACTCGCTGATCCAAGTTATACACAACAAGGTACATCAGTTTTCGTTACTGGTGCAGTTACAGATCCCGACGTTGGAGATTATGGACAATACCAACAAACTTCACTTCAAGTAAGTGCAACTGGTATAAGTGTAGTCTTAGATACAATACTCATAGATAGTGAAGGTGAATTTGATTTCAATACCTACTCATCATCTTCAACGTTGTTGGCTGAGTCCGCTGATAGTGGAACTACTTACACTGACCCAAGTGACAGTAGTGTTATCGATGTGTTTACTTTATTGACATCGAATGGTGTCGGCACACAACAGCAAACCCAAGCAACGCAACTTGCCTTAACAGCAGATATAGCTCAAGCGCTAGTCAATCTCACCTTAAATGGCTTTGTACTTGATGATAAAACCTATGATAGTACTACTGTGGGGGATTTATCGTTAGTCAGCAACTGGGGTTCTTTAACGGGGGCCTGGATTAATGCAGATGATGAAAATACGGTTCTATTAGATACCTCAGGAGTGTCCCTGGTTTACTCATCTGAACATGCTGGTAGCGTGGTGGTAACAGTTTCTAACATTGACTTGTCCGGAACTAACAGTCAAAACTATCAAGTTGTAGACTTTACTGTTGACAGTAATATTAATCCATTGGCTATCACGATCTCCGGCATTACGGCATCAGATAAAACGTACGATGCCACAACAGCAGCGGTGGTTGATGTCACAAATGCGTCAGGTTGGTTATCTGGCGATGATGTAGCGGTGTCTGCTACGGGTGTGTTTACCGATAAGAACGCAGGGGATGACAAAACTGTTAATCTAACGTCATCTTATACCGGTGACGATGCAGCGAACTACGTTATTACCTCACAAGTAAGTACCACTGCAGACATTGATCAGCGTGCAATTACAGTTTCTGGCATTACGGCATCAGATAAAACGTACGATGCCACAACAGCAGCGGTGGTTGATGTCACAAATGCGTCAGGTTGGTTATCTGGCGATGATGTAGCGGTGTCTGCTACGGGTGTGTTTACCGATAAGA